>RCNE010000497.1_pt1 | contig 21307 bp, 19 predicted proteins | sample 2041361 | NCBI WGS metagenome assembly RCNE01 (sample SAMN09708229, study PRJNA481090) | Marine sediment metagenome, whole genome shotgun sequencing project.
AGCCGGTATACGTCGGCGACCTTCTCGTGATAGAACCCTGAGTCAGAAGAGGCAAACGACTCGTAGTCGATCAGTTCGTTTTTGGCGTTGGAAATGGTGGCACGGATGCTGCGTGGCGGGAACCGCTTCGGATCAAGGTCAAGGTCCTTCACACACATGGTCACCAGACGAAGCGAATCAGCCGAGTCATAGATCGAGAAGGACGACCGATAGCCGAGGTGATGAGCTTCCCGACGCAGGATCCGAGAACAGGCGCTGTGGAAAGTGGAAACCCACATATCACGGCCGACCGAACCGACTAATGCTTCGACACGGTCCTTCATTTCGCCTGCGGCTTTATTGGTGAAGGTGATAGCCAGAATCCCGAAAGGCGAAACGTTGTGGTCCCTAATCAGGTGGGCAACCCGGCGTGTCAACACTCGCGTTTTGCCGGACCCGGCACCTGCGACAACAAGCAGCGGGCCCTTCACTGCAGCGACGGCTTGCCGTTGCGCGGGGTTAAGGCCTTCGAGAAGGGGGGAATCGGGCATGGGGCAGGAGTATACGAGGGTGAACTACACGGATGTAGTACCGGGGAAGATTGCCCTTCTGTTGCTATGCAGGTGGCTGCGCTCTCGGAATCACCAAAGGTGACTTCCCCGCAGCCAACTTCCTACTCGTTGCCGAGTAGCGCTCGCAACTGGGCGGCGAGGGCCCCCTCGCGGAAATCAGCTTTCTCGAAGAATGCATTGACCCCAGCTTCGAGAGCGCGCTCCTGGTCGGCGGTCTTGGCAACTCCCGACAGCATCACAATCGGGATCTGGATACCAGCGGCGCGAACCTTCTGGACCAGTTGCACACCATCTTGCGCCGGCATGGAGAAGTCAACCACAAGGGCATCGACATGGGTCTCGTTCAATATTTCCATGGCCTCAAACGCACTCTCGGCAACGCTGGTGCTGAACCCGCTTGAGGCCAGCGAGCCAGCTATGACGGCGCGGGCACCCTGTGAGTCATCAACAACCAACACTCGGGCTCGTGCTGCAACCGGCTGTGGTACCGACTGGCAGAGCTGCACGACTGCTCCCGCATCGAGAATCAAAACGATACCGCCGCCCCCCATAAGAGCTGCGCCGGTGATGTGCGACGGACCCGCAACTACCGGCCCGAGCTCCTTGGCCGCGACCTCCCTTATACCGACCACATCGGTGACCGTGACCGCGGCACTGCCGGCCCGGTGTGAGATGGCGACAACCTGGCTCGGCGGTCGGTTATCGGTAGCTCCGACAACCGAGGAGATCGGTGCGACGGGGAGCTCGTTACCTTCGAAGAACATAGACTGACGGTCACCTTGAGCTTTGATCCCGGCAGACTCGATTGGGATGACCGCGTCAACCACGGCTTCGGGGATGCCCCATTTCATTCCGCCCGAATCGACAATAAGAACACGCTGGAGATCCCGGACGGTGGGTACGACGAGGGTAACCGTGGTCCCGACCCCGTTCTCTGATTCGACCCGGATCCGCCCATAGAGCGATTCGACGGCATCCGCCACGTTGGACAGACCGGCGCCGACGCTGTTCAATTCGTCGCCAGCTGTGGTTGTGAATCCTGGGAAGAAGATGATGGGACGGAGCGTCTCAACATCTATCGGCGCATCGGCCGCGACCAGACCCTGCGCTACGGCAAGCTGGTGCACCATGGCGTAGTTGATACCGGAACCGTCATCGGCCACAACCACCTCAAAGCTGGCACCACGGCGAGCCAGCGACACTGAAATCACACCGGTTGCCGCCTTGCCGGCGGCTTCGCGGATCGACGGGAGTTCGATGCCGTGATTGATCGCGTTGACGATCAACTGCCGAACCGGATCAGAAATCTTGTCGAGAACCTGGCGGTCAATGTCAAGATCCTCAACGGCTTGGATCTCGAACCTGATTTCCTTGCCAAGCTTCTTGGCCAGGTAGCGCACCAGCTGAGGCAGTGTGTTGGTCATCTGGCGAACCGGTACCGCACCGAGCTCCATGGCGTTCATTTCCAACGCAGAGGTTGCTCTGACCAGTTCGGTCATGTGCTCGACCATCTCCGCGGTGACCGTTGGTGCGTACCGCAGCTCGGCGAGCATGCTATCGAGCTCGACCCGCATACTGGCCACATAGTTGATCAATCGGTAGAGGCGTCCGGCACTCACCTGGATGGTCTGGCCTGATGCCCAGTTCTCCAGAGCGCCGAGCAATCCACCGAGGTCCGGCCCATAGACCTCTTGCTCGTCGTGGTCCTCAGGATTCACCGATCCGATGAATTCCTGAGGCGTTGAGTGGTCGAGCGGCACGTTCCGCGCTGAGACGACACCCTGACGCGCTACGACCGGGTCAGGCTCGGCTGGAGCGGTGGGCTGCGGGTGAGGGGCGACAACGGGAGGGGGCTGAGGTTGCGGCGCTTGGACCGGGGGCACGGGCGGTGCCGGCTCGAAACGTGGTTCTGGAGTCGAAGGCGTGACAGCAGGAGGTATCGGGTCAGCAGCGGGAGCTTCGGGAGGAGGAGACGGAGCAGGTGGTGGAGCGGGAGCAGGCGCCGGCTCGGCTGCCGCTGCCGTTTCTTTGACTTGCTCAACAGTGAGCGCTCCCGGCAGTTGCACAACGTCGGCAATCTGTGGCTCGTTCTCGGGGACAGGCTCAGGTGTTGGCTCGGCGGCGGCTGGGGCAGGGGCAGGGGCAGGGGCAGGGGCAGGCTTGTCGGCATCTTCGATCGGATCCCCAAGCGAATACCCGGTTGCCCGATTGAGCTTCTCCATGGCATCGACCATCTCACGACTGCCGGTGTCGGGGTCGGCTTGGGTCGCATCGTCGAGGGTTTCGGCCAGCGTTACCAGACAGCGACCCAGATTGGGATACGGCTCGATGTCTCCAGCCTTGATCGCCCGCCACAAGTCCTCAATCATCTTGCCGGCATCGGATATGGCCTCAAAGCCCATCACCCGAGCGGTTCCCTTGATGGTGTGACCTTCGCGGAGCATGACGCCAGACATCTCGTCGTCAACCCCACCGCTGCTCATGGCTTTGCCGCCCACGATTAAGCGTTGCGACCGTTCCGCAACCTCATCAAGAAACATCTGGAGAAGCTCAGGATCTGCGCTCCAACTCACCGTAATTGCCCTTCTGGCGCCCGTTCTTCAGGCTATCGACGTTACCAAGAGGCCACTTAAGGCATAAGGTCGCTGTCAGCCGTGCAACAACCGTTGCCGATACTCGTCTATTCCCATTCAATGGTGGAGGGCGGCTTTGAGGAAACATCGTATGCCACCCGGTTGATGCCAGCGACTTCGTTGATGACCCGAGATGAGATGCGCTCCAGCACCTCATACGGCAACCGCGCCCAATCTGCGGTCATTGCATCTTCGCTGGTGACAGCGCGCACAACGATGGGGTAGGCATAGGTGCGGCCGTCACCCTGAACTCCAACAGATCGGATGGCAGGTAACACGGCAAAACTCTGCCACAACTCGTTATAGAGGCCAGCGCGGATTACCTCTTCGAGCACTATCGCATCGGCGGCGCGGAGGATATCGAGTCTTTCCTTTGTGACCTCGCCAATGATCCGCACTGCAAGCCCTGGTCCGGGGAAAGGTTGCCGCCATACGATTTCTTCCGGTAGACCGAGTTCCTCGCCAACCGCACGGACCTCGTCTTTGAACAGATCACGCAAAGGCTCGATCAGACTGAGTTCCATGTCTTCAGGAAGACCACCGACGTTGTGGTGGCTCTTGATCTTGGCGGCATCGGCGGTACCCGACTCGATCACGTCGGGATAGAGAGTCCCTTGCACGAGGAAACTAACATCGGTCACCTCGGTGGCGACCTCCTCAAAGACTCTGATGAATGTCTCGCCGATGATCTTGCGTTTCTCTTCTGGATCAGTGACACCCGCCAACGCCGCAAGGAAACGATCTTCGGCTTTGACGTGGATGAGGTTCATGTGAAAGTTGGACCGGAAGGTCTCCTCAACCTGGATCGCCTCGTCCTTGCGAAGCAGACCGTGATCCACGAACACACAGACCAGCTGGTCACCGATGGCTTTGTGGACCAGTGCAGCCGCTACCGAAGAGTCGACGCCACCCGACAAACCACAGATAACCGATCCCCCGTCAACAGTGTTGCGGACCGCCTCGATGGATTGCTCAATGATGCTGGCATGGGTCCACAGGGGACGCGCATGGCAAGCGTCGTACAGGAAGTGTTTCAGCATCTCCTGCCCACGCTCGGTATGACCGACCTCGGGATGGAATTGAACACCGTAAATGCCACGGGTGCGGTCTTCCATGGCCGCCACCGGCGAATCTGGCGTTGCTGCAGTGACCTCAAAACCGGCCGGCGGCTCAGCAACGGCATCGCGGTGGCTCATCCACACCACCTGAGCCTCGGGCAGTGTCTTGAGTATCAGCGATGGTGCGGTAACGGTGATCTCTGCCCTGCCGTATTCGGCAACGTCGTTGCGGGCCACGTCTCCGCCTAGCGCATGTGCGATGACCTGATGGCCGTAGCAAATCCCCAGTATTGGAATACCAAGATCGAGGATGTCCGCATCGAGGTCGTAGGCATCGTCGGCGTACACGGAGGCGGGGCCGCCGGAGAGGATGATCCCGATCGGCGCCATCTCGCGGATTTCCTGGGCAGTAATCGTGCGTGGGACGATCTCTGAGAAGACATGGGCTTCGCGAACTCTGCGCGCTATCAGTTGGGCGTACTGGGCTCCAAAGTCAACAACAAGCACCCTGTCAAAGTCGCCGGATGATGCGTGCCCTTCGGGCACGTTGCGACTTTCCGCTGTGCGGAAACTCGGGCCCGTCGAGTGGTCAGAGGTGTTTCGGGGCACTAGCCCATTCCAACTTGCTGTGACTTCTGCAGCGTCTTGCCTTCGGTCTGGAGTGCAGGGGCCACCATGACCTCTGCCTTCTGGAATTCCTTGACGTTTGCGTAGCCCGTTGTCGCCATCGAAACCCGCAAGGCACCAAACAGGTTTCTCCTGCCGTCATTCTCGTGAGCGGGTCCAACGAGGATCTCTTCCATTGATCCGAGTTCGCCTGTCTTGACGCGGGTGCCTCGAGGTAGCGTCGGGTGGAATGTCGCCATGCCCCAATGATTGCCGCGAGCTGGGGCTTCGGTTGCTGCCGTAAGCGGCGAGCCCAACATGACAGCATCGGCGCCACAGGCGATCGCCTTGGCGATGTCTCCGCCGGTACGCAGGCCACCGTCGGCGATCACATGCACATACCGACCAGTCTCCTCGAGATACCGGGTACGTGCTCCTGCGGCATCGGCAATGGCAGTCGCTTGCGGCACTCCGATTCCGAGCACACCTCGGGAGGTACATGCTGCGCCGGGGCCGACGCCAACAAGGACTCCAACTGCACCAGTGCGCATCAGGTGGAGAGCGCCGGAGTACGAGGCAACACCACCGGCAATGACTGGTATGCCAACTCCTGCGATGAACTTGAATAGGTCCAACGGTTCGCTCCGCGATGAAACATGTTCGGCGGACACCACGGTGCCCTGGATAACAAGGACGTCGAGACCAGCGTCAAGGGCATAGCGGTGCCAGCGGTCGACGTGCTGTGGGGTGAGGCTGGCGGCGGCGAGCACTCCCCCTGCCTTGATCTCTGCCACCCGCTTGCCGATCAGGTCCGGCTTCACTGGCTCCTGATAGACCTTCTGGATGATCGCAGTTGCTACCTCCGCAGGAGCGGCACCAATCTCCTCATAAACAGCGGCAGGATCCTCGTAGCGAGTCCACAATCCTTCGAGGTTGAGAACGGCCAACCCACCGAGCTTGCCGATCTGGATAGCTGTCGTCGGACTGACCGCTGAATCCATGGCGGCGCCCATCATCGGTAGATCGAAAGTGAAGGCGTCTATTTCCCACGAGAGGCTCACGTCCTCCGGGTCGCGGGTCCGGCGCGACGGGACAATCGCTATGTCGTCGAATCCCCAGGCACGACGACCTGATTTTGCAACACCGATCTCGATTTCCACCGGAATCCCTCCACATATGGCGCCAGCACGCGGCAGCGTACCAGGCACGGTTCACTGCCACGCTTTCGGACCGCGTCGGTTGATACATTCCGTCACCACACCCGCCGTGTTGCCAGAAATGGAATCGGTCCCATTGGGAGTGATTATGCTCGCGTAAATGCCACTACGTACAACAAGTCTCAGCAAACTCAATAACGGTTCATTTGACGTCTTGATCGTGGGAGGGGGCATCAACGGCGCCGTGTCTGCTGCCGTTCTTGCGGGCCGCGGGGCGTCAGTCGCCCTAATTGACCGCGGCGATTTTGGAGCGTTCACCAGCCAAGAGTCATCAAACCTGGTCTGGGGTGGATTCAAATACATGGAGAGCTACGAACTGCTGCTTGTTCGCAAACTCTGTGTCTCCCGCAACCGTCTTATCAAGTCGTATCCGGACAACATCAAACCGATCCCGTTTCTTGCGACGATGGACTCGAGTTCGCCGCATCCGCCGTGGCTGGGCGCACTTGGCAGCGCCGCCTACTGGGGCATTGGCAGCTTCAAGACCCACTATCCCCGGTACCTCAGTACGGACAAGATCAAGGCTATCGAACCGGTCATCAACACCGACGACGTCCGGGGCGGCATCGAGTATTACGACGCCTACCTTCCCGACAACGACTCACGGTTTGTGTTCAGCTTTGTTCGCTCGGCAATGGACGTCGGAGCCACCGCCGCCAACTACGTCGAATTCGTGAGCGCCGAACGTACCGATGGTGGTTGGAAGGCGACGCTGCGGGACACTGATGGCAGCCGTGGCGAGTTCACCTGCAACGCCCGGATGATCATCAACGCTGCCGGCCCATTCATTGATGGCCTCAGCAGAGACCTTGGTCTCAAAACCAAGCACCGCATCGTCTATTCAAAGGGCATCCATCTCATCGTTCCTCGGCTCACCGACAACGAACGAGTGCTTGCCTTCTTCGATGACACCGGGCGCCTGTTCTACGTCATCCCCATGGGCAGACGATCGGTAATCGGAACGACCGACACCCGTGTCGACACCCCGTACACCGAGGTGAACGACGAGGACCGCGAGTTCGTTCTTGATCAGATCAACGCACGGTTGGACATGGCCAAACCGCTGACCGCCGATGACATCATCGCCGACCGGTCTGGAGCTCGGCCCTTGGTGGTCAAGACCGACGGCGGGGACCAGCGTGATGTCGATTGGGGCAAGCTCTCGCGCAAGCACGAGATCGAGGTGGATTTCGGGCGCAAGGTCATCTCCATTTTCGGTGGCAAGCTCACCGATTGCCTCAACGTCGGTGAGGAGGTCGCGGAGGCTGTCGAGGAGCTCGGCGTTCCACTCGAAGAGGACACCCACAACTGGTACGGCGAGCCGGCAAAATCAACCCGGGACGAGTTCTATCGACAGGCGCGGTTGATGAAGCTCGACGATCTACGTCAGAAGCCCGACGTTGAGCCGCTGTCCGATCGTCTGTGGCGACGCTACGGCCGGCGGGCCTTTGAGATGCTCGACGAAATCCGCACCGACCCAACTATGGGCCAGGACATCATGGAGAATGCCGACTATCTGCGGGTCGAACTCCACGTGGCTGCGGGGACTGAGATGATCACGAAGCTCGAGGACTTCCTCCGGCGACGCTCGAAAATCACCCAAGTGGTGCCGACAGAGGACGTTAGGTCGGCTGCCGGTCTCCGTGAGGTGGCGGAGATTCTCTTTGGCGACAATGCTGATGCTCGGCTCACCGAGTATTTCGGTGAGATTCCGGCCGCAATCCAGTAGCCAGCTGAGTTACAGCTTCTGGTTTTCGTGCCGACGACTGCAGTACCTCGTGTCCTGCGTCGTAAGTTCGTGCCGATTTCTCCGAGCCACTCGGCGTCACTGGCGAAGGACGCCTGCCGGGAGGCAGGTTCGCAGGATGCAGGCGCACTGGGAAAGTGCGTCCACGCCCAAAGTACGGCGACGGCATACGCAGATCCGCAGCGAGTGCGCCAGATCCTGCGCAATCTGTTCACAAACGCAGCTCGGTATGGCGGCCCCCATGTGGAGGCGCGGTTTGGTGGGAACGGAACCGGCGGTGACCGTCGCCGACGATGGTGCACCCATTGAATCGTCTCGGCAACGCCAGATATTCGACCCGTACACGTCCGCACACGAGAGCAGCGATCAGCTCGGATCGATTGGGCTGGGACTGTTCATTTCGTTGAAATTGGCCCGGCTCATGGGCGGCGATCTGCGGTACCGGCACGACGGGACCCACGTGTTGTTTGAGCTGTTCTTGCCGACCCAGGCTGCACCAAAACGTATTGCTGAGACGGTCTAGTCAGCTGCCGACCCAAGACGCATGCACAGTCCCGCATATACCGTGGGACACAGCACATTTCGATGCTCCATCAGTCACTCACCGTTGGGCCATTCTCCCCTGGAGAACTGCCTCGTTCCCCGCCATGGTGGGGCCTGACACCCAAGTGAGGACCGATGAGCGACACAATGCGCAGTGTTGCCGAGGCTTCGAACCGTCAACAGGGGGACCACCCGTCTGGCGACAACAGGTTCGAACTCGTCGACAAACACCTGAAGAGGGGGCGCTACGCCCAAGACCAACTCATCGAGACCCTGCACGTAGCCCAAGATGTTTTTGGCTTTTTGTCAGAGGACATTCTGGTTTATGTCGCAAGGGCTCTGCGGCTTCCGCCGTCAATGGTCTACGGAGTAGCGACTTTCTACCATCTATTCACCTTCGACCCCCCAGGAGATCACTCCTGCACGGTGTGCACCGGCACGGCGTGTTTTGTCAAGGGTGCCGACGAAATCGTGCGAAGCGTTAGCGATGCCTATGGCGTCTCCGCTGGAACGACCGCCGAAGACGGCAGTCTGACACTCAAAACGGCGCGGTGTCTCGGCTCATGCAGTTTGGCTCCTGTTGTCGTCTTCGACGGCGAAGTACTCAGCCATCAGACAAGCGAGTCCACCGTCACCCTTGTTGGCGCCACACTTGGCGGTGATGCCTAATGGCAGCACCTATTGACCTGCACGAGGTCACTGAACGCGAGCGCGAGGAGAGGTTCCGCACTCGTTGGCGCGTCAAGGCCTGTGCGAGCACGGCATGCCAGTCCGCCGGCGCCGGCCAGACCATCAAGGCCATCGAAGGCGCCGTCGAGTCGGAGGACATGGCGCTTGAGGTCCAGGTCATTCCCACTGGATGCATGGGTCTGTGCAGCGCCGGACCGCTGGTTCGAGTCCTGCGCCGCGGCGGAGACGAGGCGATGTATCAAAAGGTCACTCCCGAGGCCGGCATTGAAATCCTCAAGAGCCACGTGCTCGACGAAGAACCAGTGCCTGAGCATCAGATCGACACCAACATCCCGTTCTTCAGCAGTCAGGAACGGGTCGTCCTCGCCAACGGTGGCGTGATCAATCCCGACCGGATTGAGTCGTATGTCGCCCACGGCGGATACCTCGCTCTGGAAAAAGCCCTGACGACGATGAAGCCAAAACACGTCATAGAGGAGCTCCGCAAGTCCGGCATCCGCGGTCGCGGTGGCGCCGGTTATCCAACTGCGAGCAAGTGGTCCCTGTTGGCCGCAGCTCCCGGAGACACCAAGTACGTCGTTGCCAACGGTGACGAAGGCGACCCCGGGGCCTACATGGACCGCACCATCATGGAGGACGATCCGCATCGCCTCCTCGAAGGTGTCGCGATCGCGGCCTACGCCACTGGCGCCAGCCAGGCGTACATCTACGTGCGTGCGGAGTACCCACGTGCCATTGAGCGGCTCGATCGTGCCATCCGTGTTGCCCGTCGCAACCGGTTGCTCGGCAAAAAGATCCTCGATACGAAGTTCGACCTCAGCGTCGAGGTACGAATCGGTGCAGGTGCGTTTGTCTGTGGTGAAGAGACCGCGTTGCTTGCGTCAATCGAGGGCCGGCGCGGTATTCCTCGCCTTCGCCCCCCCTACCCAACGGAAAAGGGGCTGTGGGGCGCACCAACGATGATCAACAACGTCGAGACGCTTGCCAATATCGCTCCCATCGTCAACAACGGTGGCGAGTGGTTCTCATCTCTGGGAACGGCGAAGAGCACCGGCACCAAGGTGTTCGCCCTCGCCGGCGATATCACCCACACCGGCCTCATCGAGGTCCCGATGGGTACCAAACTGCGCGACATCGTAGAAGACATCGGTGGCGGCGTACCCGATGGACGGGAGTTCAAGGCAGCGCAGACCGGTGGACCATCGGGGGGATGTATCCCGGCCAAATTCCTCGATACCCCGGTTGACTACGACAGTCTCCGCGAGCTCGGATCGATCATGGGATCCGGCGGTCTCATCATCATGGATGACGAGGTGCGCATGCCAGATGTGGCCAAGTACTTCATGGAGTTCTCCATGGATGAGAGTTGTGGCAAGTGCACCCCGTGTCGAGCAGGCACAGTGCAAATGCACAACCTGCTGCAACGCATCACCGACGGCCATGGAACCAAGCAAGACCTAAGGGACCTCGAGCATCTTTGCTCGGTGGTTCGTGACGCCAGCCTTTGTGGCCTCGGTCAAGCAGCACCCAACCCGGTGTTGAGCACCTTGCAGTACTTCCGACCCGAATACGAAGAGTTGATTAGAGAGGAGGCCACCCATGGTTGATAGACAACAAACCGTCGTGGTCACCTTCGATGGAAAAGACGCAGAAGGCATCATTGGAGAGTCCGTTCTCGAGTGTGCCCGACGCAACGGGGTCACCATCCCATCGTTGTGCTTCCTCGAGGGACTGTCCGTATGGGGCGGCTGTCGAATCTGCGTCGTTGAAGTTGCTGAAGATCATCGTCTTCGTCCTGCATGTGCAACCCAGATCGCTCACGACATGGAAATCAAGATCGAGACGCCACGGCTGCGTGCGTATCGCAAGTCGATACTCGAGCTGCTCTTTGCCGAGGGCAACCATGTGTGTGCCGTTTGTGTTTCCAACGGGAAATGCGAGCTGCAGGACATGGCCGTTCACTGCGGCATGGACCATGTGCGGTATGACTACCAGTCACCGCTACGGAAAATCGACGCCAGCCACCCAAAGTACGTATTCGATCCCAATCGCTGCATTCTGTGCACGCGCTGTATCCGAGTCTGTGACGAGATCGAAGGCGCCCACGTCTGGGACATCAGTTATCGCGGCCAACAGGCCCAACTCATAACCGAGATGAACAAGCCATGGGGCGAATCGCTCTCGTGCACCTGGTGCGGCAAATGTGTCGCCGTGTGTCCGACCGGCTCCCTCGCCTATCAGGGTAGTGCCATCGGAGAGATGGAACACGATCCAGTAATGATCAAGAGGCTCGCAGTGGCTCGCAACCGCCACGAGTGGCTCTACCCAGAGGAGTCGAAGTGAAACAAGCAAGAATCGCAACGGCGTGGTTGGGAGGTTGCTCTGGCTGCCACATGTCGTTTCTGGATATGGACGAATGGCTCTTTGAGTTGGCCCAGGTCGCCGACATCGTCTACAGCCCGATCGCCGACATCAAGGTCTTCCCTGATGATGTTGACGTCACCTTGGTTGAGGGCGCTGTCGCCAACGAGGACAATCTCGAGCTTGCGCTTGAGATTCGCGCCAAGTCGCACCTGGTCATCTCATTTGGTGACTGTGCCGTTACGGGCAACGTGACCGCCATGCGTAATCCGCTCGGCGACCCACAGAAAATCCTGGAGGCTGTCTACGTGGATGCCCCCGACCGCGATGGGCAATTCCCGGTGAAGGCTGGGATCGTGCCGCCACTGCTTCCCCAGGTACGACCGTTGCACAAAGTGATCAGGGTGGATGGATTCCTCCCTGGATGCCCCCCTCCTGCCGACCGGATACAGACTGCGCTAGAAGCCCTTCTCGAGGGCGCCCTTCCCCCTAATCGGGGCGAAGCCATTCGATTCGGTTGAGGAGTGACGAATGAGTAACAAAGTAATAATCGATCCGGTGACCCGGATCGAGGGTCACGCCAAAATCGCCATCGCCCTCGACGATGCAGGACAGGTGGAGACCGCACGGTTCTCCGTCACCGAGTTCCGCGGGTTTGAGGAGTTCTGCAAGGGTCGCCCGGTCTGGGAAATGCCAAGTTTGACAGCTCGTACCTGCGGGATTTGCCCGGTGAGCCATTTGCTCGCCTCGGCAAAGGCCGGTGATGCGATCATGGGCGTCAGAATCCCCTCAACAGGCGTCAAGCTACGACGACTGGTCAACCTTGGCCAGATCATCCAGAGCCATGCGTTGAGCTTCTTCCACCTGAGCTCACCTGACATGCTGCTTGGTTGGGATGCCGACCCCGCAGTGCGCAACGTGTTTGGCGTGATGAGTGCCGAGCCAGAATTGGCTCGTCGCGGGATACGACTTCGCGGCTTCGGTCAGGGTGTCATCGAGGCGATCGCAGGTCGCAAGGTTCACTCCCCCGGGATCGTTCCTGGAGGCATTGCCAATGCAATGACTGAGGAGACACGCGCCAAGATGCTCGCTGGTCTTGATGAGGCGCAACAGACCGCTGAGGATGCCCTCGAACTGTTCATCGGGATGCTTGGCGGGTTGGAGCGGGAGATCGCTGCGTTCGGCCTGTTTCCCAGCCTCCATCTTGGCCTGGCCAATGACACAGGTACTTGGGAGAACTACGACGGACATCTCAGGTTCGTTGATGCCGAGGGCAACACCGTTGCCGACAATATCGACCCTGCGGACTATCGCACCTATATCGGTGAGGCGACCCGCGTCGACTCATATCTGAAGTCCCCATACTTCAAGCCGATGGTTGCGGACGGCGAGAACGTCAATGCAGGCATCTATCGAGTTGGCCCGCTGGCCAGACTCAATGTCTGCAAGACAATGGGTGCCCCCCTCGCCGATGAGGCGCTGGCGGCCTACCGGGAAAGGGCAGGAGGGACGGCAAACTCCTCGTTCTTCTACCACTACGCCCGGCTGATCGAGATCCTTGCTTCGACCGAACTCATGCGGGTCTTCTTGGAGGATGACACGATCCTCGATCCAATGGTGCGGGCAAACGCAGGGATCAACCACCGTCATGCGGTCGGCGTCTCCGAGGCTCCGCGCGGCACACTATTCCATGAGTACAACGTGGATCAGAATGGTCTCATCGAAGAAATGAACATGATCATTGCCACCGGTCAGAACAACCTGCCGATGAATGCGACGGTTCTGCAGATCGCCAAGGAATGGGTCGATGGCCACGATATTCCCGAGCCGGTTCTCAATCGGATTGAAGCAGGAATTCGTGCGTATGACCCGTGCCTGAGTTGCTCAACTCACGCAGTTGGCAAGATGCCACTCGACGTGAGCTTGATCGACCACAACGGCAAGCTGGTGTCTTCGGTACAGAGAGGGTGACCAACTCTCTGGTCATTGGCTACGGCAACGACCTGCGCTCAGATGATGGCGCAGGTCGTGTCGTTGCCGCCCGGGTCAGCGCGCTGGACCTCCCCGGCGTGGAGGTCCGTGCGGTATCACAGCTGACGCCTGAGCTTGCCTTGGAGATAACCAGATTCGACCTCGTCATATTTGTTGACGCAAGTGTCGATGTCACAGAGACAACCACAACTCCGGTGCGTGCCGCCCCGACGCAGCCGTCAGCGATGACCCACTACGCCAGCCCAGAATCGCTGCTTGGGATGACCGCCACGATCGGGCCGGTCCCGGCCCGGGTGTATGCAGTATCGATTCCGGTGTCAGATCTCGGTCTCGGATTCGATCTGACTCCGGGCACTGAGCTCGGAGTCGAAGCCGCCGTCAGCGCGATTACGACGATCCTCACCAAATAGTGGTCGGCCCAGACCTAGACGGGTGCTAGCCCAGTAACTCGCCGGACTTGCTGCTGGAAGCCCTCTGCTCGTGTCCTGGCGTCAAGAGCTCCCTTGCGCATCAGCCGAGCGACCTCCTCGTCATCGAGCTGCTGATACGCACTGCGCACCGGCGCCAGTTCTGCGATCACGGCCTCTGCCACAGCTTCCTTGAATCTGCCGTATCCGGTGCTTCCGTACTCGTCGACAAGACTGTCGATAGAGCGGTCAGTGCACGTCGACATGATCTCCAGAAGATTTGAGATGCCCGGCTTCTGTTCGCGGTCGAACCTGACCTCGGGGTCAGAATCGGTCATGGCCGATTTGATCTTCTTGCGGACAACGTCTGGTGAGTCCAGGATGAGCACGCGGCTCTTCTCATTCGGATCCGACTTCGACATCTTGGAAGTGGGATCGGCAAAGGACATCACCCGAGCGGTCGTTTCGGGGATCAGAGCATCCGGGATGGGGAATACGTCCCCAAATCTGTTGTTGAATCGCTCAGCCAAGTCTCGGGTCATCTCCAGATGCTGCCGCTGATCGTCACCGATCGGGACCAGGTTGGCGTGGTAGAGGAGTATGTCTGCCGCCATCAGAACTGGATATGAGTAAAGCCCTAGGTTGGCTGCCACCCCTTTGGCGACCTTGTCCTTGTATTGGGTCATCCGATTGAGCACCCCGGTCGGTGTCATGGTTCCCAGAATCCAGGCAAGCTCGCTGTGTTGCGGTACTTGGCTTTGGAAGTAGAAGAGAGACTTGTTTGGGTTGATGCCAACGGCAAGAAGGACCTTGGCCGCTTCGATCCGGTCTTGTTCAAACTTCTTGGGGTCGTAATCAACCGTGATCGCATGAAGATCGACAACGCAGTAGACCGAATCGTACGAATCCTGCAGCTTCACCCAGTTGCGCAGCGCTCCCAGGTAGTTGCCCAGATGAACGTTGCCGGTGGGTTGGAGCCCGGAAAAGACAGTTTGCCGCTCCACTTGTCGGTCCTCTCGTTGTAAAAGAAAACGCCGGGGCCTTTGGCCTCCGGCGTAAGTAACTGGCGCACGAAGACTTATCGCCTCGCCCACCACCAGTTGCTCGTCATTGCCATGCGCAGAGATTACCTGGCACTGACCGTGCAGCCAATCCAGGACAACAGGAAGGGGCCGCCAGAGCGGCCCCTTCGAGTAGTCAGTAGTTGTGCTTCGTAGATCAGCCGGTGACGACTGGTTCGCCAGCCTCGACCCATGCCGCATAGCTGCCGTTGAAGATCTTGGCATTATCAAAACCAAGAACGTGCAAGACAGGAGCAGACAGAGCCGCCCGGAAACCGGACTTGCAGTGCACAATGACGCTGACGTCGGTCGGGATCTCGCTCATGCGCTCAGTGAGGGTGCGCAACGGGATGTTAACGGCGCCCTCGATGTGGCCCTCGGCATATTCGGCTTCGGTCCGAATATCGAGAATAAAGGCACCAGCTTCGATGCCGGCCTTCACTGTATCGAGATCGACGATCAACCAGCCTTCAGGAAGGTTCGATAGGAAATCGTCGACAGCTGCGACGAGCTCAGGCGCGAACCCAGGATCGCCAACAACCTCGGCCTCAACGACCTCAGTTGAGGTCTCTTCTTCGGCTGCGGTCCATGCGAGCCAGCTGCCGGAGAACGACAGCGTGTTGTCATAACCCATCATCCGGAGAGATGAGTTAGCGACAGCGGCGCGATAACCAGACTTGCAGTAAACGAAGACCTGACGGTCGGTCGGGATCTTGTCAACATTTGCCGCAAGTTCGCGCAGCGGAATGTTGACGGCGCCCGGAATGTGGGCCTCTTCGTACTCAGCAGGCTGACGCACATCGATGACGAGTGCACCGCTTTGCTCGACCGCATCTTTGAAGGCGACAGTATCGCCGACGTTCATCCATCCCTCGGGGATGGTGCTTTCGTATCCGAGGACTGCGGCGACAACATCGAACGCCGGAGCGGCGGTCGTTGTGGTCTCTTCAGGCGCTGCTGTTGTTTCTGCGGCTGGTGCTGCGGTCGTTTCTGCCGGGGCGGCAGTCGTCTCGAGCGGAGGAACCGTACCCTCAGTTGTGTCGGTCGACTCACTGCCACCACAGGCGGCGGCAATCAATCCAAAGGCTAGGACTAGCCCAACCAGTGACATGCGACGGAGCATGTTCATTGCTTTCCCTTTCGTTGAACCGAGCCCGTCAAGACGAGCTCTTCTTTCTCAAACTTTCTGTGCAGGCTCTTCGGCAGCAGCCTCTGCGGCTGCTGCGGCTGCTTCTTCCTCCAGCTCGTCCAACCATTTGGCGTGTTCGAGACGAGCCTCGTCGGCGTCGACATAACCCCTGGTCATGCCTGACAACGCCTTGTAGACGAATGTGAAGTAAAGATGACCCACCAGCAGGAGACTGAGGGCCAACATGGACAGATCGTGGATGACCGCTGACCAGGCTTGACCGCTCGGTCCAAGTGACGGCATGAAGAACCACATCACCAAACCAGAAATGACGATTGAAGCCGACAGCAACATCACAAGGGCGTGGTGCATCTTCTGACCGGCATTGAGCCTTCCCTGCTTTGGCATGTTCGCCGTGTGCCCAAAGGCATATGACCAGAATCGCTTGACCCAGCGATAGTCGTCTCGGTCATACTTGAAGGAGTCCAACATCAGCTCTTTGGCGCCCTCGCGGTCGGCAAACCAGTACACGAATGGCACCGACATGAAGCCCACCGCAGCCACTCGGTGCAACCACCGCGACGTTCCGCCTTCCGCTAGGAAGGAAAGTGGGCTCCACAAGATGATCAGACCGCTGAGCAGCAGTACCAAAAAGGAGCTGGCGAGGATGGCATGAACAATGCGGGGTCGCTTCCGATATCGCAGGACTTCACGGTCACCGAGCGGTTGTTTCTGCGTCGTCATCAGTTCTCCTCCCGCTCTTCGTCATCGAACGCTGCGCCGATGACACCTTCAGCTTCGAGGATGACAAGCTCCTCTTCGTGTCTACGTCGTGCAATGATCCCGGCGGCACCGGCCACAACCGCGGCACCGACCGTCAGGCCAAATGCTCCTGGTTGCACGATCTTCTGCCAGGCGTCGGCCATGAACGGCTTCTTCGGATCAATCGGAATATCGAGAAGCTCGGGATCATCAGGCGTGACGACGAGCATGCCGAGGCCACCGGCCTGTGTCTCGCCGTAGACCTGTGCGTTCGGATACCGGTCCCGCATCGCTTCGGCTCGCTTGTGGGCTTCGGCTCGGATCTCGTCGCGGGTTCCGTACATGAGAGCGTTGCTGGGGCAAGTGGTTACACACCACGGGCTACCACCGGCCTCGGTCGTTGCCGCACACCCATCGCACTTGCTTGACTTGCCTTCCCACATCACTGGAACGTCGTATGGGCAGGCTTCGGTGCAGTAGGAACAGCCGCTGCACACATCACGGTCAAGACGGGTCAGACCGTCTTCTTTGTAGAGAGCCCCGGTCGGGCATACCGACACACAGGCGGCGTCTGCGCAGTGATAACAGCGATGGTTGTTGAAGCCACCGGTCAGGTTGGGGAACTCCCCGTGGGTCTTTTCAACGAGCTGGATATATTGCTGATCTTCACCTAGTTCGTTGCCGACCTTGCATGATGCGACACATGCTTGGCAACCGATGCACCGGCCTAGGTCCAGGAGGATTGCTGATTCAGCCATGTCACACCCCCTCCTTGTCGAGTCTTACGAAGTTGACACGCATCCCCGCTCCCCCGCTAATGGGATCGAGCTTGTAACGGGTCTGCAGCTTGGTGTCACTGGCGCCTCTGCCGTTGGCCCTGGTGAGGCCCGCGGCATCCTGGCCAAAGCCATGTGCCATAAACACGGCGTCGTGGCGGATACGTTGCGTTGCTTTGACCTTGACCGGGCCGCTGCGAGCACCGTCTTGGTTCTCCAGCATCACGTACTCGCCATCTTTGACACCGAGCTGTTCTGCAGCGCCGGCATTCACCCAGATCTCGTTCTCCGAGACGATGTCGTTTAGGACCGGGGTGTTCTGCGTCTTGGCAAAGGTGTGTACCGGGTTGCGGCCGTACAGCAGTCGGAAATACCCGGCGGGCGGTTCGTCGATCGGTTCGTACACGGGCATCGGGTCGTGACCGGCTTCGGCGAGTTCCTCGGAGTACAAGTTGATCTTGCCGGAGGCAGTATGGAACGGTGACGATCCATCGAAGTCCTCGAGATAGGGCTTGCCCTTCTGGATGATCACACCACCCTGGGCTCGCATGTCTTCGAGGCTCGACCCGACCGAGACCAGCCGCTTGTCGATCCACTCTTCGATTGTCTCCCACTTGTAGAACTCGTCGAGACCAACTCTCATCCCGAGTTCACGAGAGATCCACCAACCCGGCTTGGAGTCGTGGAGTGGCTCCACGGCCGGCTCGCGCATCGCAATGTAAGGCGTCTTGTGCGGTACCGCCCACAAGTCTTCGTAGCGTTCCAGATAGGTCGCTTCAGGGAGGACGACATCGGCCCAAGCGATGTGCTCTTGAGGAAGCACATCGATTGCGACCACAAAGTCGAGGGCTTTCAGTGCCTCAATCGTGCGATCTCGATTCGGGATCGAGTTCAGCAGGTTGACGCCATAGACCATCAGCGCCTTGATTGGGTACGGATCGCCGCTGATCATCGGGTCGATGAGCTCTTGCATCGCTGTCGCCCCACGCATGAAAGTCTCTTGAACACCGTCGGCCCGGGCCTTTCCGGTTGGACCAAGAGCGAGTTCTGCGCTCACCTCTCCTGGTTCGGCGGAACAGCCCCCCGAGCTTCCGGTAATGGTGTACGGCGGGAGCGGATAATGATCGAGATAGACCGACTTGTTGAAATACATCCCGCCCTCACGGCCATAGGCACCGAGCAGGGCATTGACGAGATAGGTGGAGCGCATCCGTTGGCTGTCATTGCCGTACCAAGTGGTGTGGCGACCAGGGACAATGGCGGCGGCTGGCATATTCTCTGCCATGACGAGCGCGGTCTCCCGGATCTGGGCGGCCGGGAGGTCGGTGATTCCGGCCGCCCAGTCGGGAGTGAATTCGGCTACGTGGGCAGCCAGTTCTTCAAAACCTTGCGTCCACTCTTCGACGTACGCCGCGTCGTAGAGCGATTCGGTGATCAGGACGTTCATCCACGCCAGCATGAGCGCGGTGTCGGTACCCGGCTTGATGGGCAGCCAGTAGTCCGCCTTGGCGGCGACACTGGAAAACCGTGGGTCAACAACAATGACCTTGGCGCCACGGGCCTGGGCGTTGGCGAAATCCTGCATGAGCGTGTTGCGGGCATCCTCACCGATGTGGCTACCGATGAGGGTGAATGCCTGGATGGTGTCCCAGTCAACCGGCTCGTGGCCACCGACCGCAGAGCCGCAGGTAAGGGTTGCCGCCTCATCCCGGGGGCTCAGGCAGAGAGAAGACGAGGGCTTGGCGGCGTTGGGGGTTCCCCAGGCCTGAGCGAAGTGGTCGGCAAACCAGTGGTCGCCCGAGGTATGCCCGAAAACGGCAAGTGATTCCTCGCCGTACTTTTCTTTCACCTGGAGGAGTGCGGCAGCGACATAGTCGAGTGCCTCTTCCCAGGTGACTTCTTTGAATTGACCCGATCCGCGCTCGCCCGTGCGGATCATCGGCGACTGGAGACGATCGGGGTCATACATAAACGACACCCCGCCTTGGCCCCTGGCGCACAACATGCCGCGGCTCTTCGGATCGGCAGGGTTGCCATCGATCTTGCGCACTACACCGTTGACTGTGTGTACAACGACGCCACACCGCCATGGGCAGATGTCGCAAACGTTATATGTCGTTTTTATATCGCCTTCGCGATACCAGGGATCGTCATCTGAGAGCATCCCGACCGCAGAGTCGACAGATGCTGTCGGCGACATCAGAGCCAGTCCGCCGGTGGCTAGGCCACCTTTTAGGAACGAACGACGAGAGATATCAAGCTTTATGCGTGCCACGGTTACCGACCTCTTATGAATTTCGATTCACCCCGCCGCATATGCGGCTGAGCTAATGCGATCATTCCAGAGGCTCCCGGACATATAAAGGTGCCGATATGTCCCTCCCGATGGGCCGAAGGCCCAGAGGCACACGTCCCACGCAGTCTGTGACTTTGGGGTCCCTCTTAGGGACCATCAGACCCGCGTACTTGACCGTCTGGCGTCCAGCAGCGCCGTATACGGCGGCCATGGACGCCAGACGCTAGGAAAGGGGCTGCTCGTGGTCGGCCCGGGGCGCAAATGATCAAGCCACCCCAGCGTCCCCAAATCCAAGAATCGCCGCGTAGGGTGAAATCCAACTGAAACGGAGGGGGCTCATGCCGAGACAAGATCCATATGGTGCGTTTGGTTTTCTCGTCAGCATTGACGGGCTTGACGTTGCGGGCTTCACCGAGGTGTCGGGGCTTGAATACGAGATCGAGGTTATCGAATACCGCGAGGGGAACGAAGCCACAGACACCGTTCGCAAGATCCCAGGACTGGTCAAGTACGCAAACATCGTCCTCAAACGCGGCATAACTGCAGACGACAGCTTCTGGGAATGGGTGGTACAGCCGCTCGGTGGTCCGGTTGAGCGCCGATCTGGGGTGATCATGATCCTCGACGAGAATCACGAACCCGTCGCCTCCTGGGAATTCACAGAGGCCTGGCCCTGCAAATACGTCGGACCGAAACTGCAAGCCCTCAACAGCACGGTCGCCATCGAGACGTTGGAGATCTGCCACGAGGGTCTCCGCTTAGTCGGCAGATGAGCGACAACACGCCTAGTCGGGGTGTTCCGCTGGTGGTGCTCGACGTCGACTACGACCGAGGGGCATTCGAACTGGTTCTCGTCAACATCGGCACTGCGGTGGCTCACGACATCAGAGTGAAGTTCACCAGGGCTCTGGTGGGAGCCGGAGAGAATGTGATCACCGACCTACCTATCTTCGAGCATCTGCGCACCCTTCGGCCCGACAAGGAGGTCAGGGTATTCCTCGACGCAGCGGCGACACTCTTTCGCAGACGCAAGACCAACACGTTCGGCGCAACTGTGACATGGCGCGATACGGCTGGCAAGGACCACAAGGCCAACTACCGTCACGACCTGGATGCGTATCGATGTCTGCCCGAGCGAATGCCACCCTCAGCGACAACCCACGACTCCGTTTGACCCCGTGGGGACTCTGGTCCATACTCACGGCCATGAAACAGCCAAACGGCTTCATCATCATTAGATAGGCGCCTCGCCCCATACGGGCGTGTGCGCCCCTGCGACCCTCCGTTCCCACGGGGGGTTTTCCTTATCCCAGGAGCGCTCGAATGAGTACCCGACCAGTCGAAATCTATGACACCACCCTCCGCGACGGTACGCAGCAGGAGGGCATTTCGCTGACGGCACGGGACAAACTGCACGTGGCGCGGCTTCTCGACTCTCTTGGTGTTGCCTATGTCGAAGGCGGTTGGCCAGGCGCTAA
>RCNE010000781.1_pt1 | contig 21242 bp, 24 predicted proteins | sample 2041361 | NCBI WGS metagenome assembly RCNE01 (sample SAMN09708229, study PRJNA481090) | Marine sediment metagenome, whole genome shotgun sequencing project.
GGTACCTTACTTCAGGACCGTACGAGGCAGGAAGCCGAGTATCGAGCGACACATGGATGTGCTTGAGCGCGTCCTGAAGTAAGGTACCGCGCAACCTCGGCTCCCTGACAAGTTAATGGTCAGGTTTTGCCAAGAAAGCCCTTAACCTGATTGACGAATAACCAGCAATCTTCAAACCGGTTGTACATCGGCACCGGCGCTACCCTGATCACATCCGGTTCGCGCCAATCAGGTATCGTTCCGGCTTTCTCCAATTGTTGAAACAGCGCCCTCCCAGCTTCGCGACCCGCAATCACACGCAGGGATAACTGGCAGCCACGGCGTTCAGGGTCGGCTGGTGTGATAATTTCCAGCGAGTCATTCAGTTCAGATTGAACGAGTTTTTCCAAATAAGCGGTCATTTCGACAGACTTCTGACGCAAGGCAGCCATTCCGGCCCTCTGAAATAACTCCAGGGAAACCCTGATAGGTGCCATGGCAAGAATCGGTGGGTTGGACATTGTCCAGGCTTCGGCCCCGTTGGCGGGTATGAATTCAGGCCCCATCAGGAAGCGCGATTCCGGACTGGTGCCCCACCAGCCATGTAAACGGGTGATGTCATTGCTCTCACCGTGCCGTTCATTCACAAAACAGCCTGCCACTGCCCCCATGCCTGAATTCAGGTATTTATAGGTGCACCAGACTGCAAAATCGACACCGCTTTCACGCAGGTTTAACGGCACATTTCCGACCGCATGCGCCAAGTCAAAACCACAAAGCGCACCGGCCTTGTTTGCGGCTTTTGCAATAATATTCAGATCAAAAAACTGCCCACTGGCGTAGTGCACACCTGGCCACAGTACCAGCGCCACCTGGTCACCGTGCTCGGCCAGGTAAGTTTCTATCGCGGTTTCATTTATGATGCGGCCATCATCGGACGGTGCGATTTCAACCAGGCACTCCGTGGGGTCAAGACCGTGCATACGAATTTGAGATTCAACTGCATAGCGGTCTGAAGGGAATGATTGCTGTTCTATCAGTATTTTTCTGCGTTGACCCCGGGGCCGATAAAAACTGATCATCATCAGGTGGAGATTGACGGTCAGTGCGTTCATAACCACCACTTCCTGGGGTTTTGCACCAACCAGTTCAGCCATTGGCCCGCGCAGTAAATCATTGTATGACAACCAGGGACGTTGACCCTTGAAATGACCTTCCACTGCGAGTTCCTGCCATGCGGTCAGTTCATCAAGTACGGCTGCTTTAACACCCTTGGGCTGCAAACCCAGTGAGTTGCCGCAGAAATACAATTGCTCGCTGTCGTCAGCCTTTTTGGGAATCCAGAACTGGTCTCGGAACTCGCTCAAGGTATCGTGACGGTCAAGTTCCCGGGCCTGTTCACGCGCCCGGTTGAGGCTATTGCTCATTGAATTTCTCTCTGGATACCCTAAATACGTTGTCGGGTAGCCATTATGGTGGGGTCGGACATGCTTTTAAAGGATAATAAGCGGTTCGGGTTTTACCAAACCCTGCGGGCACATGGACAATCAGGATCTTGATGAAGCGCACAGACTTTAACTATCAACTACCGGCAGAGCTGATTGCACAGCGCCCGCTTGAGCAGCGGAGCGCGAGTCGTCTTTTGTGTCTGGACAGGCAGTCCGGCGACTTGAGTGACAGAAAATTTAATGACCTTCCGTCCCTGCTGAATCCAGGTGACTTGCTGGTGTTCAATAACACGGAAGTCATACCCGCGCGGCTATTCGGTCGCAAAGCCAGTGGCGGGCGGATAGAAATATTGGTCGAACGATTGTTGAACAAACAGGAGTGTCTTGCCCAGGTGCGCGCAAGCAAATCTCCAAAGCCAGGTGGAAAACTGCTACTGGAAGACGGTAGTGAACTGCTGGTGCTGGCACGGCAGGAAGGGTTTTTTCACCTGAAATCTGTCAATACTGACCTGATGGACCTATTACAGGGCCTGGGTCATATACCCTTGCCCCCTTACATAACACGTGAAGACAATGATGCTGACCGGCGTCGTTACCAGACGGTATTTGCCGAAACACCAGGTGCCGTGGCGGCACCCACCGCAGGCTTGCACTTTGACCGGGTCTTGCTGGATCAACTCGAAGATGCGGGGATTCAATCCACAACGGTAACATTGCATGTTGGTGCCGGAACCTTCCAGCCCATGCGGGTGGACGATATCGAAGACCACCTGATGCATGCAGAATGGCTGGAGGTTCCTCAATCTGCCTGTGACGCCATTGCCGCGACAAAGGCCCGTGGAGGACGAGTGGTGGCAGTTGGAACAACAGCCGTACGCAGCCTTGAAACGGCTGCGCAGGGTGGTTCATTGCTTCCGTATTCCGGCGATAGCAGAATATTCATCTACCCGCCTTACCGGTTCCGCGTTGTGGACGCAATAATTACCAATTTTCATTTGCCCGAGTCCACATTGTTGATGCTGGTCAGTGCCTTTGCCGGACATGAGCAAACACTGGCCGCGTACCGGCACGCTGTTGGGCAGTCATACCGTTTTTTCAGCTATGGTGACGCAATGTTGCTCACCTGAAGGGAGTTACTGAAACCCGATGCAATTTGAACTATTAAATACCGATGGCAAAGCCCGCCGTGGCCGCTTGTCCTTTGACCGGGGTCATGTCGAGACACCGGCATTTATGCCTGTGGGCACCTACGGCACAGTTAAAGCCATGACGCCAAAGGCCGTGCGTGATACCGGTGCTGAAATTATTTTAGGTAATACCTTTCACCTGATGCTGCGTCCGGGTACCGAAGTGATCAGGGCACACGGTGACCTGCATGATTTTATGCAGTGGCAGAGACCGATCCTGACGGATTCCGGTGGTTTCCAGGTCTGGAGTTTATCCGAGCGCCGGAAAATCACCGAAAAAGGTGTCACGTTTGCATCGCCCATCGATGGTGCCAAGGTATTCCTGGGGCCGGAGGAATCCATGGCGGTCCAGGCAGCCCTTGGCTCGGATATCGTAATGTGCTTTGACGAGTGCACACCTTATCCTGCTACCGAGGAGCAGGCATCAGATTCCATGGAGATGTCCATGCGCTGGGCGCAACGTTGCCGCGAGGCACACGGTGAAAGTAGTTCAGCATTGTTCGGTATCGTGCAAGGGGGTATGTACGAGGGTTTACGTCAGCAATCTGCACAGGCGTTGACGGGGATTGGTTTTGATGGTTACGCCATTGGTGGTCTCTCGGTTGGTGAGCCTGAACATGAGCGTGAATTGGTACTGGGATATACACTGCCGGAATTGCCAATCGATAAGCCCCGCTACCTGATGGGGGTGGGGCGGCCACAGGACATTATTGCAGCAGTACTGCAGGGTGTGGATATGTTTGATTGTGTGATGCCGACCCGCAATGCCCGAAACGGTTATTATTTTACCTCCCGTGGTGTGATCAAAATCCGTAACGCACGTTTCGCAATGGATACCCGGCCAATAGATGAGGATTGTGGTTGTTACACCTGTCAGAACTACTCGCGGGCCTATTTGAAACACCTTGATCGTTGCAGGGAAATGTTGGGGCCACACCTGGCAACGGTTCATAACCTGTATTTCTACCAGCAATTGATGGCTGGTCTCAGGGGTGCTGTCGAGAGTGGGACCCTGGCTGAATATACCGGGCGCTTCATGGAATTATATTCCAGTGGCGTCGACTGAGAAATTATCAACAAAAACGGCGGTTTTATGTTTCCGCATGACTTATAATTGCCCGTTGAGTTTCTTACAGTCTGATTGAAAATTTAAACTGGGGCCCCACTTAGATTGGAAGCGATCCAAATCTGATAATACTGTTGGGGGAACCCCAAGGGATAAAAAGAGAGTAAACATGGACTTCTTTATTTCAAATGCATATGCCCAGGCTCAGGAGTCTTCTCCTAACAGCCTGATGAGTTTTCTTCCGTTAATCGTCATTTTTGCCGTATTCTACTTTATGTTGATCCGGCCCCAGATGAAGCGCGCTAAAGAGCATAAACAGCTGGTAGCACAACTGGGCAAGGGTGATGAAGTGATAACCAATGGTGGTTTGTTAGGCAAAATTACGGACGTATCCGATTCTTTTGTTACGCTGGAATTGGCTGACAATTTACAGATCAAGCTGCAACGTTCGGCTGTTGCCAATGTCATGCCGAAGGGCACGATCAAGTCCGCCTGATTTTCGCAATTACAACTTATAACTTAGAGACTGATTCATGAACCAGTATTCCGTCTGGAAGTACCTGCTGATACTTATTATCGTAGCAGTGGGCGTCGTCTATGCAATACCCAATTTTTACGGTGAAGACCCTGCTTTGCAGATCACTTCATCACGTGGTTTTGCGTTGCCCGGTGAATTGACCACAAATATTGACGATGCATTGCTGGTTGAGAAAATCAACTTCAGCAGCAAAGAGCAGGAGGGCAACCGCCTGTTGTATCGGTTTGATAACGCCGAAGATCAGATCAAGGCGTCCGATGCAGTGAAAAATGCATTGGGCGATCAGTATACGGTCGCGCTTAACCTCGCCCATGCCACACCCGATGGTCTGCGTGCAATTGGCGGTAAGCCGATGACGCTGGGTCTTGATTTGCAGGGTGGTGTGCACTTTCTGATGCAGGTTGATATGGACACGGCCCGCAGTCAGCAACTGGATCGATATGTGGATGATATCCGCTCGGTGCTGCGTGACAATGGCATACGTTATGTTTCCGTCCGGCATGAAGGTAACGGACTGTTGGCGATGCTCCGTTCTGCTGAAGACCGGGACCGGACCTTGAACCTGATAAATACAGATCAGAGCCTGCAGGGTCTGAATATCACTGAACTCCCGGCGGGTGAAACCTTTGGTTTTTCAGCGACCGTGCAGGAAAAACAGTTGCTGGAGTTGCAACAGACCGCCCTGAAACAGAACATCACCACCCTGCGTAATCGTGTCAATGAGCTGGGCGTGGCAGAACCGGTAATTCAACAACAGGGTGCCGACCGCGTGGTCGTACAGTTGCCGGGTGTACAGGATACGGTTGAAGCCAAGAAGATCATTGGTGCAACAGCCACTTTGGAATATCGTGCCGTTGACGAGAGTAATGATTCGTTTACCGCCTCACAAACCGGTCGTATTCCGCCAGAGTCACGAATGTACACTTACGAAGGGAATCCGATCCTGCTCAAAAAGCGTTTGATCGTTTCCGGTGACCAGTTGATCGGTGCTTCTGCATCATTTGACCAACAAACAGGGCAACCTTCGGTCAGCGTGACACTCGATGGTGTGGGCTCCAAGCGTATGCTGGACTTCACACGCGATAATGTGGGCAACGGCATGGCGGTTGTTTATATCGAACAAAAACCCAATGGCAGCAAAATTGAAGATGTCATCAGTGTTGCTGTTGTGCGTGAGCCATTCGGTAAACGCTTCCAGACCACCGGTTTGGGCTCAATCCAGGAAGCCTCACAGCTTTCCCTGTTACTCAGGGCGGGCGCGCTTGCAGCACCGATGGAAATTGTCGAAGAACGAACTGTCGGCCCAAGCCTTGGTGCAGATAACGTCGCCAAGGGCCGTAAAGCCGTTCTTATTGGTTTCGTAATGGTGCTGATCCTGATGGCCGTCTATTACAGGGTTTTTGGACTGGTGGCCAACCTGGCCCTGTTTGCAAACCTGGTTCTGTTGATGTCTTTGCTGTCTATGCTGGGCGCAACCCTGACCATGCCGGGTATCGCCGGTATCGTTTTGACCATCGGTATGGCCGTTGATGCCAATGTGTTGATTTTCGAGCGAATCCGAGAAGAGATTCGAAATGGAAATACGCCACAGGCGAGTATACGCGCCGGTTATGAGAAAGCATTCTCAACTATTGCGGATGCCAACATTACCACCTTGATCGCAGCGTTCGTATTGTTCCTGTTCGGAACAGGTCCGGTCAAGGGTTTTGCGGTTACCCTGTCACTGGGTATCGTGACTTCCATGTTTACTGCAATCATGGGCACGCGGGCTGTCATAAACCTGATTTATGGCGGTAAGAAACGCGTCCGTAAGCTGGCAATTTAGGGTATTAGCATGAAATTTCTGAATCGCAAGACCAATATCGATTTCATGAGTCGGCGCAACATCGCGCTGGCTCTCTCAACCGTTCTGATTGTTGTCTCAATCGCTTCACTTGCGATTAGAGGGCTTAATTTCGGACTGGATTTCACTGGTGGTACCCTGATTGAAGTTGGTTACCCTTCGGCACCAAATACCAACGAGGTAAGGGAAAACCTGGCCTCTGCGGGTTTTGATTCCATCGTGCAGACCTTTGGTGCCGCAACCGATATCATCGTGCGTATCCCGCCTGGCGAAATCGAAGAAAGCAGCGCTGAATTATCCACCCGTGTATTGGCTGCACTTAGCCAGGGTGTCGAAGGTGAAATTGAAATGCGCCGGGTCGAATTTGTCGGTCCACAAGTAGGTGACGAACTGGCAGAGCAGGGCATACTGGCTGTTATCTATGCCATGGTAGGTGTCTTTCTATATGTTATGTTCCGGTTCCAGTGGCGCTTTTCTGTCGGTGCGGTGGCGGCCCTGTTTCACGACATCACCATCAGTATGGGTATTATTTCACTGGTTCAGATCGAGTTTGATCTTACGGTTGTTGCAGCCATACTGGCGGTCGTAGGTTACTCGTTGAATGACACCATTGTATTGTTTGACCGTATCCGCGAAAACTTTCCGCGTTATCGTAAGCGTCAGCCAATTGAAGTGGTTAATACCTCAATTAACGAAACCCTTTCCCGTACGTTGATGACATCAACCACGACCTTGCTGGTTCTCTTGGCACTGTTCTATTTCGGTGGTGAGATTATTCATGGTTTCGCGTTTACGCTGATTGTCGGTGTGTTGGTTGGTACTTACTCGTCTATCTATGTTGCGAGTTCCGCTCTGCTGGTACTGGGCGTGAGCAAGTACGACCTGATGGAAGTGGAAAAAGAGGGCGCTACAATAGACGCCAGGCCCTGACCGCAATATTTACCAGTTTATGACTTTAAAAAAAATCCCGGCAATAGCCGGGATTTTTTTGAACAACCTAAACAGACAGCACAGCCATCCCCACGAAGTTTTTATCTTTTTGCTTTTGCCCAGCGTGGTTCGATGATTTTACGTAATGGGGTCATCAGCTTATACGGCGCTGCGAGTATCGAGTGGGATTCTTCTACTGCATCATTGCCTTCGAAATCGGTAACTACACCACCGGCTTCCCTGACCAGTAAAGCACCGGCAGCGACATCCCATGGTTTTAAGCCGATTTCAAAATAAGCATCCATCCGTCCTGCGGCCACCCAGGCGAGGTCCAGTGATGCGGCGCCGTTTCGCCGGATGTCTTCGATTTTTCTAAAAACATCACTGAAAATTCCAGTGTAAGTACTCATCATGCCGCGCTGGCGGAAGGGGAATGCGGTCGCGGCAATGGCATTGTCGAGTGATATGCGTGCTGAAACCCTGATTCGGGTGTTGTTCAGGTGCGCACCGCTGCCACGACTTGCGCTGAACATTTCGTCCCGCATGGGATCATAAACCACCGCGTGCTCCGTACGACCCTTGACCTGCAAGGCGATAGAGATGCCAAAATGTGGCATGCCATGCAGGTAATTGCTGGTGCCATCCAGGGGGTCGATGATCCAGACATGGTCACTTTCGCCCTGTTCGCCACCTTCCTCTCCCAGAAATGCGTGGTCCGGGTGATAACGCTTAATTTCACGTACAATTTGCACTTCGCTGGACTTGTCAATTTCAGTAACATAGTCGTGCCGGGCTTTTTGGGTCACGGGGATGCTGGCCACCTTGGGGAATTCCTGACGCATCAGGTCGCCGGCAATGTGGGCTGCATTTATAGCGATGTTGATTGTTGGATGGGCCATGGTTATAAAACCTTAAAATGAGTAAGAATCTATGAACTCGAAGGCGGCACAGGATACCAGAAGCGCGGCGCAGGTGGCAGCACGTTTGTCACATATCCGTATTGTTTTGATCAATACCAGTCATCCCGGCAATATCGGTGCCACTGCCAGGGCTATGAAAGTCATGGGCCTGGCGCAGTTGCACCTGGTCAATCCGAAGACCTTTCCATGCCATGAAGCAACGGCGATGGCATCGGGTGCGGATGATTTGCTGCAACGGGCAGTTGTGCACGAGTCGCTGGAGTCAGCACTGGACGGTTGCAGGCTGGTAATGGGCACCAGTGCGCGTTTGCGCAGTCTGCCGATGCCGCAAATGGACCTGCGTTCGGCCGCGCAAAGCGTTTTGACGGAAAGCCAGGGACAGGATACCGCGATTTTGTTTGGTCAGGAGCGCGCCGGTCTCACCAATGATGAAATTCAACGTTGCCACCAATTGGTACACGTTCATACCGACCCCGACTTTGGCTCGTTAAACCTTGCACAGGCTGTTCAGTTGATGGCCTACGAATTGCGAATGGCTGTACTGGGTGGTGCCGGCACTGTTCTGGCGCCAACGGACTGGGAGCCGGTGGATGCTGGGCAAATGGAAATGTTTTTTGTTCATCTCGAGCAGACTTTGCTGGATATCGGTTTTATGAATCCGGAACAACCCAAGCGCCTGATGGCACGTATGCGGCGCTTGTTCAACCGTGCGCGGCCTGATCAGAATGAAATCAATATCCTGCGCGGTATTTTGGCAGCGTCACAATATGCTGCTGGAAAGAAGGATTCATGAGTGACTTTAAATAACAGACCTGGCCCGCGTTTTTCACCAGTCGGCATCGAGCCTCTCCATCAATAGTGGTCGGCCAGCTTGTCTCCAACCTAAAGAAATCATTAAAGAAGATCACTTGAACTTGAATTGAGGATGTTTCACTGCTTTAATGGTTTTCGGAAGTCTTTGTCCATGGACGAAAGGAATCGTCTGTCAAAAAAGGGAGCTAGACTCATGAATTCTTCAAACACCCTGAAGAGGGTTATCCGTTATTCAATTATTTTTGCACTCCTCATCAGTGCTTCTGCGCTCGCGGACAGGCCTCTGATTACCAGTAGCTTTTCAGGTATCTGGGATCAACCCAGGCAGGAAAGCCAAGGCATCATATTGCAAATTGGCGAGCAGGGTGACGATGAGAAGGTGGGCATCGCCTACTGGTTTACCTTTGGGCCTGACTTGCAGACCGCATGGTATCTGGGTGTGGGACCGGTAGTTGGAAACAAGATCGAAATGATTCTCTATAGCGCTACCGATATCGGTTTTATGGCTGAAAACCTGGAAGGTAATGAAGAAGTCATACCGGTTGGCTCATTGGATCTCGAATTCAGAAACTGTAACCACGGAGATGCCAGCTATGTATTTTTTGCGGTGGAAGACGACGTGGATGCTCTGGCTGAATCGGGTGAGTTTCCTATCAAACGCATTAGCAGTATTTACCGTCAGCGTTGCAGTGGTGGTATTTCAGATGACACGCCAAAGCACGGCAAGCCAATGGATATGGAGGTGAAACTGCTGCCTGTGGCCGATGACGCCAGTGGTAGTGGCAAAGCCAAATTCTGGGAGCGTAGAGAACGGACCGATTTTAAGGTAGAGGTCGAAGATATACCTGACGGTGACTACATGCTCGAGATCTGCGGTGGAACGGACGCCGTGATGCGGTTTGAGATGCCAGTTGCCTTGGGTATGGGTGAGTTGGAATTCCGCAGCCCGGAAAGTGACGAAAAACTGAATCTGAATTTTGATCCGCGTGATTGCACAATCGAGGTGCTGAGCGGGAATGTGGTTGTGCTTACTTCGGGCGATGCTGTCCTGAGCGAAAAGAATCCTGGGAAGTAATGGCGTGAGAGGTGCGTAACGAGTTACGCACCCTACGTGTTAGAAGCACGGGAAGTGAAGGCGTGAGAGGTGCGTAACGAGTTACGCACCCTACGTGTTACAGGTAGTTCGGTTGGGTGACTCCCGGCAAAATGTCCGGCGCATCCACCGGTTCCCCTCTTTTTAATTCCAAGGGCACAACACCGGCCCAAACCGGTGTATCCATATCAGATTTGGAGTCCGAGGGTGGTCCCGTACGGCACTTGGTGCTGAATGTTTCGATCGGCAGCGCCAGCAAACTGGTGGCGTTGAGTTCCTTGATGGTGGACTTTCTCAAGTCGGCCCTGCGCCCGGGCATCAGGTGGTCTACCAGGGTCTGGACACTTAGCCGTTTTTCATCCACATCGATAATCGGCCGCGCGATACCGAAAACCATGACCGAACGATAGTTCATCGACGAGTTAAAGGTGGATCTTGCATAAACCAGCCCGTCGAAATGCGTCACGGTGACACAGCAGCGCAGACCGGAGGCCAGGTTTTTTATCAAACGACTCGCGACCGAGCCATGAATCAATAACTGCTTACCCATGCGGGCATAGGCCATGGGCAGGACGTAAGGTTGTTCATCCAGGGTGAAACCGACATGGCAGATCTTACCGGCATCGAGCATCTCACAGGCCAATGTGAAATCATGGCTGCCGCGTTTGGGTTCCCGTTTGAATTTTGTATCAGCTTTTTGAGTCATTTGGGGTCTCAACCATTTAAGTTGCAATGACGAACATGCTACCTTGTCGTCTGCTTTAATGTAATTGTTGTGATTAAATACCTGCCGGGTAAATGCAGTCCAGGAATCCCGAATGAATGAAGACAGGAAAATTGAGAAGACTGCCGATGTAGATTGGTACAGGAGTGTCTGGAAAGTGGTATCTGAAATACCGTCAGGCCATGTGCTGACTTATGGGGAAGTTGCCCGGTTGGCGGGTCTGCCAAGGGCGGCACGGCGTGTTAGCCAGGCCCTCAGACGTGCTCCTGGTGATATGAAACTGCCCTGGCACAGGGTGATCAACTCGCAGGGAAAAATTTCTTTTCCCGAGGACTCCAGTGGTTGGAAAAGACAGAAAGCCAAGCTAGAAGACGAAGGTGTCGTGTTCTTGAAAGGTAAAGTAAACCTTGATCAATTTGGCTACCGTGGGGCCGTGGATCGCCTGGTTTGGGGAGATGGTGATCTGTGATCAGCAAGCTTAGATCAGGATGGAAGGCCCTGCGTGGCAATTTCTGGGGTTCGCTCGCCGTTGATGTCGCGCTTCTTATTTCAGTCTTCGTATTGATCAGTCTATGGCAAACCCGGAACCTGCCCGATGATGAACATACACCACCTTTGCAGGCTGTCTGGCTGGATGACTGGCGGGCAGAATCGGTGATGGTTTCAGGTGAAGTAGGTGTGGTGTATTTTTTTGCCCCCTGGTGTTTCTACTGCCGCAAAAGCATCGACAATCTCGATGAACTGATCTCAAGCGGCAAACTGTCCTGGGCCAGGGTGGTTGCACTCGAATATGAAAGCCTTGATGACGTACGTGAATTTATCGAGGAAACAGGGGTTAATCTTCCGGTACTACTGGGTGGTCCACAAACTACAAGTGATTGGCAAATACGCGGTTTTCCAACCTATTTCGTGATTGACGGTGACGGGAAAATAGTCAGCCGTTCGGTTGGTTATTCAACCAAAATCGGCCTGCAGGCCAGGGTCTGGATGAACGAGGACTAACCCCCGGTGCTTGCACCCAGGTTCGCAAACAAGAATGTGAATCAGCCCAACAACCCCAGCGCCTTCGCATGGTAACGCAAGTGATCGTCAATAAAACTGGCGATGAAATAGTAGCTGTGGTCGTAGCCCTCCTGCATACGCACTTCAAGAGGGTGGTGAGTGCAGATGCAGGCTTGTTCGAGGTTTCCAGTTTTGAGTTCTTCACCAAGAAAATCATCATCAGTACCCTGATCTATAAGGATGTGTAGTTGTTGCTCAACCTTACATACCAACTGGGTAGCATCCCATTCATTCCAATCGTTCCGGTCCTCGCCAAGGTAATTGCTAAAAGCCTTGACCCCCCATGGTGATTCCGACGGGTGGCAAATCGGTGAAAATGCTGAAACTGACTGGTAAAGCTGCGGGTCTTTCAATGCGCACATCAAGGCGCCATGCCCACCCATGGAATGTCCGCTGACGCTGCGTTTGTTGCTAACGGGAAGTTTTGCTTCGACCAAAGCCGGCAATTCTCTGCTGACATAGTCGTACATATTGTAATGATCAGACCAGGGTGCCTGGGTAGCGTTAATATAAAAGCCGGCACCTGAACCAAAATCCCAATGGTCGTGTTCTCCGGGCAGGTCGGTGCCACGTGGGCTGGTATCCGGGCAGACAATGGCTAAACCCAGTTCAGATGCCAAACGTTGTGCACCGGCCTTCTGGGCGAAATTTTCATCGTTGCAGGTCAACCCTGAGAGCCAGTATAAAACCGGTACAGGTCCGGTTTCTGCCTGTGGTGGCAAAAACACACCAAAAATCATATCGCAGTTGAGTACTGCGGAATGGTGTTCAAATCGTATCTGTTCACCACCGTGTACGCGATTGCGGGAGATTTCCTTGAATGCCGTCATGGTGTGCTCCTAGAAGATAACGACCGAACGTATGCTTTCACCGTCATGCATCAGGTCAAACGCCTTGTTAATGTCTTCGAGACCCATGGTGTGGGTGACCATGTCGTCGATGTTAATCTTGCCAGCCATGTAATTGTCCACGTAGCCCGGCAGCTCGCTACGCCCCTTTACGCCGCCAAAAGCCGTACCGCGCCATACCCGTCCTGTGACCAGTTGAAACGGCCTTGTGCTGATTTCCTGACCGGCACCGGCCACGCCGATGATGACAGACTCGCCCCAGCCTTTGTGACAGCACTCAAGTGCAGCGCGCATGACGCCGGTATTGCCAGTGCAATCAAATGAATAATCAACACCACCATCGGTCAGGTCCACGATAACTTCCTGTATTGGCCGGTCATACTTCGAAGGGTTGACGAAGTCGGTGGCACCCAGCATACCTGCCATTTCAAATTTGTCTTCGTTCAGGTCAACCGCAATAATACGGGAAGCGCCAGCCATGACAGCGCCCTGTACCACGCTGAGGCCGATACCACCGACACCGAAAACCGCTACACTTGCACCCGCTTCGACCTTGGCTGTATTCAATACGGCACCAATACCGGTCGTGATACCGCAACCCAGCAGGCAAACCTTGTCCAATGGTGCCTGTTGGTTGATTTTCGCTACCGAAATTTCCGGCATCACGCTGTATTCTGAAAATGTTGAGGTGCCCATATAGTGGTAAAGCGTTTCACCATTGAGTGAAAACCTTGAAGTGCCATCGGGCATCAGGCCCTGGCCCTGTGTCACACGAATGGCCTGGCAAAGATTGGTTTTTCCCGACGTACAGAAGCTGCATTTTCCACACTCCGGCGTATACAGGGGAATGACATGGTCACCCGGTTTGACGCTGCTTACTCCGGCACCAACTTCTTCCACTACACCACCGCCTTCATGGCCCAGTACGGACGGGAAAATACCCTCAGGGTCTTCTCCTGAGAGTGTGAACGCATCTGTGTGACAAACACCGGTAGCGACCATGCGCACCAGCACTTCACCTTCCCTGGGGCCTTGCACATCAATCTCGGTTATTTCGAGTGGTTGACCGGCTTTGGTTGCGACAGCAGCGCGTGATTTCATATTCTGTGATTCCTTGTTCGGTAAATTTTCGGATGGATCAAAAGCACGGTCCCATCGTTTAATGGATCATTATAGCCTGTGGTTTAATCCCATAAAGGGTCCACCCCGATCAGGATAAACTCGCTGTTGTCCGGTTGCGTACCACTGTTATCACGCGCCTGTCCAAGGGGGTAGTTGTTGTCATTGACGATACCCAATGTGGTTGCGTTCAATACCACAAGCCCTTCGATGGTCCAGAACGGAAACGAAAATAACGCATTGCCATCCTGGTTCAGGTCATGTGGATCATTGATGTTGAGCAGGTCGACCACCAGGGTTTTGAGCAGATAACCATCCTCATCCAGTTGCTCAAAGTCCACCCGGTATACCTTTTTTAACAATGCTTTATCTCGTTCTTCTGAGTCCCGTTCTATGATGAGGCCAGCCGTTTTTGAGAACATTGTAAAGTCACCAATCGCGGTAGCTCCCTGATCCAGTTGGTAACGATAACTAGGCATTCCGGCATCATTATTCACGAATAATTCTTCGTTAATATCGAAAGTGTAAATATTGAGCCCAGGTTTCGAGTCCTCCAATGCGCCCTCCAGCATGGGGTAAAGCCAAAGGCCACCAGGTGATATTGCCATCCCCTCAAATCCACGTGAAACTGGCAGGTTCGCCGGTTCACCGGATGGGTTGTCCACCGAATTCAGACCCGTGAGTTTGAAGGGGGGTGCCAGTAGCGAACCCTGGGCACTGAAATGTAGAAGCGATGGGTTGAACTCCTCGCCAACCCAGAAGCTTCCATCCGAAACCCTGCGAAATGATTCAGGATCAAGATCTGCTCCTGTCAGCTGACGGTCCGTGCGGGTAGCCGGGTAGGGCAGATAAGCCTCAGGATCGCTCAAGTGAATGATATTGCCGACCCGGATTGTGCCACTGCCTCCCGTTTCAGTTCGAAAATCAGGATAGATGTGGTAAATGCTTAAAAGGTAGTCGGAAGAGTTGTTACGGGCACCAAAACCGTTATCACTGAGTACAAAATACGAGTCATCCTCACCTTTTATCAGGGCGGAAAAACCCTGTACGGGTTGTTGATCTGTAAACGGCGGTTTGCGGCCATTTGAGGCTTTAATCGACTGCCCGGAAGTTGGTCCGGGTATAAAGGTATCAGCGGGCAGTACCGCGAAGGCGGTCAGTGTTGCAGCCTGTGATACTGCTGCTGTCAGTAACAGCAGCAGCACAGTTATTGGCAAAAGCGGCCTAGGAATGTGCAATGGGCTTGTCGGTGAAGAGGTAATCCTTCAGTTCTTTATCCATGCTGGAATCATGTCTGCGGATCCATTCCAATACCATTGCGGCATGCTCTTTTTCCTCGTCCCGGTTGTGCGCGAGAATGGCCCGCAATTCGTCATCCTTGCAGGCATCCACACGCTGGTTATACCAATCTACCGCTTCGAGTTCCTCCATCAGCGAGGTGATGGCCCGATGCATATCGCGGGTTTCATCACTGAGCTCGGAAATGGGTTCATGATAGCCTTCATTTGCCATGCTGTTCTCCTATCGGTTCGTTTGGTGTTCAGGTATTTACCTGGTGAAGGTGAACGTCTGTCTGCGGATAAGGAATGTTGCAACCGGCTGCTTCCAGTTCCACCTTGGCCGTCTCAAGCACATCGGCAAGCACACCCCAGTAATCCTCGCTTTTCACCCACGGCCTGACCACAAAATCTACACTGCTATCACCGAGATTATTGATGAATATCTTGGTTGCCGGTTCGTCCAGAACCTTGGGGTGTTCTGAGCAAACTTTCTGTAATACGTCGGCAGCCACCTTCAAATCGTCATCGTAGCCAACGCCAATGGCCATATCGACGCGACGGGTGTCTTTTGCCGAGTAATTGGTAATGGCGCTGCTGTACATCAGTGAATTGGGAACAATGATTTGCTTATTGTCAGGTGTGGTCAGGATGGTGCTGACGAGATGAATTTCGTCCACCGTACCCAAAATACCGCCCGCATCAACAAAATCACCCTTGGCAAACGGCCTGAACAATACCAGCATGACACCAGAGGCGAAATTGGATAGCGAATCTTTTAATGCCAGGCCAATTGCGAGGCCAGCTGCACCAATAATGGCCATGAAGGATGTCGCCGGGATACCCAATTGATCAACAGCGGCTATGATGGCAGCGACGAGGACCAGGGCGTAGGCCATGGTGCCGAGAAAATCTACCAGGACTTCATCCACTTCCCGCTTTCTGAGCATTTTTTCGAGTGTATTCTGCACCCGTTTTGCGATCCACTTACCGACAACGAATATAACGATTGCAATCGCCAGGTTGATTGCGCCGCTGATCAGTATTTCGATGATGTTTGAATTGGTAATGAATTCGTTAATTGCGTCCATCTATTTCACCTCTTTCGCATTATTCAATAAGTAGTTCAGGCAATATCGCCGTGTGATTCAAGTGCTTGTTCCATGCGGTCTGCCATCGGGGCGAGGTGACTGATCACGTATTCCAGTTCATCACTGTCCAGTGCGGAGTAGGCCAGGTTGGCGCACATTTTCACATAGGCGATACTTTCAAGGTCGCCCACTGCCAGGTAGCCAACCCTGAGAACGAGGTTGATCCGCAGACATTTCTCAGCATCAAAATCTTCAAGCGGGCAGATCAGTGTCTCGACACGCAAATAGCGCCGGTTATCAGAAGACTTAATTTCAGCAAGGAAAACACTCTGTTTTCTATCACTGCCCTCCATTGCGAGTTCGAATCCGAGTTGGAATGGTTCATCCATAAACAACTGGTGGTTGTCCATAACGTGTTTTCTTACTTCGGCAAAAGTTTCCATGCATTGTTTCCTATTTTGGCGCTAGCCTGACGGCACCATCCAGACGGATGGTCTCACCGTTGAGGTATCCATTTTCCACGATATGCGCAACTAATTCAGCATATTCTTCCGGTTTGCCCAACCGGCTTGGAAATGGGATGGATGCGCTGAGTGATTCCTGGATATGATCAGGCATACCATCAACCATAGGTGTCCAGAATATACCCGGAGCGACGGTGTTCACGCGTACGCCAATACGGGCATATTCGCGCGCTACCGGTAATGTCATCCCTGCAATACCGGCCTTGGAGGCCGAATACGCCGCTTGTCCGATCTGGCCATCAAAGGCGGCGACCGATGCGGTGCTGATAATCACACCACGTTCACCATCTTCTCCCGGCGGGTTGGATTCCATTGCTGCCCCGGCAGCCTTGATGACATTGAAACTGCCGACCAGGTTGACCTGGATAACCTTTGCGAAGTAATCCAGCGCCATGGGTGCTTCCCGTCCCAGGACGCGGCCTGCGCCAATGATTCCCGCGCAATTTACCGCGACATTGATCAGACCCATATGATCCACGGCCAGCTTAACCGCGTCCATGACACCCTGTTCGCTGGTGACATCGGTTCGAATATAACTGACCGCACCACCCAGTTCGGCCTCGACAGCGGCACCGGCCTCATCATTGATATCCAGTAATACTGGCCCCCACTGGAGACCACTTTTCTCGCTACCGCCAATCCCAAACCGGAAACTCCGCCGGTTATCAGTGCTTTAACTTCATTCAGTTGCATATTGATAAACTCCTGTTCGTGTCATCTTGATGAATTCAGTGCAATACCCGCCTTGCTGTTATTGGGTCGTTGCAGTTGTTTTGAGATCCAGTCACCGGTCTTTACCAGCGCACCCAGATCAACGCCGGTGTTCAAGCCCAGGCCGTGCAGCATGTAGACCACGTCTTCAGTGGCGACATTACCGCTTGCGCCGTTTGCGTAAGGACAACCACCCAGTCCCGCAACGGATGAATCGACTATGCGAATACCCGCATCAAGGCAGGCAAGGATATTGGCCAGCGCCTGACCATAGGTATCGTGAAAATGTACGGCGAGTTGTTCGACAGGTACAACCTTACTGACCGTATTAACCAGTGCGTTTGCCAATGCAGCTGTGCCTACTCCGGTGGTATCTCCAAGGGAGATTTCGTCACATGTCAATTTCATTAGCCGCGCACAAACGTCTGCAACGGCCTCAGCCTTGATTTCGCCTTCATACGGACAACCGAGTACGCAGGAAACATAGGCGCGAACCCGGATACCGTTGGCCCTGGCCTGTTCTATTACCGGCTCCAAGCGGGCAAGGGACTCGCTGATACTGCAATTGGTGTTACGTTTGCTGAAGCTCTCCGAGGCAGCGGTAAATACGGCAATTTCCGTTGCGCCGGCATTGATAGCACGCTCAAAACCGGCCATGTTTGGTACCAATACCGGGTAGCGCGTACCCGGCAATGTTTTCAGACCCGTCATAACGGCCTCGCTGTCAGCCATTTGCGGTACCCATTTCGGGCTGACAAAACTACCGGCTTCGACAACGGGGATTCCACAATTGGCAAGGCGTTCAATCAGCTCAATTTTAATTGTTACGGGGAGGTTCAGTTTTTCGTTTTGTAAGCCATCGCGTGGACCGACTTCAACCATTGTGACGAAATCACTCATAGGTTCGCTAGTCATCAATCCAGTCGGGTTTGCGCTTTTCCAGAAAGGCAGCCAGGCCTTCCTGTCCCTCACTGGAGACCCGCAACCTGGCAATCAGCCCGGCGGTATATTCATCGGTGATCTTTTGGGAATCTGCGTTATGGCCGGCAATTTTAAAAACCAGTTGTTTGCATTGTGCCGCCGCCGTAGGCCCGCTTTTGAGTACTTGCCTGATGCTGTCCTCAACCGCTTCGTCGAGTTGTTCAGCTGCAACTATTTGCTGTATCAGGCCGATGTCATACGCCCGTTGGCTGTCGAACCGCTCTGCACTGAGGAAATAACGTCGTGCATAAGTTTCACCGATACGACGTATGACGTAAGGTGAGATAACAGCGGGTGCCAGGCCCAGGTGGGCTTCGGTCAGGCCGAAACGGGTGTTATCAACGGCCACGGTGATATCACAGGCTGCGATCAGGCCAAGCCCGCCACCAAAAGCCGCACCATTGATTTTTGCGATGGTCGGTTTTGACAGGTAATTCAGGCTCCGCATCAGCTTTGCAAGACGCAGGGCATCGCGTTTATTTTCATCCTGGCTGGCCTCTACCAGGCTACTCATCCAATTGAGGTCCGCGCCGGCAGAGAAGCATGAACCCGTACCGGTGATCACGACCATCCTGACCGTTTCGTTCTTATCCGCTGTTTGCAGTGCCCCGGTCATTTCCCGGATCATTTCCGCATCAAAAGCGTTATGCACCCTGGGCCGGTTCATGCGTAGAGTCAGAACGCCCCGCTTGTCGATACCGCCGGTTAAGGTGTGTAATGGAGCATCAGCGGCATCGGATTCATTGTTGCTGTGATCTGTTCGCGGTGGAATGATTGCCATGGTCGTTTTATGGCAGTTCGATGGCCAGGGCAGTCGCTTCTCCACCGCCTATACACAGGGCTGCAACGCCTTTCTTCAGACCGCGCTGCTGCAGCGCATTGATCAATGTCACAACCACCCGCGCGCCGGACGCGCCAATCGGATGACCGAGAGCGCAGGCACCACCATTAACATTCATTTTGGCATGGTCAATATCGAGTTCGTGCATTGCGGCCATCGTGACGGTAGCAAACGCTTCGTTAACCTCGAACAAATCGACTTCATCGATACTCCAACCGGCTTTCTCCAGGACCCTTTCAATCGCACCGATGGGTGCGGTGGTGAACCATTCGGGATCCTGTGAGTAAGTTGAGTGGGCGATGATCGTGGCCAGCGGTGTGATACCCAGGTCAGCGGCCTTTTGTGCAGACATCAGTATGGTGGCAGCAGCACCATCGGAAATCTTGGAAGAAGAGGCGGCGGTGACCGTGCCATCCTTCTTGAAGGCTGCCCTCAAGGTGGGAATTCTCTCCAGGTTACACGATGGTGGTTCCTGGTCTTCGCTAACCACGGTTTCACCGCGACGGGATTTTACCGTGACAGGGGTGATCTCGTCCTTGAACTGGCTTTCTATTGCTTTTAATGCGCGTTCAATCGACGCAATTGAGAAAGCATCCTGTTGCTCACGGGTAAAACTGAATTTCTCGGCGCATCGCTCGCCAAAAACGCCCATCATCAAGCCATCGTCCGGGTTTTGCAGACCGTCATAAAACATATGGTCGAGGACTTCCCCATGACCCATGCGGTAACCGCTGCGTGCTTTGGGCAGCAGGTAAGGTGCAAGCGACATATTTTCCATACCGCCCGCTACCACGATTTCGGAGGAACCTGCCAGGATCTGGTCATGACCAATCTGGATGGTTTTCATGGCGGAGCCACAGGCCTTGTTGATGGTAACCGCACCCGCAGATGTCGGTATGCCTGCCTTACGTGAAGCGAGACGGGCAGGGGCCTGGCCGACACCTGCCGGCAGCACACAACCCATCAGAACATCATCGACCGTGTCGGGTGACAGGCCTGCTTGATCGAGTGCTCCACGTATCGCTGTAGCGCCAAGCTCGTCACAGGAAACAGTGGAAAATTGACCCTGAAAAGAGCCGATAGGAGTGCGTTTGGCACCTACAATGACGACCTTGCTATTCATCTCTTAAAACTCCGGTTAAGTGTTTAAAATTGGTTTACAGCACCACCCGGCAACCAGCGGGAATCAGCAGTCAATTGTACCTGATTGCGGGTATTCAGACATCCGGTTGAGATACGAGTCTCTGACCGTTACAGATGCCTGAAAGGGGCAGAGCAAATGAACTTATTCATTGGAAAATCTAAATAATGGTTGACAGCGCTTTTTGAGAATGGGATAAAGCTGCCATGTTAGTGAATTTGCAACAGCTTGACTTACGTAATGAGAACACGGTTTCCAGCGCCGTTTTCGCTAATCGTATGGACCTGTTAAGTGCAAATACGAATCTTCTATCAGGCCTACTTATTATTCCGACAACCAGCGGGGTAGTATTGATCGCCTAGTAGACCAGGAAACAGATCAGCAAAACCCCGCAACCGAAAGGAAGCGGGGTTTTTTTTAACAGTTAGTTTGTTTGTAATTTGAAATTTGGGCCAGAGAGAAATACCAATGAACGTATCTACGCATTTAGCACCCAAACTGCGCAGCGGATCACAAATTCTCATCGAGGCGCTCGAGCGTAACGGTGTTAAGCAGATCTTCGGCTATCCGGGCGGCACCATCATGCCCGTCTATGATGCATTGGTTGGTTCCGGGCTAAAGCACTATTTATGCCGTCATGAGCAGGGTGCTGCCCTGGCCGCCGATGCATTTGGCCGGGTGACAAGAAGGGCGGGTGTGTGTATTGCAACTTCCGGTCCCGGTGCAACCAACCTGGTCACCGGTATTGCGAATGCGTTTATGGATTCGGTGCCGATGGTGATCATCACCGGACAGGTTCCGTCTCCCTTACAGGGCACCGATGCTTTTCAGGAAGTGGATATATTCGGTATTACGCTGCCGATTGTGAAACACAGCTACATCGTTCGCAGCGTGTCCGACATTCCGCATATCGTCAATGAGGCTTTTCAGCTTGCTGAAAACGGGCGACCCGGTCCCGTTTTGATCGATTTGCCAAAAGATATTTCGGCAGGTATGGGCGACGTTGTTTACACACCGCCACAGGCGTGGCCCGCAACCTGCCCACCCGATGCCAAGGCCATGCAGATGGCTGCCGGGATGTTGTCAAAGGCCAGGCGTCCGCTTGT
>RCNE010000500.1_pt1 | contig 21238 bp, 16 predicted proteins | sample 2041361 | NCBI WGS metagenome assembly RCNE01 (sample SAMN09708229, study PRJNA481090) | Marine sediment metagenome, whole genome shotgun sequencing project.
CAAGGAGAGCCGGTGGCTTCGGAACTGCAGCTCGTACAAAGTTATCACGCACGAGGATTATCCCGTCGCCGTCCTGCAATGTAATTCTGTCGGCAGGTTGGCCATTGTTTACCTGGCGGTCCTGTTTTCCGGAAATACGCCTCAGGCCCTGTTCGACGGTCACCGTCTTCACACCATTGCCCCTAGGGTTCACCAGGGCGACACCCCCCTCGAAGTCACGACGCCATACACCGGATTGCCAGGCCGCCTCCGGTGGCGCTTCAATGTTGAGGCCAAGCCAGCTGGTGTCCGCGGTTCCGGCGAGGTCGAACTCATCGAACCACTCTACGGTGCCGTACTGTTCGTTTCCGATCGGTGCATAGTCAAAGTAGCCATCGTTGAGCAGGCAGGTAGCGAATGAATAGCGCAAGAAGCGATAGTTATCAGGTTCGCCACTTACGATAAACAGCAAAAGCTCCGGGTCGAGAAAATACGTCATTGAGCGTTGATAGTATTTCATGACGGTGTTCCAGCCCGTGCGGGGTTTGTCTACCAAATCCGCCGAACGCATGACTACCTCGAGTACCCCACCGTGGACCTGCTGGTCGAACTCAGGCAGATCCCAGCGTCCGAGAGCGGATGCATTTTCGGAACGGTACCAGTCGTGGTTCACAATGATGTATTTGTCAGGAGCCAGGCGGCGCATCTGATTCCAGTAGGCTTGATGCCCCAGGCGGAATTCGGATTTGATCTTGTCACCGTCGAATTCCTGGCCACCACTCCAGTCAATCGCGGCGCCGTTGGAGGGAGTGCGCGGCTGCCAATAGACAGCGTCTTCGAAAACGCCATCCCATGCGTCATATTTGATCCATCGATCGTAGTCGAGTTTCGCTGCCCACTCGGGGTAGCGGTCCCCATTTGCATCTGGTTTTACCCATTTGGTGATATTGACAGTCCAGTTATTGGGCCAATTGCTGACGTGGTTGCCGCCGAAGTCCCGCGCCCACCAGTCACTGGCGTTTGTCTGGTTGGGGCCATTCTCTGCGGAGACTTTGTTTCTTTTTATCTCCGAATATCCCAAAAACTTGCTGGATATGCTCTGAAGCGACGTGTATTTGGCAAGCACGATATTGGGATTCAGCTGGCGTATTGCCGCGGCATCTGCATTCCTGGCGGTTAGCGAGCTGCCGATTATTGCGAAATCGAGGCGCGCAATTTGTTTCTGGTATTCCGGGTTCGTGTATGCGCCGGCGTACGGGGTTGCTCCAATGTGATAGCCGCCGAGCCGAGGAAATGTTTCTTTGGGAACGCCACCGGCAAGGGCGGTCTGACAGGCGAGTGACGTTAACACTGTCGCAACCAGTACTTTCGCCAAGTGGCGACAGGAAATGAAATTGTTACAAAATTCGGAATGCATCGATGTCTACCTCGTTAATCAGGCAGGTGCTGTCCAGCAGCACCGAATCCAAATGGATAGTGGAGGCCCGGCTTGGTCTAAAGGGGTGCAGATAGACAGAATTTCGTCGAAGCAATCGAGCCTCGGCGATGTATCTGGCGACCCCGCTGTCGTCGGAAAATCCCGTTAGACCGGTAGCTTTGCGTCCCCACCTTTCGGATGAGTTTGCCTTTTTCAGATTCGATATGAGCCTATCTCATAAAAAGTGCCAGTTCAAGGAACGGTGCAACGGCGCCGGTGAACGGCTGAAAACCCGGTTATGCAAAATGAGGTCGCGTTGTTTATGTTGACTGACACACCGAATATGCCAATATCGCATCTCTTGTTTTGGCCAGCCCTAAGAACACCGAACTGCAATGGAACAGCGGGATAGCGTATTTCTTTTTGGTACGGGCCGGAGCGGCACCACACTGCTCCTGCGCATGCTGGCCACCCATCCGGACCTGGCCTGGTTCTCCAATCTGAATGAGAAGTTTGTGCGATGGCCTGCGTTATCGCTGCTGTCACGTACGCGAGACTTCGACATGACGTCGGGGAACTCCAAAGGATGGAAGCGCGTTCTGCCTATGCCTGCCGAGGCGATTGAAGTTCCTCGTTTCGTGACTGACGGCCTGTTTCAGAGCAGAGGGCAACTGACAACGGCGGACATCGACGCCGCGATCGTCAAGCGCTATCGAGACTACCTCGGCAAGGTCGCCAGGTGGCAGGGCAAGCATAGACTCCTGCACAAGCACACGGGTTTCGCACGAACTGAGTTCCTGGACCAGGTTGATCCGAGCGGGCGTTTCGTTCAAATCGTCAGGGATGGAAGGGCAGTGGCCTATTCCCTGACACGGGTCGAGTGGTGGTCCAATGACGCGAAGTCGTGGTGGGGAGACATGCCTGACGAGTACGAGGAGGAATTCGAGCAGTCAGGCAGGGATCCCCTGGTCCTGGCCGCCATCGTCTGGAAGCACCTGCTGGATGTCACTGCCGACGAGGCTGATGCGCTCGCGCCCGACCGTATGCTGACCGTGAGCTATACAGATTTCGTCAGGCGGCCGCTCGAGTACATGGAAGCGATATGCGATCACTGCAATCTCGAACTGTCGGCGCGTTACCTAAGGCGTCTCGCAAAGTTCAGGATCAGGGATGCGGACGAGGCCTGGAAGAGCGGCCTGTCGTCAGACCAGGTGGATGGCTTGAACCGATCGTTGGAGCCGCATTTGCAGCGTTTCGGATTCGAAGTGTGAAGAGTCCCGCGGTCGAGATTGCTCACCAGTCATTCGATGATTCGTAGCCCAGCCTGATCAGAGTTTCCGGGTACAGCTCTTTGAAAAGAGCTTTGTGGTCGTCCGTAAAGTGATTGACCCAGTCTCCTGGGCGACCTTTTCGGAAATGGCTGGTGACGTCTTCGTCGCCCTGCTTGCGCCCGCCCGCGAGCGACTGGAATCGGAACTGCCACGCGACTTCGAGAAGTTCTGACCCTGACAGTGTGTCAGGCCGAAGCTGCCGTGTGATCGCGCGCCCGCGCCGGCCGGTAATACCGTCAAAGACGTAAAAGAACAACGCTCTCAGTCGTCGCCGCAGGCGAAATTCCGTGTCATCAACAATGCCGTAGTGCTGAAAAGCACGCAGGATAAGGTCGTAGCTCGAATGCGCCATGTCCTCGAACCTGATTTCGAGGATATTTGGCTGTTCATAGTCCCAGGATTCAAGTTGGCTAAATTCAGTCTTACGGTTCTCGATTTCGGTTGCCAGGCCGTCGTCTTTGGATATCCCACGTAGTTTTTCGCGATAGTCCTCCAGTTCGGACCACTCTTTGACCGAGTGTGAATGAAGATGTGAAAAATAGGCAGAAACGGCTATGTCACGCGGATCACGAATTATGTGCACACCGCGATGATCGCCCAGATCGGCGATGTGCCGGATATCGGCATTGCCGTGGGAAATGAAGTTGATCTGCTGATCGTCAATGAACCCTTTCAGGTCACCGTCGAATCCGCGCTCGTCGTATACCGCCCGGAAATTCAGCCCTGTCTTTTTGCAGGTATTGGCAATGATCCGGTTCCACCACATCGTCGCGCACTTGTGGTGGCCGTAGAATGCGTAAAACGGGCTGCTAGACATGGATCGGGTCTTCGCTCCGGTGAGCGCTAATAGTAGGCTGCCGTCCGTTCGTCGGACCGATTCAATACTGTGCCGATCACATTTGAACTCTCTAGCAATTCGAACGCCTTCATCGTATCGGTACGTCGTGTTGTGCCTTCAGCGACGACCAGCAAGATGGAATCTACGATCGGCTCGAATGCGAGCATATCATCCGCCGCGAGTAACGGTGGCATGTCGTAGACAACGATTCGTGCCGGATCACTCGCCAGTTTTGCCGCTATCTCATGCATCTTGGGAGATGAAATCAGCTCCGACGAATGCGTAACGGTCCTGACATTGGGCAATACGACAAGACGATCGATGTTCGTCCTCAACAGTGCCTCTTCGACGGGTACGCGTCTTTCCAGGCAATCCGAAATGCCGTGCTTGGGCTTGAACCCAAGATAGTTCGCGACACTCGAATGACGGAGGTCCAGGTCCACCAGGCAGACATTGTGATTGACGTCACCGGCCAGGCTGATCGCAAGATTGAGCGAGCTGATCGACTTACCGTCACCCTGTGCGGCACTCGTCACGGCAATTGTCTGCCACATGTTGGCCCGCATGCGCTGCAGAATCCGTGTGCGCAACATCTTGTACGCTGTTCGAATAACAGGGTCGATTTCGCTGGTAATGATGTGGTTCTTGTACATCACATCCGGATGCACCTTGGCCTGCGCCAGATTGCCAGCAATGGGATCGTCGACCGGGCCGACTTTTGAAAACAGGCGCTTGGTGTTGGATCCGGCCGAATCCGCGCCGATCCGCGCCGGTTCATCGTGTCTTCTTCGTTCCAATGCTTTTTCGATTCGTCCCATCGAGTCTTCCTTAATTTGCGAATAGGTGGATTGTGGTCCAGGTAGTGCCTAGATTACGCCGCTTCTCTGCAGCTGCACATAAATGGCCACGGCGATGGTCGCTGTGCCGACAGCGAGCGCAAGTCGGCGCCGGGAGTGAACAACTGCCCTTACCTCAGCCGTGGTTTGAATTAGTGGGATAGCTGCGATCGGAGGTGCTCCGATAATTGTGCGCATATCTCGCGTGCTTCTGATCGAATCGTCGATCGCTTCCGCAATTATTCCCGCTACCATTCCGAGCGAAACGCCCAGGAACAGTCCAACAATTATGATGAGTGACCGGTTCGGAAATGCAGGCTTGTAAGGCAGTGATGGGGCCTTGGTCAGCACATAACGCTCAGCAATTTTGCTGTCCTCCAACGCGCCGGCACGTTCGACGGCCATACGTCTCGCCATTGTGTCTTCGTACTGCTGACGGGCGATGTCGAGATCTCTTGTCAATTCCAGGTACCGGCGTTCGACTTCCGGGGCGACCTGGATTGTCACGTCAAGTTGCCTGGTCTCAGTTTGTAGCTGCCGCTTGTTTCGCTGCAGGGCCGCCAACTCAATGTCTAGACTGTCAAGCTGAACTTCGAGATTGACATAGGTTGGATTGTTGGGGGGCGGGAGATCCGACGTGCCCTCTGGTAACTGCTCAATCTGCTGTTCAAGCGCAATAGTTGACCTCTGCAGGCTGAGAACATCAGGATGATTCGGACCATACTGTCGTTGTGCATCGGCCAGCTCAAGCTGCTTGGACAAATACGCAGCTTCCAGCGCCCGGCGAAACGTAGGATTAGCAGCACTTCCGGTCAAGGACTCAATTTCGCGGCGTACTCTCATTACATCCGGATGATTGGCGCTGTAAATGCCGATCAGGCGCAGATACTCACTCTGTAATTGCTGCATGCGATCGGTGGACGCCGGCACGGCCTCACCGTCTGGCCCGATTACTGTGACCCAGGGCTCGGTCTGGGCAAGCTGACTTTGCAGTAACGTCTTGCGTTCCTGCAGTGATCGAATTTCGCGATCCAATTCCGTCAGATCACGTCCTTTTCGTTCAACGACTTGCCTGTTGTAGGTCCGGTCTTCCGGCAGTGCACCCGGGTTCTCGGTTTTGAAGTCAGCCAGTTTGGACTCGAGATCAGAGACAGTGGCCCGAATTTCCACTGCTTCACGGGACAGCGCCTCGGCGGTTCCGAGGTAGGCGTCTTGCCGTCTCTTCCTGTTGCCCTCCAGAAACAACTCAACAATGTCGCGCGTGACATTTCGAGATGTTTCGGCATCGGGATGATAATAAGAAAGAACGAAACCCATGACGCCACCCGCATATTTGTTTCGCGGGTCATCGTCTGCCAGGAGCATATCCAGCTCGAAGTGCTCACGTAAGTTCGAAACGACCGTTTCGGGCCCCGACGAGCCTCGCTGTTCCGAGTAGAGACCGTGCGTCTCTACGATCGTGGCGAGATTTTCCCGCGTCATTACCTCGTCATTAATTCTGGAGATTCGCTGTTCACGATTCTGCGTCAGGTAGGTTCCAGGCAAGAACTGATCGGCGACTTCTGGCTGCTCGATTACGATAACGCCCGAGGATCGGTAGAGGGATTCCAGGCTATATGCAACAACAATGCTTAACGCGGTGAACACAAAGAACGTCCAACCTATAATTCTACGCCTGCGCTTAACCAGTCTGGTAACTTCTCCTACGCTGTATCCTTCATCCTGCACTGTGTTTTTCCCCTCAGAAATCAATCAGAAACGAATCTGCAATCTGTCGTCCCTACCAACCGGATTCGGTTGGTAGGACAGCCAGAGTGTGAATCGGTTCGAATCCGCGGCTCCGTCAATCAGGCCACGGTCAATGACCGTATGGCGGTAGTCGGCTTGCATCGAAAATGCGCGAGAAATTCTCCAGACGACCTGTCCTCGAATCTGCACGAAGTCCTGTTGGTTAAAGATCCCGGCTACTGTTTCGGTCTTATATGCCCTGGCGCCGAGTCCCACCGTGACCCTGTCGTTCAGGTCACGTGAAAACCGCAGGTTGAGTTCGTCTCGCGACGTAAGGCTTCCACGCCCGCTTGCATTGACCCTCTTTCGGTACTGGGCCAACAACCGAATTGTCTTAAGTTGTCGGCTTAGCGAAATTTCGGCAGTGGGCTCCGGATCGATGCTTACAGTGGGGATACCGACATCTTCCCGCTCTAACGATTCGATTCCGAACCGTGCCCTAAACTGCGTCGTCTCCGACAACCGGCGTATGAAACTTCCAGCAATTTCGTAGGATTTCCGATCGCCAGCAAAACGGTCAGTGTCGTAGTCTCTTGCGCTTATCGAGAATACCCCCGAATCACGCTCCGAGAAGTTGCGCCGATAACCGATACGAAGCCGGATATCTGTAAAATCAAAAAGCGAAAGCAGCTCATCAGTTTCGTCGTAACTGGTTGCCAGATAGCTCAAATCAGTCTCGATCGATGACACTCCGGAATATCGATACGTCCAGCGTGGCGATATGCGGTAACGGTCGCGACGTTGATTTGAAATAAATCCTGATTGATCGTCCGCGATGTCGTCGGGATCGATCTCCGTGTTCAGATCTGCGTCCGCCAGTTCAGCGGTTCTCACTAATTCCCGACTTATATTCGCCAAGATCCGAAAGGAGTTCTTGTCCCCTTCGAATAAGCCCAATATGTCGACGAATTGGTCATCAGCGTTCCAATCATCGTTCTTGCTGCCGTAGTTTCTGGTGCGCACCATGGGCTTCATTGAGAGGAAGGAACGCTCCGCATTGTAGACGAAATTGACGCTCGCCTCGGCCATGTATCCGCTTAGCTCTACCTCTTCGTCGGTGCGAGTGGAAAGTGTCGCGTTGTCGTCGAAATCCCAGGCAGCGCGGAGGACCGGATCGAAATCCCAGTCAGCAGATGCAGCTCCGGAACTCAGAACAGCGATCGGGAGCATGACGAGCATCAGTTTGGTTGCCAAGCGTCGCTCGGAAACCGATTTCCTATTCTCGAATTGCCTTGGGACTGTCATTGTCTTCCCCATTCTTGTTATTAGTTGGTACACGCGTTATTAGCCGGTACACGCGGCTATGGCACGATGATGACATCCCCGCTGCGCAGAATTATGTTCTGCTCGAGGTTGCGACCACGTGCCATGTCGGCATAACGAAATTCGATCAGCATTTGTTTCTTGCCTGTACGCCGCAGGATCTTGATCTCATTAAGTTCTGCGAATGGTGTCGTGCCGCCGGCGAGCGCGAGCGCCTGAACTACATCGACTGTAGGATTCATGATGAACTGCCCGGGATTCTGGACCTGGCCGAGCACGTAGACTCGATTGCCTCTGATCTCCTTGATAGACACCGTGACAACCGGATCCGGAATGTATTGCGTGAGCCGTTCCGTCACCCGCAATTGAACGTCTTCAACTGTCGTGCCGGCAGCATTCAGAACCCCGACAAGCGGGAACGAAATTTTACCATCGGGTTGCACCACGACCTCTTTTTCGAGGTACTCCTCGCGCCAGACGGAAATCTCCAGTAAGTCGCCGGGCTGAATCGAGTAATGAGGCGATGATTCATCCTCTGACTGCGAGACTTGTGCCTGTATAGCCGTTGTCAGGGCAAATGAGACGATGACGGCAGTTACTAAACGGCCAAATAACATAAATCCGATCCCTTAGTTTGTGTGTCGCTTGAGCGATTTGTTCAGTTATACAAGTTAGTTTAAGTCGTTATTGTAGCCGATTGATTTCTACGCGCTTCTGCAATAGATGGCAACTGTTCGTCAACCGCGTAAATATTTAGCGCCGTGTAGATGGGACATACGCTATGATTGTTCGAACGGGCGTTAGTTGAGGGAGCATTATGCCCTTATATTCTGAGGATGTTGTTGGGTATCAGGTGTATTGCGGCCCAAAGCGCAAAATTGTGAACTGCGTCACAGAGTGGGTTCAGACGCACAGCAAGAAATGTCGCTACTTCGCTTGTCTGAACCCGCATTCAGTTGAAATCGCCGCCAGGGACCCTTTTTTCCATAACGCCCTAAGTTGCGCAGATTTTTTGACGGCGGACGGCATCGGTATCGTGTATGCGTCAAGAATCCTCGGTGGCGGGATTCGGGACCGAATCACCGGTATGGATGTTTTTCTCGGCGTCAACGAGGCCCTGAACCGCGAAGGTGCAGCCTCCTGTTTTTTCCTCGGATCGACGGAGGAGACCTTGCAAAAGGTCCGTCATAAAATGGCGGATGAGTTTCCCAACGTCACGATAGCGGGTACCTATTCGCCGCCGTTCAAGGCGGAGTTCTCGGATGAAGATAACCAGCGAATGATCGCTGCGATCAACTCCTGTTCGCCGGATGTATTGTGGGTCGGCATGACAGCACCAAAGCAGGAGAAATGGATTCACGCACATCAGTCAAAACTGGATGTGACGTTTGCTGCCCCAGTGGGCGCCGTATTCGATTTTTTTGTAGGCAACGTCGAAAGAGCAGGCCCTGCGTGGCAGAAACTGGGGCTGGAGTGGCTCCCGCGGATGGCGCAGGAGCCACGCAGACTCTGGCGCAGGGTGCTCGTGTCAGGACCAGGATTTCTGCTACGCACAATTCGCTATAGACGTTCCCGGATTCGACCCCATAAATGATACAGTGAATAATCTCTTTTAAATCCGGCTCTTATGGCGATGTTTTAGAGTGTTATGTCAATACCAGTTTACCTAATAATTTCAACGATTTATTGCAGGAGGAGGTCGAAAAACGTGATGCATTTCGCGTTTTGAGCGCCATGCTTTATCGTATGCTTTGGCTTAAGAAAAAAAGCCATAACTCTAATAACAAAAAGAGATACCCGTGAAAGCGATGCTGATGCCGATAGTGGCCTTAGCCTTCACCATTTTTTTGGTGCAGGTGGCGCGCCGTGTTGCGCCTGCCGTTGGCCTCGTTGATTCGCCAACCGCCAGGAAGTCGCACCAGGGCAACGTTCCGCTCGTTGGAGGAATCGCCATCTTCGGCGCCCTGTTTTTCGTTGCAGCTTTTGGCGGTTTAATCGCAGACCATGGGTCGTTTCTTGCTGCAGCCAGTCTCCTGGTCATGGTTGGCATCTGGGACGATGTCTCTGGCGTCTCGCCGCCGGTTCGGTTCGTGGCACAGAGCCTGGCCATGCTGATCCTGGCAATTGCTGGTGGCGTCTATCTCGCGGATTTGGGCAGCTTACTTCCGGGAATCGGTGTGCTGACCCTGGGCTGGATGGCCATTCCCTTTACCGTGTTTGCCGGTGTTGGTGCGATCAACGCGTTCAATTTGTCGGATGGAGTCGATGGCGTTTGCGGTACCCTGGCGCTGGTCGCATTGGCGGGGCTTGGCGTCGCCGCCGGCATGGCAGGCAAAACGTCCGAGCTCTTGCTCATTACAATACTGATCGGCGGCATCGTCGGTTTCCTGGTCTTCAACGTACGGCTGCCGCAGCGACGGCAAGCGTCCGTGTTTCTTGGCGACTCGGGAAGCTACCTGCTGGGACTTTCCGTCATGTACGTTGCAATCCGGCTATCGCAGGGGCCGGAGCGGGCCATTCAACCTGTAACCGCCCTGTGGTTCTGCATGCTGCCACTACTGGATACGATCGGAGTCCTGCTCCGCCGATTACGACGAGGGCATTCACCATTCAATCCGGACCGCGAGCACATCCATCACGTGTTTCTGTTGGCGAAGTTTTCCGTGACGGCAACCTGGATTGGACTGGCGCTGGTGGCCGTCCTTGGTACGGCATTCGGGTTGTTGGGAGTCGTCGCCGGCATACCGGATTCGGTGATGTTCGCCGGTTTTGTCATGATAAGCGTGTTGTACTACGGCATGTTCACGAGAGTGTGGCAAGCACTGACGTTCCTGAGCCGATCGATCAATCGCCGGGCGCTGGTAAAGATCGACCGACGCGTTGGCACTGAACGCCGACTGCGAAGCGAGATCTACCACATCGACGGAATCCCGAAAGAGCGCCGTTCAGGAACGGAACGGCGGAACAACAATGGCGACAGACGCAACGGTGAAGAGGGTACGGACGCGACCATTGTCAACTTGAAGCAGAAGCAAAGCCAGCATGAGTCTCTGTCTCCGGACACGGGCACTGAGAAAGCTGCGCAAATCAGTTCAGGTTTTGCGGCCGGGAATCGCGCCCTGCACGACTAGTTCCGAAACGCCGGAATTACTGTCTGTTCCGAACCCACCTGTTCTCAATTAACCGCAATGTGTGCTCAGCGGTTATCAGCTTGCCGATCCAGTGCACGTCTGAGTCAGCGATGGCGCGGTCGATGAACTCTCCGCTTACGTACGCGCGCATGCGGCTATCATCGCCGAGCAGTCGGGCCAATTCCTCTTTCATCACGGTCCGGTACCAGAGACGCCAGTCTTCGCTGTAGACGAATGACTGGCGACGGATGACGCTGCGCAATTTTCGCATCAGCCTGTACGCCTGGAAGGCCGCTTTGTTGCCGCTGGCATAAGCACCAATTGGCAGGTCCTTGTAGGGCAGCTGACCCACTGCATCGTTTGCTGCAACGATGGCGGTCTGGATAAGGGTTTCGCGAAACTCGTCTTTACTCGGGCCCTTGACTGAGAAACCGAGAGTCGCGTCCTGCAAGCGGTATCCGAGTTCAATGATATCGGGATCCCAGAAGGGAGTTCTGAACGTCGAGAAAGAGTTGGCGATCGCTGCCTGGCCGCCAAAGTACCGCGGACCTGCTTCGTACATCAGATAGGAAAGGTATGCTTCCGGATCCTGGAATTCACCGTACTCCTCTTCCAGGCTATCCAGGGAGCTCTCGATACGATCATTGAACGCCGCGAATCTGTCGCCGAACATGCGCGTATATGACGGGAGATCTACGCTATGCCGGCCGTTCCGGTGTTGCGCAGCGGCGTCCGCCGACATGATGTGTGGAACGTTGCCCCAGCCCTGGATGTGGTCCCGAAAGATATGGTCGCCCGATACGCCGGTCATGATCACCGAATACGGCTCACCCTCGTGTTGCAGGTTGCGGTATGTATAGAGCAGATGGGACCGGTTGACGTTCTGCAGACCGCCGGACAGGAACACCGTGTCCCTTGCGAGTTTCGGTAGTTGATTCAGAAAGGTGTCATCGAGTAACACAGGCGTGTGCACAAAGCCGAGTTGTTCGGCGATCTCTGCGGCTTCTTTGATCTCGGAGGAGATTGGCCTGCCGAATGTAAAGGAATGCAGGCGCTGCAGCGCGTGCTCTGATGTAGCCGCGAGCACCGTCCGGCAATCGAGCCCTTCACTCACCCCCATCGTCACCAATGAATCGTCCGGAAAATAGGGGGGGACGGTTGTCTTGAAGACATCGATGGCTTCGTTAATCGCCTCAGTGCCGGTCTTGAGTCTGCGCAGCCGGGTGGGCCTGGAGTGGTACTTGCGTTGTGTGACTTGCCAGGTGTGAAGGTCCACCCTGGTGATGGTGCCTGCCGGGAGTCGATCGGCACCAGCTATCGGCGTTGTCGTGCCGGCCCCGTGATTGAAGTACATCGACTCGTAAATCCAATCGTCATTTACGCCGAGGGATTCCGGTACACCACGGAGTATCGTGGCGAGTGACGTCGATATCACAACACCGTCGCGGCTTAAGAACATGACGACAGGGAGCCAGGCGTGCGGGTCCGTGATTGTCCAAAGCAGGTGTCGCTCGTGGTCGACAATAGTGAGCGCGAACGAGCCACGCAATTCTCGCAGACAGCCGGGATCCCCGTCGCCGTCGGCCAGTCGGCGACGGATCTCAGCCCAGTTCAGTGCCTCGTAATTGACGACATCCCCGGCGAGCAGACAGGTGAAGTCTTCGTCGGTCGAGTACGCAATCTTGCGGCACGGCGCCTGAGCATGTTGCCCAACACAAAGCAGCAGGGCGTCGCTGCGAGACGACTCGACGTCCAGTAGCCCAAGAGGATTGATAGCCTCTTCAATATCGCCTGGGTCAGCAGTGCCCGCTGGTCGGCCGGCGATTGCGGCAAAGCTCGTCATCGTCGGTCTGCTGGGAGTCTGTTAACTGAAGTAGCGGGCGTCAAAGTAAGACCTCACGATCAAATTCGATGTGCGGCCCCAACTCCGGCCAAACAGCTTCGAGCCAATTGCGTACCCCACTCGTCTTGGTGACAGTTTATGTCCAAGCGAGGCCAAGCGGGCCGCCGGTTCGCCACGCTCGAGGCTTCGAGCTGCCACAAGATTACGGTGAGCAAAATCGCGGGCCGTGTCGGGTATCGATCGCCCGGATTTATCGGCCGCTTGAACGAGGCGGCCGATACGGGCCTTGAATCTGTCGCGAATGATCTTTTCCCTGGCATCCCTCGTTAGGCGACCCAGGTACCAGCAAAATACGCCGCCGCTGTTAGACACGAAGCCCGGGACGAATTCGATGCCGCGCTCGTACATCTTCCCCTCGATCTCCGAGCTTGCGCAGATATTTGCTATAGGTACGATCCAACGCGCCTTGATCTGACCGACATTGTGTTCGTTCAGGCTGTCCGCTCCGCCACCCGGAATAAGAAGATCGCCAGGTTTCAGGAAAAGTTCTGCCGATGGCAGATGTTCGCACCCCGGGAAGTCGGTAACGAATTCATCGCCGGATTCGGACCTGGCTTGCAGAACATCGTCTACATCGAATCCATTTTCATTGTAAATGGCGCCGGCAAGCGTTGAGACTCCGACCACTTTCGCGCCAGCGTGTCCGAGCAGCCGGAGCAGGTGACCGCCGACTTTGCCGAGGCCCTCCAGCAAAACTGAGGTGTGCTGCAGACGACGGCCGCGTGCTTCGAGGAGTGCCTGAGCCGTGGTGAATACAGTCAAGGCAGTGAAGTAATTGGAGTCGATTTCGGAGTTGCTGGAGTTCGGGCGGATCGGTGCCCCGGCGCCCGACATGATCGCTTCAATGTCTGCGGGACCTGTGCCCATGTCCAGGCCACCGACATACTTCCCATCACGAATGAGATCGCCGATCGCCTCGCCGAATTTATGAAAGTGCTTCTGGCGTTCTTCGGGCGACATGCCCGGTGATGCGACTAGTCCGGCCTTGGCGCCACCGCTGGGAAGGTGCAAGAACGCAAATTTGAAAGTCATTTCCCTGGCGAGCCTGGCCACCTCGTCGAGGTTGACCGTCTCTGTGCAGCGTATGCCGCCGGTTCCGCGGCCCGAGACGAAGCTGTCGATTACCACAAAGCCGTGGAAATCCGAGCCAGGATCTCCAACCACTCGATGAAACGCCGGCTTCAATCCATTAATGTCTTCTGCCACCACAAAATCCCGAAGTACTTGCACAGGCGGTAATGCTACAAAAATTATGGGTGTCTGTGGTGTCTCTCTGACTTAAGTTGGGAAATCGTTCCAAATTTCAAAGGGCCGCATTTCCTTTACGATCACGTCTCTTTCGAAACACGATGGGCTGCAAGCACTTGATCAGGGTGAAACTCTAGGCCTGTCTTTCTCGGTGCGCCCAATCGACGATTGAGTCTCTTGTCCAGATCATCACGTATTTTCGAGGATGATATTCGCCTCGATCGCACATGAGCCGCCGCCTGGAGGACATCAGTGCATTCCCGCTTTGATCCGGTGGTCCCCGGAAGAAAGAGGCGCCATGTTGTTCCGGGTAGTTTCGGACAAAGTCGAGGTGCGGGCTGATCTTCGCGACGATAGGGTCATAAAACCAGGCGCTTCCGATCAATGCTTTGAATGCAGGACGCCATTCCATGATCGCAGCGACTACCTTAAACATGTGAATGCGGCCTTCACTCGTGAATAGATGGGTCCATTCAGGGTGAAAATGGTTGGAGAGGAACGGTCCCCTGCCTCCAAACCGCAGGTAATAGATACTGCAAAAATCGAGGAACTGGCGAGCACCTCCCAATAGTGCATTACGCTTCGCCATCGATGACCGAATCTCGACTATGCAATAGCCAGCTGGAAACAGTGTCTGCGTGCACAGCCCAAGGTCTTTTGCGACAAGGTCGTTACTTAGATGACTATCCGAGTCCACGGCCGCCTCGGTGCGATCCAGTATTCGCACATAGTTGCGGGCATACTCCTGTTTGACGAGCTCGGGCATATCCTGCGACTCCATGCTGTCGAGAGTGTGCACAATGGCCCGGCACATCAGCATGTTATTGAATTTGTCGACTCCCGATTTTCCGTGTTTGCCTCGAAGCTTCTTCCACTGAGTAGTGAGAGCTGGCGCGTGGCTCCGGTAACTATCAATCGGGCCCGGTTCGGTGGCGGCAACAATACACTGCTCAAAATCGCAATCGGATACTACATCGTGATCCCGCGTCGCGAGGCGCTCGGCAATCGATTCTGCGCGAGAGGAAATTGTTGCGTAGTCAGGTATGGAGATTCTCCAGGAGAAGCAGCCGCTTACCAGCCGGGTATGCGCCGCGAGCGATAATTATGGCACAATCGATCAAACATGAGACAGTCCGCAAACATCACCCCCAGATGAAACTTTTGCTCTACGTTTTTCGGTCGCTGGGACTATTCAAGCTTTCTCGTTGGTTGACCCGCAATCAACTCCGTATCCTCTGCTACCACGGCATTTCGTTTCAAGACGAACACGAATTCAATGCCGGCTTATTCATGCGCAGGGAGACGTTTTCGAGACGCATGCAGCTGATCAAGAAACTCGGACTTCCGGTCATGGGGCTTGAAGAGGCAGTACAAAAACTGTCAATGGGCCAATTGCCCTCGCTAACGACAGTCATAACCATTGACGATGGTTGGTACGGTACATACTTGCACATGCGTCCGGTACTCAGGGAGTTGGAATTGCCTGCGACACTTTATGTGGCGACGGCATTCGTAGAGTCGAACTTGCAGGTTTACAACGTCGCTATAGGTTACGTGTTGTGGCGAAATCGGGACAAGGTGCTTTCGGCCGGATCGGTGCGGGCGGACGCTTTGTCGAAGGATTTTGACCTTTCCATCGTGGCGCAACGTCGCAAGGCGGAACGGGAGTTGATTCGCTTCGGTTTCGGGTACTCGGATTTTGCAGAAAGACAGGCGCTATGGCGCGAAGTCTGCGAAGCCCTGAGTGAGGATTGGGAGGAGATCGAGAGCGACCGTCGGCTGGCTTTTGTCAATAGGGAAGAGCTGCAACAGATGATGGAAGAGGGTTTGGACATTCAGCTGCATACGCACGGACACAGGTTTCCATCCGACGATCGCGACGAAGCCAGGCGTGAGGTTGTGTCAAACCGGGAGTACCTGAACGCGTTGGCGCCCGGCGAATACGGACACTTCTGTTACCCGTCGGGGCAGTACGAGGTCGAGCAGATTGACGATTTGCGAGCCTTGGACGTGGTATCGGCAACCACAACTAAAGGCGGACTCAATCGTTATGGCACGTCAGCCTATGAGCTGCGCAGGCTGATCGATTCGGACAAAAAGTCTGACCTGGAATTCGAAGCCAGGATCTCCGGTGTACTGGATCTGCTGCAACGCGCGAAAGGCGCGATTCGTAGATTGACAGGCACTGGTGACAAACCATCCATCAGGGAGTGACAGCGAGTCAACCTATTGTGTTTTCAAGTAGTCGATAATCGCGGATCGGGCTGATTGATCCGAGATTCCCTGCTCAGTCATCCAAATTGTCCCGGACTTGTCTACGAACAGGCCCTGTGGGTTTCTATACCCCTGGCTGAAGACTTCGGACGAGTTAAGTGGAGCCGTGAAGGGGAGTTCACGGACTTTCAGCTCTCGCGTCTCACCCGAAAATTGCAGAGCGAACAGCGAATGGAGCCAGGTTTATGGTCAGCCATTTTCCTGGCTAGTCCTTTTTTCTTAATTTACTTGGCTGTGCCATCGAAACGTAAGGCTCTTCGACCATTTGCCGAACAACCGAAAGTGTAGTGTCAGGCCTTCTTCACGGGCGCCCAGTTTTGCATTGACGCGACGGGCTGCGGTATTGAAGTACCTCGAGTAGCTAAGAAACCTGCTGCGTCCCATTCCGCGGAGAGCCGCATAGCCGGCGGCGCGCATCTTAGGTGCAAGACCTCGACCCCGGTAGTCGGGATCGACATAAGCCAGGAAGAGATAGGCTTCGTCGGCGGCCAGCTTGTGGGGATGGGTCGGATGGTAGAATTCGTCGAAATCACACCACATCTTTGCAATCAGGCGCCCGTTATCCCGGATACCAAAGCATAGTTTTCCTTCCTGAAACCACTTTGCAAATTTCTGCCGGTCGTTTTCGGGGTCCAGGCGATAGAGATCCTCGATATCCGCTGCTGAGACGAAGCCGTAGTCATAATCATCAGGTGCCTGGGAGACATCGATCGGTGTCTCTCCCTCGCGGACGATAACGAGCAGGTCTATTCTGACACCAATCCACGACAGGGCACGCAAGAATGCTGCCAGAATCCACAATCGGAGAGGTCGGCTTTTCCAATCTGTTCGATTCAAGTCGTATGCCCTGTCATCTCTTGCCGTATGAGTTCCCTGTATAAGGCCCAGTTGAAAATCACCACTCCGAACATTTCATCGTTATTCTTATGTTCAATTGCATACTCACTGTCGTCAATCACTGTGTACGGAAATGGCGGAGCAATCATAGACTAGTGGGCGATTTTCGAGCATGCGCAAGTTCTCTTTCGAAGGTGTGATCCAAATAGTGATAGTCTGCAAGTGCACGAATAACAATAACGGCCTTTCAGCCGACTGAACTATGCCCGATAGCCCTGTACCGCGGATCGCACGAGTCTCGATCCTGCTGATTATTTCGCTGGTCCTGTCCGCCTGTAGTAGCGGATCCGGCTCCAATGGGAATTCCCAGCCACCGCCGCCGCCACCGGCCAACATCGCTCCGACGATTTCAGGTACTCCGCCTTCCTCTGCTGTTGTTAGTGAGTTGTACGAGTTCCAGCCAGTCGCAAGCGATGCGGATGGAGATGCGCTGACGTTCAGTGTCACTGGATTGCCTGCCTGGATGACGTTTGAAACGAGCACGGGTCTTGTCCAGGGCGCGCCAGAAGCCGGGGACGAAGGCGAAATTGCGGGAATCGTCATATCGGTTACTGATGGCAGTAATTCAGCCTCGTTGGATCCGTTCTCGATTACAGTCGAGCGTGGCCCGCCGCAACGCGCATTGTCCGGCCTGGATGCCCGGCCTGCCAACAGCAGCTGTGTTGCCGTTGATCCATCAGGTAACGCGGACATTACTCTCGAGCGCGTATTTCCTGACATGACCTGGGGCGGCCAGAACCTGACTGTGGTGACACAAGCGCCGACCAGCTCCGATGCCTGGTTCTTTGCGACAGAGCAGGGTGTGATCGGTCGTTTTGACAACCTACCGTCAGCGTCGACCCACTCGATTCTCCTCAATCTCGGCGATAAGGTCTTCCGGGTCAATGATGGCGGCCTTATCCAGATGGTCTTTCACCCCGCTTACCCGGCGGACAGACGGATATTCGTCAATTATTCGGTTACCGCCGCAGACGGGGTATCTACTGCTGACACCATTATCTCGAGTTTCGAATTATCTGCCGACGGTGCGTCAATCGACCGCCAATCCGAGACGCTGTTGCTGCGTCAGCCGAGAGGCAGGTATCACCAGGGTGGTTTCATGGCATTCGCAGAAGACGGAACTCTGTTGCTGGCATTCGGTGACGGAACATTGCAGGGAGACCCTACCGGGCGCGCGCAGGATCTGTCGGACCTGCGCGGCAAGATGCTCAGAATCGATGTCGACTCCGGCAGTCCTTACAGCATTCCCGTTGATAATCCGTTCATTGCCAATGCGTCGGCGCTGGATGAAATATACGCGCTGGGTTTGAGGAATCCCTATCGCGGTGACATCGACCCGGAGACCGGAAAGATTTACGTTGGCGACGTCGGCTTCAACGCGCGGGAAGAAGTCAGTGAGATGCTAAGCGGCGCGAATCTTGGCTGGAACATCAAGGAAGGCACACGCTGTAACTCTCAGCAATATGGAAGTTGCAGTGACACGTCGCTTGTAGATCCGCTGGTTGAGTACAGCCATAACAACGGTAATTGTGCCGTCATCGGCGGATACTTTTATCGCGGTCAGGCGATCCCGGAACTCCAGGGCCGCTTCTTGTTCGCAGATTTCTGCACGTCGAAAATCTCTGCTGTCGATTTTGACGATAGTGGCAATCCGTTTGAGTTGGTGTTGCAGCCCGGCGGTTCCGGCTTGGGGATGATCACGTCATTCGCCAAGGACAGCGACGGGGAATTGTATGCTGTGACGGCCTCACGCATTTACAAGATACTGCCCGCCGCAGCGTCGCCCCCGCAGACGGGCCCCGCAGCCCGGCTGTCAGAGACAGGTTGCTTCGATGCCGCCGACCCCAGAACACCGGCGGCAGGACTGATTCCTTACGATCTAAACGCGCCTCTATGGTCCGATGGCGCCGCAAAACGGCGCTGGCTGGCTGTGCCCGATGGACAGACGATTAACCTTGCAGCGGATGGTGATTTCCAGTTTCCGACCGGCACGGTTCTGGCGAAAGAATTTGCGATCGATGGGACACCGGTCGAGACGCGCCTGCTGATGCTGGATGCGAGCGGTATATGGACAGGCTACTCTTACGAGTGGATTGGCGATGACGCTAACTTGTTGCCGGCGGGCAAGCAAAAGACACTGCCGAATGGCCAGATCTGGAAATACCCTGATCGCGGTGAATGTCTCAGGTGCCATACTGAAGACGCGAAATTCGCACTAGGCCCCGAGATCGCGCAGCTTAACCGTGATCTGCTCTATGAGCAGTCAAACCGAATATCAAATCAGCTGGCGACGATGGAACACATTGGGCTTATTAACAATGGTCTTCCTGGAGCGCCCGATGAATTGCCTGCCTTGGCGGGCCTCGCGGATGATCATCAGGCACTGTCGCGCCGTGCGCGCAGCTACCTGCACAGTAACTGCTCAGGATGTCATCGTGGCGCGGGCCCGACGCAAAGCAATATGGACCTGCGATTTTCGACATCAAGGAATGCAATGAATGTATGTAACATCGACCCATCGTTTGGTGATTTGGGCATTATCGGCGCAAAGCTACTGACGCCGGGCCGTCCAGACCTGTCGGTGTTGCCAAACAGGCCGGCCAGTAACGATCCGCTGGAGCGCATGCCGCCGCTGGGTACGGCGATTGTCGACGACGCGGCGATCGCAATACTGGAGGCATGGATTCAGTCACCCGATGTCTGCGCACCGGAATCGGATATCGATCTGGACTCGGTTCCTGATGATGCGGACAATTGCCCTGATACGAGAAATCCTGACCAATCGGATGAGGATCGAGACGGTGTTGGGGATGCTTGCGACACCAACTAGACGACCAATGATCTATCAAAAGCTCTACGAAACTGCAATTTATCCTTTCTACCATTGGCTCAAGAAAGACGGCGCCAATGCTGCGATACGAGAGCTGGATCAGCATGAGTTGCTCAATTCAGAGGAGCTTCGTCGGGTAACGCTTGGCAAATTGCAAAAGTTACTGCTACACGCAATAGAAAATGTTCCTTTCTATAAGGATCATCTGCAGCGTTTGGAACTTACAGATTCGTTGTCCGATCTGCATGAGTCCTTCCTGAGCGTACCTGCCTTGTCAAAGGCAACGATCAACGACAACCGGCAATCGATGATCTCGACGAACCTGGATGGGAATGGTCTGGATGACAACAGCACCAGCGGTTCGACCGGAGAGAAACTGCTCTTCTACACGGATTGGCGCTCCGGTGCCTTCAGAAAGGCAACGGTAAGGCGAAGCCAAAGGTGGCTCGGGGTGCTACCCGGCGATCCCGAAGTAAGATTGTGGGGTTCGCCCATCGATATCAATCGGGCGAAATCGCTGCGCGGCTTCGTGCATACCGCAATTTCGCGCGAAAAAATGCTCAGTGCATACTCAATGGATGAGCAATCGCTGAACTCGTATCTAAAGTTCTGCCTGCGCTTCAAACCGAAACTTCTCATCGGCTACCCAAGTGCTTTGTCGGTATTCGCTGCGTACCTGGAGAGCCAGGGAGCACGAATCCCGTCGCTGGTTGCCATCAGTTGTTCGGCGGAAACCTTGTACGAACACGATCGAGAGTACCTCGCCAAGATTTTCGAGGCGCCTGTCTTCAACCGGTACGGTTGCCGGGAAGTGGGGGACATTGCCAATGAAGCGCCCGATGCGGATGGGTTGATCGTTAACTCGGACCGATTATTCGTTGAAATCCTGAATGGCAAGGGTGAGCCGTGCGCTCCTGGAGAACAAGGGGAAGTCGTGGTGACGGATCTCGAAAACTACGGCATGCCGCTCATTCGATACAGGATTGGCGATCTGGCGTGTTGGAGTTCTGAGACAACGCGGGGCGGGGACAAATACCCGTTCCCGATGCTCGAGTCTGTCGATGGCCGGACACTGGACGTCATACAGTCACCCAATGGTAATCGTGTCGGGGGTACCTACTGGACGATCCTGCTTCGCAACAGGCCGGGCATTAAGACATTCCAGGTGATCCAGGATAAGCCCGATGCGATCCGGATCCTTTATGTTGGCGAAGAGGGCGCTGCCCCTGACTTCGAGTACTACCGTAGCAAGATTGAGGACAAATTTGGCCCTGAGCTAAAGGTCGCCTTTGTGGAGACCGAGACGTTCGAGCAACCACCTGGTACGAAGTTTCGACTGATCATGTCGAAGATTTCAGACAGCACGACGGCATGATCACGCTTGCCCTGACATTGAGCCCATGAGCGGAGTTGTTTTCCTGCTGGGAAACCTGACTGATGGTGGTTCCGAAACCAAAACAGTTAAGCTGGCCAACAGGCTGTCACTCAGACCCGTCACGGCCG
>RCNE010000504.1_pt1 | contig 21169 bp, 15 predicted proteins | sample 2041361 | NCBI WGS metagenome assembly RCNE01 (sample SAMN09708229, study PRJNA481090) | Marine sediment metagenome, whole genome shotgun sequencing project.
CTTCTTTCAATTGTTCATTAATCGCCTTCAATTCAGATTTCAATGTATACGCTTTCGTATTTTTATTATATTCTATATGATGAATATACGCTGTTTTGGCATTCGCATCCGCTTTAGCTATTTTAGTTTTGCCAACTTCAACAAGCATGTTATTATGTTCATGACCTCCCATTATTAAGGGAATGTCTGCCAAAAGTTCAGCAATTTTTTTGTCCTGACTTATTTTTACGTGCGTTAATCCAAAAACAATATCAGCTCTTTGTTTTAAACTCTTATAAGCACGCTTTGCTTGCTCATACATATCGGTATACTCAACATAACTCTGAGGGTTTGATGGGAGAATTACACTAAAAAAACCTATTTTTATTTGTGTGCCATCAGCATCATTAGCTTCTATAATATGTGTATCAGAAACAAATTCTTTAACACCATTTCGTTCCTTATAAAATGGATAGGTAGTACCACATATTTTTTGACGTGCATTGGCTGAAGTCCAAGGAAAATTTGATTCATTTAATCGTTGCTGTAACTCATTTTTACTTAGGTCAAACTCATGATTACCGAAAGTAACCAAGTCAAAACCAACAGCATTCATGGTTTCTATCATTTGTTTACCCTTAATACGTTGTCCTTCATATTTTATAGTTCCTAATAATGACGGACTCAAAAAATCGCCTGCCATAAACGTAAAAGTATTAGGATTTTCTTTTAGTAATTGTTTTTTAAGTGTTACAACTCGTGCCATTCCGCCTTCTTTACCTCCGGCCAATGGTGCTATTTCATACACATCATTTACTTGTAAAAAAGTGAAGCTAATTTTACCATCGTCTACAACTTTAGTTTCAGTAGTAGCTTGCTTTACTGAGCCACATGATAGCAATGCAATAAAAACGAAGCCTGATAAAAAATTGTTTAATTTTTTCATTGCAATAATTATTTGATTCCGTAGGTATCGAATAAATAGATGATTGAAGCCATACTAGCTGCACCTAACTCTAACTCTCGTTTGTTAATTTTATCGAATGTATCTATAGAAGTGTGATGATAGTCGAAATAACGTTGTGAATCTGGGCGCAAACCTAACAACACATTATCATCTTTTTTTAGCGGACCAATATCTGCACCACCTCCACCTCTAGCGAAAATATGTAAGTTATAAGGTTCAAATAGCGATTTCCATCCTAAAATTTGTTTGTAATTGGCATCGTTACAGGTAAATCCAAAACCTCTTGGTGTAAACCCTCCTGAATCAGACTCTAAGGCAACCACATGTTTTTCTTTATTTTCTGTAGCTAAACGAGCATATTCTTTTCCTCCCGAAAGACCATATTCTTCATTCGCAAACAATACCACACGCAGGGTTCTTTTTGGTCTAATTTTTAACTCCTTAAATAAACGAAGTACTTCCATAGACTGCACAATACCTGCACCATCATCGTGTGAGCCATCACCTAAATCCCAGGAATCTAAATGACCACCAACAACCATAATTTCATTAGGGAATTCGCTTCCCTTAATTTCACCAATCACATTGTGCGATTGTGCATCTGGTAAAGTTTTACAACTTTGCTTAAAATAAAACTTTAACTCGATTTTTTCTTTTTGTTCTAATAGTTTACTCAACATTTGCGCTCCATTTGTACTAATAGCGGCAGTTGGTATTTTTTCATTTTCAGCATTATCACCATAACTCATTGTGCCTGTATGTGGGTTATTATCTATTGCTAAATTCATAGAACGTACAATGGCAGCAACTGCACCGTGCTTACCAGCAACTCTCGCTCCGCTATAGCGTTGGTCTACACTAGCTCCATATGCTTTCATGGTTTCAATTTTCTCGGCAGGCATCGGTCTATTGTAAAATACAATCTTTCCTTTTACTTTATCTCCTAACTTCTCTACCTCTTCTAAACTTTGTACCTCAATCACCTCGGCTGTCAATCCGTTTTCTAATGTGGCTATAGAACCTCCTAATGCACAAATAGTGACATCGAAATTTCCAAAATTAGTTTCGATACGTGCTTCTTCTTTTTCGCCACGCTCCCAATGTGGAACGGTAACTGGTTGCAACCAAACTTTATCTAAACCTAACTTTTCTAATTCTTTTTTGCCCCAGGCAACTGCTTTTTTATCGCCTTCAGAGCCTGCTAAACGTGCACCTATTCTATTCGATAAATAATTTAACCAATCATAACTCTTCCCTTCTGTAAGTGATTTTGTGAATATTTTCCTTAATTGAGTTGAGTCAGCTTTAAAGCTAGAATTTTGAGCCGTAGTTATGGCACAACTAAAAATGGCAATTATTAATATGTATTTTTTCATAACTATTTTTTAAGACTGTTATACTCTGGTCAGAGTAACATTGTTATTCTCCTTTTTCTAATATTGATTTGAATTCTACCAATCTAGATTTTGTTTCTTCATCTAATTCTGGCTCTTTAATATCTTTATATTGCTGCAACGTTTCTAAAATAGTAGTTGCTACAATTAGTCTAGCAGTTGGTTTATCATCTGCTGGTACAATAAACCATGGTGCTTTTTTAGTAGATGTTCTATTTAATACATCTTCATAACAATCTTGATATTTTTCCCACAACTTACGCTCCTTCAAATCTCCTGCAGAAAACTTCCAATTTTTCTCTCTAAGATTGATTCGGCGTAATAATCTATTTGCTTGTTCTTCTTTAGATAAGTGCAAAAAGAATTTTAAAATGATCGTTCCATTTTCAGCAATATGATTTTCAAAATTATTAATATGCTCCATACGTTTGTGAAAGAAAGCATCATCTAGATCATTTACGCTTTTTACACTTGGTATGTTCTCTCTCATAATATAACCAGGATGTACACGTGTTACCAACACATTCTCATAATGCGTTCTATTAAACACACCTATCTTACCTCTTGCTGGCAACGCAATATAGTGGCGCCATAAAAAATCATGTTTTAATTCTGCATCAGTGGGCACTTTAAAACTATGTACAACAACACCTCGTGCATTTACATCTTTAAAGACTTCGCGTATGAGGCTATCTTTACCTGAAGTATCCATGCCTTGTAAACAAATTAACATGTTATACTTGCCATGTGCATACATGGTGTCTTGCAATTCACTGATTTGTTTTCTAACTTTTTTTAGTTTTTTCTTAGCAGATGAGTCTACATCTTTAGTTGCAACTTTACTTAGTTTTACCTTTTTGGAAACCTTATACATATTTGTACTCATACTTTAAAATGAAGATTTAAAGATAGAAATAATACAGTAGTCTTTTATGAATTTATCTAATAGTTTTTATCTCTACATCTTTTAAAACCCATTGTAATTCTGGGTCTACTTTATTCAATCGATCTTGTAATGTTGGTAGTATTTGTATAGCTGGCTGTATACCATAACCATCTGGTGTTGTCTTAAAAGGTGCATCAATATGCATTAGCCAAACTTTTATTTTTACCTTGGTATTAGGTAACTCATACATTTTATTAATTCCGGCAACGGTACCATTATATGCACCACCAGTTTCTTCACCTACAAAAGTCGCTCGTTTATTACCTTGTAATTGTGTGGATAAAATCGATGATGCCGAAAATGAATTCCCATTAATTAAAACATACATATTGCCTTTAAAATTTAAAGGCCTAGGCTCTTGTTCTTTTGATGATTTAAAGTGATAGTATATTTTGCCATCCTCTTTACTAGTCTTTAACAAATTATGAATAGCAATACCAGGCGAAAGTAATCCTGCTAATAACTTAAGAGTTAAAGGAGTTGTATTGCTTGTAAATACTTTTAAAAAAGGAATTCTACTATTTACCTCACTTGGATTCACCATTATATAATTTTTATCTGTAAGAAAGGAATACAAATAGTCAATTTCATCTAACCGTCCACCAAAATTATTTCTTAAATCAATAATTAACTCTTTAGTTTTTAGCGAATCTAATGTTTCAAAAGTTTCGTTGTAGAATTTTTTAAATTTACCTCTCTTGAAACCTCGTATTTTCAACAATGCAACGGTACTATCTTCTCCTACAAAATTTAAATTTCGAGTATATTCTTTTCTTGAAGCGATGTATCCATATTTTTGATTCCGCTTTTCTTTTTCTTTTCGCTTAATTTTGTTAGTTCTCTTTTCTGCTTTTGTAAGTCTTTTCCTCTTTGTTATTGAATCCTTTTTTATCGAATCATTTTTAGTTCCTGTTTTCTCTTTTGATTCTCTTTTAAATTGTTTTACAAAAACTGAATCGATGTGTTTAAATGTTAATGCAATGCTATCAAAACGACCTTTGTCATTGGCATAATAACTTAAAAAACGGGTACCCACTACTCTATTATGTAGTGTAGTATTAAAACCATCAGATGCAATAAGAAGCTTATACTTTTGTATTAACTCTTGTGTTGATTCGTTATTAAATTTTAATACTTCACTGTGAACCAATAATGAATCCTTTCCACGCGCTTTAACTACGAATAACTTTCCGTCAAGGTACTCAAAATCCAAATTATTAACGTCGAACTTTGTCTTATTAAGCGCTTTACGTTCTTTTTTAGTGTAGTATTTTCTTGGAGGTGTTACAGCCAAATGTCCTTGCCCAATGTATTTTGTAACACCAGCCAATTGCTTATAAAACGTACGGCTATCCATTGGCTCTTTAATTGCCCCTTTTAAACTATCAAATTTATAATCTAATGCTTGTTTAGAACGAAATTGGTATAAACGTGGATGGTGTCGTTTTAACTGTGCATACGCTTTATCAACATCTTCATGTAACTCTTCTACTGAGTGCAGCTTTGTTATTGTTGCATTGTGTTTTTTAATGCTTCCACAGGAAGCTAATAATAATACAATAACAAGTATAGGGAATATGCTCTTCATAAATTAAGGTATTAAATCTTAAATGTAGTTGGTTTACTTACTTGCAAACAATTGCACATCTCCTTCAGAAACTTCATTTCCACCCAAGATGATTAAGCGTTCTACTACATTTCGAAGTTCACGAATATTACCTGTCCAATCGTATTCTTGTAGTTTTTTAACCGCTTTATCAGAAAAAGATTTTACTCCAGTACCTTGTTCGGAAGCTATTTTATTGGCAAAGAAATTAATCAACAACGGAATATCATCTCTTCTATCATTTAAAGATGGCACATTTATTAAAATCACCGCTAATCTATGATATAGATCTTCTCTAAATTTTCCTTCAGCGATTTCTTTTTTTAAGTCTTTATTGGTAGCAGCAACAACGCGAACATTCACTTTTATGTCTTTATCGCTTCCTACTCTACTCACTTTACTTTCTTGTAAAGCGCGTAATACTTTCGCTTGCGCAGAAAGACTCATATCACCAATTTCATCTAAGAAAATAGTACCACCATTTGCTGCTTCAAACTTCCCGGCGCGATCTTTATTAGCTCCTGTAAACGAACCTTTTACATGTCCAAATAATTCACTCTCTATCAATTCAGAAGGTATTGCCGCACAATTAACCTCAATCATAGGTGCTCTTGAGCGCTCACTTTTTTCATGTAACCAATGTGCCACTAATTCTTTACCCGTTCCGTTAGGACCTGTAATCAACACACGTGCATCTGTAGGCGCTACTTTTTCTATAATATCTTTAATATGCGAAATGGCATCACTATCTCCTACCATTTCGTAACTCTTACTTACTTTTTTCTTTAGCTGTTTATTTTCTACAACTAAACTCTTTTTATCTAATGCATTACGTACAGCATTTAAGAGTCGATTTAAATCTGGTGGCTTCGAAATATAATCAAAGGCTCCCATACGCATCGTATTTACGGCAGTATCTAAATCGCCATGCCCAGAAATCATCAACATTGGAATTTCTGGTTTTATTTTTTGTGTTTTTTCTAACACCTCAACACCATCCATTTTAGGCATTTTAATATCACACAATATCAAATCATAGTCGTTGTTTTTAATCAATTCCATTCCGGCTAAACCGTCTTCGGCTTCCTCAACCTGATAACTATCATTCTCTTCTGAAATGATTTTTTTCAATACTCTACGAATTGCTGCTTCGTCTTCTATGATTAGTATTTTTGACATATTTTTATTAGATTAAATAGGAAACGTACAAAGATTAAAGGTTTTTGAAATTCTTAATCATATGTTACAATTCCTCAATTTTTAATTCTGTTTCTTTTAATCTTCCGATTTAAATATATTTCTTAAAACTCGTTAGAACTATTTTGCGTTTGTAATTCAAAAAGCGAGCCAATTATTATTTCTAAAACCTTTAATGACTCTTTTAGTCTTTGTTCTGTATAATATGTATATCTCTTTGCGGAAACGGAATCGAAATATTGTGTGCTCTAAATTGTTTATCAATTTCAAAACGAATATCACTTTTTGGTATTCCAGCCTGAAAACTATCATTTAAGGTAAATATCAATCTAAAATTTAAAGCACTATCTCCAAAATTTGTGAATAGTACAATTGGTTCCGGGTGTTTAAAAACATCAGGATGACTTTTAGCTACGTTTATTAATATTTTTTTCACTAGCTCGGTATCGCTCCCATAAGCAACACCAATCTCAACATTCTCCCTAGTCGTAGTACCATTTTCGGTCCAATTATACAATGTATTGGTTAAATACAAATGATTTGGTATTACCAATACTTTATTATCTATCGTAACTGCTCTTGTTGTTCTTAAATTGATCTGTTCTACCCGACCCACTTTTCCATCTAATTCGATAATATCACCTACATGAACTGTCTGATCTATCAATATAAAAATACCCGAAATGATATCCTGAAACAAGGTTTGTAGAGCCAAACCAACACCAATTAATAGCGCCGCAGAAGCTGCAAATACTGCTGTTACATTAATCCCTGCATTATGTAAGGTAACCAAGAAAATAATTAAATAAATCAGCCATTTCAAATAGCCAAATACAGAAACAAACTTCACTTTATCATCTTCAGGTAATTTTCTTGTAATTAGCTTGCGTAAAATTTTTAACACGTAAGAAGCTAAAAATAATGCAATAATAACAATTAATAAAACCTTAACCGAAATATGAATTTTATCGCCGAAAGGGAGCTCATAATTCAGAAAATCTAATACTTTTTCCATATTCTAAAGATATGATTTTGCTTTAATATTTAAGCCATTTGGCAAGTTCTTTATAACTTGGTTTTTTACCATACATTAAAATGCCTATACGGTAAATTTTTGCAGCCATCAATACGGTGACAAAAAATGTTCCGAAAAGTAATACTAATGAAATTACCTGTTGCCAAATTGGTACTCCAAATGGAATACGCATCAACATCACTACGGGCGAAGTAAAAGGTATGTACGAAAACACTTGTGAAACGGTACCATGCGGATTTTCAATCACCGTAAAGAAGCCAACATAAATAGCCAACATCAAAGGCATAATAATTGGTAACATAAATTGCTGAGTATCCGTTTCATTATCAACAGCTGCACCTATCGCTGCATATAAAGATGCATATAACAAATAGCCGCCTATAAAAAAGAAAATAAACATCACAATTAGGTTAGCAATTGGTAATTTATTAAATTCCATAACAAATTCTGAAACCTTCGCTTGTATATCAGAATTTTCAGCAACATTTTCCATCAGTTCTTGTTGTTGCGCCATTTGAGCACCTGCAACATCAATACCCAATACAGCAGAAACTGTAAATAGTAATATACTTCCAACAACAATCCAAATTAAAAATTGTGTTATTCCTGCTAAAGAAGTACCAAATATTTTACCTAATAATAATTGTGTTGGCTTTACTGACGAAATAATAACTTCGATAATTCTACTTGTTTTTTCTTCAATAACACTGCGCATAATCATGTTACCATAAATAATGATAAACATAAATAGTAAATAACCTGCTGCACCTCCGGCAGCTAGTTTTAGAAAACTCCCTTCTTTCGATGTTTTCTCTCCTTCAAAGGTTTCTAAATTGGCATTAATTTTGACTTTCAATTTGCTGACCAACACCGGATCTAAACCTGAATTTTTCAACTTTATATTCCGAGCCTTCTCTTCTATCTTATCTTCAATTTTTGCCATGACAATCAAAGATGGAGAATCCTCCGAAAAGAATTTAATCTTATCCGCTATAGCGTCAATATTATCTCCTTTCGGAATATATAGCAATCCGTAATTTTCCGCTTCCTGAACAATTTTCTTGGCAGTATCAACATCTACAGATTGTAAAATATCGTACTTCGTATTACCTTCACTTACAAATTCATTTACAAATAAATTACTCTCATCTAATACCGAAATTGTTCGTACCTTATCGTTGTTTAACTGTGTTAAATACACAATTAATGTAATAACACCCACCATTATTAATGGACTTAAAAAGGTCATTAAAATGAACGATTTATTCTTTACTTTATTCAAGAATTCTCTTTTCGTGATTAATCCTAAATGATTCATATTAATTGCTTTGAACTGTTTGAATAAAAATATCGTTTACACTCGGTATCACTTCAACAAAATGAGTGAGTTCACCTTTTGAGGTTAAATGACTTATTAATTGATTAGCTGACCCTCTACCTTCAATTTTAATATTGAACTTTAATTCATCATTAATTGTTCTAAAGTTAGCATCAGATACTTCAAAATTTTCTTTTAGATTTTGAGTTACTTCATCTTTCTTATCGGTAATTAAACCTATTTCATAAATATTAGATTTATATTCTCTTTTAATATCTAATAATTTTCCGTCAAGAATTTTATTCGATTTATGGAGCAACGCAATATGATCACACAGTTCTTCAACCGATTCCATTCTATGTGTAGAGAAAATGACTGTAGCGCCTTCATCTCTTAATTGTAAGATTTCGTCTTTAATAATATTAGCATTGATGGGGTCGAATCCACTAAAAGGTTCATCAAAAATCAACAACTTAGGTCGATGCAGCACAGTGACTATAAATTGAATTTTTTGTGCCATTCCTTTCGAAAGCTCTTGTATTTTTTTATTCCACCAATCCCCTATTTCAAATTTATCAAACCAATATTTTAATTGTTTTCTAGCATCAGCTTTGCTCAATCCTTTTAATTGTGCTAAATATAATGCCTGCTCTCCAACTTTCATAGTTTTGTATAAACCTCTTTCTTCGGGCAAATAACCAATATCTCGAATATGATCAGATTTTAAAGGCTCTCCGTCAAGGGTAACTAAACCCGTATCTGGCATTGTAATTTGATTTATGATTCTAATTAAGGTTGTTTTTCCTGCTCCATTAGGCCCTAATAAACCGAATATACTCCCTTTTGGCACTTCGATTGAAACATCATTAAGCGCTTTAAAATCTCCAAAAGACTTCACAATGTTTTCTGCGACAAGTAAATTACTCATGTATTAAATTTTGGCAAATATATTCATTTGACTTATACCCTAACTATTAGTTACAAGCTAAATCGAAAAAAATACTATGCATGCATAATTTATTTCGAAATACTATGCGCGCATAGTATTTTTTCATATATTTGTAACATGCATAAAGAGAATACCATAGATCATTCATTGCGTGCTACTTGGCAAGCAGTAGCTAAAATGTATAATGAACAAGCTGCCAAACATAATAGTACAATGGCTACAGCTTTTGTTTTATTAAATATAGATTACGAAAACGGAACACCATCTACTGCCTTAGGCCCCCAAATGGGTATGGAACCCACAAGTCTTTCTAGAATTTTAAAAACTATGGAAGAAAAAGGCGCCATTTTTAGAGAAAAAAATCCTGAAGATGGTAGAAGCGTATTGATTAAATTAACTGATTATGGAAAAGAAATGCGTAAAGTTTCTAAAGAAACGGTTATTACCTTTAATGAAAAAGTAAGGGAATACGTTTCCGATGAAAAGCTGAATCATTTTTTTGAAGTCACCGAAAAAATAAACCAATTAATAGCTGAACGCAACATTTTTAATGAAGTGGGGCGTAAAGCAGTATAAACTAAATATAATAATGAAAAAAAGATCAATTAAAAAGGTAGCAGTTATAGGCTCTGGTATTATGGGATCTGGTATTGCATGTCATTTCGCAAACATTGGTATTGAAGTGTTGCTACTTGACATTATTCCCCGTGAATTAACTGATGCTGAAAAAGCTAAAGGGCTAACGCTAGAAAGCAAAGTAGTTCGAAATAGACTTGTAGATGGTAGCCTAAAAGCTTCATTAAAATCAAAACCATCACCTATATATAATCAAAAATTTGCCAAGAGAATATCTACTGGTAATTTAGAAGATGATTTACATAAAATCTCTAAAGTTGATTGGGTAATAGAAGTTGTTGTTGAAAGATTAGATATCAAACAAAAAGTGTTTGAACAAATAGAAAAACACAGAAAACCTGGTACACTTATTACCTCAAATACTTCTGGTATTCCTATTAAATTTATGAATGAGGGTCGTAGTGAAGATTTCCAAAAAAACTTCGCTGTAACACATTTTTTCAATCCTCCACGTTATTTAAAATTATTTGAAGTTGTTCCGGGTCCTAATTGTGATCAAGAAGTAACTGACTTCTTAATGATGTATGGCGAGAAATTTTTAGGTAAAACTTCGGTATTAGCTAAAGATACCCCTGCATTTATAGGAAACCGCATTGGTGTTTTTGGTATTATGAGTTTATTCCATGTAGTTAAAGAAATGGATTTAACCATTGAAGAAGTTGATAAATTAACAGGTCCACTTATCGGAAGAGCAAAATCTGCTACATTCAGAACTGTAGATGTTGTTGGTTTAGATACGTTGGTACACACCGCTAATGGTGTAGCCGAGAATTGCCCTAATGACGAAATGCGTGCTTCTTTCGTATTGCCAGATTTCATTAATAAAATGATGGAAAAAAAATTGTTAGGAAGCAAAACAAAACAAGGTTTCTATAAAAAAGAGGGTAGAGAAATTTTTTCTTTAGATCTAAATACTTTAGAATATAGACCAAAGAAAAGAGCAAAATTTGCCTCACTAGAAGCAACCAAAACGATTGAAAATGTAGTTGATCGTTTTAAAGTTCTTGTAAAAGGGAAAGATAAAGCTGGTGAATTTTACCGTAAGACATTTGCAGCAATGTTTGCTTATGCTCAAAATAGAATTCCAGAAATTTCTGATGAATTATATAGAATTGATGATGCTGTAAAAGCTGGTTTCGGATGGCAACATGGTCCTTTTGAAATTTGGGACGCTGTTGGTGTAGAAGCTGGTATCAAATTGATGAAAGCAGAAAATTTTGAACCTGCAAAATGGGTTTCAGAGATGGTTGCTGCTGGCGGTACTACTTTTTATAGTGTTAAAGATGGTGCAAGACAGTATTATTCAATTCCTGCTAAAGGACAAGAAAAAATTCCTGGTCAAGATGCCTTTATAATTTTAGATAACATCCGCGAAGCAACAACTGTTTGGAGTAATGCCGATGCTTCTATACAACATTTAGGTGAAGGTGTTTTAAATGTGGAGTTCCAGTCTAAAATGAACACATTAGGTTCTGGTGTTTTACAAGCTATTAATAAAGGTATTGATTTAGCCGAAACAGAATATGACGCTGTAATCTTGGGCAATCAAGCTGCAAATTTTACCGTAGGTGCAAATCTAGGTATGGTATTCATGATGGCTGTTGAGCAAGAATATGACGAACTAAATTTTGGAGCTAAATATTTTCAAGATACCGTAATGCGTTTGCGTTATTCTTCATGTCCTACTATTGTTGCTCCACACGGAATGACATTGGGTGGAGGTTGCGAACTTTCTTTACATGCTGATAAAGTGATCGCTGCCGCGGAAACATATATTGGCTTAGTGGAATTTGGAGTAGGAATTATTCCAGGAGGTGCTGGCTCAAAAGAAATGGCATTAAGAGCAACCGAAGGTGTTTTGAAAGATGATGTGAAGCTCAATAAATTAAGAGATTACTTTATAAATGTAGCAATGGCTAAAGTTGCAACATCAGCTCATGAAGCATATGATTTAGGTTTCTTTAAAGAATATAAAGACATCGTAATTGTAAATAAAGACCGACAAATAGCAACGGCTAAACGTCATGCTATACAAATGTTAGAAGATGGTTATTCTCAACCTGCTCCTAAGCAAGCGTATGTAATGGGTCAGCAAGCTTTGGGTATGTTCTTAGTAGGTACTGATAGTTTAGTACATGGTAAATATGCTTCTGAACACGATCAAAAAATAGCAAATAAACTAGGTTATGTAATGGCAGGTGGTGATTTATCCGAACCTACTTATGTGAGTGAGCAATACCTATTAGACTTAGAACGCGAAGCGTTTATGAGTTTATGTACTGAACGCAAAACATTAGAACGTATTGAGCACATGTTAAAAACTGGTAAACCTTTAAGAAATTAAAAAAATGAAAACAGCATATATAGTAAAAGGATATAGAACAGCAGTTGGTAAAGCACCTAAAGGTATATTCAGATTTAAAAGACCTGATGAACTAGCTGCAGAAACGATTGAGCATCTTTTAAAAGACGTACCTCAATTAGATAAAACAAGAATTGACGATGTAATCGTTGGTAATGCGATGCCAGAAGCTGAGCAAGGTTTAAATATGGCACGTTTAATCTCTTTAATGGGATTAAAAATCGATGATGTTCCGGGTGTAACAGTAAATAGATATTGCGCATCCGGATTGGAAACTATTAGTATTGGTGTAGCGAAAATTCAATCAGGTATGGCCGATTGTATTATCGCTGGTGGTTCAGAAAGTATGAGTTATATACCAATGGGTGGTTATAGACCAACACCTAATTATAAATCGGCTGCTGCAGGACATGAAGATTATTATTGGGGAATGGGCTTAACAGCCGAAGCTGTTGCACAACAATATAAAGTGTCTCGTGAAGATCAAGATGCATTTTCATTCAACTCACATGAGAAATCATTAAAAGCTCTAGATAATGGTACTTTTAAAGATGACATTGCTCCTATAAATGTTGACCAAGTTTTCCTTGATGGAGAAGGTAAAAAACAAACAAGATCTTATACAGTTGATACTGATGAAGGACCTCGTAGAGGAACTTCAAAAGAGGCATTAGCTAGATTACGTCCAGTATTCGCGCAAGGCGGAAGTGTAACTGCAGGTAACTCATCTCAAATGAGTGATGGTGCAGCTTTCGTATTGATTATGAGTGAAGAAATGGTGAAAGAATTGAATCTAGAGCCAATTGCAAGAATGGTATCATACGCAGCAATGGGTATTGAACCTAGAATTATGGGAATGGGTCCAATAAAAGCAGTGCCAAAAGCATTGAAGCAAGCTGGTTTAAGTTTAAAAGACATTGACTTATTTGAATTGAACGAAGCATTTGCGTCTCAATCATTAGCAGTAATGCGTGAATTAGACTTAAATCAAGACATTGTAAATGTAAATGGTGGAGCTATTTCTTTAGGGCACCCATTAGGTTGTACAGGCGCTAAACTCTCAGTTCAATTATTCAATGAAATGAGACGTAGAAAAAGCAAATATGGAGTTGTAACTATGTGCGTTGGTACAGGTCAAGGTGCAGCTGGGGTATATGAATTTCTGAATTAAGAGAATAGATTACATAAAATAAGAACCAATAAACGAAGAGCGATGAGCACAGAAACAATTAATAAAGATATTTTACGAGGAGGACAATTCTTGGTAAAAGAAACTAAATGTGAAGACATTTTTACTCCAGAGGATTTTACGGAGGAGCAACAAATGATGAAAGAAGCGGTAATGGAATTTAATGACCGTGAGATTATTCCACATAGAGCGCGATTTGAAGCAAAAGATTTTGCCCTTACTGAAGAAGTAATGGGTAAAGCAGGAGAATTAGGATTCTTAGGAGTTTCTGTACCTGAAGCTTATGGTGGTATGAATATGGGATTTGTATCTACTATGTTAGTATGTGACTATATTTCTAGTGGTACAGGGTCATTTAGCACTGCTTTTGGAGCACATACTGGTATTGGTACAATGCCAATAACACTATATGGTACCGAAGAACAAAAGCAAAAGTATGTTCCTAAATTAGCAAGTGGAGAGTGGTTTGGTGCTTACTGCTTAACAGAGCCTGGAGCTGGTAGTGATGCCAATTCTGGAAAAACAACTGCAACACTTTCTGAAGATGGTAAAAGTTATAAAATCAACGGACAAAAAATGTGGATCTCGAATGCCGGTTTTTGTAGTATGATGATTGTGTTTGCTCGTATTGAAAATGATAAAAATATTACTGGTTTCATCATAGAAAATGATGCAACTAACGGAATCACCATGGGTGAAGAAGAACACAAATTAGGTATTCGTGCTTCTTCTACTCGTCAAGTGTTTTTTAACGATACGGTAGTACCAGTTGAAAACATGCTAGCTGGTCGTGGTGAAGGATTTAAAATTGCCATGAATGCTTTAAATGTTGGTCGTATTAAATTAGCTGCAGCTTGTTTAGATTCACAAAGACGTATTTTATCTACCGCAGTTAATTATGCAAATGAGCGTAAACAATTTAAAACTCGTATTTCAGACTTTGGGGCTATTAAAGTAAAATTAGCTGAAATGGCTACGAGTGCTTATGCTGGAGAATCTGCAAGTTATAGAGCTGCTAAAAATATTGAAGATAGAATTGCTATCCGTCAAGCGGAAGGCAATACACATCAAGAAGCTGAATTGAAAGGTGTTGAAGAATATGCAATTGAATGTTCTATTTTAAAAGTAGCAGTATCTGAGGATGTACAAAACTGTGCTGATGAAGGAATTCAGATTTTTGGTGGAATGGGTTTTTCGGAAGAAACTCCTATGGAAGCAGCTTGGAGAGATGCTCGTATTGCTCGTATTTATGAAGGAACGAATGAGATTAACAGAATGCTTGCTGTTGGTATGTTAGTTAAAAAAGCAATGAAAGGTCATTTAGATTTATTAGGCCCCGCTACAGCTGTTAGTAAAGAACTAATGGGTATTCCTTCTTTTGATACACCAGATTATTCTGAATTATTTGCTGAAGAAAAAGATATGATTAAAAAGCTTAAAAAAACCTTTTTAATGGTTGCTGGCGGTGCAGTTCAAAAATACGGACCTCAATTAGAAGATCATCAACAATTATTAATTGCTGCTGCTGATATTTTAATTGAAATTTATATGGCAGAATCTGCTATTCTAAGAACAGAGAAAAACGTTAAACGTTTTGGTGAGGACAAGCAGTCAGTTCAAATAGCAATGTCTAAATTATATTTATATCATTCTGTAGATATCATTGAAGAAAAAGGTAAAGAAAGTATAATTTCTTTCGCTGAAGGTGATGAACAACGTATGATGTTAATGGGCCTTAAGCGATTTACAAAATACGCGAATTACCCAGATATTGTAGATTTACGTAAGATAATCGCTGAAAAAGTGAAAGCTGAAAATAAATATTGTTTTTAAATAAACAAGATACTTGAAATCAAGTTTAATTGAATTAAAAAAGCCTGTTCTAAATAAGAACAGGCTTTTTGTATATTATATTATAAATTTCTTTTAATATTAGCTATCAGAATCTAAATAATTTGGAATGCCATCTCCATCAGTATCATCATTTGCTGGGTCGCCATCTCCATCAGTATCTTCATCGATTGTTAGAATTCCATCACCATCATCATCTGTATCTAAATAATCTGGAGTACCATCACTATCGCTATCGTCATTTCTAGCATCTCCATCTCCATCTATATCTTCGTCAATTGTTAGCACTGCATCTCCATCATCGTCTACATCAAAATAATCGGGAAAACCATCCTGATCTGTATCATCATTTTCAGTATCTAACTCGCCATCGGCATTTAAATCTTCATATCTAGTTAAAATACCGTCATTATCATGATCGGACCTTATAACTTGACCTAATTCTATATGAAATAATAATGGCTCATTCTCGAAACCATCGTCAAAGCCAACACTTGTCCCATTATTTCCATAAGCTAATCCTGAAGGAAAAAATAAAACACCTTTACCATTATCTTCTAAAGTAATCGGCTCACCTACTTGTGTAACATTGTTTCCGCTCTTAAAATTAGGAAAACCATATTTCCATCCTTGAATTACATTAACAAGATCTAACCATGCACTAGGCTTATTAAAACTTGTATTTTCATCAAACTTAGTACTATCTAAGAAAAAACCTCTGTACTTAACAAAGACAGAATCATAGCGAGTTGGATTATCATTTACCCCTTCATTAAGCATTAGATAATATAATTTATAATCAATCTCATCCTCAGTTATATTCTGAGTATTTACTTGACTATATAAAGATACTTCGCCATTTTCAATAGTATCTATATTACCAAAATTTTCATTTTCTTCTGCGGGTATATAATAATGTGTTTGTAAATATTCAATCAATGTTTCATCGTCAATTATTGCTTGTGCAGCGGCGTCAAAATTAGCGGCACTGCTATCGTCGTCATTATTACAGGCAACTATTGCAATTATCAATGTAAATAATACTAGTAGATTTTTAAATTTCATATACTTTTTTATAATTTCGAAGGCAATTTACAATTTTATACTTTTTTAAAAGTACGCTATCGATAATTTAACAAAATATTATTTAAATTTGATTTTACGCATACGCAAACTCAATGGCGTTACTTCTAAATACTCATCATCTTTAATGTATTCCATACATTCTTCTAAAGAAAAATCAACTTTAGGAGCTATTTTCATAGCTTCATCAGTTCCAGATTTACGCATATTTGTCAATTGCTTTCCTTTCACAAGATTAACACCCATATCTTCACTCTTACTATTTTCTCCGATAACTTGACCTGTATAAATTTCATCATTGGCTTCGATAAAGAAACGTCCACGATCTTGTAAACGATCGATAGCATAAGCTGTAGCCTTTCCGGCAACAGCCGAAATAATTGCACCCTTAACTTCATCAGTAAACTCACCTTTGTAAGGTCCGTACTCTCTAAATCTATGATTTACAATTGCACCACCAGCAGTAGCTGTTAATATCCTATTACGTAATCCTATCAAGCCTCTAGATGGAATATTGAATTCTAAATGTTGTAGATCTCCTTTAGGTTCCATAATCAACAAATCACCCTTACGTAATGACACTAAATTGATTGCTTTTGAAGCTACTTCTTCTGGCACATCAATTACTAAAGTTTCATAAGGTTCACTTTTTACACCATCTATATCTTTAATAATAACTTGAGGTCTACCAACTTGTAATTCATATCCTTCACGTCTCATTGTTTCGATCAATACAGATAAATGTAAAACACCTCTACCAAATACATTGAATTTATCTTCAGAATCGGTTATATCAACTCTTAGTGCTAAATTCTTTTCCATTTCTTTAAACAAACGATCACGTAAATGTCTAGAAGTTACAAACTTTCCTTCTTTTCCAAAGAAAGGAGAATTATTAATTGTAAATAACATACTCATTGTAGGTTGATCTACCTGAATTCTTGGCAAGGCTTCTGGGTTTTCAAGATCGGCAATTGTATCACCAATTTCAAAACCTTCAATACCTGTAATAGCACAAATATCACCACTTCTTACTTTAGAAACTTTGACTTTACCCATTCCTTCAAAAACATGTAATTCTTTGATACGAACTTTTTTGGTTGTACCATCCCTTTTACAAAGCATGTAATCTTTTGCTTCTTCTAAATCTCCTCTATAAATTCTTCCAACAGCAATTCTACCAGTAAATGAAGAAAAATCTAATGAAGTAATTTGCATTTGAGGTGATCCTTCTCTGTAAGGAGCTTCAGGTATAGCTTCTAAAACTGCATCTAACAACGGAATGATATTATCTGTTGGTTTATTCCAATCAGTATTCATCCAGCCATTTTTTGCTGAGCCATATATTGTTGTAAAATCTAATTGGTCTTCGGTAGCGTCTAAAGCAAACATTAGATCAAAAACTTTTTCGTGTACTAAATCTGGCGTACAGTTTTCTTTATCAACTTTATTAACAACAACTATAGGAGTCAATCCTAATTCTAGGGCCTTACCTAATACAAAACGTGTTTGTGGCATCGGTCCTTCAAATGCATCAACCAATAGCAACACACCATCAGCCATTTTCAATACGCGTTCTACCTCACCACCAAAATCGGCGTGACCAGGTGTATCAATAACATTAATTTTAACGCCTTTATATGTTACAGAAACGTTTTTAGAAAGAATGGTTATTCCTCTTTCACGTTCTAGATCATTATTATCTAATAAAAGATCTGTACGCACTTTACGGTCGTCCAATATTTTTGCTTGGTCAATAATTTTATCAACCAAGGTAGTTTTACCATGATCGACGTGTGCTATAATTGCTATATTTCTGATAGATTGCATCCTTTGTTTTTTGAAGCTGCAAAAGTACTTGTTTTTAATTGATATTTTACTATCTACACAAGCCTTTTTAAACTGTTAAGAAATATTTTAGTATCTTTATAATCAATCAACTAAACCCCATGTACAAGAACACCCCTTTATTCTTGTCAGTTTCTTCATGTACAATTTGTTCAAATTTTGATCAAGGCGTCTCTACTTCTAAATTTATCTTAGATGATATCATGCTACGATACTCCAATTCGTTGTATCTAAAAAAATGTAACCAACAAAATTACTTCACAAAACAAACTACTAACTAAACTTAAAAATTATGAGAAAATTAATTTTATTAGGGCTTACAATAGCCCTATTTACAGCATGCCAAGAAAAACAAGAACAACGTTACTTTGCTGAATCTGCCGAAATCGAGGTTTTGAAAGCAGGAATTGAAGCTTATGAAAAAGCTGATTGGGATACATGGAGAGGGCATTTTGCAGATACGGCCAAAATCTATGTGAATTCTAAAGAGCCAATATCTTTGGATGCAAGAGTTGTTGCCTTAAAAGAAATGTCGGGAGCATTTTCTACTTATGGATTTGATAAAAAAGATGCATATTTTGAAATGGTGCTTGATAAGGAAAAAGAAACATGGGTTTATTATTGGGCACAACATAATGCGACCGTCGCTGGTAATAAAATAGAGTTATCAAACCCTGTCCATTTAGCAGTCCAATTTGCTGATGGTAAAATAGTTGCGGAGCATATATATTTTGACGGCACCGAAATGAATAAGGCTTTTGAAGAATTGGCTACGGCAAAAGAACCAGAAACTGAATAACAACCTACAAGGCAGGTAGTCTTGGTGTGTCTATTTATTTTGGGAATTATATCGGAGAAATGGAATAACTGAAACGTTAGTAACCAAGTAACTGATATTTTATAAATGCGAAAATAATGGAACATGTAAGCATTGAGCTACCTGTATTTTAATAACAAAAAAAATTAACTCTACACACTATCACCCTACATATAGAGAGCAAGCAATTAAAAATTAGATCAAATAAGTTTGATCAAATTTTGACTAATTTTGCCGTATGGTAAAAGAAATTCAGCTTAGAGTTAATCTTGTAGAAGAAAAGCAAGAAAATATCTTACAAAGAAAAGCTGCTCAGTTTTTAGATATTGATAAAAAAGAGATTACTGCTGTTAAAGTATTACGTAAATCTATTGATGCGCGCAAAAAAAATATAATTTTCAATTATAAAGTTGCAGTATACATTGAAGAACAAATACCAGAATCTTCTGCTTACTCATTCGAATATAAAGATGTTTCATCTGCTAAAGAAATACATATTGTTGGTTTTGGTCCTGCAGGAATGTGGGCAGCACTCAGATGTCTTGAATTAGGTTTCAAACCAGTTGTTTTAGAAAGAGGAAAAAAAGTCCAAGAACGACGACGTGATTTGCGCGCTATTAACCAAGAACATTTTGTGAATGAAGACTCTAATTACTGTTTTGGTGAAGGCGGAGCTGGCACATATTCTGATGGCAAACTCTATACTCGAAGCCTTAAACGTGGTGATGTTCGTCGTATTTTCGAAAGTTTTGTGTATCACGGAGCTTCAGAACAAATTTTAATAGATGCGCATCCTCATATCGGAACAAATAAACTTCCAAAAATAGTAGAAAATATTCGTGAGGCTATTTTAAAATTTGGTGGTGAAATACATTTTGAAAGTAGAGTTACTGACTTTATTATCAAGAACAATAAGATCAAAGCGATTCAGTTACAAAATGGCAAAGAAATGCCAACAGAACGTGTTATTTTGGCAACAGGACATTCGGCGAGGGACATTTATTACTTGCTTTATAAAAAAGAGATTACTTTAAAAGCTAAATCATTTGCCATGGGAGTTCGTGTTGAGCATCCTCAGCATATAATTGATTCGATTCAATACCACTGCAAAGGTGAACGTGATGAATTGTTACCAGCAGCTGCCTACAGTTTGGTAGAACAAGTAAAAGAAAGAGGTGTGTATTCATTTTGTATGTGCCCTGGTGGATTTATCGTTCCTGCGGCAACCGCCAATGGTGAAATTGTAGTGAACGGAATGTCTCCTTCAAAAAGAAATAATAAATTTGCTAATTCCGGTATTGTTGTAGAAATTGATGTTCAAAAAGATCTTGAAAAATACGAACATTTCGGAGTCTTAAAAGGCTTGGAATACCAAAAAGATTTAGAAAAATTGGCATATACTTCTGGTGGAAGAACTCAAGTTGCCCCCGCACAACGTTTAACCGACTTTGTAGAAGGACGTTTATCTGTTAATTTAAATGAAACCTCATATCAACCAGGTTTAAACTCTGCTCCATTACACTCTTTATTGCCAAAATTTATTGGAGGTAGATTGCGAACTGGTTTTAAATCTTTTGGCAATAAAATGAAAGGTTATTATACTGAAGAAGCAAATGTTGTGGGTGTAGAATCTAGAACTTCGTCACCTGTAAATATTCCACGACAAGAGAATTTAGAACATCCTGAAATTGAAGGTTTATTTCCTTGTGGTGAAGGTGGTGGTTATGCTGGCGGTATTGTCTCTGCCGCCATGGACGGCGAACGATGCGCTGAGGCCGCCGCTGTTGGGTTATAACTGACCATACCAAATTTTGTCCATTGTTTTAAAATAATGGTATCTTTAGAGAACAATTAAGCTAACCATGACATCATTTAACTCACCCTTAGAGGCATTTCTATATTGGGAAGAAAACACACCTGACGTTCCTTTTTTAAAACAACCTATTAATGGTAAATTAAAAATATATACCTACAAAAATGCTGGAGATGAA
>RCNE010000898.1_pt1 | contig 21166 bp, 26 predicted proteins | sample 2041361 | NCBI WGS metagenome assembly RCNE01 (sample SAMN09708229, study PRJNA481090) | Marine sediment metagenome, whole genome shotgun sequencing project.
TGTACCCCCCTCCCAAACAATGTTTCTCCAATTTTAACATATTGGAGCCGCCACAAAAGGTGTAACTAGTGCGCTACGATAGTACTGCTTGAGTTAGGATTGCTGAGTATGCAGGGCGGTAGAGACTTGATGGACACACCGATGATGAGACTGCCCAAGGATAAGTGGTTGGCTAAGCTGGCAGGCGTTTCCACTGAATTGGGCTTTTTCGAAGATCTTGGCCAATGACATTCTGCGAGTTTTATCGACAAAGGTCCTACGCTGCTTGTGACATTCGAGACCGTCCAGGGCATTCAGGCGTTGTCTGAAAATGGCCAGCCCTTGGGATGGGATCTGGTGCGCGAAAACGGATGGTCCCACCTCTGTGTTACAAGTGATGGCGACACATGGTTTCGGGAGGCGGAAGTCTATAGATTTTTTGACCAACTGATCGATGAGGCTTTCTTTGAGGTTTTTGACAGCGTTTTGTTTTATGGAGCTGGGCCTTGTGGATATGCCGCCGCCGCATTCTCGGTAGCGACACCGGGCGCCACGGTTGTTGCGGTTCAGCCGCAAGCCACACTTGATCCGGAGATGGCCGGTTGGGATGACCGGTTCGCAGACCGACGTCGCCTGTCCTTCACGGACCGCTACGGCTATGCGCCTGACATGCTGGATGCCGCCCAGCAGGCCTTTATTGTGTTTGATCCGGCTGAGCCGCTTGATGCGATGCATGCGGCTCTTTTCACCCGGCCCCACATAGTAAAACTGCGCATGCCGCGCAGGGGGGCCGCGCTCCAGGGCAGTCTTGTTGCAATGGAGCTGCTTGATCCGTTGTTGACCCAAGCCGGGAATCGCGACCTGACGCGGCTGTCATTTGCACGTCTCTATCGTGCACGGCGCGATTACCGGACCTATCTGCAGATGTTTCTGAGCCGTATTGAAAGAGACAAGCGGAACGGTCTGGCGATAATGGTCAGCCGCAATGTCACCGAACGCATGAATTCAACACACTTCAGAAAGCGGCTTCAGGTGCTCACCGCTGCCCAGATGAAAATACGGGACCGCACTGTCGATTGCCCCTGAGATTAAGGCCACCTGCATGCGCTCTGCGGTTCGTTGATCAAATGCTGCCCGGCCGCACTGGCCGCGCACGCCACCCTGTGCTAGCCACACAAACATGACACAAACACTGACGTTGCGCCGGCCTGATGACTGGCACCTGCATTTACGTGACGGCGCCATGATGGCTGCTGTCCTACCTCATACCGCCCGGCATTTTGGCCGTGCGATCATCATGCCCAATCTGGTGCCGCCGGTTGTACGCAGTGCGGATGCCGCAGCCTACCGCGACCGGATCTTGGCGGCGCTGCCAGAAGGCATGTTGTTTGAGCCGCTGATGACACTTTATCTGACAGAGGACACAGACCCCGATGATGTTGCCGCGGCTCAGGCAAGCGGTCTGATCAAGGCGGTCAAACTTTATCCCGCCGGGGCCACCACCAATTCAGCCAGCGGCGTGGCCAATTTCGACAAGGTCCGCGCCGTGCTGGAGACAATGGCTGAAATCGACCTGCCCCTTTGTGTGCACGGCGAAGTCACAGATGCCGATATTGATATATTTGACCGTGAAGCCGTTTTTATCGACCGTGTGCTTGACCCGATCCGGCGGGCAACGCCGGGCCTGCGGGTAGTGATGGAGCATATTACCACCTCAGGGGCGGTTGCGTACGTGCGAAGTGCGGGGCGTGATCTGGCCGCAACAGTGACCACGCATCACTTGGTGATCAACCGAAACCACATTCTCGTCGGGGGGATAAAGCCGCACTATTACTGCCTTCCCGTTGCCAAACGTGAAGAACACCGCTTGGCCCTTGTTGAAGCGGCCACATCAGGGGATGCGCGGTTTTTTCTGGGGACGGACAGTGCGCCACATACGGATGCAAACAAGCTACTGCCCTGCGGCTGCGCTGGCTGCTTCACAGCGCCAAACACCTTGTCCATCCTTGCCGAAGTCTTTGAGCGCGAAAACGCTTTGGACCGGCTGGAAGCGTTTACCTCGCTGAACGGACCTGGTTTTTATGGCCTGCCTGTAAATCAGCAGACCATCACGCTCGCCAAAGGCGACGCTGTTGTCTATCCAGACAGAATTGATACGGCGGATGGCGATGTAACTGTGTTTGATCCCGGGTTTGCCCTGCATTGGAGCGTGACCTGATTTTTTGGACCCCAGTGCCCCGCTTATGCCAAGGGACAAGAGGCCTCTGGCGAGAGTAATTGCGAGCAGACAATTCCTGAGTTGAAAAAGGACCTGATATGATTCCGACGAGTTATCCGGACGCCACTGAAATGGCACGTCTGACTGCACGCATGCTGCTTGAGATCAAAGCCGTGCATCTGAACGCGGACGAGCCTTTCATCCTTGCTTCGGGACTGCCAAGCCCAACATATATTGATTGTCGCAAGTTGATCTCTTATCCGCGAATCCGCTCGACGCTGATGGATTTTTTGACCGTTACGGTTATGCGCAATGCCGGATTTGAGGCCTTCGATAATATTGCCGGTGGCGAGACCGCGGGCATCCCGTTTGGGGCGTTGGTTGCCGAACGTATGGCGCTGCCAATGACCTACGTGCGCAAAAAACCAAAAGGCTATGGGCGCAATGCAAGGATTGAGGGCGAGATGACTCCCGGGCAACGGGTTCTGTTGGTGGAAGATCTTACCACGGATGGCGGATCAAAGCTGTCTTTCGTGGATGCAATCCGTGAGACCGGAGCGACCTGCGCCCATACCGCCGTCATCTTCTATTATGGCATTTTTGATGGCACGGTAAAAACTCTGTCGGATCACGGCGTGGCTCTGCATCACCTGTGCACGTGGTGGGATGTGCTGGCAGAGGCCAAGACTTCAGAGGCCTTTGATGATTCTACCTTGCAGGAGGTCGAGAGCTTTCTCAACGCACCACGTGCGTGGCAAGAGGCCCGGACAAAAGCCTGACCTCGCGTAAGAGAATGTCGATTTTTTTCGCCAAGGGCGCCACTATATATTGATGCATTCTCTGGCACCCATGCTATATAGACGATAATCGGGACATCCACAGGCTATCCACAGAAACATACAATTTGCACGCGCCTGCGGGCAATGTCTAAGAGAACCCATTGGGGTCAGGGGCACAAATGAACGAGATATCAAATATCAACACAGGTCAGGGTGAGTCGCAGGTCGCCGAGACAATGCCCCATTCCATCGAAGCGGAACAACAGCTTCTGGGCGCAATACTGACCAATAACGATATCTATGACCGCGTCGCATCGATTATCGGCCCGCAGCATTTCTATGACCCGGTGCATGCGCGCATCTACGAGATTTCCGCCGCCCGTATTGCCAAAAACAACCTAGCCTCTCCGGTGACGCTCAAAGCGTTCATGGAGGATGACGACGGGCTGAAAGAACTTGGTGGACCGGCCTATCTGGCCCGGTTGGCCGGGGCCGCGATCAGTGCCTTTGCCGTGCGCGATTATGCTCAGATGATCTATGATCTTGCGATCCGGCGCGATCTGATTGGCCTGGGCCGCGACATCAGCGCCAAGGCCGCCAGGGTTGATGTGGCCTCGGAACCGAAAGAACAGATTGTTGAGGCGGAGCAGCAGCTTTATCAACTCGCCGAGCAAGGCCAGACTGACAGCGGTTTCCAGTCGTTCCTGCGTGCGGTCACCGATGCAGTCAACGTTGCCAATGCCGCCTATCAGAGAGAAGGCGGCCTGGCCGGCGTCTCGACTGGTCTTATTGATATGGACAAGAAGCTGGGGGGGTTGCACAAATCTGACCTTCTGATCCTCGCGGGGCGCCCGTCGATGGGCAAGACCTCGCTTGCGACAAACATCGCTTTCAACATCGCCAAAACCTACAAACGTGGCATTCGCCTCGACGGCACCGAAGGCGCTGTGGATGGCGGTGTTGTGGGCTTTTATTCCCTTGAGATGAGCGCCGAGCAGCTCGCCGCGCGGATTCTGTCAGAGGCATCGGAAGTGCCCAGCGAACAGATCCGCCGTGGCGATATGACCGAAGCAGAGTTTCGCCGTTTTGTCGACGCAGCCAAGGCGCTTGAAGCCTGCCCGCTTTATATTGACGACACGCCTGCCCTGCCGATCAGTCAGCTTGCTGCGCGTGCACGTCGCCTAAAACGGACTCATGGGCTGGACGTGCTGATCGTGGATTATCTCCAACTTGTCCGCCCCGCCTCGGCCAAAGACAACCGCGTCAACGAAGTTTCCGAGATCACCCAAGGCCTCAAAGCAATCGCCAAAGAGCTTGAAATACCTGTTATTGCACTGTCACAGCTTTCGCGTCAGGTCGAAAACCGCGAAGATAAACGCCCCCAACTCAGCGATTTGCGCGAATCTGGCTCGATTGAGCAAGACGCCGATGTGGTGATGTTTGTATTCCGCGAAGAATATTACAAAGAACGCGAAAAGCCCGGTGATCACGAGTTGGAAAAAATGGCCGGGTGGCAAGATGAGATGGAGCGGCTGCATGGCAAAGCCGAGGTCATCATCGGCAAACAGCGCCACGGACCGATTGGGTCGATTGATCTGTCGTTTGAGGGCCGGTTCACCCGGTTCGGCAATCTGGTCAAGCCGTGGCAGCAGAACGACGGCGACCGCGAGTTTTAGACAAGCCGGCGAGGGTGATCGGTGGTGTGCAGCCTATCCGTCGCGCCAAGCAGGATGTAAGGACCTATGTCACAAGCACCTGCTGCTCGGGCAATGACGATCAGATTTGGCACTGACGCAGATCAAACCGAAATTGTCGGGATTCACCGCGCAGCCTTTGGTTCGGATGCTGAACCCGCACTTGTCGCGGCCTTGCTCGCCGATCCCACGGCGGCCCCTCTGTCGCGACGCCTAGCAGATCTGGCCGGACCATCCTGGTCTCTGTGGCAAAACCCGCCCAGCTGAGACTCTCTTGAATCCTATGTTTTGGAGCGCCTGCCCCGCCTTTCCCCCTTGACCCCGCGCGCCCGGATGTCAAGAACGGCGCATGGCTACAGGAACGCTTCATATTGACCTCAACGCGGTTGTTTCGAACTGGCGCGCGCTGGACGCAATGACGGCTTGTGACACCGCCGCCGTGGTCAAAGCTGACGGCTATGGGCTTGGCGCACCGGCGGTTGCACGCGCGCTGGCCAATGCGGGCGCACGCCAGTTTTTTGTCGCGGCGGCAGAAGAAGGCGCCGAGATTCGCCAGGCTCTGGGACCGGGGCCAACAATCAGCGTATTTTCTGGACACATGCACGGCGACACGAACCTTATCCGTGACCACGCGCTGACGCCAATGATCAATTCTATCGATCAGATGCTGCGTCACGTTGAGTCGCTACAAAACGCACCTTTTGGTGTCCAACTCGACACCGGGATGAATCGATTGGGGATGGAACCCGAGGAGTGGCGTGTCCTGAACGAGTTGGCGCTGCCCTTGGGTCCCAAACTGATCATGTCACATCTGGCCTGCGCCGACGAACCTGATCATCAAATGAATGCCCAACAACTGGAGGTGTTTCGCAGCATGACTCAAGGGCTGGACGTTCCTTTGTCTCTGGCCGCAACCGGAGGCGTGCTCTTGGGTGAGGCCTATCACTTTGATCTGACCCGTCCGGGTGTCGGCCTTTTTGGGGGGCTACCATTCATTGATGCCTTCCCTGTTGTCACGCTCACCCTGCCGGTGATCCAAATCCGTGATCTGAGCGTTGGTGAAACAGTGGGCTATGCCAACGGCTGGACCGCCAAGCTACCGGCGCGCATTGCCACCGTCGCCGCCGGATATGCGGATGGGCTGATCCGTGCAATGGGACCAAATGCAAAACTGTTTGCAGGCAACATCGCCTGCCCCGTGGCCGGGCGCGTTTCGATGGACCTGATTTGCGTTGATATCACCCATGTGCCCGGCGCGCCCGATAGCCTGCAAATCCTTGGGACTCACCAATCCGTCGATGCGCTGGCGCAGGCCGCTGGTACAATCGGCTACGAAATACTGACCGCGCTGGGGCACCGCTACGCGCGGCACTACACCCAATGAGCCTAACTGCCCCCCTCGCCGCCCTCGGTCGGGGTGTTTTTGCTGTGCTGGCCGCAATCGGGCGGATCAGTCTGTTTGCCTTTTCCACGGTCACTCATATTTTGCGCCCGCCGTATTACCCGCGGGAATTTGGTCACGCGCTCTTGCACATCGGCTGGCTGTCTCTGCCAGTTGTCGGCCTGACCGCCATTTTCACTGGAGGCGCGCTTGCCCTGCAGATTTATGCAGGAGGAGCGCGGTTTAACGCGGAAGCAGTTGTGCCCCAGATTGTGGCCATCGGTATGGTGCGCGAATTAGGGCCGGTATTGGTGGGTCTGATGATCGCCGCGCGGGTGACGTCCTCGATTGCCGCCGAGATCGCAACGATGAAAGTCACTGAACAGATCGATGCGCTGGTCACTTTATCAACCCACCCGATGAAATATCTGACGGCGCCGCGGGTTCTGGCTGCGCTGATTACGGTGCCGCTGCTGGTTGGTATTGGTGACATCATCGGCATATTTGGTGGATTTGCGGTCGGCACCGGTACGTTGGGATTCAATCCGGCCACATATTTGAGAAATACTGCCGATTTCCTCGAACCGCTTGATATAATCTCCTCTCTTACCAAAGGCGCTGTCTTTGGTTTCATCGCCGCGCTGATGGGATGTTATTACGGCATGAATTCCGGCCGCGGAGCACAAGGTGTCGGCAGTGCAACAAAAGGCTCTGTTGAGGCGGCGGCTATTCTCATGCTCGCGGCCAACTTTGTTCTGACGGGGGTGTTTTTCTCAGTATGATCAGAATGGAGAATGTCAAAAAGTCTTTTGGAAGCAATGTCGTACTGCGTGACTTTGACTTGCATATTCCACGCGGCGAAAGCATGGTGATTATCGGCGGGTCTGGCACCGGAAAGTCTGTAGCGTTGAAATGTATTCTGGGTCTCATCAAACCCGATGCGGGTACAATCACGGTGGACGGACAAGATGCAGACACTGGCGACCGGGACGCTTTTCTGGCCCGGTTTGGCATGTTGTTTCAGGGCGGCGCTCTGTTTGATTCGCTCCCAGTCTGGCAGAACGTGGCATTCCGTCTTTTGCGCGGCACGCTGAAGCGGCCACAGGATGAAGCGCGCGAAATAGCCCTCGAAAAACTGCGTCGCGTTGGTCTGAAGCCGGACGTCGCCGACCTGTTCCCGTCTGAACTGTCGGGTGGCATGCAAAAACGGGTCGGGTTGGCCCGCGCCATCGCCGCAGAACCCGAAATTATCTTTTTTGATGAGCCGACAACCGGTCTCGATCCGATTATGGCCGGCGTTATCAACGACCTGATCCGCGAGATTGTGGTGGAGATGGGCGCGACGGCAATGACCATCACCCACGACATGAGTTCGGTGCGCGTCATTGCCGACAAAGTAGCGATGCTGCACAACGGGGTGATCCAGTGGACCGGGCCAGTGACCAAGATGGACACGTCCGGTGATCCCTATCTGGACCAGTTCATACATGGCAGCGCAGAAGGACCGATTGAGGCCGTCCGATGAGAAAATGGTCGCATTCAACCTCACCTTGCACTGGGACTGCCCAGTTTCCGGTCTAAACCTCGCCGAAACAATACCTTAAATTAGTCCAGAATTGTTTGCGTTTTCGCACCAAGCGTAGTACTCTCGTTACAGTTGAACGATGAGGCACCCCTATGACTAATGCCATGGTTCTAATTGTTTCGATTGCCGTTTTGATTGTTCTTCCCGGCATTATCGCCAAAACTGCGTTTGATCGCTATCGCACATCACGCAGCTCTAATCGCACGATGTACCTTGGTATGACCGGGTTTGCCATACTTGCCCTGTTCGCGGTGTCCATCCCCCTGCTGCAAGGGGACAGCCCAGGAGTGTTTGCTCTGGCGATGGCCCTGTCGACTTTGCCGGCCTGGGTTTTGGTGCGCTCGTATAGCGATGTGAACCGGCGTTCTTTGTAACGGTCGCTGTTGGTCTCTTTAGTCCCGAAAAACCCGAAACCGGTTTGACGCAATGGTCGAATGCTGGCACCTAAGCCCACATGAGCACCCTGAAGATCTGCAATCTCGCCCTCTTGATCCTTTTTCCCATCGCATGGTTCGCGCCTTTGCTGCGTGCCGGGCTGCTGCCTCTGTTTGACCTGAGCGAGATTTCGGTAATAACGGGGCTGCAGTCGCTTTGGGTTTCGGATGTCTTTCTGGCATTGCTGGTCACGTTGTTTGCGCTTGTGGCACCCTACCTCAAGACTGTCAGCCTAGCCCTGATCCATTTCGACCTTCTCAGCCCCAAAGTTCTGCCAGCCGTACACATCATGGGGAAAATGGCGATGGCTGATGTGTTTCTGATCGCCCTTTACATTACCTTGTCCAAGGGCATCGGTTTCGGAAGAATTGAAACCGCTTGGGGCCTTTATCTGTTTACGTTCTGCATCCTGGGTTCGCTGTTGATCAGCTATTTCACTGAAAAATGGTATCCCGATCCGCGCAGGTGACCACGACCGGCCTGCCCCGAGTGCCTCAAACAGCCCCCGACCGGATAGATTACAGGTTTGACGCGAAAGCGACGGTCAGGCACTACGCGGTCATGGCAAAATCCAAAACCTTTTCCTGCACAGCCTGCGGCGCAGTCTCAAACAAATGGTCAGGCCGCTGTGAAGGCTGCGGCGACTGGAACACCATCGTCGAAGACACCCCTCTTTCGGCTGGCCCTGCACGCACGTCACTGGGGGCCAAACGCGGCGCCGCCATGGCGCTGACGGATCTGAGTACGCAAGAGGCGCCACCGCCCCGCACCCGCAGCGGCATGGGTGAACTCGACCGGGTTCTGGGAGGCGGGCTTGTCGCTTCATCAGCGATCCTGGTGGGCGGGGATCCGGGGATCGGCAAATCGACATTAATGTTGCAGGCGGCCGCGAAATTCGCAAACGCTGGCGTCAAAACAATCTACGTTTCAGGGGAAGAGGCCAGCGCTCAGGTCCGGATGCGTGCGCAACGTCTTGGTCTGGAAAGCGCGCCAGTCAAACTGGCCACGGAAACAAATCTGCGCGACATCCTGACAACGCTCGAAACCGAACGTCCGCAATTGGCGGTCATCGACTCGATCCAGACGATGTGGGCGGATCACGTTGACAGCGCACCCGGCTCTGTCAGTCAGGTGCGCGCGGCAGCGCATGAGTTGACCAGCTTTGCGAAACGCAAAGGCGTTTCGGTGGTTCTGGTGGGTCACGTCACCAAAGACGGACAGATCGCCGGCCCCCGTATCGTCGAACATATGGTCGATACTGTGCTTTATTTTGAAGGCGAACGCGGGCATCAGTTCCGTATCCTGCGCGCCGTCAAGAACCGGTTCGGACCCGCCGACGAGATTGGTGTGTTTGAAATGACCGGCAAAGGTTTGGCCGAAGTCACCAACCCCTCTGCCCTGTTCTTGTCCGAGCGCGGCGAATCTTCGCCCGGCTCAGTTGTGTTTGCCGGGATCGAGGGCACCCGGCCGATGCTTGTCGAACTTCAGGCGCTTGTCGCGCCTTCCCCGCATTCGCAGGCGCGCCGAACAGTTGTGGGATGGGATAGCGGGCGGCTTGCCATGATCCTCGCCGTGCTTGAGGCGCGGTGTGGCATTCCCTTCGCCGGTCTTGATGTCTATCTGAATGTCGCGGGCGGTATGAAAATCACAGAACCGGCCGCCGATCTGGCAGTGGCCGCTGCTTTGCTGAGCGCGCGGGAAGACGTGGCATTACCCGCAGAAACCGTCGTTTTTGGAGAAATCAGCCTGTCAGGCGCGCTGCGACCCGCCTCTCAGACCGAAAACAGGTTGAAAGAGGCGCAAAAACTTGGTTTCACGTCAGCCATCACTTCAAGTGGTGGTAAGGCAAGCGGCACCGCTGGCCTGAACGTACAGAAAATGAGCGATCTGACAGGATTTGTCGGGGACATATTCGGCGCGGGGTAGCGCCAAAAGAGCAAAAAGGAACAGGCATGGAAGGTTTCACCCTTATTGACGGCGTTGTAGCGGTGGTTATCGTGCTGTCGGCCTTGCTGGCCTATGGGCGCGGTCTGGTGCGCGAGATCATGGCGATTGCGGGTTGGATCGGGGCGGCTTTTCTTGCCTTCATATTCGCGCCGCAGGTCGAACCCCTGATGCGCGAAATCCCGGTTCTGAAAGATGTGATCGGGGGCAATTGCGAATTGTCGATCATCGCAGCGTTTGCAACGGTCTTTGCTGGTGCACTGATTGTGGTGTCGCTGTTTACACCACTATTTTCGTCGGCGGTTCAGCGATCCGCTATTGGCGGCGTGGATCAGGCCCTTGGGTTTCTGTTCGGTGTTGCACGCGGCGTCCTGCTCGTTGCCATCGCGTTTTTTGTTTATGGCACAGTATTCACCGGCCAAACCTACCCTATGGTGGACGACAGCCGCTCGGCCTTGGTTTTTGGCAACGTTAGCGAACAGATCGAGGACCGCAATCCTGAGCAGGCGCTGGGATGGATCACCAGTCAATATGATGAGTTGATCGGCAAATGCGGTCAGGCTGAGTAACGCTTGACTGGACCGCCTCAATCCGGGTGCGCCGGCCGCAATCTTTCCAAAGAATCGCCCTGATTGATCGGGGAACGGCCATAGAATCGCCTTGGGACATGGTCAGCTTTGGCCTGCAATTGGCAGCCCTTTGGTTAACAAATGATGACCCAACGTTCTCATTTGGCTCTAAATCTGCCGCCGCGCACCGAGATTGATCCGGCTTTCGAAAAAGCACTCTGATTAAGCCGCAAAGATGTCAAAAAAACGGCAGATTTGCGCGGGCTGATGGTCGGCAGAATAAATGCTCACCCCAGCCAAAGGAAACCATCATGTTGCTCAATCACTCTGCCGACTTCGCCACATTTGATGCCACAAGCGAGATCACAAAAGTGACCCCGGCGCTGCAAATCCCGCCTTTGCGGGCTGCCGAACAAATCACTGCTTTGGCCACAAATTCACTGATCGAAACCTCCTCGGGCTGGCAACAAGCGGGCAAAATCCGCGCCGGTGACCTGGTGCACACGCTCGACGGTGGATTGGCCCCAGTTGCCACTGCCAACATCCGGACCCTGCCACGGTATTCGACCCAGCTGTGGTTCATCCCCGAAGGTGTATTTGATAACTGCGACAGCCTGCGTGTTACCGCCGGTCAGCGCATCATGATCACCAGCACCGCCTGCGAACGGCTTTATGATGCCCCTGATGTACTGGTGCCAGTAACTGCGCTGGCTGGATTTTGCGGCATCCGCCCCTGCACAGGTCAGTCGGAAACCCGGGTCACCGAACTCACCTTCGAAAAAGAAGAGATTATCTATGCGCAAAGCGGCTCGTTGCTGATGTGCCCGGCCACCGATGGCACGTCTGACGGGTTCTTTCGCACCCTTGCCTACGGTGAAACACGCGCCCTGCTGACCCTGATGAGCGGCGCACATGTCGCACCCGACCTGACCGCCCCAATCATCGCATCTGCAGCTTGAATCTCGTGATCCAGACCCCACCGGGGCTGCGTGCCGCCAGCAATCTGCGCGCAGCCCCGTGCCGTCACATCACAACACGGTTCTTTTTATGATCGTTTCGTGACATGAGACGTACAAGACAGTAAGACACACACAAACATCCTGCCGGATTCGGAGCTGCCCCTCTTGTCAGACGCCCAACTGCCCGCCCATCCGTTTCAGCCTGACCCTCTGGACGATGATAAATTACGCGAAGAATGCGGGATTTTCGGGGTCGTTGGCGTTAAAGATGCAGCCAATTTTGTGGCCCTCGGCCTGCACGCTCTGCAACATCGTGGTCAAGAAGCTGGTGGCATTGTTGTTCACGACAATGAACAGGGTTTCAATTCGGCACGGCGCTTTGGCTATGTCCGCGACAGTTTCACCTCACAAACACTGATGCAGACCTTGCCCGGTCCCATCGGCATTGGGCATGTCCGCTACTCAACCGCAGGTTCGAAAGGTCCCACCGCGATCCGCGACGTGCAGCCTTTCTTTGGCGAATTTGCCATGGGCGGCGCGGCGATCGCCCACAACGGAAACATCACCAACGCTGATTTGTTGCGTCGCGAACTGATCGAGCGTGGGTCGATTTTTCAGAGCTCCTCCGACAGCGAATGCATCATTCATCTGATGGCGCGGTCGCTGCAGCGTAACATCCCCGAACGCATGGAAGACGCGCTGCGCCGGGTCGAAGGTGCGTTTTCTGTCGTCGCCATGACCCGCACCAAGCTGATTGGTGTGCGTGATCCGCTGGGTGTGCGACCGTTGGTGCTGGGCAAACTCGGCGACGGATGGGTTCTAAGTTCAGAAACCTGCGCTCTGGATATTATTGGCGCCGAATTCATCCGCGAGATCGAGCCGGGAGAAATGGTTGTAGCCACGGACGGAAATGGTGTCGAAAGCCATTTTCCGTTTCGGCCTCAGAAATCACGGTTTTGTATCTTTGAGCATGTGTATTTCAGCCGCCCTGATTCCATTCTGGGCGGTCGTTCCGTCTATGAGACCCGCGAGGCGATTGGCCGCGAACTGGCAAAAGAAAGCCCGGTCGATGCTGATATGGTATGTCCGGTGCCAGATTCTGGAACCCCTGCGGCGATCGGGTATTCTCTGCACAGCGGCATACCCTACGCGATGGGTATTATTCGTAACCAGTATATGGGCCGGACGTTCATTGAACCGACAGAGCAAATTCGGAATATGGGCGTGCGGCTGAAACTCAATGTGAACCGGGCGCTGATCAAAGGTAAACGGGTCATTCTGGTGGATGATTCTGTTGTGCGCGGCACCACATCGCGCAAGATCAAGGAAATGATCCTCGATGCTGGCGCGAAAGAGGTGCATTTTCGCATCGCATCGCCCCCCACAGCATGGCCCTGCTTTTACGGTGTGGATACCCCGCAGCGCGAGAAACTACTGGCCGCCACGATGACCGAGGACGAGATGTGCGAACACCTCGCCGTGGACAGCCTGAAATTCATCTCCCTTGACGGGCTTTATCGTGCGGTCGGTCAATCCAAGGGGCGTGATCCGAAACATCCGCAATATTGCGACGCCTGCTTTACCGGCGAATACCCCGTGAAACCCGCAGATATGATAAACAAAGGGTTCGAGTTGAAACCAGCCGCAGAATAACGTCTAAGTAAACCCAGCTGGGTAAGATCAAATACAACAACAAAGCCCCGCATCAGGCAGGACACTTATGAACGACATGACCCAAATCGTCGACACAGACGAGACCGCGCCAAAAACCGCTCGTGAGTGGGTGAAAATACTCGCCCAATACCGCGATCCCAATCCGGCAAGATCCGCATTTGAACTCGGCGTGAGCTTGTTGCCATTCCTCGCTCTTTGGGCGTTTGCGTGGTGGATGCTGCAGTATTCTGTTCTTGCCGCTTTGGGGATTGCTCTGCTGAACGGCGGCTTTCTGGTCCGCATCTTTATCATCCAGCATGATTGCGGGCACGGCGGTTTTTTCAAAAACCGGCACCTCAGCGACTGGACCGGTCGCGCGCTCGGCATTCTGACTCTTACGCCTTACGATGTCTGGCGGAGAACGCATTCGCTGCACCATTCCGCTGCCGGAAACCTGTCGCATCGCGGTTTTGGAGATGTCCATACTTTGACGGTGGCCGAATATCGCGCCAGCAACTGGTTTAGCAGACTTGGGTATCGGGTGTACCGAAACCCGGTTGTCTTATTTGGTCTCGGTCCGGCCTTTCTGTTCATGATCCAGAACCGGATTCCCTACGGCCTTATGGACAAATGGACTTACTGGGTTAGCGCAATGGGATCAAACATCGCAATAGCTGTAGTTCTGGGCCTGATCGTCTTTTTTGGCGGACTCATGCCCCTGCTGGTGATTTTTGTGCCAACGGTGCTTGTCGCGGCGACGTCTGGCATGTGGCTGTTCTACGTCCAGCACCAGTTTGAAGAAACCCACTGGGATCACGACCCTGACTGGCAATTACACGAGGCAGCCCTGCACGGTAGTTCGTATTACGTTTTGCCGAAGGTCCTGCAATGGTTTAGTGGAAATATCGGCGTACATCATGTGCACCACCTATACAGCCGTATCCCGTTCTACCGCCTGACCGAAGTACTGCGCGATCACGCAGAACTGGTTGAATCGCAACGCCTGACCATTCGCGAAAGCCTGAAAAGCGCTAAATTGCACCTGTGGGATGAACAACAGCGCAAGCTGGTATCGTTCCGCACGGCCCGTCTGGCTTATGCCACCGCCTGAGCCGATGACAAAACTGGCCCTGATTACCGGCGCGTCCCGAGGGCTTGGCGCGGCACTGGCCGAAGCGCTGTGTGAGACCCACCATATTGTTGCTGTCGCCCGCACCACCGGCGGGCTTGAAGAGCTGGATGACCGGATACAGGCCAAAGGCGGCAGCGCCACTCTGGCCCCGATGGACATCACCAATGCAGATGCGATGGCAACGCTCTGTCGTGGCATTCATGACCGCTGGGGGCATCTTGACCTCTGGGCGCATACCGCAATCCACGCCGCACCACTTACTCTTGCCGCGCATCTCGACGCTAAGGATTGGGCCAAATCAATCGCCGTCAACGTGACGGCTACTGGCACACTTATTCCCTATATAGCACCGCTGATAGGCGACACAGGAACCGCGCTTTTTCTGGATGATCCAAATGCGCAGGGCGGCAAATTCTTCGGGGCATACGGCGCCAGCAAGGCGGCACAGATCGCTTTGGCCCGCAGTTGGCAGGCGGAAACGCTGAAAATCGGACCACGCGTGCTGATAGAAACACCCGCCCCAATGCCGACCGCCACCCGCGCCCGCTTTCATCCCGGCGAAGACCGCGCCAAACTCAGTCCACCGCCAAGCGAAGCGGCCCGGTTGGTCCAGCGGATCACCTGACTTTTCCCAAGCCGCAGTTCACCACACTTTGGGCTGGCTGAGGCATTAGCGCCACCCGCACGGTCAAAAAGTCAAAGCTGGGGTCTTTTTGCTCACATCGCTTGCCGCTTTCGTTCGGCTCGCCTATTGAATCTTTCACGGGCAACACAGGCTTACTCATGCGTATTCTCATAACAAACGACGATGGTATCAACGCACCGGGCCTGAAAATCCTGCATGCGATTGCGAGCGATCTGGCCGGGCCTTCTGGCGAGGTCTGGACCGTCGCCCCGGCATTTGAACAATCCGGAGTCGGACATTGCATTTCTTACACCCACCCGATGATGATTGCAGAGCTGGCACCCCGCCGATTTGCAGCCGAAGGATCACCGGCTGATTGTGTTCTTGCAGGTCTGCATGACGTAATGTCGGACGCCCCCCCCGATCTGGTGCTGTCGGGCGTCAATCGGGGCAACAATTCGGCTGAAAATACACTTTATTCCGGGACCATTGGTGGGGCAATGGAAGCCGCGCTTCAAGGCCTGCCCGCCATCGCTCTGTCGCAGTATTACGGACCAGAAAACAACACATTGGAAAATCCATTCGAGGCTGCAGCCGCCCACGCAACCGCGCTGATCCGTGATATTCTGACCCATTCCCCCTGCGAGGGCGACGATTACCGTCTATTTTATAACGTCAATTTTCCACCGGTCCCGGCAACGTCGGTCAAAGGCACCCGAATCGTCGCCCAGGGGTACCGCCGTGGCACACGGTTCAGCACTGAACCGCACAGCTCTCCTTCGGGTCGGCGTTTCCTTTGGATCAAAGGCGGCAATCAGCAGACCCCCACTCTGCCTGACACAGATGCCGCTGTGAACCTGGACGGCTATATCTCGGTCACGCCGATGCGCGCAGACCTGACAGCCCATGATGCGCTGGATGCCATGAAAGTCCTCGAATGACCGACGAACACGAGGATCAGGCTACCCGTAAGATGCAGTTCCTGTTTGCCCTGCGCTCCAAAGGTGTGACCGATGCACGTGTGCTCACAGCGATGGAACAGATTGATCGTGGGCCGTTCATTCGAGGCATATTTACCGACCGTGCCTACGAAGATATGCCGCTGCCGATTGCCTGCGGCCAGACGATCAGCCAGCCCTCTGTCGTCGGCCTGATGAGCCAGGCATTGCAAATATCGTCGCGTGCTCGAAGTCGGCACTGGCTCGGGCTATCAGGCGGCCATCCTCAGCAAATTGGCACGGCGGGTCTACACCGTTGACCGGCACAGCCGTCTGGTGCGCGAAGCGCAAGAGATCTTTGACACGCTGGATCTGACAAATATCACGGCCTTTACGGCGGACGGCTCGCACGGGCTGCCAGATCAGGCTCCGTTTGACCGGATTATTGTGACGGCTGCCGCCGAAGACCCGCCCGGCCCCCTGCTAGCGCAGTTGAAAGTTGGCGGCATTATGGTGGTTCCGGTCGGCCAGTCAGACGCTGTTCAAAGCCTGATCCGGGTACGACGACACGAAACCGGGTACGAATATGACGAATTACGCACCGTGCGCTTTGTTCCTTTGCTTGAGGGAATTGGCAAAGACCGCTAAGATGGCGGCAATTCGTTCGCAAACCCAAAGCCCTGAAGCAACAAGGGGCAACTGAGGATATCGAGATGATCCACCTAAATCCGCCTGCGCGGCCCGGCGTTTCGGCCCGACCTTTTGTTTTGCGCCTCACGCTTGGATGTGGCCTGCTTACCCTGATCGCCGCCTGCGACAAGCCGCTGGATTTTGACCTGCGCAGTTCGGAAAACGGGTTTACCACTGCTGGCGCGGCGCAAAACCCCACAGCGGAGCGTCCCGCGCCGGATGACCGAGGTGTCATTTCTTATCCGAATTATCAGGTCGCTGTCGCGCGACAGGGCGATACGCTAAACGATGTCGCCACACGCGTCGGGGCTGATCCGGCGAAACTCGCATCTTTCAATGGTATTTCGCCTGAAGTGCCCTTGCGCGCCGGAGAGATCATTGCCCTGCCGACCCGCGTAGCGGAACCTTCGGCTGCAACCGGCGCGGTTCAACCCGGAGGCGTCGACATCACCACATTGGCCAGCAATGCCATTGACTCTTCGTCGTCCCCACTTGTGCGAACCACCACATTAGAGCCGGCGTCCAGTGCACCAATAGTAACGTCTACACAGGAACCAGTTCGCCATCAGGTCCAGCGCGGCGAAACCGCCTATACCATTGCACGTCTCTACAAAGTGCCGGTCCAGAACCTTGCCGAGTGGAACGGGCTTGGCAGCGACTTTGCCGTGCGCGAAGACCAGTTCCTGCTGATCCCAGTGGCGCGACAAGCCCCGCCTAAACTGGTTACGGCGACCCCGGCCCCAGGGGCAGGCTCGCCCACGCCGACTCCACCAAGTGCGACAGAACCACTGCCCGCCGAAAAACTGGCCCCTGCATCGACCCCGGCGCCAAAACCCGATGTCGACATTGGGAAAACCACCGGCGCAACAACCGCGGCTGCCATGGCCATGCCAGTCCAAGGCAACATCATTCGCGAGTATTCCAAAGGCAAGAATGACGGAATCGACATCTCTGGCTCTGCTGGTGCGCCCGTCAAAGCGGCGGCAAACGGGACCGTCGCGGCAATCACATCTGACGAGAACCAAGTCCCCATCGTTGTTGTGCGCCATCCCGACAATTTGCTGACAGTCTATGCCAACATCACTGATATTGCTGTGAAAAAGGGCGACAAAGTCAAACGTGGTCAGACGCTTGCAAAGTTACGTTCAGGTAAAGACGCCTACGCTCATTTCGAGGTGCGTAAGGGGTTCGACAGCGTCGACCCTATTCCATATCTTCGCTAGGTCGACATAGGCTGAGTTAATGATCTGACTCGCTGGGTTTACCTATGCAAATTGTTCTGTCCGCCATTAAGTGGCCAATTGGCGGATGATCAAGAGGCGATATGCCTTGCGAGTGCCAACGGAGCGCCTTAGCCGATCAGAACGCCACGACGCCCGGCCAGATCGGTGAAATACTGCCACGCCACCCGGCCTGACCGTGCCCCACGTGTTGCTTGCCATTCAATGGCTTCAGCCCGCATCGTCACTGCGTCCAGTTCAACGCCATAAGCATGACAATACCCCAAGATCATCTCAAGATACTCGTCTTGCGTGCAGGTGTGAAAGCCTAACCACAGGCCAAAGCGATCTGAAAGCGACACTTTCTCCTCCACCGCTTCAGACGGATTTATCGCTGAACCGCGTTCATTCTCGATCATGTCGCGCGGCATAAGATGCCGCCTGTTGGACGTCGCGTAGAACACGACATTGTCGGGCCGCCCTTCAATGCCGCCATCCAGAACCGCTTTTAGGGATTTGTAGTGCTGATCGTCGTGACTGAACGAAAGATCATCGCAAAACAGGATGAACCGGTGTTCTGAACCCCGCAACAATGCGAGCAGACGGCCCACAGACGGCAAATCGTCGCGCTGAAGTTCCACGATCTTCAGCTCCGGGTGTTCGGCTTGAACATTAGCATGGATCGCTTTGACAAGGCTGGATTTTCCCATACCGCGCGCGCCCCATAACAGCGCATTATTTGCCGGCAAACCCCGTGCAAATTGCGCCGTATTCGCCCGCAGCGTGTCGCGTGACCGGTCAATCCCGATCAACAAAGACAGATCAACCCGCGCGACGTCTGGCACTGGGACAAGACGGTCGGGTTCCACATGCCAGACAAACGCCCCAGCATGGGCAAAATCCGGGGCGCTCAGCGGCGCCGGGGACATCCGTTCCAGCGCTGCCGCGATCCGCTCAAGCGGGTCGCTCACGTCTTTTCATCCTTATCGGCTTCAGCCGTCATCGCGCCATCAATCTCTTCGTCGTCGTCGTCGTAATAGCCTTCGGCGCGCAGTTTGGCCTCGCGTTTGGCTTCAACCCGGCTCACGAGGAAAATCGAAACCTCGTAAAGACCATAGACAACAACAAACAGGATCACCTGTGTGATCACGTCCGGCGGTGTCACCAATGCCGCAAGGAGGAGGATACCCACGACGGCATATTTGCGTACATTCCTAAGGCCCTCAGCACTGACCAGACCAGCCTTGCCCATCAAAGTCAGCAGAACCGGCAATTGGAAGCACAATCCAAAGGCAACAATGAACTTGATCGTCAGACTCAGGTATTCCTGAGCAGAACCCTGAAACGCGATGGCCGCGATGCCGCTTTCACCGGCGCCTTCCCCAACAATTGTGCCCGGTTGTTGGAAACCGAGGAAGAAATTGAATGCAAGCGGGGTGACAATAAAAAATGCAAAACTCGCGCCCAGAAAAAACATCAATGGCGAAGCAACCAAGAACGGAAGAAACGCATTCTTCTCTTGTTTATAAAGGCCCGGGGCAACGAACCGCCACATCTGGTAGCTGATATAGGGAAACGACAGGATAAAGCCGCCCAACAGCGAAATTGAGATGGCGACAAAGAATCCCTCTTGCAGTTTGATCAGGATCAGCCCGCAATCCATCTGTCCCCGCTCGGCCATGGCAGAACACAACGGATGGGTTAAAAAATTGAACAGCGGATTCCAGACCATGAAACAGATGATCATGCCGATGATAAAGGCGATGACAGAGTGGATCAGCCGGGTGCGCAGCTCCGCCAGATGTTCAATCAGCGGTGCGCTGCTGTCTTCTATTTCGTCGGTCTTGCTCATGCCTTATCCTTAGGCGCAGTTTTTTTAGCAACAGGCTTGCGGGCGGCAGGTTTCTTTACCGCCGCAGCCTTGGGTGCAGGCTTTTTGGCGGCAGCCGTTTTGGTCGGCGTTGCTTTCTTGGCTGGCGCTGCTTTCTTGGCTGGTGTTGGCTTCTTGGCAGGGGCGGGCTTGGAAGCCGCCTGGGCTTTCTCACCGCCAAAGTCAGGGCCTTTTGCCGCCGCTGCATTGGCATCAGCCACGGCTGCTTTGCGCGCTTCGGCACCATCTTTCAGCTCTTGCGCTTTGGCTTTTCGCTCGGCTGCTAGCTTTCCGGTCTCACTGTCAGGATCAAAGTTGAAAGACTTGGCCGCGTCTTTGACGCCGTCCATCGCTGTATTCAGCGGGTTAGTCGCAGCCTTCAAGCCGCTGGCCACATCTTTGACGCCGGATTCATCCGCCGCCTGATTCATCGCGCTGGAGAACTCGCGTGCCATGCCTTTTGCTTTGCCAACAAAGCGTCCGACATTGCGAAACAACATCGGCAAATCTTTTGGCCCCACGACAATTAGCGCAACAATGCCAATGACAAGAAGCTCGGTCCAACCCAGATCGAACATAAGCGTCTAGACCTTGTCTTTATCGGTCTCAGGCGTAACATCTTTGGCCGCATCTGCCGCCTCTTCTTCCAACTCTTTGGAACCTTCGTTGATACCCTTTTTGAACGACGTGATGCCTTTGCCCACTTCGCCCATCAACGAACTGATCTTGCCCCGGCCAAACAGCACCAGAACCACAACCGCAATCAGCAACAGGCCCGGCAGGCCAATATTGTTCAACATCTCTTGTCTCCTTATCTCACTTGCGCGGCACATTTCGGGCGCGCCTGATATTCGCGATCCGTCTTAGGGGCTGACCACGTCCGGGAAAAGCATCAAAGTACCTGCGCCCCTCAGAATTCGCGGTTATTCAGCGCCTCGACGCATGCTTCGAAACTCAACTGACAGGTTTATGTCAGTTGCTGCCTGTTAGGTCCAGCCCACGCAGTCATTGAAAGGACCAAACATGCGCACGATCTATTCAACCACTTCGGCTAATGCCCGTACCTTCGCACCAGCAGACGGGACTGCCGGATCTGCAACCGCCCAGACAGTTGCGGAATTTGTTACATTTCGTCTGAATGCAGGTGTCTCGGACCAAAGCTTTCTGGCGGCTGCAGCCCAGACGCGCACGTTTCTGGACTCATCCGGTGGCATGATACGCCGCTCGCTGACCAAAGACGTCAGCGGGATGTGGACGGATCATATCCTGTGGATATCGATGGACATCGCAAAATCGACCGCCGAGATCGCGATGCAGCATCCCGATTTTGCGCCGATGATGTCGATGATTGACCCGGGTTCAGTTGAACTTCGACATGCCCCCGTCCTGATGCAGATGGACTAAGACCAGCGCGGCTGGCACGATAGAGTCATGCGCCGCACTGACCGCCTTTTTGACATCATCCAAATCCTGCGCGACGGAAACCTTCACCGCG
>RCNE010000553.1_pt1 | contig 21150 bp, 22 predicted proteins | sample 2041361 | NCBI WGS metagenome assembly RCNE01 (sample SAMN09708229, study PRJNA481090) | Marine sediment metagenome, whole genome shotgun sequencing project.
AAATACTGTGTTTTAGCCAGTGCAAAGTGCCATTCAGGATACCCATAACTTTTCGTTAAAACCGCTTGGTGGGTAACAAGTTACCCACCCTACAGATACATCCGAAACCGCTTACCGTAGGGTGCGTAACTTGTTACGCACCATCGAAAGTCAGCAAACGTCAGGACACCCATGAATGGTAGCGCCATTCCGGACACCCATGATTTGGCATAGGTCGCGATTCAACCTTTAGTGGATCGTCCTTCGGCCGACCGTTGCCCGCGTTTCCCAGCACGTCTTGCCGCTCGTTCCGTGGCCATGACTTCAAGTTCTGCCCTTTGCTCATCGGTCAGTTGACCATAAACTTCTGACAATGCGCGACTGGAAACGACTAAGCGCTCAGCTGCGAGGACGCCTTCCTGGTCAGCCAGCGCTGCAACTGCCTCTTCATCAAAAACATCGGCTTTGATCAACTCTTTCAGTTGTTCATGCCCAAACTTCATTTCCCTCTTCAGTTCGCGTTCTTCAGCTTTCAGGTCCTGCATGATTGCTTTGATGCCAGCCTTCTGATCATCACTCAGATCGAGGTGCCTGATGCCGCGCATCATGCCTGCAACTACCGGCATTGCGTGATTCCCGCGTTGTTGCTTGTGCTCTTTTCGCGTGGGCTCAGCTACGGGGTCCTGTGCCACTGCCGTGCCCATGAAGCATATCAGCAGTGTGGTTAAAATCGTGCGGCTTATCATGTTTTGCATAAGTATTTCCTTTTGTTGAGGTGTGTTGTCACTTGCACTATATGAGACACCTTTTCCATGTCTGCTTGGGTTAGGATTGTGTAAAGAAAGGTAAAGCCACACCATCGGCGTCACCGATGGGTAAAATCAGGGCCGAAAACCACCTGGTGAAAACATGACGCAAACCATACTCATAGCGGATGACGATACGGAGCTGTGTGATCTGTTGCGCGAGTACCTTGGCCAGGAGGGCTTCGAAGTGAGACTTGCGTTTGATGGTGAGCAGGCTTTGGCTGAATCCCGGCGACCGGGGCTGGACGCGATGGTGCTTGATATCATGATGCCGAAAATGAACGGTATCGATGTATTGCGTAATTTACGTAAAGAGTCCGAACTGCCGGTCATCATGTTGACTGCACGTGGTGAAGACCTGGACAGAATTATTGGCCTGGAACTGGGTGCTGATGATTACCTTGCCAAACCGGCCAACCCACGTGAATTGCTGGCGCGTATCCGTGCCATCCTGCGGCGCGCCAATCCCCATTCCACGGTGGCAACACTTGAAGTTGAAGACCTTGTGCTGAACCAGTCCGGGCGTGAATTGCGGCTTGATGGTGAGCTCAAGGAACTGACGAGTACCGAGTTCAGCATCCTGCAACTGTTGTTGCAACGTAGCGGTGAAGTGGTCGAGAAGAAGGATCTCTACCTGGCGGCACTGGGTCGTGAACCGGTGGCATATGACCGCAGTATTGATATGCATGTGAGTAATTTACGTAGAAAACTTGGGCCGGCAAGGGACGGTAGCGAGCGCATAGAAACCATCCGGGGTTTCGGTTACCAGTATCGCTGCAGGACGGATTGAATCGTGCCACGTCTTTTCTGGAAATTGTTCTTCGCTCTGTGGCTGAGCATTATGGCCTTCGCGGTCGTTGTGAGCTGGATCAACCAGGCAGTAATCCGGATCAATACCATCGAGGAACCGGCAGCGGCATTTGAGGACAAACTCAAGCGATTCAACACGAGGTTGGCCCGGGATCTGGAAGAGGGCGGTGAGCGCAAGGTAAAACACACATTGAACAGGCTTCCGGCCGGGATGCGTAACCATATTTTTATACTGGATGCCCGTGGTAAGGAACTACTTGGACGCGACCGGGTTTTGAAAAGGCAGAGGAAATCCAGGACAAAGATCGTCACCAGCCAATTGCAGAATGCCAGTGGACAGGTATATACGCTGGTCAGTACGGGCCGGCGTCCACCCCGTGCTTTGTTGGCCCCCGGACCAACGGGCGTGGGTATGCGACTTGGAGTGGCGGCCATTATCAGTGCCCTGGTCAGTCTCCTGCTGGCCAGGTACCTGGCTGCACCTTTGGGGCATCTGAGTCGTGCCAGCCGGCAATTCGCTACCGGTGACCTGAGTGTCAGGGTGGGTGCGGGTCTTGAGCGGCGTCAGGATGAATTTGGACAACTGGCCAGGGACATGGATGAGATGGCCGGTCGACTTGAGCAGTTACAACAGGCCAACCAGCGATTGCTGCGCGATGTCAGTCACGAGTTACGCTCCCCATTGGCGCGTTTACGCGTGGCCCTTGAAATCGCCCGCAACAAGGACCGGAGCATGGTTGCGGACGAACTCGACCGTATTGAACTTGAAAGTGAAAGGCTGGAAAAGCTGGTCGATGAGGTATTGAGCCTTTTGCGTGAGTCTTCCGGGCCAAAAGAGCTCAAACTGTCACATTTTGATTTGGCAGACCTGCTTGAGGACCTCGTAGAGACGGTCAATTACGAAATCAGTGATGGTCGTGAGCCCATCGCACTGCAATTACATCAACCCCTGCATTTGGATGCTGATCGCGAGTTGCTCTGGCGTGTGTTTGAAAACCTGTTGCGTAATGCCCTGATCCATTCAGGTGATGCAGGTGGTATCCGGGTCCTGGCACGCCAAATTGATGGTGATCAGATAATGGTTAACGTATCGGATTCGGGGCCGGGTATTGATGAAGCCCAGATCAAAAACATATTCGAACCATTTTTCCGGATAGATGAGGCACGTAACCGAAATTCAGGTGGTCATGGCCTGGGTCTGGCGATTGCGGCTTCAGCAGTGCGACGTCATGACGGCAGAATTTCGGCATCAAACCGGAAAGAAGGTGGCCTGGAGGTGTGCGTGGTGATACCGCAGAAACAGAAATCAGGCACGTGAAAATGGGAAAGCAGTTACTTCGTCAATCGAATCGGCACCACTTATTGCCATCAACAGGCGATCCACCCCCAATGCGACACCCGCACACTCGGGCAGGCCGTGTTCCATTGCGTCGAGTAGATGATGATCAATTTCACAGGGTTCAAGGCCAAGGTTCTGCCGTTGTCTGTTTTCGGAGTCAAAACGTTGCCGTTGCTCACGGTGATCCGTTAATTCCTGGTAACCGTTGGCGAGTTCGGTACGCCCGAGATAGAGTTCAAACCTTTCAGCCAGTGGCGGGTTGCCTTGACGAATCCGGGCCAATGCTGCCTGGTCGGCGGGAAAATCGTAGACAAAAGTCAGGCACTTTTCAGGCAGGGCGGGCTGAATGACCATGCTGATCAACAGGTCCAGCCACTGTTTGCGGTTCAGATCAATATCATCGATACCGTGTTCCTTGGCCCTGGCAGAAAGGAGCTGTTCATTTGCACTAAACGGGTCGAGATCAACATAGTCCAGGAAAAGCTGCTGGTAACTGAGCACCTGTTGCGGCCACTGATCAAATTTTCCATGCCCGCAGTGCCTGACAAGCACGGCAACCTCATCCATTAACTGTTGGTAAGTGAAACCGGTCCTGTACCACTCAAGCATGGTGAATTCAGGATTGTGGGAGCGACCGCATTCACCCTCACGGAAAACCCTTCCAAGCTCAAAAATATCACCACTGCCGGCAGCCAGCAGACGTTTGAGTGGAAACTCAGGTGAGGTGCGTAAATAACCGCCGTTACCGGTCCTGATGGACCGGATCGCAGGATCGGTATTACCGGCCATGGATATCATCGGGGTTTCGACTTCCATCACGTCCTGGCTTGAAAAATACTCACGTATGTCCCGCAGCAATCGGGCCCGGGCCTGCAATTGAACGGGAACCGCTGTGGGGCGCCAGTTTTCAGGCGGGCTCATGATCGGAGTAGTCAATTGCAAGTTGCAGACCAATCGTTTGCAAAGCCCCTTCCTCATATTCAAGGTCTTCGACGGTCAGCGGGTGGTTTTCCATCCAGTTTGATGACAACGTCAGGCGAACCCTGGCAACATCCAGTGTGATACTGAAATCCGGAATGGCTTCGTCTTCCCGTGTTCTGCAAAAAATCCATGCCAGGCGCATACAAAGCAGAGTAATGGACAGGGCCCTGTGTAACCGGGCCGGCAGACGGGTACTATAATCCATTGGTATTTCGCGGCGTTGGAAGCCAACCAGTGCAGCCAAAAACAGTTGCTCCTGGCGCGAGAAACCCGCCATGTCCGACGCTTCGACCAGGTAGGCGGAATGCTTCTGATAACTGGCATGAGACAGGCTCAGGCCAATCTCATGCATGCCAGTGGCCCAGTCCAGCATTGCACGGTGTGAATCGTCCAATGCGTTTTCGCCAGACAGTTGATCAAAAATGCCAAGTGCGGTTTTTTGTACACGTGCCACCTGCGCGGGATCAACTGCAAACCGGGACATCAATGCCTTGACGGCCTTGTCGCGCGGGTCGCGGTGTTCAAGTCTTCCTAACAGGTCCTGTAACAGACCTTCACGTAATGCGTAGGGTGATACCAGCATCTCGTCAATGGACAGGGCCTTGAAACAGGCAAGCATGATGGCAAGACCGCCAATAAATACGGGCTTGCGGCGCTCACTCAGGCCATCAATATCGATTTCTGCAATGGTCTTGAATGACAGCGCCTTCTGTTTGAGTTGCGCCAGAGCCTCCGAGCTAACACCCTTTTTCGACCAGCCATTGGCTTCGCACATGGCGGCGGCGGAACGGAAGGTACCGGAAGAACCCACAGCTACCTGCCAGCCAGTATTGCGGTAAACGGTCTGAATTTCCTGTAGTTCAGTTGCCACCGCCCGCTGGGCTTTCTTCAGGGCTCTCGCCGTGATTTTTCCATTTTTGAAAAACCGGTTTGTCACTGAAACACAACCGAACTGCAGGCTTTCCAATTCGATGGGGTCTACACCCTTACCAATCACCAGCTCGGTGCTTCCTCCACCGATATCCATGACCAATTGTTTTTCATGTTGATCTGCGACCCATTGGGAAACACCCAGGTAGACAAGGCGGGCCTCCTCTCTGCCGGCAATAATATCCACTGGGCATTCGAGGGCGCTTTCAACTTCCAGCAGGAACTCGTCTGCGTTTTTCAGACGCCGGAATGTCTGGGTTCCAACCGCACGCAGGTTATTGGCGGGTATGCCACGCAGACGCTGACCAAAACGGGACAGGCAGGCCAGGGCCCGTTGCCGGACTTCCGGGTCAAGGTTTCCTTTTCTGTCCAGTCCGCCACCCAGTCGTACCATTTCCCTGATGCGGTCCAGAACACGCAGCTCACCATGTTCGCGCCGGGCAACGAGCATATGAAAGCTGTTACTACCCAGATCCACAGCGGCATAGGTTTCCAGTTGAGGATCAGGTTTCATGGGGTCATTATAAATCAAGCAGGTAGTGGGTTGCCGGTTTCCTCACACCTAGTACTTGAAACTCAAGTCCAGTTGCAAGCGTTTAAAGTCAATCGGATCGTCAAATCTAATACCGACTTTATTGATGAAATAGGTGAAGTTGGCATTGAAATTTTTGTGGATGGCATAACTGCCTTTAATGATGCTGCCTTTTGAGTCGGTGCCGCCGCCACCAAAATCTGAATCGGTCAGCAGACCGAGAACGGAGTCTGCTTCAAGCTTCTGGTAGACATAGCCGAACTGCCATTCGCCTTTGTTTTTTGCAGCGCCGTATTTAAAGCCAACAGCATAAGCAGTGTCATTCTCGTCAACCTTCTGGTTTTGAACATAGTTACCAAACAGTAGCGCCGGGTGACCAAACATCTCGAAACCCAGGTCAGCGAAGAACTCCAGTTCCTCGTAGTCATACAGGTAGGTCTTGGTGATGGGATCGAAACTGTTGCCGAAAAAGTCATCGTCATCTCCAAAAAATGAGCCCGTACCCTTGGTGTCAAATACGTGGTAGCCCACACCGGTGGTAAGTTTGAAGTTGTCACCTAATGATAACTTGATGCCCAACTGGGTCAGATAGGCAAATGACTGACCCTTGTTACTGTCACTTTCTATCCAGGTGCCCAGGGCATTGGCAAAGAACTTGCCATTATTCCACTTGATACCCGTGCCTTCGGGGCGCCAGTCGCCGTCCCAGAGCAGGGCGTTTTTCCCGACTTTGTACAGGTAATTGCTGAATTTACCACCGTAGACGTGGGTGTCTTCCAAACCGGACCAGTCAAAATAGGCCAGGTCCATCTTGATATCCTTGGTTGAACCACCCCCGCCAAGGGTCTGGTTTGAGGAAACCGGATCATCTCCACCGGTGGCCAACCCAAGCCCGACTTGCATCGTCGGTGTAATATCAGCAATAAGTGCGGCCCTGGCGCGTACACGGTTACGGTCGCGATTGGGTTTGCCTTCGACGTCAAAAGCTTCATAGCGATAGCGGAAATCGCCTTTCCAGTACATCTTGTCTGTCCAGCTGGTTTTTGAAGCCTGTTCTTCAACTTCAGCCGCTACAGCATCGGTTTTTTCACTGACCGCAGCCACAGTCACCGCTGTTTCCTGGCTGCTCTTGACCAATTCGGTATTGGCTGTCGTCAGCTCACGGTTTTCTGCCTCGAGCCGATCAAGCCTTTCGCTGAGAGCCATCATCTGTGCCCGCATGGCAGCAAAGTCCTCATCGGTTGCCGCTTGTGTAACCACTGGAGATAGCAGTAACAAGGTACATATGATTGTGGTGATTCGGTATCGTATTTTTCGGTAAGTCATGTCGACTGATTCCTCTATTGGCTTTTCTTTAGAACTTCTTTGTTCACTACTGGATCTTCGATAACTCGCGTTCGGCAACCCCGGCTGGAAGCGGGATATAACCATCTTTAACAACCACCTCCTGGCCCTCACGGGACAAGACCAGTTTGACAAACTCCGCAGTCAAAGGCGGGAGCGGCTTTCCAGGTGCCTTGTTTACATAGACGTAAAGAAAACGGGACAATGGGTATTTGCCGGCGATGGCATTTTCCGGGTTGGCTAAAACAAACTCCATACCGTCTTCCCTGGACAAGGGAATGGCACGGACCGAAGAAGTTGTATATCCGATACCCGAGTATCCGATACCGTTGATGGATGCACTGACTGATTGAACTACGGAGGCGGAACCCGGTTGTTCGTTAACCGTGTTTTTGTAGTCACCCTTACACAGTGTATTACCCTTGAAATAGCCATAGGTGCCTGATACCGAATTGCGTCCATACAGTTGAATGTCGCGTCCTGCCCAGGAACCCGTAAGACCCAGGTCTCCCCATCTATCTATGTCTGCAGGGCCGCCACAGGATCTTGTGGAAGAGAATATGGCATCGATCTGGGGAATGGTTAGACCTTCGATGGGATTGTCCTTATGTACAAAGACAGCTAACGCGTCAATGGCGACAGCGATCGGTGTCGGTTTGTAACCGAATTTCTTCTCAAACGACTCCACTTCCTTGTCTTTCATCAAACGGCTCATGGGGCCAAGATTAGACGTGTTTTCGGTCAGGGCAGGGGGAGCGGTTGAAGAGCCGGCCGCCTGTATCTGTAAATTGACATTCGGGTAGGTTCGTTTAAACGACTCGGCCCACAGGGTCATCAGGTTGGCCAGCGTATCGGAACCCACACTGGACAGATTGCCTGAGACACCACTGGTTTTTTTGTAAGCAGGCAGGTCTTCATCCACTGTGGCCTGGGCTAATACGTTATTCGCATTAAAGAGTGCAACCGAAACCAGCATCGCAGCAATTCGGGTATTCATGTTTTTCACTCCTGGGGTTATAGCGTATTGACCTTGAGTCAGGGCCCGACATGAGGAATGTTAAAGCGCTTATGTGACAGTTGTATGACACATTTCAGATTTATAACAATGCGGAGTCGGCGGTGCGGAGAGATGACTGAATCTGTCGGGAATAATCTGCTTATAAAAAAGTTTCAGGCTTTTCTTTCGAGCGGAAAAATGCAACGAAATTCACTGCCTTTGCCGATTTCACTTTTGATTTCCAGTCTCGCATCGTGGCTGTGAAGTACATGTTTAACGATGGCAAGACCGAGTCCCGTGCCACCTGTTTTTCGATTACGGTCATCGCCTACACGGTAGAACCGCTCGGTTATACGGGGGATGTCCCGGTGAGGTATACCAATACCTGAGTCGTTGACACTCAGCACGATCTCATCAGTTGTTTCCTGCCAGGTCACCTTGATCTTGCCTTTGACCGGAGTGTAGTTGACTGCATTTACGATGAGATTCTGAAAAGCACTCTTGAGGTCTGCTTCTGCACCGTGCAGGTTCAACCCGGGTTCCACCTTGAATATTATTCTATGTTGACCCTGGCTCACGTCCTCTGCCTGTTCTGAGAGTTGCGCCAGCAAGGCCGGGACATCAACCACATCGGCACCGTCAGACCGTTGAGTGTTTTCCAGGCGTGACAGTTCAAGCAGGTCCTCAAGCAGGTCATGCATTTGCCGGGCCTGCAGGTACATTCGATCAATTGCCTCGGAGTTCGGGTCCGCAGCGGATGTTTTGAGAACTTCAAGGTAACCGAGCAAGACGGTTAGTGGTGTGCGTAATTCATGGGAAACATTGGCTACAAGGTCTTGCCGCATGCGTTCAAGGTTTCGCACATCGGTGATATCCCGCAGGATCAACAAACGCTGGTTTTTCCTGAATCGGATGGCGCTCATCTGCAAGCTGATGTTGTCATCGACAGGGCAGGTGATCTCCAGGGTGCTGTGTAACTTGTCCTGCACGGATAACCAGTCGGCAAAGGCCGGTTCGCGTATAAGGTTGGTAATTGCCTGACCCTTGTCGGCTGTGGGTTTGAGGTCGAGTAACTGGACTGCTGAATCGTTAAACCAGCGGATGAGGCCCTGATCGTTTATGACGAGAGTGGCATCGGGAAATGCACCGGCCAGACCTTCGAAATCGTCAATGACCTGTTGATATTGCAGGTTTCGTTTGATGTTTTGCTTTTGCAAAGCAGCAATGCGGTCAAAAATATCTGCCCACATGCCAATACTTTCAGGTGGTTTATTGTCCCAGGACTGTAACCACCGATACAGGCGTAAACTGTTATAAAACGTCCACGCAAGGTACAGGGCCAGGAATATACCGGTGATCAATATGGTGTGACCGGACAACCAACCTGTCAGCAAGGCCAAAGATGCGAGAACACCCAGGCGGATAAGGTGAAGAGTCCAGCCACGCCTAAGCATCAGGTCGGCGCACTAACAAAGCGGTAACCATGACTGCGTACCGTTTGGATGTAGTGGTCGAGCCTGGCTTTTTCCAGGATTTTTCTCAATCGCCTGATATGTACGTCAACGGTGCGCTCTTCGAGGAAAACATTGGTGCCCCAAACATGATCGAGCAATTGCGAGCGACTGAAGGCACGGTTTTCGTGGGTCATGAAAAATTCAAGCAGACGGTATTCGGTGGGTCCGACGTGGGTCAGCTTTTCTGCCAGATAAATCTGTCGTGACACGGTATCCATGCTGATCAGGCCAGCTGAAATTTTTCCTTCTGCTCCTCCCGGGTCAGACCTGCGTATAACAGCGTTGATCCTGGCAACCAGTTCGCGGGGTGAAAACGGTTTGACTATGTAATCGTCTGCACCTGCATTCAACCCGGTCACCTTGTCATCCTCGGAGATCCTGGCTGTCAGCATGATAATGGGGATGGCCTTCGTTACAGAATTTTTCCGCAGGCGGCGGGTTAGTTCCGGCCCGCTCATATTGGGCATCATCCAGTCCAACAATATGATATCAGGCGATTTTTCGTTGATTTTCTCCAGCGCTTCCTTCCCGCTTGCGGCACAATTCACCTTCATATCTGATTTGCCAAGTGCAAACCGGATCATCTCCCGAATAGCTGATTCGTCATCAACAACCAGTACGTTGATTTGTTTTTCAGTCACAACTTTCCTGACTTCTTTAAATGGAAACTGCCTGGATGCTCATTCGGCATATTATAAGGGGCTATATGACAGTTTGATGACATATTCGGCAGCAGCTTTGATGGGGGGCGGGTAAAACAAATTCCGGGGTGCTGCCGCCCAAACAATCAACTACGGGCCGGTTTGCTCCGATTCACTGACCTCGATACGCAATTCCATCAACCGGGCGCTGACTCTCGCTCGCTGGTAATAATCCAGATCTGACCGTTTTTCGAGACTCTCCAGTTGTGTAATCGCCTCTTCGGTGCCACCGCGTTGATAATAAGATTCTGCAATGGCTTCGGTTGAGCGGACTTCATCTCCTGCGAGGTTTGCGGCTTGTGCATAGAGTGCGTAAAGCGCCGGATCATTTTTTCGGGTGACAAGCTGTTGCCTTAATACCTCGCTTGCAGTTTGAGCCAGCTCCGGATCACGTTGGGCCAGAAGCGCCTTGCCATACTCAAGTGCAATGGCCTGATTGCCCGGGAAGCTGTGGTAAAGCTCGGCGAGGCTGTCGATAGCCTGTTGCGGTTGACCTCGTTTCCGGTGCAGGTTTGCCATCTGTAATTGAAAGGCCAATCGGGAAGGTTCTTTCTCCAATAGTTGGCTAAGTATGGCCTCGGCTTCGTCATATTGAGTATTTCTCTGCTTCGCGATGGCCATTCCATAAAGATTGCCATTAACCCTGGCGTCAGAGATCGGTTTCTCAAGCTCGGTTTTAAAATGTGAAATGGCCTTTTTCGGGTCTTTCTCAAGCAGGGCCCTCAGCCTGGCTTGTACAATGTAAAATCGCCGGCCTTCATCGGCTTCAACGGGAGGAAGGTTCTGAATACGACTTTTAGCCTCAGCGATCCGGTTTACCGAAACCGGGTGTGTACGCAGGAACTCGGGAGGCCCTTCACCATTGGCTCTGCTGGTTTGCCCCATTTTTTCAAAGAAATCAGCCATGCCCTGTGGGTCGTAACCGGCGGTGGATAGAGTCCTGATACCGACCCGGTCGGCCTCGACCTCGTTGTGACGGGTAAAGTTAATCTGGGCCTGTGCTGCCATGGCCTGTGCGCCCATGACCGCGCCCTGGACGACCTCGCCATTACCACCGCTGGCCAGGATCAGACCCAGCATTGCCAGCATGGCGAGCACGTTCATGGTTTTGCCCTTTTCAAAGGCACGGTACATATGCAATTGGGTGATGTGGGCAATCTCATGAGATAGCACCCCGGCAACCTCATCCTGTGTATCCGCCAGCAGAATCAGACCACTATACAAAGCAATGACACCGCCAGGCGCAGCAAAAGCATTGATAACGGGCTGATCAAGAACTACAAAGGTGAACGCGGCTTCAGGCTGGTCACTGCTCGCCGCCAGGTTATAACCCATGTTCGAGAAGAATTCACTGATCAACGGGTCTTCGTTAAGAAGCTCGTAGGCCCTCATCTGACGGATCAGACCTTCCCCATACTCACGTTCTTCACTCTTGGAAAGTACATCACTGGCAGAATTGCCCAGTTCAGGGAGGTTGACGCGACCACTTTGCGCAACAGCAGACAGGCTAACTGCGGCGATCAGAATCGAAATCAGAAAATGTTTCAAAAATCTATGTTTTTGCTTGACCGTAATCATGCTTTCCCTGAGACTGAAGTCATCGTGTTTATGACACTTCCTATGCTCATTTGTTCGTTGGTAGCCCTAGTCTATCAAACACCATCGTAAGATATTATGCAGATTAAAATATATACCAAGGCTTATTGCTCCTACTGCTATGCGGCTAAAAACCTGTTGACCAAACGTGGTTTTACATATGAGGAAGTAGAATTATCAGATAATTTCGCGGCAGAACAGGAAATGCGGGACCTGACTGGCGGAACCACCGTTCCTCAAATCCTGATTAATAACACCCCCATCGGCGGTTTCACTGAATTGGTTGAATTGGATAGGGCAGGCGAGCTTAAGACTCCAAAAGCCGCTTCCAATGCCTGAGTAACCGGGTGTTGCATTCCTGCAACGTTGCCAGGCGCCAACCTGACTTATTGTGACATTTTTTAAAACATTAACCAAACCAGATTATCTGCCTGTTTATAAGATAAAACAAGATGTTACCTTGGATTCTTGAATCTGGAATCAGGCCGCTTCCTTATTTGCTTCCAAGTGTCGCTTTACATTGACTTATTGTTGTTTTCCTGCCATATTGCGACATAATTGCATATAACTGAGAGTTGGGTTGAAAAGTCGGGAATGAGGCATCGTTTTTTGACAGTATTGTTGTTGGTATCGGTATTGATTCCGGCGCTTTCTGCTGCCCGCGTTTCAGGTCTGCCAATGGCTGGTTTCAGTGCCGGTGGAACGGCGTTGACACCGTTTTATGTATTGGGATTTGAGTTGGGTCCCTGGCAGGATTATCTCACTCGCGAGTTAACTCCTGATTTCATGCTGGACCCGGCAGCAGAGCCGTTGAATGTTTCTTGGATGAGCGATCACGCCGTTGTCGTCCTGCCATTTTTTGCCAAGCAGATATTGGGCGAACCCGACACATACCTGAAACTCGAAGTTGACTGGCAATATTCAGACGAGTTGGCCATGAATGGTATTGATCCGTTCATGAGTTCCGGTATGCAGGGCCTTGAACGCAGGCTGGTGTCACCGGGCTTGATGCACCGTTTGAACGATAACCAGTTAATTGGTGTATCAGCGGTGTTTGCGACCCAAAACTATGGTGTTTCACGTCTTGGAACGCATTCATATGATCGGTCAATTCCTGTCGCTTACCGCCCGGACATTTATGATCCATTTCAGGAAACAAGCTACGGTGCCGGTGTAAGTCTGGCCCTGCGCAGTGAACTCTCGAAAGGTGTAACAATGGAAGCAGGTTTCCGTTCTCACATCGATATGAATGAGTTTTACAACTTCCATGGTATTTATTCGCAACGCGCAGATCTGGATATGCCGGCGCGCGTACGGCTTGGCCTGGCGTTCCAGGCAAGTAATCGCTCCTGGTTGAATGTTTCGGTAGAAAGAGTGCTTTACAGCGAAATTGGCGCCTTTGCCAGTCGCAATTTGCCGGGAAGGTTTTTGTCCCAGTTGGGTGACTCAACCAGTCCTTCCTTTTCCTGGGATGACCTGACGGTGTACTCGCTTGGCTGGGCCTGGGCTGACAATAAAGGCACTTCCTGGTATATCGATTTCAGTTCGCGCACCCAGCCTTCGCCTACTTCAAGTATTTTAAGCCAGGCCATCGACAGTGACTTGGCACAAAATGCGGTTACCGTTGGTTACTCTCGCCGTATGAGCATGAGTAGTCGCTTCAATGTGAATGCGGCTTATGCACCGGCCGAGTACGCCTTTGGCGGAAACGTGTTGGGTGTCACCACCGATCAATTAAGCCAGGAATTTGAGTTTGAAGCATATTGGACCTGGGATTTCTGAGGCCCGACACTTCGTCATCCAGCTTGAAATTTCGTGTTTGTCTGATTTGTCCCTCCTCCTTAATCGCGTTGATCAGGGTCTCCGAATATGAATTTGTTAACCTCTTGGTTTAGAAGAACATTCGCAGATCCCCAGGTTGTTATCCTTGGCATTGTGTTGGTTGTTGGTGTTGCGATCGTCGCTGGCCTGGGGCAAATGCTGGCACCGGTTTTTGCCAGCATCGTGATCGCCTATCTTCTGGAAGCAGTGGTTATACGTCTGCAAAAGTTGGGGTTGCCCAGGCTCGCATCTGTGTCGCTGGTTTTCCTGTTATTTCTTGCCAGTCTTTTCTTCCTCCTGTTTGGATTGCTGCCGATGTTGACACGACAGTTGACACAACTGGTACAGCAAATACCCAACTACATTACCCAGGGTCAGGATTTGTTACTTCAATTGCCACAACGCTATCCGCATTTAATTTCAGAACACCAGATAGAGCAACTGATGGACAATGCGGGCAATGAAATGGCGCTTGCAGGTCAACAGTTTCTGACATGGTCATTGGCATCGGTTGGCAACGTCGTGGGTTTGCTGGTTCTGTTGGTGTTGATTCCGGTACTCGTCTTCTTCGTGCTCAAGGACAAGGAGCAGTTGATAGACTGGTTCAAAGGCTACCTGCCGACAGAGCGACACCTGGTTTCATCCGTATGGGCTGATGTCGAGGCACAGATTGCCAACTATGTCCGTGGCAAGGCAGGTGAAATCGTCATAGTTGGTGCTGTTAGTTACGTTACTTTTATTTCACTGGGTCTGCAGTATTCGGCCCTATTGGCGACAATGGTCGGTTTCTCAGTTTTGATTCCTTATATCGGTGCTGCTGTTATTACTTTACCCATCGCTTTCGTGGCCTATTTTCAATGGGGTTGGAGTTGGAGTTTCGGCCAGGTCATGATCGCTTATGCGATTATCCAGGCCCTTGATGGTAATGTGCTGGTGCCATTACTTTTTTCCGAAGCATTGAACCTGCATCCGGTGGCAATCATTGTTGCAATTCTTGTATTTGGCGGCTTGTGGGGGTTCTGGGGCATCTTTTTTGCAATACCGCTTGCAACGGTGGTACAGGCGGTATTAAAGGCCTGGCCGAGGGTCACAAGTAGTGAAGATTCAACCGAAAATGAACCTGCAGAAGCGGACGTTGACACTGCCTGAAAACGATCCGACCTGCGACCGTTCTTCAAAATCAACCGGGACGCGTGATGAACAATAAAATAGTACCTGCAGTACTTGTTTGCTTTGCCATGATCAGCCTGACGGCCGTCGCACAAACTTCACGTCCGGGTAATCCGCGTGATTATGCCCCGGATGTCCTGCTGGAAGTATTCAAGCTGACCCAGGCCGATAGCGATGTTCCATTCGATTCATTGATGCAGGCCTGTCCCGAGCGTGATTGTATTCCCTCAATTGATGAACCGGTTTTCGTCCCGGCAAGTGAAGTTGAGTACCTGAGTGAAGATGACCTGGTGTTGACTCTTACGCATAACGGGGTGACGCGAGCGTATCCAACCCGCATTCTTGATCACCACGAGATTGTGAATGATAGGTTCGGCCCTGATCCGGTAGCGATTACCTATTGCCCGCTATGTGGTTCGGGTTTGGCTTTTGATCGCAGGCAGAATGGGCAAGTGCTGGATTTTGGCGTTTCGGCGTTGCTTCATAATAGTGACCTTGTCATGTATGACCGCCAGACCGAATCCCTATGGCAGCAGATCACCGGTGAGGCGTTTGCGGGTAAATCACGTGGCGGTCAGCTCAGGACTTTACCGCTATCAATGGTCAGCTGGGATGAGTGGCGTCAAAAATATCCAAACTCAGAAGTTCTGACGGTGGATGGTATTCAGACAGACCGTTACCTGAAAGATGCATATGCTGACTATGCAGAAAATGAGCGTCTCTACATGCCCGTTAGCGCAACCGATGCCAGGTTACACCCCAAGCGTGTGATCTATGGAATGGAGGTTGGTGAACGGGCACTGGCTGTCGATGCGGAATATTTGGCGGGAGAGGGCAGTTGGTCAAACGAGTACGAAGGTCAAAAGTTGATTCTTAGCCTTAAGACAGGTGGCGAAGTGGAAGCATCACTGGATGGTAAACCAATCACCATCCACCGCATGTACTGGTTTGCCTGGTACACCTTTCACCCCAACACCGCACTTATCGACGGGAACGAGCAATAATATATCCCTGTTTAAAGCGCTTCGGATGCAAAATCAGCCAGACGTGAGCGTTCACCGCGATGCAGGGTAATATGCGCCGAATGTGACCAGTTTTTGAAGCGGTCCACGGCAAAGGTCAGTCCCGAGGTGGTTTCAGTCAGATAGGGCGAGTCGATTTGCCCAACATTGCCCAGGCAGATCATCTTCGTACCCGGTCCGGCACGTGTCACCAGGGCTTTCATCTGCTTGGGTGTGATGTTCTGGGCCTCGTCAATAATGACAAAACGGTTTAGAAAGGTGCGACCCCGCATAAAACTCATCGAACGGATCTTGATCCGGTTGGCCAGCAGGTCATTGGTCGCTGCACGGCCCCATTCACCACCTTCTTCTGTTTCGGTCAATACTTCGATGTTGTCGGTGAGGGCACCCATCCACGGCGTCATTTTTTCTTCCTCGGTACCTGGCAGAAAGCCGATTTCATCACCGATTGAAACCGTTGCACGGGTGACAACGATTTCGTTGTACGTGTTTTCATCCATGGTCTGGGCAAGGCCTGCAGCCAGGGCCAGCAGGGTCTTGCCTGTGCCGGCGATACCCATCAGTGTGACGAAATCAATTTCCGGATCAACCAGCAGGTTCAGTGCAAAGTTTTGCTCGCGGTTGCGTGCCTGTATACCCCAGACCGTGTTCCTGCCTGACTGGTAATCAGTTACCAGTTTGAATACTGAGTATTCCTCTTTGACCTCAACCACGATGGCCTCGATGCCATCACCTTCACCAATCACTATGCACTGGTTTGGATACCAGACGTCCCCTTCAATACGCTTGATCCGATAGTAGGTCGAACCGTTTTCGTTCCATGAATCAACCTGCGGGTAACGTTCCCAGAAGGATTCATCCTCAACCCTCACACCCTTGTAAAGCAGGTCAACATCATCAAGCGCACGGTCGTTGTGATAATCCTCAGTGGGTATATTCAGAATTGCAGCTTTGATTCGCAGGTTGATGTCCTTGGATATCAATACTATTTCGTGGTCTTTATCGCTTTCCTGCAAGGCAAGGGCAGTGCTGAGAATTTCGTTGTCGGCAAATGACCCGTCTCGTAAGAGAGCGGGATGAGTCTCAGCTGTATGTGTTTGAAAATACAGACGGCCATGAGCAGAAGGCAGTTCCAGACCATGCGGGATGAGCAGTTCCAGACCATCTTCGAGTTTTTCAGCACCTTGGGAGTTCATCAGGTCACCGATAAACCGGCTGACCTGGCGTACATTTCTCGATACTTCTGTCAGGCCTTTTTTAGCCGCGTCGAGTTCTTCCAGTACCATCATGGGAAGGAATACATCATGCTCTTCAAAACGGAAGAGGGATGTTGGGTCATGCATCAGAACGTTGGTATCAAGAATGTACAGGCGTTTGTTTGTTCCCATCAGGTTTGGGTTTCCTTTTGCTAATGAATTGCGGTGCTGATCTGAATTTGCCAGGTTTATACCCCGGCCTTGATTGCCTCAAGCACAGCCTCGGCGTGTCCGGGTACCCGCACCTTTCGCCATTCCCGTTGTAATACGCCTTTAGAGTCAATCAAAAATGTGCTGCGCACTATGCCCATGTAGGTACGGCCATAAAGTTTCTTTTCATGTATCACATCAAATTTTTTGCATAGCAGTTCATCACTGTCGGATAACAGGTGGAACGGAAACTGATGTTTGTTCCTGAAATTTTCGTGGGATTTAACCGAATCCCTGGAGACACCGAGGATGTCCACTCCTGCCTTCTTGAATTGCGGGTAAAGGTCACGAAAATTCTCGCTCTCACGGGTGCATCCCGAGGTATTGTCTTTAGGGTAAAAATAAATTACGAGGCTGCGACCAATGAAGTCGCTTAATGACAGATTCTGATCGCCGGTGGCGGGAAGGGTGAAGTTTTCTACGCGCTTTCCTACGCTGACCATAAACACTCCCAGTGTGTAATTGTTTCGTTGCAAAAAGTGGCAGGAAACGGGGTCTGATTACTGACTCTTGAAGGCAGGATACTTGTCAGCTAACAGGTCCGCAAGTACTATTGCGCGACTCTCGACGTGTGTGGGCGGGCATACGACCTGAATTGGCAGGCAACGGTTGAAATTGATGACATGTTGCGCCATCTACATGCATACTGAGCCACAAACAAACGGGCTGACCTGAATTGACCGGAACTAATAAAAACATGATGATTTCCTTTTGCCGGATTGCAATGGCTTTATTCTTAATTGCTATTTTTTCTGGATGTAGCGCCTTTCGTAATCAAGAACCGGAGTACCTTGCAAGTGTCGAGGTAGAGCCATTAAAAGTACCACCCGGTCTGGATAACCCCACCGGACCTTCACCGGTATTAATTTCTGTACCACAAATGAGAATACCGGCGGGTGACGAGTTGGAACCAGCGCCGCCACGCGTTGTAAGTACCGCAGGCAAACAGGATGCGAATGCCTATATTGCCTGGTCTGCAGAGGGAGCCTACCTGCTGGTCAAAGACACGCCAGACAGTGCTGCCAGGAGGCTCCAGCATGCGATTGAGAATTCCGGAATGACCATGCTGAAGAAGAGTGATTCAGGCGCGCATAAGTTTCACTATACCCAGGTGAAACCAGAGTCCGATGAAGGGATTTTCTCTCGCATGGCGTTTTGGCGGGACAGACCGGAATATATTGATTTCTCAGGAACTTTTATGACCAGTCTTAGACCCGATGGACAGAATACACGTGTATACCTGCTCTTCGGTACCGGTGACCCCGTTGATACAGCAGGTTCCGAACACATACTGGGAATTTTCATGGAGCGCCTGGGCTAACCTGCAATTTCCCAGTCGGTGAAATATGCGGGTTGACCCGCACTTCATCCGTTTGGGCCGGGTATTTTACTGGCGTTCGAGCAGTTTTAATTTATCCGGTTTACCGTCCCACTCTGCCGCATCATCCGGTGGTGGCTTGGCTTCTGTAATGACCGGCCAGATCAATGACAGTTCGGCATTGAGTTCTATGAAGTTGTCCTGACCTTCCGGCAGATCGTCCTCGGGGTAAATGGCTTCAGCCGGGCATTCCGGTTCACATAGCGTGCAATCAATACACTCTTCCGGGTCGATGGTAAGAAAGTTCGGCCCTTCATGGAAACAGTCAACCGGACAAACTTCAACACAGTCCATATATTTACACTTGATGCAGTTTTCAGTAACAACGAAGGTCATTGGGCCTGTTTTCCTTTGTCTGGTGGTCAGTGACCGTATAATTGGAAGCCCTGCATGTTGCCGCAGGCCGAACGCCAAGGATACTAAATTTCTGCTGTTCGTCACACATGTTTTGTTGCATCCGTTACAATTCGAATTCACAATCAGCCATGTGATGTCCGGACCCGGAAACCAACCCTGAAAACGGGGAAATTGAACCTTTTGCCTATTGTTGATAAGGTGGCCGCAGTTTGGGTCAGTTTGCCTTGATTGAGATTGTTCAGTTGTTATTAATTTACGATTTCGGGTTTGCGTCTCTGGCAAACCAAATTAGATGTTTTTTCAGGATATTCAATATGCTAAAACGATTTTCACTCATTGCGCTACTCATTCTCATCAGTTCTTCTGTATTGGCGCAATATGACCACCCGAGAAAAAAACTTTCAAAGGCGGGTTCGCGTGACGGGCGTTGGGAAGGCAGTGTTATCCTGGCATTCCAGACCGGTTTGGATCAAAGTTATGAAGGTGGTTCAGAATTAAGTGTGGACAGCACGATGGGCTGGGGACTCAGTTTTGCCTGGAACTGGACTGAGAAGTGGAACCTGTCATACCGCTATCAATCAACCAATCCCAACTACACTGCACTGGTTGTGCCGGAAGAAGGCTCTATCGAGGTTCCGCGTACTATCGAACACGACTTGTCAAAAAGCACACACCAGTTCAATGTAACCTACAACTTCAGCAGGAAGGCATTTACACCTTTCGTCATCGCCGGTGTTGGCTGGTCCAAGCTGGACTCTAATGTCCCAACCACAGCAGTACCCGGGGTAGGTTGCTGGTGGGACCCCTGGTGGGGCTATATCTGTTTTGCCGACTGGAAGACCTACAAAACTTCGCAGTTTACGTATAACCTCGGTGCAGGTCTGCGCTGGGATATCAACAATATGTTGTTCACAAAAGCATCATACGTGCGCGAGTTCCTCAGCTCGGAGAACGGTTCCATCAATTTGGACACGGCCGTATTGGAACTTGGTTTAATGTTCTGAATCGTCGCTTAAGTCCGGGCGGGTTTTGTAGTTTGAGGAATCAGATTTACAGGATTTTCGACGATTTTGGTTTTGGAGGATTAATAAACAATGAGTAATTTCGGATTTGGAAAGGTAGTAAAACTGGATTTTGACGCAGCGGTGCTTAAGGTGACAGAAGAACTGGCCAAAGAGGGTTTTGGTGTTCTGACCGTTATCGATGTGCAGGCGACACTAAAGAAAAAACTGGATGTGGATATGCCTCCCTACCGCATTCTGGGTGCATGTAATCCTGCCCTGGCAAACCAGGCGATCTCTGCAGTTCCCGATATCGGTCTGCTGTTGCCCTGTAACGTGCTGGTGCGCGAAGATGGGGATGGCCTGGTTCATGTCGAATTCATGGATCCGGGTGCTGTGCTGGGGCTGGTCGAAGACCCCCGTGTTGATCCTCTGGCAGACCAGGTTAAACACAAGCTGGAAAATGTGCAGCTTGCCGGGTTTAAAATGATTTCACAAGCGACGAACGGCAAGCGCTTGGCCATCGTCTTTGTTTCGCTATTCGCACTGATTGGCACGCCATCTTTATTTGCTGCCGGAGTTGAAATTCCGCCAGCCAATAACTTCAGCGAAATCGGCCGGGTTTCACAGCAGCAGGATATCCCTGTTATTGTTTATGTTTCCCGTGATGCCTGACAGTGAGCGGGTCGTTGCTTTCAGCGGACGAGCTTTAAATGACAGGGGACCGAAATATATTAACTCACCGGAAACAGTCCTTTACAAGAAAAGCCATCACCTTTATGGAATGGCACAGGCGAAAAAGAATATCAGGCAAAATAAAAATGTCGTAATCGAGGGTTGAAAGAATTGCTAACGACTTCGTTTCCTGATGAGCTGAGCAAAAAATCTAACTCTAAAAAACCATGAATTACTTGGTCATTAATTTTTGTGTTGACATCGAAATTGAATCGCGATTCTTTCACATGTAAATCAAGGTTTTGATTTACATCAGTTTCCCCAACAGGAATTTGTGCTGGAAAAATAAAATCACGGATGGCTTCATTTCCAGAAACATCTCCATTTTGATACCAGGTATTAATGATATCCATTTTGACATAACCGCCATATTTAAAGGTCGTTTTAACGCTATCTGAACTCTTCTTGTTTTGTGAAAACAAGTTCAAGTAGGATATAACCAATACAATTAGCAAAATAACTTTACGCATAATTTGTGAGGTTTCTCTTTTAGTAAGGGTTCTAAAAAAATTTGCTTTCAATTAAATTAATTATTACAATTTTTCTTGCTAATTATATCTGTTAATCGCTAAATTTTGATGTTCCTAAGTCTAACTTATTTAAGGTTTATGAGCCTAGGTCTGTTATCTGCTTTAATTAGATGCTGGTTGTTTTTGCTACTCTAAACCCTA
>RCNE010000508.1_pt1 | contig 21081 bp, 14 predicted proteins | sample 2041361 | NCBI WGS metagenome assembly RCNE01 (sample SAMN09708229, study PRJNA481090) | Marine sediment metagenome, whole genome shotgun sequencing project.
CAGGATGCTTCTGATCCGGCGTAGCAATCCTGAATATAGACCGATTGATCTTTAAGAAAATCTTTCAGACTATCAAAAATGCGGTGGTAGCCCTCTATTTCGATAGGCGATACCACATCGCTCCAGTGGATATCATTTTCACTTGAGGGTTCCTTAACAAGGTATACCCCGATATCGTTGGCAGATTGAAACTCAACCTTGTTGATGACAACCGGCCCAAGATGGGCCAGTTCGCCTTCACGTCGCCGGACGATCTCTTCCACCAATTGTGGTGTCGAAAAGTTGTGAGAGACCTGCTTGATTCCATGCAGATTGATTAAATCGAGACCATAGTCTCCGCTACCAAATTCGATTTCCAGAAAGGAGTTGAAAGAAAAGGCACGTTCGGAGACGGTATTGGGCACCAGGATAAAGGGTACGCCATATTTTTCGGCTGAAAACTGGTCAACCTGGCTGTCGCCAATAAATACTGCATCCTTGGCTTCGACCTGACACTGATCCAAGATCTTATCAATTCGTTTCAGTTTGTCCCACTTGTCGATATGCTCAGCCCCGTAGATCGCCTTTAATTTATTTAAAACCCCGAATCTTTTAGCGATTCTGGTCAAGCGTTTTTTTTGACCGTCAGAGCTGATCACGATCTCGATATTTTTCTGAACCGCGAAATACTCTATAAAATTGAGAAACCCATACCGCAGCATCCAGGTGATACGTTCCTTTTTCATCGGGTCTTTGAAGACATCAGCCTGTGTCCGGCTTAAATCCGGCTGGAAAATCGTGTCATGGGCGTCAACAATTATGAGTTTCGTTCCGGGAGGAATTCTGTATGTCGGTTGTTCGTTTACGGCGCTCATCGATGCGATCCTGTATTAAATAGCGTTCTGTTCCATGATAATAGTGAACTGATTTTCAAGGAAATCTATTATTGTTGCTGTTTGGTAGCAGTACTGACCGTTTTCGAGGTGATCCAGAAGGAATGTTTCCGGAATCGCGATGACCAGGCGGCCAATGACATGCAAGTCAATTTTCCTGACCCTAAGCACAAGGTCAGCAATCGTTTTTCGGTATAGATTATCAGGGGCCAACTCTCCGATCTGCCTGAAATAATCCCTGAGTGCTGATGCCCGCGCCTCTTTTTGTGCAAGATAGTGCGACTCAAAGGCATCGAACATAAGTTCAGGAAACAGGATCTCTCCAAAATCCACCGTGAAGATTGGCCCCTGAAGGCCCAGTGGCAGCAGGTAGTCATAGGATTTGCGGTCTTTCCATCCGCCGAATAAGCGATCCAGAAAGTCCGAAAGAATCAAATCGGCAGATTGGGTACATTGATCGATAATCAGATTCCCAATGTCCTGAGAATCAGTGGTTTCTCGGTTCTGGAAAAACTGCAAATTCACAGGATTTGATTCTTCCCGATATAGGGACAAGCCCCAGGTAATGTTCAACTCTCTGAACTTATTATTCAGCACATCCACCAGGAAAGGAGTGGGGTGCGTATCCTGAACAGCTCTCGATAAAACGTACCGGTGATGGTCAGGGCCGGCATCGTGTGTTTCATTGCTGAATGCCATTTTGAACTGGGAGTTCTTATACCCAAAATAGTTGCGTGGAACCGATACCCCAAGTAACTGCCCGATTACTGATGCAAGCACCTCATGAATAACATCCCTGCCGTGGTGATTGAAGACATCGTCATACACAGCACCATCTTTTTCAACCAGCCTCTCTTTTTTGGAGAGGTAAAAAATGAATAATTCTCTTATTTTAGGGTCCGGGATGTTGCGGGGTTGTGTGTCATCGGTGATGCATTCGATAGCAGACAACTGCCGCTGAACGACTTCTCTTTTAAAGTTGACCTCGGCCACATCAGGCTCATCCAAAAAACAAAACTTCCTTTCGGGAACAGAACACTCATCGAATTGAAAGAGTGACAGTGAAAACTCAAGAAAATTTTTATAACTCAATGAATAGCGACTGGATGTCCGCAAATAGACATCTTCGCCCTTGGCGTAAAACAAGCTGCCGTCAATATTTAAAATCAAGATATCATGGATGTGGCACTTCGGATAATTGGTGACGCCATACTTCGAACGATCGGTTTTAAGCAACTCGATCCCTGGTCGGTCCAGGTCGATAATCGTCTCAACCTGACTGATGAGCCCGCTGTACATGTCATCATAATTTTCGATGTACATTCAATACCCCATTAATCCTGTGTTGTCAGATTCCATCTCTGAACCATCTATTCAGAATCGTCAAACCGATTACACCACTCCCTGGTGATACCATCTCGCAACGGGTATTTTAACGCTGCTGTGATCCGGTGGATTGACATACCGCAAGTTAGCGGCAGTTTGGCTGTTTTAATCGATAGTTTCCTTAACATAACTGAATACGCCGCTTTCGAGCTTAAGATTCAATTGCGTCACTTCATCATTTTCGTCAACGGAGAATGTAACTTCGCCACCGGTGTTGGTTACAAAAAACAGGTTCGTCTCAACCGCCACCCACTGAAGTTCTGTATTGGATTGAGAGTCCGTTGAATAAAGCGCGCCGTCACTTGATATGACCTTGATATCCGGCCAACCGGAAGGACCTTTGTAAGTACCGGTATACGCTGCCAGTTGGCTTGCATCTATCCGGGCACGATTTTTCTTGAAGATAAACTGTATGCCGCGTGTGAAGGCCTCCGGGTTCAAGCCCCCGTGACCCGCTCCTTCAATAACATCAAATTCGATTTCGAGGTTTCGGTATTCTTCGGCCCTTAATTCACTCACAAAAAGATCGATATCCTTTTGACCCAATTCCATTCCACCGCGGGCCACGTAAAGCCTGGCGGGAGAGGTCAGATCTTCGTCTGAAAAGGACTTCTGAAACTTCCTGATCACACTTTCGTCCCACCAGATGGCGGGAGTGGTGGCCAGGTAGTCACTAAACAGCGTTGGCCGGGTAAACAGGCAATACAATGTGAGCAGACCCCCAAACGAGGAACCGCTCAAGGTACGGTCATCACTTGTCCGGTAGTTTTTTGCCATATAGGGTATGAGTTCATACTGGATGAAGTCCAGATAGCTATCTGCCTTACCGCTACCGGGATTGAAGTCCGTTTTGGTTGGTGTGAAATCCTCAACCCGCAAGCGGTTGGCATTATCTTCATCACCGACCCAGGTAATACCTACAACAATGCTTTCCCTGGCACCCCGGTCATAGTAAAGCCCGCCAACGGCCGCCTGGGCTATGGAAAAATGCCATTGTCCATCAACGGTATACAGCACCGGATAGCGGGTGTCGTCGCCGGAAGCTTTATAGCTGCCGGGTAAGCTCACCATGATTCTGTATTTTCTTCCTGCTTTTTCAGATTGAAACTCAAATATTCTGGCACTGACCAGCGGATATTTTGATTCAGCCAGCTGCTCTCCGGTGGAATCGAGCGCACTCACTGGCAGGTTGATAAAAACAAGGGCGACAAGGGCGGCGATTTTTTTAAAATACAATTTCATAAATTGTTCTCGGTACAGAAACTTTTCTCAATATTGGAACCACCCATTGGTATTTCCTTCAGTGTTGACGGCGGTACAGTAGCAGATAAGTCAAATTTGCGGTTCAAGGGCTTTTCGTCATCGACCGGGTGGTACAGGAAGAAATGGGCAGTGGCATCGACCTGGTCAGTAACCGCTGGTTTGTACCGGATACGGAAACTAACTTGCCGCCGACACGAGACTAGCTTGCAGAAGAACTCAGTCTACATTGTAGTCTACAAAAATGAGTGATCATCAGACTCAAAATGCCGGTTTTTACCTTGCTATTTTTTACAGGTGATTTGTGTTTGAGTTTCATATAATGTAATTTTCTAATAATGTAATTTTCTTTCCGCTTCGCAATGGTTCGTTTTTAGGGGAACCCTGAAATCCCGGCTAAACCAAGAAACCAAGGATGACGCTTGCTTATGAGTATTTCCTCTTCGTACAAAAATTTCTCCCGACTTTTCATGTTCATCTTGTCCATGAACATAGCTTTTTCCGTTGGTGACGTGTATTCAAATCAGTTGAAAACCGGGTCGCCTGCCGAAATCGCTGTTCAACAAAAGGGACAGATAAGCAGGACCCCCGTCAACCTGGTTGCCCCACCTGAAATTAGCAGGGCTCTACTTGAGAGGTCTGCAAGCTCACAAGTTACGAATCAACCTGATGAATCAGGTCAGCTTTCCCTGGGCCCGGTAGACCTCCTGGTAGATGGGTTCGAAGCGGCCTTTCCCGGTGCCTGGCAGGTATCTGATAACGATGGAGGCACCAATGGTGAAATCTATTGGGACAAAACATCATTCAAGAGCTTCGCCGGATCCAATAGCGCGTGGTGTGCGGGTGGCGGTCCCGATGCAGTCGCCGACGGCTCACCTTACGCCAACAACATGCAATCCTGGATGGTGGCAGGCCCGTTTGATCTGACTGATGCAAGCGCCGGGTTTTGGCAGTTCAATTACTGGCTGAAATCTGAATCAGGTTACGATAATTTCCGTTTCATGGTTTCACTAGATGGTACTAATTTCAATGGTTATCAGATTTCCGGAGACTCGCTTGGCTGGCGTTCTGATAGCATCGATTTTGTTAGCGACCCCACAACTGGAAACATCACCGGGAACCCCGAGGTTTGGGTTGCTTTTATCTTTCAAAGCGATGCTACCGTAACCGACGAGGGAGTTTATGTCGATGAAGTAATTGTTCAGAAAGACACCTCGGAACCAGAACCGGATATTGAAATCAGCCCGTTATCATTAAATTTTGAGGAGCCTGTCGACATAGGAATCGCAAGTCAAACACAAATTGAGCCGGTTTTCGATATAGCGCAGTTCAAGAAGGACTCTTTGGCCAAGCTCACCGACAAGGTCACACAAAATGGCAAAGTTGACCTGATAGTTGGTCTGAATATGCCAACCCAACTGGAGGGCAAGCTTACTTCAGCACAGTCGCAACAGCAGCAGGTAAATATTCAAACCCGTGGTAAGCAGTTAATCACTCAATTGGATGGAATGAACAACCAGGTCAGACGACAGTTTCAGTTCGTTCCGTATATCGCATTAAGAGCAGATCTGGATACGCTGGAATACCTGGCGGCATCACCGCTGGTTACGAGTATCAGCGAAGATAAAATCAGCAGGGTAAACATGGCCAGCAGTAATCCCGTGATTGGTTCTCCAATTGCCTGGGCTGAAGGTTATGACGGCACAGGCTGGGCCGTGGCCGTACTGGATACGGGTGTGGACAATACCCACTCCTGGTTCACAACCTCCGGCAGCAAAGTTGTATCCGAGGGCTGTTATGGCACTAATGTGGAAGGTTTTGTTGAATCGTTGTGCCCAGGGTTGGCAACCAGTTCCACCGCCGCTGATTCGGCCTTGAATTGTGATCTTTCCCTTAACGGTTGCGATCACGGTACCCATGTGGCCGGTACTGTTGCCGGTAATGACGATGCAGGGCCCAATTTCGGTGTTGCGCGCGGGGCTGATATCGTTGCCATGAAGGTGTTCAGCAAGTTCCTGACCGATGATGACTGTGGTGCGGGCCAGTCGCCCTGCATCGCTTCTTACAGCTCCGACCAGATTGCCGCAATGGAGCGGGTATTGGCCCTGGCCGACAACATCAGTATTGCTGCAATCAATATGAGCCTGGGTGGAGGCCAGTACTTTGACCAGGCCAGTTGTGACGCCGACAATGTAGCCGTGAAAGCCGCCATAGACAACTTAAGGTCGGTCGGCATAGCTGCAGTAATCTCCAGTGGCAATAATGGCTGGACCGACAGCATAGGGTCACCCGGTTGTATTTCTACAGCGATTAGCGTCGGCGCGACAAGTGATTTTGATGAAATGGCCTGGTTCTCCAACACCTATCCTCAAATACACCTGTTGGCACCCGGTATGGATATCACTTCTTCAGTGCCCGGTGATGGACTGGGTGTTAAGCAGGGAACTTCAATGTCGGCTCCCCACGTCGCTGGTGCCTGGGCCGTGATGAAACATTTGGATCCGGGTGCCACTGTGGGTGAAGTTCTTACGACTTTACAGAACACCGGCACACCCGTAAGTGATTTGAGAATCGGTGGAATTGAGACCGATATACCGCGTATCGATCTTGAGGCTGCCATTGGTGACCAGAGATCAACTTTTGGCATCAATAACAACGGCTCCGCGACCCTGACAGTGACATCGATAACTCCGGAGTCGGCAGCACCCTGGATAAGCTGGTTACCAGAAGCCCCATTTGACGTTCCTACAGGTGGATTGCAGGTTGTAAGCATTACGATTGATTACAGCCTTGCGCCGGCTGGATTGTCTCAGACGCGTTTGCTGGTTTACTCAAATGATCCTGACGAGTCACCGTACCCCGGTGGCGTTATGATCAATGTAACAAAGCCCGAGAGCAATGAACCGGAGTATTCATCCACTCCCCTGCCAGGTGCCACGCTGGCATTTGGTAATGTCGTTATTACAACGGCCAGCAGTCCGCAAGTCGTTGACGTGACAAACCTCGGTGGCGTTGACCTGACGCTCTCCTGTGATATCACAGGAGTAAATGCAGATCAGTTTGACCTGGCGGCCTGCCCAAGCCCTGTGGTTGCAGCCGGGTCTGCGCAAATCTCAGTCACGTGTGACCCCCAGTCGATAGGTTCAAAACAGGCGACACTTGAAGTTTCAAGCAATGATGCCGATGAGGGCGAGGTGAGTTTTACCCTGACCTGCATTGGAGTTGAGCCACCGGATGAAGGCTTGATTTTCTCAGATGGTTTTGAGGGCGATCCGTTTCCGGCTGCACCGGATCTCGTGGTCATCAATCCCGGTGTCGATAATTCCGAACTGACACCCGGCCAGCCTTTCACCATTGATGCAACTGCCCTGAACCAGGGTGATGACCCGGCGGATGCTTCCACATTACGTTACTTCCTTTCTGTCGATAACGTTATTGCAGTCGATGATCTTGAGTTGGGAACCGATGCAATTCCATTATTGTCACCCGCTTCAAGTTCTGCCCAGGACCTGTTCACCGCCGCTCCAGTGACCGATGGTACCTATTGGGTTGGCGCCTGTGTAGATGTGGTGGCGGGTGAAATCAACATAAACAATCAATGTTCGACGTCTGCGCAGATCACGGTGCTTACACTCACCGGTACTGCAGTTTCAAGTTTTACACCATCCACATACACCCCTGAACAACCGCTTGCGGTCAGCATCACGGTCACACCGGATACCGGTGTCACTAGCCACGAGGTTGAAGATACCGTACCAGTGGACTGGGTGGTTTCAGCGATAAGTAACGCCGGTGTTTTTGACGCGCTTGACAATGCAGTGAAGTGGGGACCGTTCCTTGATGATTCAGCGCGGGTACTCAGCTATACGGTTACCCCACCGGTCAATTCCATCGGCATCAAGACCTTCACTGGACAGGCCACTTTTGATGGAACCGTTGTTGCCACTACCGGAGACCGCCAGATAGACGAAGCCAGCCCATCGCCTGATGCGGATGGTGACCGTTTACCGGACTCGGTAGAGACCAACACCGGTGTATTTGTTGATGCCAACAATACCGGCACCAACCCGAACATTGCCGATACCGATGGTGACGGCATCAGGGATGGCGATGAGGTGCTGGGGACTTTGGCCGGTCTTGACCTTCCAGCCATGGGTGTGAGTCCGTTGCGTAAAGACCTGTTGCTTGAGTATGACTGGTTTGATGATGCTAATGACTGTGCTGCACACTCGCACCGTCCAACTGCCGGAGCAATAGCTTCTGTAACAGCTGCATTCAACATCTCACCCGAGCCCAATCCAGACGGTACAAACGGCGTTAACCTGATCAGTGATTACGGCCAGGGTGGTGCATTTACCGGCGGCAACTTTATCAACGACGCAGATGGTGTTATCGATGGTGGTGTTAGCGGCGGCGACTTTATGAATTATAAGGCAGCCAATTTTGCAGCTAATCGAAACGGTTATTTCCACTATGTACTGCTGCCGCACCGCTATTACATCAACAGTGGCAGTTCAGGACAGGCGGAAGTGGCGGGCGACGACCTGATTGTTTCTCTGTATTGCGCCAATTCAAATCAGAATGTTGCGAACACCATCATGCACGAGGTCGGCCACAATCTGTTTTTGCTCCATGGCGGTAATAATGATTGCAACTACAAACCCAACTACAACTCGGTGATGAACTATAAGTACCAATTCCCGGGCGTTGACAACAATTGCACACCTGATGGAGATGGCGTGCTTAACTACTCAATCGGTGACCGTATAGATCTGAATGAAAACAGCCTGAATGAGAACAACGGTACCTGCGGTACTGGAAGCCAATTCGACTGGAATAACAATGCGTCCATAGAAAGCTCAATCTCACTTGACATCAATACCTATGATGGCCAGGTTGGGGCATGCGGTGGCACATTAACCACCCTGCAAGACTATAACGACTGGGGCGGACTGTATTTTCTCGGTATCGGCGATGCTGACGGAGCAATGGCAGTGCCCATTCAGATCATTACCGAGCAACCGGTTCCCGCGGAGTATCTCAACCGTATTGACTAAGACATCGGTATAGGCAGAGCCTGGTTTTTTCAGGCTCTGCTTGCCTCAACCGTATCCGTCACGGAAGATGAGGGACGCGCCTTTAACCGGCCATGAGTAAGGCGATTTGCCGACGGGTTTGAAACCATCCGTTGCAAACAGGAAATCTGCAACACCGCCACCCTCAGAACCCGACAGCCATGCGGCTATGAATGCATCACTGTTATTCATATCCTCTTCAATCACCAGCACCCTTCCGGAAATGAGCACCATAATGACCTTTTTCCCCAAATTCTTACAACCGGTAATTAAATTCTTATGTGCATCAGTTAGCCACAGTTCATCGCTGTCCCCTTTAAACTCTGCATAGGGGGTTTCTCCAACCACTACGACTGCTTTATCAGCTGACACTCATAACAGCCATTTTCAGCATATTCGACGTTCGTCGCCACTGAGCTTATTGCTTCAAGAATTGTCGTTGCGCCACGATAACTCTCTGATTGTCCTTGCCATTTGATAGTCCAGCCACCACTTTGCAAACCACTGTCAGTAGCTCCGTCAGCAAGATAGTGTTTTGCGGTAGCTGCGACCGTATCGCGCCTGGCCAGGCTCAAACCCTGAAGACCCTGAATTGAAGCAATCGCAGCAGCCGTGGTTAAATCCCTGTCCTCCGTGTAACCCTCATAGACCCTGCCCCAATGTTCATGTCGAGGCATCGCGATACAGGGCGAAAAGGTCCAGTTGAAACCCGTTCCTGCCACTTCTTTGGCAGTGATTTGTGAGGCTTTTTTAATAAGGGCTACGTTTCTTGTGGCAGCCATACCAATGTTATGAGGGAAAATCACTGCACCATCAAAAGTATTTTGCCCATGAACCGCATCAACGGCGATAAGCAATGGTATTCCAAGACGGGTTTTAAGCGCTTCAGTTTGAAACTCATTGAATTTATTAATCCAATCCATGGCATCCGGACCCGGGACCGGACCATCGGTATGAATAATAGAGCCGATGCTTTTTTCACGAATAATGTCCGGAGAAACGTCAACGTGCCAAACCGATTGTGTCATTTGACCAATCTTTTCGTCTAGATTCATCTTTACATGATGCAGTTGAATAACTCACTTACCAAAGTTGGAATACAGGGGAATGATCAGCGATAGTACTTGATCAAAAAAAAAGACCGGGCAATGCCCGGTCTTTTTCGTTCAACTTCTAAATCAGTTAACCGACATCTTTACGCCGAATAACAATACCTCCCATGCTCAACAGCGCCAGGAACAATAACACCAGGCTCCATTGTGAAAGCGTTGGGATTGGCTCTGATATCGGAGAGAATTCCGTTACATTGATATCAAGCGTTACCTGCGGCGCGTCATTATAGTTAGCATCACCTGCCTGATCAGCGGTCACGGTACAGGTACCGACGGCTAGATAGGTAACAGTGCTGCCAACAACGCTACATATGGCCGCTGTATTGCTGGCAAAGATAACGGGCTCAACTGAGCCTCCACCTGTTGCACTCAACGTGGAGGTCGAGCCCAAGAATCCGAAACCAGGATTTGCAACAAAGTCTGTGATGACCTGATCTCCTATAGCAACGGTGATATCGAGAGTGACCTGTAGTGCGGCATTAAAGTCATCATCACCTGCCTGATCGGCGGTCACCGTACAGGTACCGGTAGCCAGATAAGTAACGGTACTGCCAATAACGCTACATTCGGCCGGTGTGCTGCTACCGAAGGCTACTGGCAGGCCAGAGTCTGCAGTTGCACTCAGGGCTGAGGTTCCATCAACCACGCCAGCAGCCGGATCGGCGGCCAAACCGGTGATCGTTTGATCAGTTTTGTCTACGCCAATATCCAGCGTAACTTGAGTTGCGGGATTGTAATCATCATCACCCGCCTGATCTGCGGTCACCGTGCAGGTACCCCCAGAATTAAAAGTAACTGTGGTTCCAACGACAGTGCACACCGACGGTGTACTGCTACCGAAATCAACTAACAGGCCGGAGCTCGCAGTTGCACTCAGGGCTGAGGTTCCGTTAAGGGTGCCGGTAGTGGGGTTGGCTGCAAAACCGTCGATCGTTTGGTCAGCTTTGGCTACGACTATGTCCAATGTAACTTGAGGTGCCGCATTGAAAGCTGCATCACCAGCCTGATCTGCGGTTACCTGACAGACACCGGCCGCCAGGTAGTTAACCGTAATGCCATCCATATCGATTGTACAAATGGCGGATGTGTTGCTACCAAAAGTAACTGCCAAACCGGAGCTTGCAGTTGCACTCAGGGTTGAGGTTCCACCAAACACGCCAGGATCCGGAACGGCTGCAAAACCGGTAATCGTCTGGTCAGCTGCCATAGCTGCCAGAACAGTCAAAGTCCATGTTGTGTTAACGGTAGTAACAACTCCACTTGCAGAGAAATTTATATCAAAGGCATTGGTAGAATCACCGGAAGACGCTCCGGACAATACCGGCAAACTGACTGTGGCGAAGTCCGCTGATGTCAATAAATTGGGGGTGAAATTAACACCAATTCCTTTTACGGTGTTAGTGGCCGTGTCAACTGCACACGACATAGTTGTCAGTCCGGTAGCAATCGCCGCGGCACAATCTACCACTATGGCAGTCTCGTCGACTACCGTTTCGTCATAGGCCATGGTGAAATCGAAATTGGTTGTGTTGCCACCGGCAACAAATCCAAGCGTTACAGCTGCTGTATCGCCAATAGCAACCGAAACCGTTGGCACTGTAATTGATTGTGCGAAGGCACTGCCTGCTATTAAAAATAACACCAGCCCTACAATTGACTGCAGTTTAGTTTTCATCTCTACTCCAAAAATTTTGTTGATCATTTTTTTATCACTGTTTGTTTAAAAGATATTTCTAAAGACCTAAAAATATGGCTACAACGCAGTCAATATCACCCGAATTAACTGAGCCATCCAGGTTACAATCAACCACTCCCAATGCCAGTGAGTTGGTGAGAAATTCTGCCACGACCAAATCAATGTCTCCCGAATTGATGCTTCCATCAAGATTCGCATCACCCGCAAGTAACATTCCTATCGGCCCTGTATGGCGCGAATCATATTCATCAAAAGTCATTAGCCCAGTCAGTCCACCAAAGCCGTTTGGCGCGCCTAGCTGCACCGACTCAACCATACCGTCTCCCGAGGTGAAGGTCATATCGGGAAGGTCAATGGTTGCATCGGAATTTACCCATAAACTACCTGTAGCTCCACTGACCCAGGAAAATTCAACGAGGTTCCAGTGCGTGGGATCTGCGGCAACAGAGACGCTGGTCCCTGAAATTGCAGTCGCATCAAAGATAACATCAGTACCATCATAGCTAATTGAAAACATCTTGGCGGGGGCAGTGGCGCCTTCATCAGAATAAGCTACAAACAAATCAGTGCTGCCACTTCCGGTCAACTCTGGGAAAAAATAAAAGCGAACATTAAAGCTATCAACAACTGACGGACTTCCATCCTGCACTCTACCCTCTCCGTCAACTTCAAGTCCGCAAAGGCCATTTAACCGTGCTACCCCATTATTGGGGTCATCTGCGGTTATTGCACCGGTGGCGCCTGCCAACCAATTATCGGTAGTGCAGGCCAAAGCAGCCGAAGAAAATAAAGAAAATACGAGTAATGAAGCCAGGTAGATCAAACGAAATTGAGATAAATTTGATGAGGTGTTCATTGGTTTCCCCTCCCTTAGTTCCAACAAAATATAGCGTGATGAGCCAATTGACTGGCTGATTCTGTAGCCTTCCTTTCCATACTGGTTACTCCTTATCTAGCGCAAGTACTGACCAGTTAACTTACTTTACACGTACTTGCCAATCACCGAGTTGACTTAAACCACCTTTAACTTCCGGAAGTTACCTGGAACCCAGCAGTTTAAAAGTAACGAAACCTTCAAAGAACACCATCGCAATTTAAATACGATTATGTTCTGAAAGCTACTCCCGCATTTTCTACACAGCTTATTTTGCCGCGCCGAATTTATTAAGGGTGCCAATCTGTAGCATCCGTGCTTATGTGCATAGTACATGGAACAGCGTGCTTCTTCAAAGCAAATATGTAATGCTAAAATCTGAACCATATTTCTGGACGGGCATGTGAATGAAAGGCAAACTCTGGCAAGTTACCGGGAAAGCACTAACTCTGTGCCTGTTTATCATTCAATTTTCTGGTGCAGTCTACGCTCAATACGATTTCAGCCATGCTGATGACAGCAATACGGTGGTAGTACGCTACTCGCGGACCCCGGGTGAGCTTGAGACACCAGACACCAGCACAACAGCCACGATTTACGGTAATGGTCGGGTAATAGTGCACTACCCTCCTCATGGAACACGAAAAGGTGACTACCAGACAAAATTGTCGGGTGCCGAGCTTGATGCTCTTATATCCAATCTACTTGACAAAAATTTGTTGGCGTATGACGCACAGGATGTTGCCAATCAAAAGCAAAAAATCATGCAGGACGAGAACATTGGGTTCTACATCGGTGATGCTGACATCTCGATAATCGAAATCAAGCTCGCCAGCTACAATCCGCAAGGTCTTCCGAACAGGTACGATGTTCGAGAAAAAATCTCCATCCCTGCCTTGCAGGCACAAGCACGGCGTTTCCCGTCAATACGATCCTTGGTGAACCTGGCCGCTGCCGAGCGCCAGTTCCTTGACCTGATTAACAGCGACAATCTCAGTCCGCTGCGCTGAGATATCTGAAGGCACTACACCTATGAGCAGAAAGCCCAAATGGATTCAGTTAGGGAGCGTTATCCTACTTATAACCCTGGGGTCTTACTCGACCGCCTGGGGTGGTGCTTTTATCGGCTCTTTGGGAAGCGACTCAAGCCTGAACAATCAGGACTTCATCATGCATCCGAAAGGTTATGCGGGCTCAGGTACAGATTTGACCATCAATCTATGCATCGTGCCCGGAGCTCCAAACGCGGACGCCATGGTCATACCGGTCGCAAATATGGCTGCCAAGATTACCGCCCTCACCGGTCAGACCGGAAACCTCTCAAGCAGTGACGGTGGTGACCCGGTTCCATTCTCATCATGGGATTGGGAATCAGTCGCCTTACACGAAATGGGACATTGCCTTGGCCTGGGTCACGCCAACGCCGCTTCCGAGTCCGGTTTGTCAGGTAGCGATCAAAATTACACCAAGGCCGCTGTGGGTGCAAACGCAGTTCTCGATGTGGCTGCTGGAGCCGACTCGATCAAGGGTTCAGGTGACGACGTGCGTATGGATGATGTCAGCGTGCATTGGTTCCGCAAAGACAGCAACGACCCCTGTGGCGACCCGGGAACGACAACGTTTGATTCAACAACCTACACAGTAAGCGGGGCACTGCCCCCTGGCGACCTGTTTCCCGCCAATGCTGACAGAACTGTCTGCTCTGCGCTTGGTTCGGCCAACACTGAAGCAATCATGCAACAAGGCTCTCCCAACGGCCAGGCGCAGCGCTTCCTGAGTCATGATGACGAGGCCATGTTTCGCCTGGCGATGTCGGGGCTGGATGAAACCCAGGGCAATGCGGATGACTATACGCTTTCCGCCGTGTCTCTTGGTATCTCAGCGTCACCCGACTGTGACATCAATTTTTCATTTGATGATTCCATGACTGGATTTGCAGTCTGCTCTGTCGGTTACACATTCCTGAACAGTGATCATGGTGCAATTACCAGCGCAAATGCATACTTCAGCACCACTGCAGTTACCTGGTTCTTCAATGAGAGCGGTGGTTCATATATATTTGCTGATGGCTTTGAAGAATAAGAAAATATCCACGGAGTCGAGGAAAGCATCAAGTGGTATGTCAACACCGGCGACTGGCGCCGGGTTGCGATTTGCGGGGCTGAATGCGTTTATATTGATTGAAACCTTCGTCGGTCAGCTTTAGAGAGCTAGTCCTGAGTAGATTCAAACCCATCCGCGAACACGCTTTCGTCATCCTGTTTAAATCGATAAACCACGCCGGTATTGGCCACGGGACGGCCATTGAACAGAGTGCCGATATGCACGAGGTACAATTCACCCGCCTCATCCTCTCCAAAGGCACTGGGGTGGTAGTTGGTGTCGAGCCAAAGCGCTTCACTCCAGGCACCCTCGTTCTCATTTGCAAACCAGATGTGACCATTACAGAAGTCAGAATAGATGTAATCACCCTGCATGGCGCTGATCGCGCCCCGGTATACATAACCCCCGGTGACCGAACAGCCACCGGCCGTTGCTTGCAGGTACTCCAGAATCGGGTCGATCAACGGGACCTGGGCATCACAGGTATTAAGGAAAATGCTGCTGCCTTCTTTACAATTCCAACCATAGTTATCACCACCCACATGGCTGGCAGACTGCCAACTTATTTCCTCTACCACATTCTGTCCGACATCACCAATAAACATGTCTCCAGTGCTACGGTCAAAACTCCAGCGCCATGGATTCCTCCAGCCATAAGTCCAGATTTCATCACAGACACCGTCATCTCCCAGCCATGGGTTGGCGATTTGGCCATTATCCGTCTGAAATGGAATTTTATAATTCTGAATCTCTCCGCACTTCTCGACACCCTGCGGTTCCTCAGCGGTTCCGTGCACATCTATACGCAGCATTTTACCAAGCAGCGCTTCACTTCCTGAGGCACTCAGAGTTTGCGCGCGATTATTCGGGTCGCCGCCGCTGCCCCCATCTCCCATCCCTATATATAAGTATCCATCCGGACCAAAATGAATATCACCACCGTTGTGATTGCTAAAGTCCTGCGCGATTTCAATAATGATACTTTCCGAGTCTTTATTCGCGACATCTTCATCGCCTTCAGAAACGCTGAATCTTGAAACCCGGGTCCAGTCCCTGTTTGCCGACACATTATAATAGGTGTAATTGACATAAAAATAACCGTTGACCTCATACTCAGGGTCAAAAGCAAGACCCAGCAGACCTTGTTCATTACTGCCGTTTTCCACCCGGTCGACAATGTCGAGGAAAACAGTTTCCACCAACTCCCCCTGGCTGTTAACGATGATGTGGATCTGACCGGCTTGCTCAACTACAAACAACCGGCCCTTACCATCGCCCGCGTGCCGAACGGCCACCGGGCGATTCAAGCCGGTTGCGATTGGTTCCAGTATCAAACCCGGAGGTGGAGAAGCGTATGCAAAAAAAGCCATGCCCATAAGTACGGCGGCCAACAGGCTTCTTGAAAAACTAAAATACACTTTCATTTCCGATGGCAAGAATACTATTTTACGAGACTGAAGCTGTTTATTGCCCATAATCTACACGCGCAATATATTTCAAAACAATCATCATCATGGTGATAAGCAGCAACAGTCCGGCGAAGCCTGTAGCCGGCACTGCCGGTGTCGCCACCGGTGTCGCCAGCGGTGTGTATTCAACCATAAGCCCCGGCCTTGTTAGCGAATCAACATGTTCCCTGCTCAACAAACGCCGGGCATTCTGAACTGCGGGTTCATCACCCAGGACAATCCAGCCAAAGTTAGTGGCCGGGTTGTTGACCCATGCAGCAACATCGGCAACCAATTGGGCAGACGACAAAAAATTAAGTGCCTGGGGGGAAGAACTGTAATTTGCGCTTTGTGAAGCAGTTGCAATGAAATCACCACCCGCAGCGTTCCAGGTATCTGTTGAAAAGAACGTATGAATCCATGTTGCATCACCGGTTGCAGCCCCTGTGCCCTGCCCTTCGGGACCTGGCGCGTTTGATGAACCCTCCCCCCAGTCGCTCAGCAGACGGTGTACCGTGGAAACACCACCGGTAGCGCCCGTAGGTACCTTGTCTATGGTCAACTGCAATTCCACCGTGCTGATTTCAGAACCCGGCGGTATGGCGGACAGGTCAAAGCGCAATAGTGCCCGCCTGAGTAGACGGTCGATGCCGTTGTCACCACCGGTACGCCCCATAAACAGGTATTGACCGGCACCATTGCTAAAACTGCCCTGTGCATCTTCGTATAATGTATTGTCTTTTTGCGGTTCCAGAAGCAGAACTTCAGCCAATAGATGGCCACTAAAAAAGATCAGCAATAAGGCAATCAGCCGGAAAAAATCACGCATATTTACTCCTTTGGATTTAGATCATCCATAATTTTTTGATTCCCATGGAATTCAAAAACTCCACATGCCATGTTAGACTCTGGCTCATAAATATCAATAGATTCCTGACAGCATTCTTGTCTGATCGGCAAAGATGTTCCCAAAAGGGAAAGACCACCATCTGGTCTTTGGGTAATCGTTCAAGGAGGAACTATAAAGTGTCATCTGAAAAAGCCAATTTATCCCGTCGCTCTTTTATCGCCAGCAGTGCCGTTGCCGGTACCATTGGACTGGCTGGTACGACAACTGCCAGTGCCGATGAAATCCCATCCAAATTTGCCCAGGCTACGCCGTTGATGCCTGCGCCCCAGGTAGCACAGGAAGAGTCGGTAACCACCACACCATTCGCTGCCCGGTTGCTGAACAAGGCCGCATATGGACCCCGACAAGGCGAGGTGGCAGCATTTGAAGCCCTTGGTGGTGACAATACCACGCGTCTGCAGGCCTGGTTGCTGGAGCAACTGAACCCTGTAGCCTCTGATCCCGAGGTTGATAACCGGGTGAACCCCCTGACCACGCCGCCCGGTCTTGAATATGACACCATTAACAAAACAGCGCTTGAGCTCTGGCAGGATGGACTGAGCGACGATTACAATATCCGCAGACGCCCTGTGTACCAGATGGAGCGCCTGACACTTTTGCGTGCTACATACAGTAAATGGCAGCTACGCGAAGTGATGTACGACTTCTGGTTCAACCATTTCAATATTTATGGCCGGGAATTCCCCGCACAATCCATGATGCCTGAGTATGATCGCCAGTTGCGTTTAAATATATTTGGCAAATTTGAGGATATGCTGCTTGCAAACGCACGCACATCAAGCATGATTTATTACCTCGATAACTATGCCAACACCTGGCCCCGCCCCAACGAAAACTATGCCCGTGAGGTTATGGAACTACATACCCTTGGGGCGGTTGAAAACTACTATGGCACCGTTGATCCGGGTGACGTAGGCACAAACATTCACGGCGAACGTGCCGGTTATACCGAAATTGATGTTTTCCAGCTTGCCAAGGCGTTAACGGGCTGGGGGGTTTCCGACGGGCGCAGTGAAGCACCTGATACCGGTCAATTTCTTTTCCGGGATTTCCAACACTATGATTTTTCTGAAGGCCCGATCGAGGTCATGGATGTCACCATCAACCAGGCAAGTAATCCACCCAATGATGAGACCGATGTCACGACCATCCTGAGCTACCTGGCAAGACACTATGGTACGGCCCAGTATATTGCATGGAAGATGTGTGTACGGCTGATCTCGGATGCTCCGTCTGAAGCGATTGTTGAAAGCACCGCTGATGTGTTTTATGCAAATCTCGATAATCCCGAGCAGTTAAAAATGGTGTATCGCCATATTATTGAGTCAGATGACTTTCAAAACAGCTGGGGTGAAAAGGTAAAACGACCGGTCGAAACGGTGGTACATGCGATGCGTGGTGCCGGTGTGGATTTCACCATGCGCACTGGTCATGACCCGAGCAATCGCATTGTTTCCCGCCTCGATGACAGCAGCCACTACCCGTTTTATTACGCACCACCAACCGGATATCCTGATGAACGCGCTCTGTGGATGGGCAGTGGCCCCCTGGTTTCTTCATGGCGTACCGTCACACGAATGTTACGGGAATTTGAAATTGTCAACCTGGCAGAACAAACCAACCTGGCGATTCCCTCGTGGCAAGATCGAACGGCGGAGAATATTGTAGAAGCTTGGATGGACCGCGCACTTGGTTATGCATTGCCCGCAGCGCAGGCAACAAAAATCGTGGAGTTCATCCAAGGTATTACATCCATATCCGGTGATTCAATTTGGGATAATGAGTCCAGCGATACAACAAAAAACAGCGCATACCAGAAAGTCATCATGGCGGTCGTCGGGCTGGTCCTGATGTCGCCAGATGCGATGCGACGCTGAGGGGTATGAAATCATGAGCAAATTTAATCGACGCGATTTTCTTAAAGCCTCTGCTACCGTTGCACCGCTGGCTGCTACCGGCCTGGGTTCATCACTGAGTTTTGCTGCGGACCCATACAGCGACAATATCTTCGTGTTTGTATTCCAGCGCGGCGGTATTGACGGCCTGAGCTTTTTAACACCCATGGATGGTCATCCCGACCGTGGTCTGTATGAAGCATTACGCCCCAATGGCACGATGATACCGAGTGCCAATCTCGAAGCATTGTCAGGTGGCTGGGGGCTGCATCCTGCCGCCGCACCATTAAAGGATTTGTGGAACCAGCAGGATTTAGCCATTGTCCAGGCTGCGGGCCTGTCGGTTCCCAACCGCAGTCATTTTGAGGCTGAACGCTATGCAGAACTGGGAACACCGGGTAACCGTTTTACCAACACCGGCTGGCTGACACGCCATATCCAGACGTCGAACAATCTGCCGGGTGAATTGTACTTACCTGCGGTGATTACAGAATCAACCGTGCGCTATTCGTTTTTGAATGAACCCTCTGTACTGACCATGCGTTACCCACAGAACTTTGACTTTGACAGCTATCATCACGAGGAAGAGCAGGAAGCAGCCCTGGCCAATATCTATGCTGTTGAAAATGGTGAGATGGATGTTGCCGGTTTGCAGGCACTGAATGCCATGGATTTGATCGAAACGATTGATTTTAGCGGCTATGTTCCCGCCAACGGTGCTGTCTACCCACCCAGGCCGGATAATCCGGATCGGCTGACCAGTTTTGGTGAAGAGTTGAAAATCATCGCCCAGCTGATCAAGGAACAGACCGGTGTGCGACTGGCGCAAACCGACATAGGTGGCTGGGATACGCATAATACCCAGGGAAACGAAGTGGACGGTGGCTTTTACAATAACGTCCGCGACCTGGCCCATTCGATCAAAGCCTTTTTTGCCGACCTCGATACACCGGCACCTGGTGGTGGCTCCTGGGCTGATCGCACCACGATGATTGTCTACAGCGAATTTGGTCGCCGTGTATTCGACAACGCCGATGCGGGCACCGACCATGGCTGGGGCAATAACTGTTTGGCAATTGGAGGCGGTGTGAATGGCGGTCAGTTTTACGGTAACTGGCTGGGCTTGTCTGAAGACGCAATCTATCAGGGTGCAGACGTGCCTGTCACCACCGATTTCCGAACCATATTTAGTGAGATGCTGATTAAACGCCTGCACAACAACAAGCTATACGAGATCTTTCCAGGCTATACCGCGGACGAGTACCAACCGCTGGGGATTTTCAGTGGCTCCGCCCTGCATCCCGACTTCAATGACCCGGATGTTATTTTCAAAGACGGTTCGGAATAAACCACGGGTTCATTTTTACGGGTAAGGAGATGCGTTCGATCCTCTTAGGGGTCTATCGCTCAACGCGCCGCCATATTAGTGTTCATTTATTGGTCTCAGCAGAAAGTCAGGACATCTGATGAAAGTCAGTGTGTCGCCGCTCTTTGTTTTCCGGACAAGGATGACACATTCCACAACTGGATTTACTCCAGCCAGACTGGCATCGCCCTATCGAAAGCCCGGGTTCTCTTTAACAGGCTTATTTGCCAATTTTCAACCTGCCACGGCCGGCCTGACTTTCGCGACTGGTTAGCTGATACCAGTCGGTTTCTACGAAATACCCCCGGATCAAATGTCTTCGAATGATGCTGCCAGCATGGTGGGCACGATCGTCACCGGTCGCGGTCAGGGTGGTGCACTGAATTTTTTTGGAAAGTAACCTATACTTTTCAAGTAACAGCTTTTCCGACTCCATGTAACTTAGTGAAAACGAAGGGCTTTAATGTTTTGAACTTTGATCTCGAGCCTCAGGACAGAAGAGAGATCACAGTGGGTCTTGATCGAACCGAGATAACCGCCATAAAAGTGTCGGTTCAGACTCGTAAAAAAGCTACTCTGGATAGCGCACCAACTTTTCGCGTTGACCGGGGTACTTACTATCAAGCCTGCCAACCGGACAGCATTGGAAACGCAGAATGTTAGTTGAAATGAAAACCAGGAGAGAGAGATGAGTTTCAAACAGTCAGGCAATACAAAGGTATGGATGCTGATCGCGGTGTTAATCGTGGCAGCCGGTGCTGTGATGTTCTTCAGCAAAGGCATGTCACCTGACGCTGAACAGGCCGCAGGCACCATTGTTCCAGCTGAACGCTATCGTTCAAACGTGATCAGCAGCGATGACGTTGTCCTGGGCTCAGGTGAGGCTTCAGGATTAGTCGATAAATCTGTTGAGGTGATGTCCGCCGACGCAGCATATGCGTCAAATGCCGCCAACGCACGTAACGCCTCTGACGCACGTAACGCCTCTGACGCACTTAACGCCTCTGACGCACTTAACGCCTCTGACGCACGTAACGCCTCTGACGCACGTAACGCCTCTGACGCACTTAACGCCTCTGACGCA
>RCNE010001357.1_pt1 | contig 21074 bp, 17 predicted proteins | sample 2041361 | NCBI WGS metagenome assembly RCNE01 (sample SAMN09708229, study PRJNA481090) | Marine sediment metagenome, whole genome shotgun sequencing project.
GCTCATGATGCAACTCCCCTGTAACCGGAAATCGCGCCGTTATACCAACGCGCAATGAACAGCGTGAATGCATGCATCAACTTGGTAAATGGAAATACGATCAGCAGCAGTTCAACACTCAATATGTGTATCGCCAGCAAGGACGGCGCCGTGAAGCCAATCCGGTGAAACGCGATATAGCCGGTAACCACCGGCAGCAAAGTCACGAACCAGGTTAACAGATCCTCGAAATTGGTCAGATAGCGCATGACCTTGTTGGTCAGGCGGTTCACCAGTGTCGCCAACAACGCGATGATAGTGACCACGGCGAAGGCATCAATCACTGCTGTTGGCAAGGAAGGCCAGCCAAAACCGATGATGTCTTTGAGAAACAGGATATGCGGCGCTGAAAGAAAACAGATGACGAATAATCCAATATGGAAAATGTAGCCCAACACAATGGTCAGACTGGAACGCTGGAACGTCGTGCGGTCCGGTACTGTCCGCGTAATCATCGTTTTCAGACCACTGGACATTTCCGGCCCCTTGGCTTCGGCAAGGTTAGCCTTTCTGCCCAGAACCAGAATCTCGAAAATCCGGATCACGACACCGGCAACAAACACGATGGTTGCGATCTGTAGTCCGGGTCCACGTGCCCAACTCAGAAGTTCGATTTCGGTCATAGTCTCTTCCTCATTTATCCTGGCTCATCAAACATCAACACCGCCTGCTACTTACTCAGGTCTTCGATGGTTGTCTTGATATGAATTTTGTTACTTGCGTTTTTCTTAGCACGGTTCAAGGCGCCTATCGCCGCCCCTGCGGCAGCCGCGCCGGCGGCTGCATATACGGCCGTCTGCGAGATGTTTTCAGTCGGCATGGAAAGTGCCTTGTAGAACCCTCCGCCATCCCAGAAATTCGGTTCAGAACAACCTATACACGGATGACCCGACTCGATCGGGAAACTGGTGCCATTGTTCCACTTGGTTGTTGCACAAGCGTTGTAGGTCGTTGGGCCCTTACAGCCGAGTTTGTACAAACACCAGCCCTTCCTCGCACCCTCGTCATCGAAGGTTTCTGCAAACTGGCCCTTGTCATAGAATGGCCGCCGGTAGCAACGGTCATGAATACTCTGGCCATAAAATGCCTTGGGCCGGCCGATGTGATCGAGTTCCGGCAGAGAGCCAAAAGTCAGGAAATGCGCCAGCACACCGGTGATGACAACAGGGATCGGCGGGCAACCCGGGACATTGATAATGGGCTTGTCGGTGATGATATCTTTGACAGATACCGCGCCGGTCGGGTTCGGGTTGGCGTGTGGTATACCGCCGTATGTGGCACAGGTACCCACTGCTATGATCGCTGCTGCACCCTTCGCACTTTCAATTAACATATCGAGGTTGCTGATACCGGCTATGGTTGAATAACCGGGGTTATCCAGCGGTATTGAGCCATCGACTACCAGCAGATAATTACCGTAATTTTCCTCCATCGCAGCTTCGCGGGCAGCCTCAGCAGCGGTTCCGGCTGCGGCCTGCAAGGTGTGATGGTAGTCCAGGGAAATTGAATCGAAAATAAGGCTCTCGATGGTCGACGTGTGCGCACGTGTCAACGACTCCGTACAGCCTGTGCACTCCTGGAATGACAACCAGATCACCGAAGGTCTCCTGGCCTTCTCCAGCGCCTTGGCGATCGTGGGTATCATGGCCGGCGGCAATGCCATCATTGACGCCGTTGTTGCACAAAACTTCATAAAACTGCGACGGGAAACCCCTTGGCTGCGTAGCACTTCACCCAGTGTTCCTTTTTCCGGGACTTCTTTTTTAGTGGATAAATCCTTCTTCATGTTTCCGTCTCCGCGAGTATCTATGTGTCTTGTGTTTCCAGCTCGTGTGCAAGCTCGATTAACGCGTTTGACATATCCTCGGTCTGTGACTTGAGTATGTCCGGTAATTTCGTAATTTCGATGAAGCGGCTGACAATGGCTTCATCATCGTTGTAGTGTGTTACCAGCCAGACGCCGGCATATCGGGTTTCATAGATTTCACTAAGACCCAGCACATCCAGTTGCGCGTGGACCTCACCCTGTCCGAGCGTCTCGAGTATGGTTTCCTCTTCTCCCGGTGCCAGAGGAATACTGCGAAGGTCGATGATACTGGTCTCACCGCTGTCCAGCAGTTCTTCCAGTGCATGCCGGACCTCAAACAGTATCGGCCGCGCATTCCAGGTAAGCTCATTGCCCGTCTGGATATTGAATGGTGAAGTGTTCATCTGCTTTATGTGGCTAACCTCTATATCAAATTCACGTGGGCGGGTTTTTCGGAAATCTCAAAATTGCTTTTGGATGCCTGCTCTAGAGCCCGCGTCCATTGCCCCAGTAAGTCAACGGCATGTTCAACAGCAACAGGAAGTCCTTTTGCAACGGCATGTGTTGGTGACATTCCCCATTCGATAGTGGCAGGTTGTATTCCGATTAACGCCCGGTTCTCCGGCAGGGATTCGGTCAAACGTGCAATATCAAACAGGTCAAGCAAGCCGACTTCGTGTGGACTGCGCCTGGCTGCACCCAGGAACGCATCCATTTCCCCACCCGCCATGGTTCTTACGGTTCCGGGTTGTGCCTTAAGTTCAGCAGCATCAAAAACTATCAGGTTGTCACAGTCTTCAATGTAGGCAGCCAGCGTGAAGCTGAGCGTACCGCCATCGATATAAGTGAGATTTTTTAAATCAGGATGGGATGATTGCAGTAAATTCAGCGCGTGAATGCCCGCGCCTTCGTCACTCAGAAGGGTATTGCCGATACCGAGAATAAGCGTATTGGTCAGTTTCACACCTTGTCGCTCTTTTTTCTTAAACTTATCTTAAGATGGTTGGAGCCGCGTCAAATTGACGCAGATCAATATATGTTAAGAAATACTAATATATTGATTTTCCAATTCAACATCAGCTTGATTCAGGTCAAGGGCCGGAATGAATACATGTATTAGGGTAGCTACAGCTTCCCTTTATTTGAATGGAAAAAGAACGATGTGCCTTGGTATCCCCATGCAAATTTGCGAGATCAATGGCTTCAACGCCAATTGTGAAGCCAAGGGTGTGTTTCGAGATGTCAGTCTGTTCATGCTGCAGGATGAACACCTGGAAGTCAGTGACTTCATAGTTGTTCACGTTGGCTATGCGATTCAGAAAATCACACCGCAGGAAGCACAGACCGCGTGGGAGTTATATGACCAGATGCTCGCAGCTGATTAGGCGCCGATGTACGGAACCGTCTATATTTACAACGACAATGAAATTTGGAGCTGATGATGTGTGATACCTGCGGATGCAATATTACCCCCGGAAACGAACACCTGATTTCAAAAGGCGGCAAGCTGGAGAAAACCGATAGTGGCCGTGAGGCGATTACCGTATTGCATGGCCTGCTTCACGAAAATGATCATACAGCCCTGCACAACCGCGAACATTTCAATGCCCATGGCGTGGTTGCCATCAACCTGATGTCATCTCCCGGCGCCGGCAAGACATCGTTACTGGAATCAACTATCAAGGCCCTGGGTGATGAGTTTCGTATTGCAGTCATTGAAGGTGATCTCGAAACCGAGAACGACGCCGAACGTATTCGCAGCCATGGCGTGACAGCGATCCAGATCACAACCGGCAGCGCCTGCCATCTGGACGCACACATGGTGCACGACGCCGTACATCAACTCGATCTTTCCAATTTCGATATTGTCTTCATTGAAAATGTCGGCAACCTGGTCTGTCCGGCGAGCTTTGATCTCGGACAGCATAAGAACATCGTACTGTTATCCATACCCGAGGGCGATGACAAGCCGGCAAAATATCCGGTGATGTTCCGCACCGCGGATATGGTCATGCTCAGTAAGGCCGACCTGTTACCCATATTGGATGATTTTGATCCTGAGCGTGCTGAGTCGTACCTGCGAAAGCTTGCCAGTCCTGCCCCGTTGATCCGTGCTTCGGCCAAGTCGGGTGATGGCATGGAGGACTGGCTGCGATGGCTGCGTGAAGCGGTCAATGAGGTCCGCCTTGCCATGCAGGCTGCCCCACCCGCGCATGAGCACCATCATCATACTCACGGGTCACATCACTCATCAGGTCATACCTGACCGTTGCATCCATGACATTGACCGCCAACCAGTGGCTGGACCGGATTTGCTCGTTGCCGCTTGAGCGCAAAGTTAAAATAATGAATGTCTGCGGCGGTCATGAACGCTCGATCACCATGGCCGGTCTACGCAGCGCCCTGCCCGCTTCCATTGAATTGATACCCGGTCCCGGCTGTCCTGTCTGTATCTGTCCCGAAGAAGATGTGTATGAGGCCATCCAACTGTCCTTGAAGGAAGACATAATCCTCGTCGCATTCGGTGACATGCTGCGGGTGCCTGTGAATGTTAAAAAAGGCCAGGTACGAACACTGGCCGAGGCAAAGGCACAGGGTGCCGATATTCGTCCGATCGCCTCTCCGGGTGAGGCGGTAAAAATCGCAACGCAAAATCCCGGTTTACCGGTCATATTTTTTGCCGCAGGTTTTGAAACAACCACGGCACCGGTAGCAGCAATGCTTGTCGAAGGCGCACCGGACAATTTGTTTGTATTGTTATCAGGACGTCTTACCTGGCCGGCTGTCGCCATGCTGCTGGACTCCGGTGAAGCCGGTTTTGATGCCTTGATCGCACCCGGTCATGTGGCAACCGTGATGGGACCGGAAGAATGGCAGTTCGTGGTAGACCGTCACGGGATGCCCGCTGCCATTGCAGGTTTTACAAGCGAAAGCCTGCTGGCAGCCATGTACTCGGTCTTGCGCCAACTGATCGACAACCGTTATTTTCTCGACAACTGCTACCCGGAACTGGTGCGGGAGGGCGGCAACCCTTCTGCCCGAAGACAATTGCAAACGGCATTTGATATCGAAGATGCCAACTGGAGAGGCGTCGGCATCATTCCGGCTTCCGGCTATGTGCTGACGGGGCAATACAAACGGCATGATGCACGCAAACACTTCCCGGGCTATGCCGTTGATGCACGCAAACGTGCGGGAGAAATGCCACCAGGCTGTGACTGCGCAAGCGTGGTGCTTGGTAAGATCTACCCGAACCAGTGCCGCCTGTACGGCAAGGCTTGTGTACCACGCAATCCGATAGGCCCATGCATGGTTTCGGATGAAGGAGCGTGTCGAATCTGGTGGGCCAATGGCCTGCGGGAAACCACCGGCAAACAAAAGAAGCGGTCAGGCAGTTAGGAGCCTGTCGGGTTTAACATGATCTACTGCGGAAAATCCGAGTTTGGCCAGATTTCCCGCTCTTTTGCGTCACACGCGGTACCAGTTTTTATTAAAAGATCGAAAAATATGACTCAAATCGGCCTTCCCTCGCTACGATCGGTCAAATCCGACAGGCTCCTCGGCTTCTCAAACATGCCTGGGCGTATATGACAGTCTCCAATCAAATGCAGGCCAGGAAAATCATCCTGAGTGGTATTGTGCAGGGGGTTGGCTTCAGACCGTTCATCTACCGTCACGCACAAAAACACAGGCTGAACGGCTGGGTTCGCAATTCATCGGGTCGCGTCGAAATACATGTTCAGGGTGATTTGGAAAACCTGGATGAGTTTATCGATACACTCATCGACAACGCTCCTGATTTATCCCGGCCCGTACTCGAGTCTGTTTGCAATACAGCGGGTTCCGACAGCCGTGAATTTCTGATCAAGCCGAGCCTGGCTGATGCCGATGCAGATATTCATCTGCCGGCTGACCTGTTCACCTGCGATGATTGCCTGCTTGAACTGAATGACCCGGGCAACCGCCGTTACCGCTATCCATTTATCAACTGCACGCAATGCGGACCACGTTACACACTGATCAATGCCTTACCCTATGACCGCCCAAATACGAGCATGTCCGCCTTTCCCTTGTGTGAAGCATGCAACACTGAATACACCGACCCGCTTGACAGGCGCTACCATGCAGAGCCTGTCGCCTGCGCCCAATGCGGACCCGCACTGTCTTTTAGTGAGCCCGGCAAGGACCTGTTGGCGGGCAATGAAATCGCTTTGAAGGCTGCACAGGATGCACTGGGGTCAGGAAAAGTGCTGGCAATTAAAGGAATCGGGGGTTACCACCTGGTTTGTGATGCCCGCAATGATGATGCTGTGAATCAACTGCGAAGAACCAAACCACGCCCCCACAAACCACTGGCGGTGATGTTCCCTTCGAGCCCCGATGATCGCCTGGCCATTCTCAGGCAGTATCTTCTGCCGGATGACATAGAATCAAACCTGCTCGAATCTACCGCACGACCCATCGTACTGGTTCGGAAAAAGCCTGGGAATAAACTGTCGGAAGCCATCGCACCGGGGTTGAACGAAGTGGGCGCCATGTTGCCGTACAGCCCGCTGCACCATACCCTGTTAAACGATTTTGGCGCGCCGCTGCTTGCAAGCTCCGCCAATATCAGCGGGGAGCCTGTGCTGACTGAAAACAGGGACATTGAACAACGACTTGCGCATGTTGCCAATGCCTTCCTGCATCATGACAGACCCATTGTAAGACCCGCTGATGACCCGGTAATGCGTGTAATTAACGGCCAGCCGACACCGATCCGCCAGGGTCGTGGTCTTGCTCCGGTGGAACTCGAACTGCCATTTAGCCTGGAACGACCAGTGCTGGCCGTCGGCGCGCATATGAAAAACACCATTGCACTGGCCTGGGACAAGCGGGTTGTGGTCTCGCCGCACATCGGTGAAATGGATAGTCCGCGCAGTTTGTCCACATTTGAACAATGCATCGACGATCTTGAAGCACTTTACCAGGTCAAAGCGGAACATATCGTCTGTGATGCACACCCACGCTATACCCCAACCCGCTGGGCACACCGGCGGGGTTTGCCGGTCTTTGATATCTACCACCACCATGCTCACGCCTCGGCGGTCTATGCCGAAGCGCTGGTAAACAATCACGAACTGGATAACATGCTGGTATTCACCTGGGATGGTGTCGGACTCGGGCCTGATGACACACTCTGGGGTGGAGAGGCATTGGCAGGTAAACCCGGTCACTGGCAACGTGCCGCAAGCTTTCGAAGCTTCAAACTACCCGGTGGTGAACGCGCCGGTCGTGAACCCTGGAGAAGTGCGGCAGCAATCTGCTGGGAGTCCGGACATAACTGTTCTTTGAAGGAAGCATCTGACCCTTTGTTATTCAGCTTTTGGCAACAGGGTAAGAACTCACCACTCACCACCGCTGCCGGTCGTCTGTTCGACGCTGCATCGGCGCTTTGTGGTGTCTGCAATCAGGCCAGTTTCGAGGGCCAGGGACCCATGCAGCTTGAAGCACTGGCAGCCAGACATGGGGAGTTTGATGACAGCCGGGTGACACCGCTCGAATTAACAAAGACCGATGATTTGTACCGCGCAGACTGGGCACCGCTGATACCCATGCTGACGAATGAATCAATCCCGCTGACAGAACGTGCAGTAAATTTTCACTTCTCAATGGCAGATTCGCTGTTGCAACAGGCAAAACGGTTACGTGAGGATACCGCCGTAAACCAGGTTGGCCTGGCCGGTGGTGTGTTCCAGAACCGTCTGTTGACTGAAAGATGTATCTCTTTACTGCGCAAAAACGGTTTTGAAGTAACATTACCGCTGATGGTACCGGTCAATGATGCCGGTATCAGTTTCGGGCAAATTGTAGATTACGCATACAGGGGCAGATAAATACCATGCAAGACACTCACATCACACTGGCACACGGTAACGGTGGCCGCTACATGCGGGAAGTCATCGAGGAAGTATTTGCCAGGCACCTTGCAAACGACCGCCTCGATGTTCGGCTTGACGCGGCCAGCCTTTCCCTGGACTCACGTGACGTGATTTTCACCACCGATGGTTTTACCGTGCAGCCCCTGGAGTTTCCGGGCGGTGATATAGGCTCGCTGGCCGTGCATGGCACGGTCAATGATCTCGCCGTCGCCGGAGCCATTCCAAAATACCTGGCCCTCAATGCGTTTATCGAAGAAGGCCTGGAGATCGCACAACTAGAACGTATCGTTATCAGCCTTGCAAAGGCCGCACATCAGGCAGGTGTCAAGGTTGTGGCGGGTGACACCAAGGTATTGAGACGGGGTGAAGGCGGCGGTCTGTACCTTGCCACAACCGGCATTGGAACCCGCGACCCGGCATTCAAGCTCGGTCTGGATGAAATACGTGATGGTGATGCGATACTGGTGAGCGGTTCGGTGGGTGACCATGGTATATCCGTACTACTGGCCCGCGAACAGTTTGGTCTACGCGGTGACCTGCAGTCCGATTCTGCGAGTGTCCTGCCCCTTACACAGGCACTCTCCGAAATGGATGGCTTGCGGTTTATGCGTGATCCAACACGGGGTGGGCTGGCAACTGTCTGTCATGAACTTTTACGTACAACCGGAATGGGCATCCGTATCCTGCAAGCGGAGATTCCGATCAGCGATCCTGTGCAGTCCGTCTGTGACATGCTGGGTTACGACCCCCTGTTCCTCGCCTGCGAAGGCAGGGTTGTCGCCATTGTTGACCCGAACGAGGCATCGCAGGTGCTGGCAATATGGCGGTCAATACCCGATGGCAAAGATGCGGCAATCATCGGCCATGTTGATAGCGGGCTTTCACAGGTGATATTACAAACCTCCCTGGGTGGTGAACGATTCCTCGAAGAGCTTGAAGACGATCCACTACCCCGGATCTGTTAAGTACAAGATTTGAAATAGGGCTACAATATTCAATCAGTAGTCCATTCCACATCAAATAGCGAAGCAAATGAACAAATCCACTGTTATACGCAATGCGCAGTTGGTCAATGAAGGCCAGATAACCGAGTCCGACATCCTGTTGAAAAACGGACGGATTGAGAAAGTCGCGAGCAGCATAGAGGCGCCTGCCGGTGCGGAAGTTGTTGACGCAAAGGGACGTCATCTGTTGCCAGGTATGATCGATGACCAGGTGCATTTCCGTGAACCGGGTCTGACCCACAAGGGAGATTTCTACTCCGAATCACGCGCCGCCATCGCCGGTGGTGTCACCAGCTACATGGAGATGCCCAATTCAAAACCACCCACGACCAATGTCGAACAATTGGAATGGAAGTATGCCCGTGCTGCCGAAACTTCAGCGGCTAATTACGGTTTCTATTTCGGCGCCACCAATGACAATATCGAAAACATCAGGGCTTTGGACCCTTCTCTCGCATGCGGTCTGAAAGTTTTCATGGGTGCGTCCACCGGTAACATGCTCGTGGATAATGAATCAACGCTGGCCGCCATCTTTCGCGATTCTCCGGTGTTAATTGCCACCCATTGCGAATCGACACCCATGATCATGGCCAATATTAAGGAGGCTGCGAAAAAGTACGGCAAGAACATACCGGTCACCGAACATGCCAATATTCGCAGTGCCGAGGCCTGTTACGCGTCCAGTGAACTGGCCGTCGCATTGGCAAACAAGCACCAGGCGCAATTGCATGTGCTGCATATATCCACCGCGCGCGAACTTGATCTGTTCGAACCGGGCCCTATAGCCGGTAAAAGCATTACTGCGGAGGCCTGTGTGCATTTTCTCCACTTTGACGATTCGCAATACGCGCAATACGGCAATCTGATCAAGTGTAATCCTGCGATTAAAAGCGCTGCCGACCAGGCTGCCCTGATCGCGGCAATCACTGATGGCCGTTTGGATATTATCGCGACTGACCACGCGCCGCATACCTCCTCTGAAAAAGCCTCGGAAGACTATCTGTCAGCCCCTTCAGGGCTCCCACTGGTGCAGGATGTTCTGGTTGCCGCGCTTGAGCTTGTACACGAAAACAAGCTTGATTTGCATACCGTTGTACGTGGCATCACCCACAATCCGGCCAGGCGTTTCAGTGTTGTGGAGCGTGGGTTTATCCGTGAGGGTTATCATGCCGACCTGGTATTGGTCGATATGGATGGCACAACAGAAGTAAGCCGTGAAAAGGTATTGTCGCGTTGTGGCTGGTCGCCTTTCGAGGGCCGCCGCTTCGGTAGCAGCATTGATGCGGTGTGGGTTAACGGTGCGCTTGCTTTTGATGGAGAACGGGTTATCGAGCACGGTGCTGCCCAACGCCTGCAGTTCAATCACCCAAAACGCTGAACCAGGCTTTTTGCTAAAAATGAATTCTGCTGTTAACCTGCGAATCTTTTAATAATAATCATTCACGGGAGAGAAACACCCATGGGATTTCTGCAAGGAAAACGCGCACTGATCGTCGGTGTCGCCAGCAATCGTTCAATTGCCTGGGGTATTGCCGAAGCAATGCATCGTCAAGGTGCCGAGCTGGCTTTTACATATCAGACCGAAAAACTCAAATCACGCGTGGAAAAAATTGCTGAGGCTTGTGAGTCAAACATCATCATTCCATGTGATGTGGCTTATGACGAACAGATCGAGAACACGTTTACAGAGCTTCGCAAGCACTGGGATTACTATGACATTCTCGTTCATGCTGTCGGCTTTGCGCCCCGTGAACAATTGGTCGGCGATTATATGGATGCGGTAACCCGTGAGGGCTTCCAGATTGCTCACGATATCAGTTCGTACAGCTTTGTCGCACTGGCCCAGGCCGGTCGAAGTATGATGAAGGGGCGCAACGGTGCCCTGCTAACCTTGACCTACATGGGCTCTGTAAGGGCTATGCCGAGTTATAACGTCATGGGTCTTGCCAAGGCCAGCCTCGAGGCAAATACGCGCTATATGGCGCAGAGTCTTGGTCCTGAAGGACATCGGGTCAATGCGATCTCCGCCGGACCGATCAAGACACTGGCCGCTGCCGGTATCTCACAGTTCAGAAAAATGCTTGATCACGTCCAGGGAACCGCCCCCCTGAGACGAACCGTTACCACCGAGGACGTGGGCAATGCTGCAGCATTCCTGTGCTCGGATCTGGCGGGTGGTATCACCGGTGAGGTAACTTATGTGGATGCGGGTTATAACATCCTGGGAATGGCAGAACTCGGAAGGGACGCTTAAAAAACACGCATCGCATAAATCTGGTTTATTACACCGTCATTCCTTCGGTCGCTCCGCACATCCATGTGCTCCCGCGACATAAGCGCTTCCATGCGCAAACCCGCTGGAATGACGGTGCCAATTTCTGAATAACGATGAATCGTTACTGAATCCGATCCTCGAATACCTCGACCTTGGCAGAAGACCGCAATTGACGCATCAGCGCTGAATTTTCCAGGCTGGCACTACCGTTGGAAATAACTCTTTCATACTGCTGGGCCATTAAGGCCTCAGCTTCCAACTCACCCTGAACAACCGACTCTAACTGGACAACTGCAAAACCATTGCTGGTTGGCAAAACAACTTCAACCGCCTCGCCTTCAAGTGGTGCGGGTAAACGGAAAATCTCTTGCACGAGCATGGTATCGGGTATCGGTGAACCGCGTTTGACCGCCCCATGATGTCCGTATTCCAAACCGGACTCAGTAGCTAATGATTCAAGTTCTGTATCACCACCCTGTATGGCAGCAAGTAATTCATTGGCTTTGGCATTTGCGCTATCACGGGCCAGGTTGTCACCCAATGTTGCGATGATTTCATCACGTACTTCTTCCACCGGTTTCAAAGCCACCGGCAGGTGCTCTCTGAGTTTGATCATAACCAGGCGGTTCTCATCCAGGTTGATCGGATCACTAACCGAGCCCTGCAAAAGCACCAGGTCAGAAAAAGCTGCTGCTGCGACCTCGGGACTGGCTGCAACACCCGCCCCGCCGGCGCGTGTGAAAGGACCGGCGACCTCAACCTGTAGATCCATAACCAGGGCAGCGCTTTCCAGCGTTGTTGGATCCTCGTAGATAAGATCTACAAGCCGATCCGCCTGCTCAAGGAATGCGCGGGCAGCATTATCTTCTTCATATTCCCTTACCAGGGTGATCCGGGCCTCTTCAAAACTCATGCCTGTTGATTCGCGTATGTCCCGCAACTGGATGACATGCCAACCAAAGCCAGTCTGTACCGGCTCGGAAATCGGCGCTTCCATCGACAATTCGTACATGGCGTTTTCGAAAGCCTGTACCATCACACCCGACTCTACCCAACCCAGATCACCACCTTCGACCGCAGAGCCCTGATCCTGCGAGTTTTCAGTTGCCAGCATGGCAAAATCTTCACCATCCTGAGCGCGAGTGAACAGGTCTTCGGCAGTTTGCCGGGCCGTTTCTATTTCAGCCTCACTCGCATCGGCCGCTACTGTTATCAAGATATGTGATACCTGCCGTTGCTCGGGGCTTATAAATCGCGCTTCCTGTGCCTCAAACTGACTACGCAGAAAGTCTTCTTCAGGTGGTATACCTACCGGCAGGAAAGCTGCATCCAACTCGACATACTCGATAATCACCTGTTCTTCGGACTGGTAGTCACTGCTGTGTGAGTCATGCCAGGCTGCAATTTCAGAATCACTGTAATCCGAAACCAACTCCGCTGAGTCAGCAGGGACCAAAACTGCATTAAAGTCTCTTTTTTGATCAAGCAAGCCGACAAGATCCTTCACTTCAGCAGACGTTGCGAAACTGCTTTCAGCGATACTCTTGGGCAACTCGGTGATCACAAACTGTGCACGCATTTCTGATTGAAACTGATTTGGTGTCATCCCCTGGGAGAGTAGCCTGGACTGATACACATCGGCGTTGAACTGACCTTCTACCTGGAAAGCGGGTATCTGGCGGATTTCATTAGCAAGCGTGGCATCATCCACATCAAGCCCCAACGACTGTGCAGCCTGTGTAATCAATTCCTGATCAATCAGGTTATCCAGGTGCTCACGTCGAACTATCAACTTGTCGAACTGTACCGGGTCATACGCCGCTCCCATAATTGACTGCATGCGTCTGCGGTAATTAGAGAAACTCTGATTGAAATCAGTGGAAGAGATTTCTGTTTCATTGACCCTGGCAACGATGTTATCACCGCTGGAAGTGAAGTATGAATTAACGCCTACCAGGGCAAATGGGATAACCAGAATACCCAGGATAGTGAAGGCAAGAACCCCGGTCAGTCTTTCACGTATCGATTGAAGAACCATGCTTTAACAACCTTTCCAATTCAAATGTCACATAAGAAAAAGGCGCCTTGTAGGCGCCCTTGTCTTTCATATGGCGGAGTGGACGGGACTCGAACCCGCGACCCTCGGCGTGACAGGCCGATATTCTAACCAACTGAACTGTACGATGGTGGGTGCTGAGGGGTTCGAACCCCCGACCCTCGCCTTGTAAGGGCGATGCTCTCCCAGCTGAGCTAAGCACCCTCGCTCGAAGGCGCGCTAGTTTACGGCATCCTTGAGAGCTTTACCAGCCTTAAATGAAGGATTGTTTGATGCCTTGATCTGGATTGTTTCACCAGTGCGAGGGTTACGACCCGCACGTGCTTCACGACGTTTAACAGCAAAGGTACCGAAGCCGACCAGGGATACGGAATCGCTATTTTGCAGGGCTTTGGTAACAGCACCTGTAAAACCGTCGAGAGCCCGACTGGCATCCGCTTTACTCAGACCAGATTCGGCCGCAATTGCATCTACTAATTCAGATTTATTCATTTATGCACTCCATTTTTTTAAGTGTTGATTGTGTGTGGTGAAGACTTGAACATGACCTTCAGCGTCTAACCCCCACTGAATAATCCGTTGCTTACGAAAGCTGAACTAAACTCACGCAAGACCTTACAAATAAAGGCCTGCAAGCCGAAGCGTCATGGTAATACACGACTCAGTCACGACGCAACAGGTATTAAGCAATAAGACAACCTTTTGCTTTAATTTTGACGCCCAAGCGATTCAAATAACTAGGAAGACTGATTTTTGGTGACCGAAATCTTTTTTTTCTGATTTCCGTCAAAATGCCATTCGGCCAGAAAACACCTGCAAAGAGTTCGGAAATCCAGGTTACTACCCCGCGATCTGTCACGGGGCAGCCTGTCAATGAGGTCTGGTTTCCGTCTCTGAAACATCCGTCAGCGAATTTTTTGGTCCGACTGCACCTGGTAACGGCTTCGGAAACTCTACCAGTGCGATCTCAAGCACTTCATCAATGGTAGAAACGGGGTGGATATCCAGCTTGCGCAGGATGTTTTTGGGGATATCAGCCAGATCTTTCTCGTTTTCAGATGGAATGATGACAGTTTCAATACCACCCCGGTGTGCTGCCAGGAGTTTTTCCTTCAAACCTCCAATCGGCAGTACCGTACCACGGAGTGTGATTTCACCCGTCATGGCAACCGTTGCATGCACCGGAATTTCTGTAAGAGCGGACACCAGCGCCGTACACATGCCGACACCCGCACTTGGGCCATCTTTTGGCGTAGCACCTTCGGGAACATGCACATGTAAATCGAGTTTCTGATAGAAATCCGGATCCAGTCCAAGATCCGCCGCCCTGCTCCTGACAACTGTCATGGCTGCCTGTATGGACTCTTTCATCACATCACCAAGCTGACCGGTTTGCTCCAGCTTGCCTTTACCCGGCATCAGCATCGCCTCTATCGTCAGTAATTCACCACCCACCTGGGTCCAGGCCAGACCGGTCACCTGGCCGACGGCATTGTTTTCCTCTGCAAGGCCATAACGGAACTGCCTGACGCCAAGGTAGGCCGGCAGATTGCGTACCGACACAGAAACCTTTTTAAGTTTTTTATCAAGTGCCAGTTTTTTAACCGTCTTTCGACAAATCTTGGCAATTTCGCGCTCCATGTTTCGTACTCCGGACTCGCGTGTGTAATAACGCACGATATCCACCAGTACCTGGTCGCTGATCTGTATTTCGGTATCCCGCAATCCATGCTGTTCCATCTGCTTGGGTAACAGGTATTTACTGGCAATATGTAACTTTTCATCCTCTGTATATCCGGGGATACGTATAACCTCCATACGATCCAGCAAGGGACCGGGGATATTCAGTGTGTTGGCCGTTGCCACGAACATCACGTCGGACAAATCAAAATCCACTTCGAGGTAGTGGTCATTGAAAGCATGGTTTTGTTCCGGATCAAGAACCTCCAGCAACGCCGAGGAGGGGTCGCCCCGGAAATCCATCGACATCTTATCCAGTTCATCAAGCATGAACAGTGGATTGCGCGTACCCACCTTGGCCATGTTTTGCAACACACGACCGGGCATTGAACCGATATACGTACGACGGTGACCGCGGATTTCCGCCTCATCCCGTACGCCACCAAGTGACATACGTACAAACTTACGACCGGTGGCCCGGGCGATGGAACGTCCCAGGCTTGTCTTACCAACACCTGGAGGTCCGACCAGGCACAAAATGGGGCCTTTTATCGCCTTGACTCTTTGTTGTACGGCCAGGTATTCAAGAATCCGTTCCTTGACCTTTTCGAGCCCGTAGTGATCAGCTTCAAGTATACCCTCGGCGACTGTCAGGTTCTTGCGAATGCGACTGCTCTTTTTCCACGGAACATTCAGCATCCAGTCAATATAATTTCTGACAACGGTTGCCTCTGCAGACATCGGTGACATCATTTTCAGCTTGTTAAGCTCGGAGTCAGCCTTTTTTCTGGCCTCTTTGCTCATGCCGGCTTTTTCAACCCGATTTGCCAGGTCATCCATATCGTTGGGCGCATCATCCATATCGCCCAACTCTTTCTGGATGGCCTTCATTTGCTCGTTGAGATAGTATTCCCGCTGGCTTTTCTCCATCTGGGTTTTAACCCGGCCACGGATACGCTTCTCCAACTGCAGTACTTCAATCTCGCCATCAACCATGGCCATGAGTTTTTCCATACGCTCGGCAACACTACCCATTTCCAGTATTGCCTGCTTTTCCTCAAGCCGAATACTCAAATGCGCAGCCACGGTGTCAGCCAGACGACTCGGGTCTTCAATACCTGCCAGCGTGGTCAGTAACTCTGGTGGAATCTTCCGGTTCAGTTTGACGTACTGTTCGAACAGGGATACCAATGAACGCATGGCAACGTCAAGTTCCTGCTGGGTCCGGTTTTCATCAACAGGAAGCAGGTCCCACCAGGCTTCAAAATAACCATTCTCGTCAATAAATTTATTAATCTTGACCCTTTCACCACCCTCGACCAGTACCTTGGTGGTACCGTCCGGCAACTTCAGTAACTGCAGAACAGTCGCCAAGGTCCCTACCTCAAACAGGTCTGCTTGAGATGGGTCATCAATTTCTGCGCTTCGTTGCGTAACCAGCACGATACGCTTGTCTATGTTCATTGACTGGTCTAGCGCGAGGATTGACCGGTCACGTCCAACAAACAGCGGAATGACCATATGGGGGTATACCACGACGTCGCGCAGAGAGAGCACGGGTGTGGGTTGCATGCTCCCTTTGGGCTCCAGCGAAGGTGTATCAGGGGTAACTGCTTCAGGTTTTTCTGTATCGGACTTTGCCATCATATTCCTTATCAATTTTGCCGGTCGTGGGGTGCTAAAGACCCACCTGAGCAACAAATGTAATGCAGGGCGAAGCGCCCTTCAAGTTTCTATGGGGAAATATGGGCACAGGAATGAAAAAATCAATACCCATCCTGGAAGTGCAGGCCGAAATACCGGCCCGACCCATGACGGTGCAAACTAATCTATTCGCCGGAAGCTGCGCTGGAGGCTACGTTCTCATAAACGATAAATGGCTCTGAGTCACCATCGATCACGCTTTCATCAACCACGACCTTGGAAACGTTCTCCAGGGAAGGCAGTTCATACATGCTGTTGAGCAATGTACTCTCCATAATGGTTCTCAAACCACGGGCACCCGTCTTGCGGGCCATGGCGCGCCGGGCGATGGCCTGCAATGCCTCTTCCCGGATATCCAGAAGTGCACCTTCCATCGAAAACAGCTGTTGATATTGTTTAACCAAAGCATTTTTGGGCTCGACCAAAATACGCACCAGGGCGATTTCGTCCAGTTCCTCAAGTGTTGCGACGACTGGTAAACGACCTACAAACTCCGGGATCAAGCCGTATTTCACCAGGTCTTCCGGCTCAACATCCCTAAGCAGCTTGCCAATGTTTTTCTCGTCTTGACGGCTGCGCACTTCTGCCCCAAACCCGATACCGGATGCAGTGGAGCGATTTTGAATGACTTTTTCCAAACCGGAAAATGCGCCACCACAGATAAACAGAATCTGACTCGTGTCAACCTGCAAAAACTCCTGTTGCGGATGCTTACGGCCACCCTGGGGTGGTACCGAGGCAATCGTGCCTTCGATGAGTTTTAACAGGGCTTGCTGTACGCCCTCGCCGGAAACGTCACGGGTGATGGATGGGTTCTCGGCCTTGCGGGAAACCTTGTCAATTTCATCAATATAAACGATACCAGTCTGCGCCTTGTCGACATCGTAGTCACATTTCTGCAGAAGTTTCTGAATAATATTTTCAACATCTTCACCAACATAACCGGCTTCGGTGAGTGTTGTTGCATCAGCAATGGTAAACGGAACGTTTAGCATCCTGGCCAGTGTTTCAGCCAGCAGGGTCTTACCGGAACCCGTTGGACCGATCAGCAGAATATTGCTCTTGGACAACTCCACTTCATCTTTCGACTTCTTTGGCTCAAGACGCTTGTAATGATTATAGACAGCAACAGCGAGAATCTTCTTTGCATGCTGCTGACCGATGACATAATCATCCAGAAATGAGTGTATATCTTTAGGTGTCGGCAGTTTCTCGTGTTTGTCTGCGCCGGCTTCATCCAACTCTTCACGGATGATGTCATTACACAACTCGACGCACTCATCACAGATGTAAACACTGGGCCCTGCAATCAGCTTGCGGACCTCGTGTTGGCTCTTGCCACAGAACGAACAATATAGAATTTTGCCATCACTGCTTGTGTTTTTTTCGTCGTTCATATCAATCTTTCCAGCATCTCGTGGAAAATTTTACTATTTATTGCTTCCGGAGTCATCCTTTCGGCTTTCGATCAACTCATCAATCAGACCGTAATCCTTAGCCTCGATGGGACCCATGAAGTTATCACGCTCAGTGTCAGCTGCGATTTTATCAACAGACTGCCCGGTATGGAACGCCAGCAGGTCATTTAACTGCGAACGTATCTTGAGAATTTCACGTGTATGAATTTCAATATCGGTTGCCTGCCCCTGGTAACCGCCCAGAGGTTGATGGATCATCACCCGTGAATGCGGCAGACAATACCTTTTGCCTTTAGCACCGGCGGTGAGCAACAGGGCACCCATACTGGCCGCCTGGCCGACACACATGGTGCTGACATCAGGTTTGATAAACTGCATGGTGTCATAAATAGCCAGACCCGCGCTTACAGAACCACCGGGACTGTTTATGTACAGGCTAATATCTTTGTCCGGATTTTCGGACTCCAGGTACAACATCTGCGCCACGATTACGTTTGCAGTGTGATCATCAACCGGTCCGACCAGGAAAACCACGCGCTCCTTAAGCAGGCGTGAGTAGATGTCATACGCGCGTTCGCCGCGGGATGTCTGCTCAACCACCATGGGTACAAGATTCAAAGCACGTGTTTCATTATTCATGTTACTGACCCGCCGCCCGTGTTGCTGCATTGATGGCTTCCTGGAAGCTCATCGGCTTATCTGTCACTTTAGCGTTATTGACAACCCAGTCAACCACCTGATCCTCTAATACCGAATTTTCCACCGACTGTAACAGACGCTGGTCGTTGTAATACATTTTAACAACTTCCTTGGGGTCTTCATAGGTTTGGGCAATTAATTCAATGGCTTCACGCACTTTTGGACCATCAATCTTGATTTTATTCTGCTGCGCCAGTTCGGCCAGCAACAAGCCGCTGCGAACCCGCTTAGTAGCAGGTTCTTTGAAGTGATCAAGCATTTCCTTGGTAATGTCGAGCTTGGCCCCACGCAACATCTGCTGCAACATGTTTTGGGCTTCACCGGTAACAATACTGGCAGGCACTTCCAGATCCGGATGCGTTTCGAGCAAACGTTCAACCAGTTGCGCCTTGAGCTGGGTGCTCACTGCCTGACCCAGTTCACGTTCCAGGTTATTGCGAATTTCTGTCTTGAGCTCTTCAACGTCGCCGCTGTCAATGCCGAATGATTTGGTGAATTCTTCATCGATCTCAGGAAATTCACTTTCCTGAACTTTTGTCAAAGTGAGGGACACCTCGGCTTTCTTTCCAGCCAACGCGGGCTCACGAAAGTCGGCGGGGAACTCGAGTTTAACTTCTTTCTCATCATCCTCGGACATTTTCCGGACAACTTTTTCAAGCGCTTCAAACCCGGACTCGCCCAAAATAATTGCCAACCGAAGATTACCTTCTTCCGGGATCGTATCTTCATCGACACGGGCAGTGTATTCGACCAGGGCCTGGTCGCCGTCAACCGGCTTACGATCGACATCGTTCCACTTGACCCGTTGTTTCTTCAGTGTTTCCAGCATATCGCCAACATCCTCATCGATGACGCTGACATCCGGTCGTTCTATGGTAATGTTGGACACATCAATCGAATCCAGTTCAGGATATATTTCTATGATCGCGTTGATCTCCAGACCAGATTCATCCAGTACCGGTTCACTTTCCACCCTTGGGTTTGCGGCAATACGCAACGATTCCTGCTCAACGGCCTCCCGCAAGGCCGACTGTGCGGTTTGCTGGACAACTTCCTGGGTCGCCTGTGGGCCATAACGTTGATTCAGAACCTTGAATGGTATACGACCGGGGCGGAAGCCTTTGAGCCTGACCTGCTTGCCAATTTCACGCAAGCGAGCGTCAATCTGCTTTTTAACTTCTTCCGCAGGAACCTGAATTTTCAGATGTGTTTCTACTGTGCTGATATTTTCAACTGAGACTTGCATGAATTGTGTCAACCTCTTGTTGGTGTCTCGTCGTGCCGACCGTGGCGGATAATATGGTGCGAAAGGGGAGACTCGAACTCCCACGGGTTGCCCCACTGAATCCTAAATCCAGCGCGTCTACCAATTCCGCCACTTTCGCTAATTTTTTTCCGAACTGATATCCCGTCAGGAACCTGATAAAAATTGGTGGGCCATGAAGGAATCGAACCTTCAACCTGCGGATTAAGAGTCCGATGCTCTGCCAGTTGAGCTAATGGCCCTTTTAGCCAAAGCAGATTCCATGATCTGCCTTCTAAAAAAATGGGGTGGACGATGGGGTTTGAACCCACGACCGCCGGAATCACAATCCGGTGCTCTACCAACTGAGCTACGCCCACCATTGTTTCTATGTTTCTATCTGCCGTCTTAACTATACCACTCACATGGCGCGCCCGGCAGGCCGCTCCCGGTCATCCTGACCTCCGCGGCACCTGCACATCCATGTGCAATGGACTCGAACCTGCAACCCTCGTAAATTAAAGGTCTGTATCCGAGCCACTCACATGGCGCGCCCGGCAGGACTCGAACCTGCAACCCTCAGCTTAGAAGGCTGATGCTCTATCCGATTGAGCTACAGGCGCATCGTCTAGTCTTTATAAATGGTCGGGGTGGAGAGATTCGAACTCCCGACCCACTGCTCCCAAAGCAGTTGCGCTACCAGGCTGCGCTACACCCCGAAACCGGTTAACCTGTCGATGTTACGGATTTAGCTAAATCACGTCAATCGATTTACATCGTTTTGGGCAATTAAAAACCCAATAAATTCAAAAGGCCACCCAAATGTGGATGGCCCCTTAAACTATGTGCATGACCCCTGCGGGATCAGGCGAAATAATGGCGCGCCCGGAGAGATTCGAACTCCCGACCGCCCGGTTCGTAGCCGGGTACTCTATCCAGCTGAGCTACGGGCGCGCTGTATCCCCCATAAAGCACTACTACTTCACGAGGGGTGCGAATTATCCGTGCGAGGCACATGATTGTCAACTATTTAAGATGCTCTTTTTACATGAAACTTTGCATTCATCGCAGCTCGCAATGAATGCAAACTGCATCCAATCCGGTATATAGTATTGAGTGGTTCGTTTTTCCAGTTTTATTTCAAACAAAAGAGAGTCGTCGATATGAAAACTTTACTAATTATTTTGTCATTGATCATGGTATGTGCTGTACCTGTAAGTACCATGGC
>RCNE010000509.1_pt1 | contig 21070 bp, 18 predicted proteins | sample 2041361 | NCBI WGS metagenome assembly RCNE01 (sample SAMN09708229, study PRJNA481090) | Marine sediment metagenome, whole genome shotgun sequencing project.
GGGCTACCCGATGGAACCTGCGAGCGATCGGGCCAGATCTCCGCGATCGACAACGACCACTTCATCCAAACCCAGCCACGTTGCCATCGCTCGGAGTTCGGCTTCCAGCGACGGAACGACCCTCTGCGCCGCGTGTCCCGGCTCGAGATGGGCCGCCTGAACGAGGAGCCGACGGCCCTTCCGATCGGCCTTGAGATCAACCCTCGCCACGAGATCTCCGTCGAGCAGGAATGGCAGAACGTAGTACCCGTACTGCCGTTCCTCCTTCGGCACATAGATCTCGATCCGGTACCGGAATCCGAAGATCCGCTCCACCCGGTCGCGATTCCAGATCAGCGAGTCGAACGGACTCAATAGAGCGGTTCCTCCTGCCCTTCGTGGAATCGCAACATCGGGGTGGAGATAGGCGGGTTGTCGCCACCCTTCCACGACCACTGGGATCACCCGGCCCTCAACTGCGAGGTCCTCGAGAATCGGGCGAGCTGTTGGCTTATGGAGCCTGTGGTAGTCGGCGAGGTCGGACACCGTACCGATGCCGTGGTGTCGTGTGGCATCGACCAGGAGCGTCCTGTAAGCCTCGGTCCGGTCGGACGCCGGCATCTCAAAGAAGGACGCAGGAACGACACGACTCGGTAGGTCGTACCGCCGTCCGAACGTCGGAGAGCGGTAGGCGGTGACCCGCCCGGAAGCGAAGAGCCATTCGAGGGCGTGTTTGCCGGGTGCATATCCCCACCAGGGCCCGCCGCGTTCACCGGCATCTTCAAGATCGGCCACCGTCAGCGGCCCCTTCTCCGCTACTTCTTCCAGCACGCCCTCGATGTAGTCCGGTCGCTCGTCGAGGAGTCTCCTGGCACTCCCCCATGGCCTCATCTCACCCATCCGAAATCGGAATGTTGGATACCGGTCGACGGGAATCAGGGACGCTTCGTGGCCCCAGTACTCGAACAGCTCACCGGATGACGTGGTCCAGCGATCGAAGGATGCACGGTCGTACGGGCCGAGCCGCGAGAAAATCGGGAGGTAGTGGGATCTCTCGAGAACATTCACTGAATCGAGCTGCAGCAGCCCGACGCGATCCATCACGCGGCGGAAGTGGCGCACATCGACGCGGCCGGTTGGACGAGGCGTGCCGAAGCCCTGAGCGCCGAGGGCAACCCTTCGGGCCTGATCGTTTGTCAACGTTCGTTTCTTCATCGTGGTCGCTCCTCTGCGAGCGCTACGCTACCCCGCCATGGTCCGAACACTCCGCGCAGCAACCCGTACGATCGTGCTCATCCCGCTCTTCTTCGTGTACACCATGGTTGAGGCCGGGCTCGTGGCGTGGACCGGGAAACAGTACCGGAACTCTCCGAAGATCGAGCAAATCATCCAGAGATGGGCACGGAAGTTCCTCCGCATTCCTCCGGTCGAGATCGAGGTCGAAGGCCGCGAGCACGTCGAACCGGGCAAACGGTATGTCGTCGTATCGAACCACGTCTCCAATTTTGACATCCCCGTGCTCTTCCGCTCTCTTCCAACGCCCATCCGGTTCCTCGCCAAGAAGGAGCTGTACAAGATCCCGCTGCTTGGCCCCGGCATGAATGCTGCCGGCATCGTGAAGGTTGATCGTGGCGGTGCCCGGTCGACACGGGAGGCCATCAACACGGCGGCGCAAGAGACTTACCGTCGCGGATTCTCCCTGATGGTCTTCGCTGAGGGAACCAGAAGCCGGACCGGAGAGATGGCCGACTTCCGGACCGGTGCGGTCAGGATCGCTCGCGACAACGATGCGGATTTGCTGCCGGTGGTCATCGCCGGTTCGTTCGACATCAATCCTCCTGGGTCGAAGCTCGTCTATCCCGGTCGCGCGCGAATCAGGATCCTCCCCCCGATCCCAAGCGCCGACATAGCACCGAGCGACATCCGCAAGGTGACAAACCAGATGCGAAAAGACATGGGCGACGTCTATGACCAGCTTCGCGCTAATCAGTAGCCAGCATGGCCCACAGCTCATGGCTGCCAGCTGGTAGCTGGCAGCTGGCTCCTCTTCAATCGTATATCCCCACCAGCCATGTCTGACCGCTCCTGATCTCGCAGAGAAATGCTCCGGCCGATGTGACGATCTGATACTGATCTCCCGGTTCCTCTCCCTTCCACCAGCGCCCGACCCGTCGCCACGGACCGGCCCATGACCGGACCGTCACCCACCGGCTTCCGAGACGGACCCGTACCGGCATCCCTCCGTCCCACTCGATGTGGAATGGTTGCGGATCTGGCGGTATGAGCGCCGGCGATGGTCCGGGAACGCGCCCGGGCCAGGGCGCCTCCGGGTCCCGTGCCCGCACCGGCGTCTCCCCCCACCGATGCCAGACGACACGATCTCCCGGTTCGCGCCCTCCTTGCGGATGAGCTTGAAGCAGCCCATCCAAACCCACGATCGCTTGGGTCTCGGCAAGCGCACGGTGTGTCTCAGACGCTGCTTGTGCATCCTCACCGAGCGAGAGTTGTCGCCCCACCCCCGAAAGGTCGGCCGGCTCGATCCTCAACGCCGCAAGTCCACCTCGGATACCGGCACCGACGCCGTCGACCCACGCGCGAAGTTGCCATCTCACCCGCTCAGCAATCGCCCGATCGTCGAGCGGATCCGCGCTTCTCCACGTTCGAGATCGGATCGTGCCGTCCATGGCCTCTGCTTCGATCATGATTCGGAACGGTGCCGCTCCAACCGATGCGAGGGCATCGACCAGGCGGCTTGCCATTGCACGTGCAACGAACGATGCCTGTTCGAGATCTTCGAGTGGAGGTGAGAAGCGCTCCACAACGGTCAGATCGACGGGAAGATCCCGAGGGTTGGGAAGGCGATCCTTGCCGGAAGCCAGACGATGCGCATCAAGCCCCACGGCTCCGAAACGCGAGGCAATGGCGCTTCCGGGGAGCCGAGAAAGTTCACCGAGCGTCGTGATCCCGAGCCAGCGAAACGTCGCTACCACCTCCTCACGTCCGATCGCAGAGATATCGAGCGATGCGAGGAACGAGGCATCGTCCTCAACGATGTGAACCGGTGCATCGCCGGTTGTTCCAGCAGCGGCATGCTTCGCTGCGAATGGGCCGTCGGCGAGTCCGATCCGGTACCCGTCTCCGGTCACCCGGTCGATCTCCTTCACGACCCGTTCAACGAGCGGGCCCTCACCGCCGTAGTAGCCGACGGCCCCGGCCACCGGGACAAAGATCAATCCCGGCTCGACAACCTCGACCTTGGGAACGAGAGCCTCGATCTCAGCAACGACCGGTTCGAATGCGACCATCTCCGCCGAGTGGTCCCGTTCGAACGTCATGACCCATGGACAGATTCCCTCCGCCTCGCCCCTTCGCATCCCGCGGCGAACCCCGGCAGCGTACGCAGCAGCGTTCACCGCCTCGACCCGACCGTCGGTGCCTACCGCCTGACCGGGCTCATCCTGCGGCGCTCTGGGTCTCCGCAGCGGCCACTCCGGATACCAGACGCAGAGCGTTCGAGCCATCGTCCTCCATCTCGATCGTACGGGTCATCCCCTTCATGGCTTTCCCAGAGGCGTTGATCCGTATCTTCCTCTGCTCGATGCGACCGTGCCCTCCCACGGCACCCGACCATGTGGTCTCGCGAGCTTCAAGCACCAGATGAGCGACACCGGCTGGCACCGGACGATCGATGGGACGAAGCAACAGGGGGGTCCCGCGATTCCTGGCAAGTGCGGCAAGCCTCCGTATCGATACATCTTTCACCCCGACTGGGATCTCGGTCATCACGGCAACCGCACCGTCAAGGAGAGCAGCGGCGGCCCGTCCCCATTGAACGACCTCGTTGCAGCGGGCGATCACCAAGCGGTCTGGTTCGATCCCGACCTCCCATGCAGCCACGGGGCTCAGCCACCCGCGTACGTCGAGATAGGCGACCGTCCCCTCGGCGTATCCGGAGAGCATGACAAGACCCAACCGTGTCATGCCCAGCCCCGGCTCCCCGGAGAGCACAGCGACCTGACCGGGAGCAACTGCAGGTAGCCCTTGGTCGCTTCCGGCGGCATAGCCCGTATCCGAGACCCCTGTACTGAGTACTCGATCTTGCTCATAGCTGGTAGCTGGTAGCTGGTAGCTCATATCACGTCCCAAATCTCTCTTCCCGGACCGGACACCCTATCGAACATATGTTCGATTCGCAAGTGAGGTAGACTACCCCGAGCAGCAACGAGAGGAGCAGGTACGTGTCGATTGCGAAGGTGATTGAAATCACCTCTACATCCCCGGGTAGCTTCGAAGACGCTATCCGGAAAGGCATCGCCAAGGCGCAGAAGTCCATCGACAATATTCGGGGAGCCTGGATCTCGGAACAGAAGGTCGTACTGGCCGAAGACGGCACCATCAAACACTTCCGCGTCGACATGAAGCTGACCTTCCTGCTCGACGACTAGGCGCAGCCGGAGGATCGCCGCGAGTTGGCCTCCGGCGGATCACAACCATCTCACCGGATGGACGTGCTGAAGCGCTCCATCGACATCTCGTCACTCGCTCGGGGAGCGAGTGACGAGATGTGGCACCCTTTCAGCGGTCAGCAGCGGGCTGAGGGTGGATATCTGGCGGATCTGCCGCTTCTCCCCATGCCCGGATGGCCAGCTGTGCAACGGTTCCAAGCATCGATTCCCACGAGCATGAGATACCGACTGCTCCGAACCCCTGTCACATCTTCGATCGTCGACCCATGGCAGGGACGGCTTGCATTTCGAGTTTGCTGCTGATCTTCTTCGATGCGAGGACACCACCTGTATCGAGGCGATGTTCCACTTCAGACCACACTCCTCCCGATCGATCACCGAAATCACCCGAAAGCTGGGACCACCGGTCATCCGCACCTGTGCGTGCCCGATCGCCGGATGTCGGGAAGGGGAGACCGGCACTGGTAGCCTCGCCCAATCAAGCAGGCCGGGACGCGGCGTTCCCGGGATCTGCAGACTGGCAACTGGGATTCCGAGGACACACATTGACAGCCCACACGCGAACCCCGGCATCCGACGACCTTCCTCGGGAGGGACTCGTTCGCATCGACGGACAGACGTACTACGCCATCCCCGATGTCGATCGCATGGCTCCGTTCCTCATGAGCGTGGTAAGCGACGGAGATCGGTGGATGTTCGTGTCGAGCAGCGGGGCGCTGACCGCAGGGAGGGGAGACGCCGGAGGCGCGCTCTTCCCATACGAGACCGACGACCGACTCCATCGTCTCGCAGGTTTCAACGGACCAGTGACTGCGATCCGTGTCGACGGTATCGATCAACCGGAGCCGTGGCGTCCGATGGTCGGAACCGCTCGGCCTCCGTTGCGCCGGTACGTCTACAAGTCGGTCGTCGGCGACTCCGTGATCTTCGAAGAGGTGAACCCGCTGCTCCGGCTCCAATTCCGGTATCGATGGGGAACGAGCGATCGATTCGGATTCATCAGGACGGCGACGCTCACAAATATGTCGGAGTCGCCGACCAGCGTGGAACTCATCGATGGACTCGTCAACATCCATCCTCACGGTCTCGATCCTTCCATGTGCCTCTCGATGAGCAATCTCACCAACGCGTACAAACGAAGTGAACTGATCGACGTCGACGCGCGACTTGCCGTTTTCTCGCTCGAATCGCGCATCAGCGATCGCCCTGAGCCCGCAGAGGAACTCAGAGGCTCGGTCACCTGGTCGGCCGGTCTCGACGGTGCGTCGGTTTCGATGGATCCGAGCTTGCTGACGAGGGATGACAGGGATGAAGCCGAGGACCCCGGATCTCTGGTCACCGGGCAACCCGGCGCCTACTTCCTCACCGGCGCCACCGAACTCGCTCCGGGCGGGAGCGCGACCTGGCACATCGTCTCAGATGTCACCATGGACCAACTCGATGTCGCACGACTTCGACGCGAGCTTCGATCAGCGGACGATCTACCGGCCCAGATTGCATCATCCCTGTGCGAGTCAACGGACTCCCTGGTTGAGATCATGGCCCGCGCGGATGCCCTGCAATCGACCGGTGACAGGATTGCGACGGCTCATCACTTTGCCAATGTCACATACAACGTCATGCGCGGTGGAATCCCGCTCGAGGGGTACCGCGTCGCTGTCGATGACTTCGAGCGCTTCCTGATCACCCGAGACTCCCGGGTTGCACGACGCAACCGAGCATGGCTCGCCGCCCTGCCCGACTTGATGAATCGAAGGGATCTCCAGTGTTCGATCGCGAAGACCGGCGACATAGACCTGCTGAGGCTTGGGCATGACTACCTGCCGTTCTCGTTCTCTCGGCGACATGGTGACCCGAGCCGGCCATGGAACGCTTTCACGATAAGGGTCGCAGACGCCGCGGGGCGACCCGTCGTGTACTACGAAGGCAACTGGCGTGACATCTTCCAGAACTGGGAAGCGACGTGCATGAGCTTCCCCGAGTACTTCCCCGATCTCGTATCGGTGTTCGTCAACGCCTCGACGGTCGACGGATTCAACCCGTACCGAATCAACAGCTACGGCGTCGACTGGGAGATTCCCGACCCGAGCGACCCGTGGAGCAACATCGGATATTGGGGTGATCACCAGATCGTGTATCTCCTGCGGTTGCTCGAGGCCAGCGATCGGTTCCAGCAGGGCGGGATCGTGGATCTGCTGGGTAGCCGTCGCTTTGCGTATGCGAACGTGCCGTATCGACTCGTCTCCTACGATCAGATCGTCCTCGACCCCAAGGCGACGATCAGACATGAAGTCGAGGTGGAGGCAGAAGTCGCTCGCCGCGTCGCCGATGTCGGGGGCGACGGGAGGCTTGTGTGGAACGACGACGGGTCCGTCTACAACGTCTCACTGCTCGAGAAGCTGCTCGTTCCCGCATTGGCGAAGCTGTCCAACTTCGTTCCTGGAGGGGGCATCTGGATGAACACACAGCGGCCTGAGTGGAACGACGCCAACAACGCACTCGTCGGCCATGGCCTTTCGATGGTCACGCTCTATCAACTTCGTCGATACCTCCTTCATCTCTCGAGGTTGATCGAGCAGTCGCACCTCACCGAAGTCATGATGTCCAAGGAAGTGAGCGATTGGATGGCTGCGGTGATTCGGGTGCTGCTGGCGAATGCCACGCCTTCGCCCGTCGAGGACGTCGGGCGCCGCCGCAAGGAGGCCACGGACGGGCTCGGCATGGCATTCTCGGCATACCGGGGCCGGGTCTACGAGACGGGCTTCTCGGGCCTCACGTCCGCTGCACTTGCAGAAATCTCTGAGCTGTGCTCCGTGGCGATCGCGAATCTCGATGCGACGATCGCGGACAGCCGACGTCCCGACGGTCTCTACCACACCTACAACTTGATCCGGTTCGACGCTGACGGCTCTTCCGCATCGGTCGAGTATCTCAGCGAGATGCTCGAAGGCCAGGTGGCGGTCCTCGAATCTGGCGCGTTGACACCGGACGAGCGCGCCGACGTCGTGGACGCGCTCTTTGCCAGCGATATGTATCGCGAGGATCAAGGCAGCTTCATGCTCTATCCGGCGCGGGAACTTCCCTCGTTCCTAGAGAAGAACGTCATCCCGGTCGCCGCACTCGATAGCGACTCGCCCATTGCCGCTCTCATCGATGCGGGCGACAACCCGTTGCTCGTCTCCGATGTCGACGGTGTCGTACGGTTCAATGCCGACATCTCGAACAAGGGAGATCTCGAGGAGTGGCTCGATCGCCTCACAGCTGATCAATCGCCGTCCGATCTCATTGAGGAACAGCGGAGTGTCCTCCTCGACACGTTCGAGACGGTCTTCCACCACCGTGCGTACACCGGTCGATCAGGATCGATGTACGGCTACGAAGGTATCGGCTCGATCTACTGGCACATGGTCGCCAAGTTGCTCGTAGCGATCCAGGAAGCGCTCCTGGAGGCCCGATCCGGAAAGGCGGCTCCCGAGACGATTGACCGGCTCGAGACGGCGTACTGGCGCGTGAGGTCGGGATTGGGATACAACAAGGTTGCCAGGGAGCACGGTGCAGTGCCGATCGATCCGTATTCACATACACCGGCGCACGCAGGTGCACAGCAGCCGGGTATGACCGGGCTTGTGAAGGAGGAGCTCCTCGTCCGACCGCTCGAGCTCGGCGTGGTGATCGACGCAGGTCGAATCCGATTCGATCCACTGCTCCTCCGGGCATCGGAACGTCTCGACGCGGCGGAGCAGTGGACATTGTTCGATGTTGACATGCAGCCGACGACGATCAATCTCGCGTCGGGCAGTCTCGGCCTGACGATCTGCCAGGTGCCAACCGTGGTGTCGGTCACTTCACACGAACCTCGCGTAGAGATCGACTTCGCCGACGGCACAACGCTCTGCGAGGAGGGACTGCAGGTGAACCGGCGTGTCAGTGCCATGATTTTCGGCCGATCGGGTGAGGTTGTCCAGGTGCGCGCGTTCCTCCATGAGGTCGACCCGTCGGCCGAGGCGTGATGCTGGACTGAGCGAATGCCCGGATCCCACCAAGACGGGCATCATGTCCCCCGTCTGCGTCGGATGCGTCAGGAAGGTCGGTGACGTTCGTCACGCTGAGCGAGACCGCTTCGGCTGAGCCCGAGTCGCCGGGGGCGGAAGCCGGCAGCTCAACAGCATCGGCCACGGCCAAGGAACCGCAGTGCCGAAGTGGGCGGGGTACGACGACGTTGGGTGTCTCTCCATGCGTCCAGAGTCCCGCGACGAGAGAAGCCCCGGGCATCCGCCCGGGGCTTCCTTCTGTTCGTGGGTAGTGCTTCCTCTAGGAGGCGCCACCTTCGAAATCGTCTTCGAACGACACAACGGTACGACCCGGCTTGGCCTCGCCGCCGCGGTCATCGCTTCGATCGCCGCCGCGGTCCTTTCCACGACTGCGTCCGCCTCGATCACGGTCACGATTGCGATCACGGTTCCCGTCGCGACGTCCCTCGTTCCGATCGGAGCGACCCTCGTCACTCTTCGGCGCTGAGCCACCGTCGTCGGACGGTGCCGGTGCACCGGCGAGGTCAAGGCTGACCTTGCCGCGATCGTCGATCTCGCGAACGACGACGTCAACCTTGTCGCCGAGGGCGAGTACGTCTTCGACCTTGTCGATACGCTTCCCGCCACCGATCTTCGAGATGTGCAACAGGCCGTCACGTCCCGGCAGGATGTTGACGAATGCCCCGAACTTCGTGATGTTCACGACTTCGCCCTGATACGTCTCTCCGACGTTCGCCTCGGGCGGATAGCCGATGGCCAGAATCCGCTCCTTGGCGAGTTCGAGTGACGTCGCATCGGGAGCGCCGACGCGGATGGTTCCGTCGTCTTCGATCTCGATCTTGGCGCCGGTCTCTTCTTCGAGCTCCCTGATCGTCTTACCTTTGGGTCCGATGACCTCGCCGATCTTGTCCTTCGGGATCATGATCGCTTCGATCTTCGGCGCCGTCGGCGCGAGCTCCTCGCGGGGTGCGGGGAGAACGTCGGTCATCTTGCCGAGGATGAACAGCCTTGCGTCCTTCGCCTGGCTCATCGCATCGATGAGCACCTGTGCGGGGAGTGACTCGATCTTGGTGTCGAGCTGCAGCGCCGTGATCATGTCCTCGGTTCCGGCGACCTTGAAGTCCATGTCTCCGAGCGCATCCTCGGCACCGAGAATGTCGGTCAGCGTCACGAACTTGCCGTCGTGGTTGATGAGGCCCATGGCGATTCCGGCGACCGGAGCCGCGATCGGAACGCCGGCGTCCATCAACGAGAGCGACGATCCACAGACCGAAGCCATCGACGACGAACCGTTCGACATCAGAACCTCTGACACGAGACGGAACGCGTACGGGAACTCTTCATCATCAGGGATCACCGGAAGGAGTGCCTTCTCGGCGAGCGCCCCGTGACCGATCTCCCGACGCTTCGGACCACGCATGAAGCCTGCTTCACCGGTGGCGAAGGGCGGCATGTTGTAGTGGTGCATGTAGCGCTTGGAGTCTTCGATGGAGATCGTGTCGAGCATCTGCTCCATCTTCAACATGCCGAGCGTGGTGACGTTCAACACCTGAGTCTCGCCACGGCGGAACAAGCCGGACCCGTGGGCCTGGGGAATCATTCCGACCTTGACGTCGATCTCACGCACGTCGGTGAGGCCGCGACCGTCGAGACGGACACCCTCGGCAACGACACGCGAGCGCATGACGTTCTTCTGGACGCTGCGGAACGCGTTCTTGGCGGCCTTCATGCCGTCTTCGTCGTCCTCATCGAGTCCGAGCTCCGCCAGAGCAGCTTCCTTCGTCGCTGCCTCGGCTTCGAGCCGCTTCTTCTTGTCGGCGATCGTGCCGAGAGCCTCAAGTTTCGGCTTGGCGATCGCTTCGACGCGCTCGTACATCTCGGCCGAGTAGGCCTCGTTGATGGGCCATTCGACCTCATCAGCCGGGCCAACCGCCGCGAGAAGCTCGAGCTGCATGTCGATCAGTGTCGCGATATAGCCCTTCGCCTCTTCGAGGCCACGGGCGACTGTCTCTTCGTCGCTGCCTTGCTGGCCGTCCTTGACGAGTCGGTACCCGTTCTCGGTGGCTCCGGCTTCGACCATGGCGATGTCTATGTCGCCGAACTCGTTGCGCTTTCCAGCGACGACGAGATCGAAGACTGCACCTTCGAGCTGCTCGTATGTCGGGAATGCGATCCATGCTCCATCGATGAGAGCGAGCCGGACGGCGCCGATCGGTCCATCGAAAGGAAGCGAGCTCAGCGTCAACGCGCCAGAAGCGCCGTTGAGCGCAGGAAGGTCATATGCGTTGATGAGGTCGGCCGACAGCACGGTGGCAACAACATGTGTGTCGTTGCGGTAGCCGTCGGGGAAGTTGGGACGGAGTGGACGATCGATGAGACGGCACGTCAGGATGGCCTTCTCAGTTGCGCGTCCTTCACGGCGGAAGAACGAGCCGGGGATCTTGCCGACGGCGTACATACGCTCTTCGACGTCCACGGTCAGGGGGAAGAAGTCGGTGCCTGGGCGCAAACGCATCGATGCGGTTGCGGTGACGAGAACTTCTGTTTCTCCGACGCGCACCGTAACGGCGCCGTCGGCAAGTTGGGCTAGTTCACCGGCGCGGAATTCGACTTCCACTTCACCGATGAGCCCGCGAATGGCAGTCTCAGCCATTTGGATCTCTCCTTCGTTGATGCGGAGCCCAATTGGCAGTGGGCAGGTCTCGACGGAGCCGAGGCCCATCCACTGACAACTGGAACTTCCGCGCTTGCATGCGTGGGGACGTCGAATACGCCGAAGGCGGCCCGAAAGCCGCCTCCGTCTGCGCTATCGGCGCAATCCCAGTTTCGCGATAAGCGACCGGTAGCGCTCCACATCTTGTTCGTGGAGGTACCGGAGGAGTCGCCTGCGCTTACCGACCATCATCAACAGCCCTCTACGGCTGTGGTGGTCCTTTTTGTTGACCTTGAGATGCTCGGTGAGATGGTTGATGCGTTCAGTGAGCAGCGCTACCTGGACCTCCGGCGAACCGGTGTCCGTAGTGTGCGTGCCAAATTCATCAACGACTGTCTGTGTGTCGTTCACGAGGATTCTTTCCTTCGCGACAGAGTACGCGGGCGATTGCCCGAAACGGGATGATAGCAACGCCGTGGTGTAACAAGCGATCCCCGCTGGATTGTTTGCGTGATGCCGTCTCGGGGTGACACGACACTACCGAATCAGTGGCCCCGCACCGGATTTTCCGCTCCCCCACAGTGCCCCGATGTTTCGCGGCTCCGGCCAATCACATGAACCGGCTACTTGTGCCTCCGAAGCGATGCAGTCTGCCACCGTGTCGCTGTGCAACACCGAATTGTGAGCCTCCCCCATACGCTGCCACATACCGACGAAGTCGGGGAACCGTCCCAGCATGCTTCCACCGCCGTCATCCAGGTCGTAGACACGGACATCGTCCGGACGGCCCCAGAAATTCGTGAACCCGGCGTCGGGGTTGCGGACGATCACCACCTCCACACCCGATACCTCCCCAAGACCGTCCCGGATGTCCGAACAACCGTTCCAATCGCACCGCACCGGGTCGAAGAGACCGTCATCTGCCGTGTCGCCGTGGAGCCATCCGATGCTCTGGAGCAACCCCAACGGACCCGAAGCGATCGGTGGATCGAGAATCGCAGCGCCCACCACCGCATCGACCCCTTTCTCCGGGTGGGCATCCCAGCGGCCGACTACTTCGGTGATGACCGCTCCTCCCTTGCTGTGACCGACGAGATAGATCTGCCTCCCATCCGATCCGAGGGCCGCGAGGTATGCGCCGAGAGCGTCGGCAGCGTCTGACGTCGGTGCCCATCGGGACGCCTCAACGGGATCGCTCGATGCCCATGCCCACCGATAGTCGAAGACTCGTACATCGCTCGGGTCGGCACCGATCCGACCGGCAAGATCATCGAAGCCGTCGGGATCGCCCCCGTGGCCGGGCACATACACGAACAGTGGGCCAGAGTCACGACGAGAACCGCCGCCTCGTCGGCGCACGAGGACCGAACCGGCCAGGGCCACTCCCCCGAGTCCCGCGCCGCCGATCGGAACGAACGGAGACCGTCCTGGAGGTCGCCCCGATCCCGAGTCGGGAGATGGTGCAAGCCCGAGACCGTCGCCCGGCGACAACGCGTCACTGACGGCATCGACGGTTGTGGGCGTGGACAGACCGCCGTTGGCCGCGTGCCCGGGCACGGCGGAGAGAAGCGATACGGCGGCGAAACCGACGGCGATGAGGATGCCCGGCACAATGGGATCCGATCCCGGGGAGTGCGGGCGACGCCACCACCATGCACGGGCGGTGGCCCGGCGTCAAGAGGTGTGATCGGCGAGTATCTCGGTGGCTGAGGCGATGTCCTTCTGGATCTGGGCAAGGAGGTCGTCGATCGACTCAAAACGCCGTTCATCGCGAAGCCGTCCGAGGAATTCGACGCTCACGTGCTTGCCGTAGAGATCCCGGTCGAGTCCAAGCACGTGGACCTCGAGGACTTCATCTTCCCCTCCGAACGTGGGCCGGATCCCGAGATTGGCAACCGCTGGATGCCCGATGCCATCGATGACGGCGGTGACGGCGTAGACACCGTGACGGGGAACCGTAAGCATTGCAGGGAACGACACGTTCGCTGTCGGGAGCCCGATCTGACGTCCGCGCCCATCGCCGGGGACAACTATCCCTTCGAGGTCGTAGGGTCGACCGAGCATCGCAGCTGCCCGCTCGACGTCTCCATCGCGGAGAGCTTCTCTGATGGCGGTCGAGCGGATCTCGGTGCCGTCGTCACAGGCGATGTCGACGACTTCGACCCCGAATCCGTAACGCTCTCCCAGCGCTGCGAGAGTCTCGGTGGTCCCGATGGAACCACGGCCGAACCGGAATCCAACACCCACTGCGACAAATCGCGAATTCAGGCCTTCCACGAGGTACCGGCGAACGAAGTCCTCCGGGGTCATGGTGCGCATCTCTTCATCGAAACCGAGCACGGCGACTCGATCGATACCAGCTCCTCCGAAGAGATCGAAGCGCCGCTTGAGTGTGCTCAGTCGTGGAGGTGCACCGTCGGGCGACAACAGACTCGCAGGATGGGTGCCGAACGTCATCGCTATCCTGGCGAGTTCCGTGTCGGCATGGAGAAGCGAATCGAGAACGCGTCTGTGCCCGATGTGTACGCCGTCGAATACGCCCATCGCGACCGCTGAACCGGGCTCCGGCGCGTCCCAACCGGACGGGTCACCCCGGTAGATGATCATGCGGTAACGACCTCCGGCTTCACCAATGGTCCGTCGACTCGATACACGCCGAGCAGCGCGCCATCGCTGATCAGGCGGACGAGTCCTTGATCCGATTCGGCCACCTCTCCCATGACGGCGGCGGCCGGGATCGCCGCACCGTTGCGAATACCAGGGAGGTACGACGCCTCGACCTCGATGCCGGGGATGTCTGCAAGAGCCGTGGCAGGATCGACGACAAGGGATGCGACCGATTCATCAGCTTGAGCCGCTTCGATCTGAGCGACGCTCACGGCATTCTCGACATTCAGGGTTCCGTTTCTGACTCGGCGGAGTTGCGTGAGATGGGCTCGGCCGCCGAGGGCTCTGGCGAGGTCGTCCGCAAGCGTTCTCACATACGTGCCGGTGCTGCAGACGACGTCGAACGAGACTTCCGGGTAGTCGGACGGTGCGAGATCGGTGAACACGAGTGAGTAGATGTCGACCGGGCGAGCCTCGCGCTCGACCACCTGACCGGCTCGGGCCAATTCGTAGAGGCGTTTCCCCTCAACCTTCCTCGCTGACACCATCGGAGGGATCTGAAGGATCGAACCACGGAATCGTTCCGCCACCGCTTCCAGGGCGGCTGCGTCCACCGGAAGCGGGGAGCGATCGATGATGGCGCCGTCTGCGTCGAGAGAGTCGGTTGCTACGCCGAACAGCGCCGTCGCTTGATACTCCTTCTCGAATCCCTGGACGAATCGCAACAGCCGGGTGCTCCGGCCGAGACCGAGGACGAGAAGGCCGGTAGCCATCGGATCGAGCGTTCCGGCATGGCCCACTTTGCCCCCTACGAGGCCCCGCACCTTCGCCACGACATCATGACTCGTCCAGCCCTGTTCCTTGTCAACGAGGAGGAACCCGTCTCCGATCCCGGGCCTCTTCACGTGAGAAGTCCGACGATTCGGCTGATCGTTTCGTCAACACCGAGTTCAGAGGTGAATCCTGCCGCGTTCCGATGACCTCCACCGCCGAACGTTGCTGAGATCTCGGCGACGTCGACCTCACCGCGAGAACGGAGGCTTCCCTTCAGGACTCCCGGTTTCGTCTCTTTGAGAAGACAAGCGACACCGGCTTCCCTGGGTAGACGCACCAGGTCGATCAACGCGTCGACCGACTCCCAGGGGATCCCTGCCTCTCGAAGATCTTCGCGAAGGAGGGTCGTCCAGACAAGGCCAGCTTCCGCTTCAAGACGCGCACGGCCGAGGACCCTTGCCACCACCGTGAAGTATCCGAACGGCGCTTCTTCGTAGAGTTGTTGACCGATTGGTGCGGGCTGAACACCCGCAGCGAGGAGGTCCGCAGCCATGCGATGCACGGCGGGAGTCGTCGACGAGTACTGGAAGCGTCCGGTGTCGGTGACGAGGCCGGCGTAGAGCGCCTCGGCAATCGGTCGGGTGATCTCCCACTGGAGACGGTTCAGCAACTCAAAAACGAGTTGTGTCGTGGCTGCGGCGTCTGGGTCGACAACGCGCACGTCGCCGATCGTGCCGGGAGTGACGTGGTGGTCGATGACCAGAACCCTGGCAGCTCCCTGGATCGCAGTGCCGACAGATCCGACGCGATCGAGAACGCCGGTGTCGCAGATGATCGCGAGGTCCAGATCATCAGGAAATTCGGATGGCGGAACAAGCACAGATTGGTCGAGGAAACGGAACTCATCTCCGAGAACGAACGGTTCGCCGAACGAAGCAACCGCTTCCTTGCCTGCGCTGCATGCGGCAAGGCCGAGAGCGATCATGGACCCGAGAGCGTCACCGTCCGGCCGCACGTGGCCCACGACGCCGATCCGCTGTGCCCGGATGATCTCATCGACCGCCTCCTGCCACACCTGTTCAGTCGGCGGCATCGGGATCCTCGTCTTCCGTCTCGAGTTCGTGGAGTAACCGATCGATCTTGAGCCCTTCTCCGATCGCCGGGTCGACCCGGAACGTCAGCTTCGGTGTGTACTTCATATTGACCTGACGCCCGACCACGCCCTGGATATGCGGCGCAGCCCTCGTGAGAGCTTCTCCGGTCGCCTCGACCTCTTCGTCAGATCCGAGCACGGAGTAGAACACGAAGGCGTTCCGAAGATCGGGGGATGCATTGACCCCTGTGATCGTCAGGAACCCGATGCCGGGATCCTTGAGGTCCGTCACGGCGTCAGCGATGACTTCCTTGAGCAGTTCGTTGACTTTGCGCATCCGCGGGCTGTCGGGACGACTCATCGTTCGTCCTCCTCGAGATACGAGCGGGTTGCACGCAGAACTTCGATCTCGGTGCGACGGTCGAGGTCGATCTGGACGGCGGTCAGCATCCGGTCGACATGGCCGGGCGAACCCGAGACGACGGCGACTCCGAGATCGGCACGCTGCCAGAGATCCTGATGATCAACCTCGGCAACGGCGACCGCATACGACTCCCCAATGTCGGCGATGATGCTCTTCACCACCTTGCGCTTCTCCTTGAGGGACCGCATGTCGCGAATCCGTAGCTCGATCCGTGAAGCTCCCGCGTGCATCCTGCGCCTCCTCGTGCCATGTCAGGCAACCGTTGCGGCGTTCCGCCGGTCCCGGGGCCCACCTCTCTCGGCGGGATCAGGTCCTGGCGATCTCCTTGACGTCGTAGGATTCGATCGTGTCGCCTTCCTTCACATCCCGGAAGTTCACGATGCCGATACCGCACTCGTAGCCGGTCTGGACCTGCTGCACATCTTCCTTGAAGCGGCGCAGCGAAGAGATCCTTCCGTCGTGGACGACGACGCCGTCGCGAACGACCCGTGCTCGGGCATTGCGGTTGATCGATCCTTCTGTGACGTAGCAGCCTGCGATCAGTCCGTAACGCGGCGCAGAGAAAGTCGCTCGCACCTCGGCGACACCGAGGAACGACTCGACTTCGTCCGGTGACAGTTCGCCCACCATCATCGATTCGATATCATCGAGGAGTTCATAGATGATCGAGAAGGTCCGTATTTCGATGCCGGCCTTCTTCGCTGCGGCTCGTGCCGACGCGTCCGGCCGTGCGTTGAAGCCGTAGATCACGGCTTCAGAGGCTTCTGCCAACATCACGTTGTTCTCCGTGATGCCGCCGACGGCGCCGTGAACGATCGAGACCGAAGCGTCTTCTCGGGAAATCTTGCCGACGGCCTCACGAATAGCTTCGTGAGATCCATGAGCATCAGCCTTCACGATGATCCGCAACTCGGCATGGTCTGCAGTTCTCAGCGTCTCGAGGAGTTGGGTGAGTCGCTCTGTGGCTGAGGGAACGAAGAGCTCCTCCGACCGCTTCCTGGCGATCTCTGCCTCAGCCAGCTTGCGCGCCGTACGTTCGTTCTTGACGACCTGGAACATGTCTCCGGCCAGCGGAAGGTCGCCCCATCCGGATATGAGAACCGGCGTGCTCGGACCGGCGCTCTTCATCTGGTCGCCGTGCTCGTCAAACATGGCCCTCACACGCCCGGATACGGTGCCGCATGCAACCGCGTCACCCTTCTTCAGCGTGCCGCGCTGGACGATAACCGTGGCTACCGGTCCCCGCCCGATTTCGAGTTGCGCCTCGATGACGGTTCCGACGGCAGGTGCCTTCGGATTGGCGGAGAGCTCTTCCACCTCTGCGACGAGGCCCACGATTTCGAGCAAGTCATCGACACCGGTGCCTTTCAGTGCTGACACCTCAACCGCTGGAACGTCCCCTCCGAGATCCTCGACAACGATGCCGTGCTGGGTAAGCGCTCCTCGCACGGCATACGGGTCTGCCGTCTCGAGATCCATCTTGTTGATGGCGACGATGATTGGAACTTCTGCTGCTTGGGCGTGGTCGATGGCCTCAACGGTCTGAGGCATGACACCGTCGTTCGCTGCGACGACGAGTATGACGAGGTCGGTGACATTCGCTCCCCTAGCGCGAAGCGCTGTGAATGCCTCATGTCCGGGAGTGTCGATGAAGGTGATCGGGGCACCGCCGGTTGTTGCCTGGTATGCACCGATGTGCTGTGTGATACCGCCGGCCTCGCCCTTGACGACGTTGGCATTCCGGATCGTGTCGAGCAATTGGGTCTTCCCGTGGTCCACGTGACCCATCACTGTGACGACGGCCGGGCGCGGCTTCAGACTCGCCGGGTCATCCTCGTATTCGACGATGTGATGCGTGGGGCCTTGCTCTTCTTCGACGAGCTCTTCATCACTTTCGGCGACGAGGAGGTCATATCCGAACTTCTGACCGAGTTCCTCGATCGCGTTCGTCGGGATCGTCCCATCAGCGGGGATGATCTCGCCCATCTCCATGAGGGCTTGAACGACTACCACCGTCCGGGTCTGGATCATGCGTGCGAACTCGTGAGTCGTGAGACCGGCCTCGACAAGAAGAACCTTCTCCTCAGCGACGTCCTCCTCGACCTCTTCTCCGACCTCAGCTTCAGTCTCTACCTCGAGGCTGTCAGCTGGTAGCTGGTCGCTGGCAGCTTCCGCTCCCACCTCAAGGCTGGTCGCTGGCAGCTCCTCGCCGACAGCTTCCACTTCCACCTCTTGGCTGGTCGCTGGCAGCTGGTCGCTGGCAGCTTCCTCGTACGACACTCGGACGAGCGCGACCGAGTCTTCGTCCAGGCCGGACGAGGCAGTCTTCACCTCGACTCCAAGTTCCTGGGCGCGCTCAAGCACGTCCTTGGACTCCAGTCCAAGGTCTCGTGCGAGCTCGTAGACCCGTTGCTTCGCCACTCAGTTCTCCTCGTTCTCGTCCTCGACGGCAGCCACGGGGACGGTCTCGTCCGCCTCGGCCGGCTCGGGCGCTTCTTCAGTTTTGATTTCGGGGTCGGCCTCGTCCTCAGCCGGAGTATCGGCTTCCGTCTCGACATCCTCCGCAACACTCTCGTCGGCGACGACCTCTTCGGTGGGGGTATCTGTCGCAGGAACGCCCTGCTCTTCCTCTTCTTCGAGGTCGAGGCCGAGATCCTGGCTCTCGGATCGGATGTCGATCCGGTAGCCGGAGAGTCGTGCGGCGAGTCGGGCGTTCTGGCCCTCTTTGCCGATGGCAAGGGACAGCTGATGGTCCGGCACCACGACTTCAGCAGTACGTTCGTCCTCGTCGATACGCACGTCTTTGACGCGTGCGGGGCTCAATGCTTCAGCAATGAAACTCTCTGTGTCGTCGCGCCACTCGACGATGTCCACCTTCTCGCCGCGAAGCTCGTTGACGACCTGTCGGACACGAGAGCCTCGTGCGCCCACACATGCACCTACGGGGTCGACATTCGGGTCGTTCGACGCGACGGCGATCTTCGTGCGATGACCGGGCTCTCGTGCGATCACGCGAATCTCCACGTCACCGTCGACGAGTTCAGGCACCTCGAGTTCGAACAGAGACCTGATGAACTCCGGGTGGCTTCGCGATACAACGATCTGCGGGCCCTTGCCCTCGCCGCGCACTTCGAGGATGTACGCCTTGACGCGATTGCCCCGCTCGAGCCGCTCGTACGGGATCCTTTCGGATGACGGCATGATCGCCTCTGCGTCGCCCAGGTCGAGAATGGCGTACCGATGGTCGGACTGCTGCACGATCCCGGTGATGAGATCGCCCTCGCGTCCGTCGTAGATGTCAAAGACCTGTTCACGCTTCGCGTCTCGAAGACGCTGCATGATGACTTGCTTGGCGGTTTGAGCGGCGATGCGACCGAAGTCGTCTGGCGTATCAGCCCACTCTTCGACGACGTTGCCGTCCTCGTCGAGTTCCTGGCCGTACACGAGGATCTCCCCGGTATCCGGATCGATGGTGACGCGCGCTTCCTCAGCGGCACCTGGGGTGCGCTTGTAGGCGGAGACGAGTGCATTCGCGAGGGCGTCGAGAAGCGATTCGTCGACGGCAAACTGCGAATCCGGACGCGCACCGGCACCTTCGTTTGCCGCAGTCCGAGAGAATAGTTGACAACTCCAAGGCCAGGAGCGGCCACTCGCGTACTGCCTGCAAGGCGTTCCGCTGGCGCCCCAGCGATCGCTCAGCCATGATCTAGCGATGCCTCTCTCCGTGCCCCAACACGCCCCGTCCGACAGCTTCGACACCTCAGGCACCAGCGTAGGGACTGGCCCAGCCGGCCAAGTCGCACACGAGGATCACATCGCTCACAACGACACCTACCGGTGCACGCTGCACGCTGTGGGAGACAACGCTTGGGCTTACGTCGGCAACGGTCTCTCGAATCAGGCGTTCGTCCGAGGCCCTGAAGGCATCATCGCCATCGACTCAGGCGAGTCGAATCAAGAGATGCAGATGGCCCTCGATGCACTTCGAGAGGTAACCGACACACCAATCGTCTCCATCCTCTACACCCACTCCCATTACGTGTCCGGCACCGAGGCCATCATCGCCGAGATCGGACACGAGCCCGAGATCTGGGGCCACGAGGAAATCATAAGTAACCGGGCAGAGGTCGGCCTCGAGATGTCTCCGATCGCCAGCCGGGGCGCAGTGTTCCAGTTCGGCCTTCTCCTTCCGCCGGAGGGACCAGACGCCATGGTCAACTGCGGGCTTGGGCCTCACTTCAAGAACCCAGCCAGTGCACCACATACCCAGGGCTACGTTCCACCAAACAAGCTCATCAACAAGCCGACCACGATCTCAGTCGGCGGCCTAACTGCCGAGTTGACTCCGGCCTCTTCCGACGCATCAGACTCGATCACCATCTGGTTCCCCGAGCTCGGCCTTTGTGTCAACAACCTGCTTTGGCCTGCCGTATTCAACGTATTCCCGATTCGAGGCGAGCGTTTCCGTGACCCAACGGTTCTGCTGGGCGGTCTCGACGAGATTGCTGCGCTGGGCGCCGAGCACCTAATTGGCTGCCACGGGCCTCCGATCAGTGGTGCCGACTACATCGTCGAGACGGTGACCCTGTACCGCGACTCGATCCAGCTCATGCTCGACCAGAGCGTCCGCGGCATGAACCAGGGACTGTCTCTCGCCGAGCTTTCACAATTTGTCACTCTTCCTGACAATTATGGCGGCAACTACTTCACGTCCCAGCTCTATGGGCTCGTCGAGCATCACATCAAGCAGATCTACACCGGTCTTCGTGGATGGTTCGATGGTGATGATGCAAAGCTGTTGCCAGTGCCTCCTGTCGAACGGGCCAACAAGCTGATCGCTGGTTTCGGTGGCAAGGAGAAGGTCCGGAGCCAGGTCGACGCAGCAATCGCGGCCGACGATCTTCGCTGGGTCTGCCCAGGTCGCTAGTACGTCCGAAACCGAATGGGTGCTCGTGACCTACGACCGTTCCCCTCCGGAACGCTTCGAACTCGTAGTGTTGCACCTTGAAGATGGGGAAGAACCCTTGGTTAAGCGCGCGCTCG
>RCNE010000510.1_pt1 | contig 21041 bp, 18 predicted proteins | sample 2041361 | NCBI WGS metagenome assembly RCNE01 (sample SAMN09708229, study PRJNA481090) | Marine sediment metagenome, whole genome shotgun sequencing project.
GCTAAAATTCATAATGACAACTGTATATCATTCCATTTTTTTTAAAAATTTGTTTGAAGTAGGAGGGATTATTTGCCTAATCCCAAAATGGGATGAATACGATAAAAAAGGGAAGGTTTACAACGTTTAAATATTACTTTAAAATTGATAAAAGGAGTACTTCGTGACACCCTTCGATCCAATTTTGAAATACAAAAGGGGCTTGAAATTTTATAAAAAGGCTTCACCAAAAGCAAAACCCCTTAAGCACTATACCTAAAAAATTAATTATCTTAGTTTTAGCGACCTTAGCTTATCATTTGTTGGCTTGTGTTTTTCTTTATAATATGAACTCATCCAGAACCACAACTTTCCTTATACAAAAACGTATCAACTATAAAAAAGCAGTATTGTTTTTAATATTCGTTTTGTTTTCCAACGTATCATTTTCTCAAGAAATTAATAAAGAACAATATAATAATGGCCAAATAAAAAGTGTTGGGCGGCAAAATTCAGATGGTAAAAGAATTGGTGAATGGAAAATTTATTACGAAAATGATCATTTACATCAAATAGCAAATTATGATAATGGAAAGCCAACGGATGAAGTTAAAGAGTTTTACGAAACGGGTCAATTAAATCTTATAGGAAATTATGAAAATGGAGAGCTAAAGGGTAAATATGAAGAGTTTTACAAAAATAGACAATTATATAGAACAGCAAATATGGAAAATTGATACCTAACAGGTGAGGCTATAGTCTTTATTTATTTCTGATTTGAGGATTAACTTCGTTGATCCCCCTTGAACCTCATTCTGAAAATCAAATACACCATCCAAAGCGCTCGCCAATTATATTCCCTTTATATTTTTTAGCGATGTATATAAGTAGTGGGATTAACTCCGTTGATCCCTATTTGGGTGCTCTTAACAATAAAAAAGAAAGATCCGCTTCGCGTTCTTTCATTTTTTATTTCCAAGGATTGTCTAGTCCTATAAGCTTCGCTTAGTCAAAATCCTTGGAAATAAAAAAAAGCCTTCTACCAAAGACTTTTCTTTTTCATTGTGGAGCTACGGGGATTCGAACCCCGGACCTCTTGACTGCCAGTCAAGCACTCTAGCCAACTGAGCTATAGCCCCAATTTTGAGAAGGCAAATTACGACATTCCTTTTAAGACAAGCAAGGGAATATTACTGTCAAAATCAATTTTTTTGACCCTGTCATTTTCCCAAAGTTTTTTAAAGAAACCTCTTTTTCTCCTAATCACGCATAGCATATCAGGATTCTCTTCATGCAAAAATTCAAGAACACCTTGGTATACCGTTGCATTGGTAGTTGGGATATGATTGTTTATAAGTCCTTCAAGTGTTTTATTTAACTCCAGATCTTTGGCGTCTAACTTTGGGGTTTTTACCTGTAAAAGATTGATTGTAGATGAAAAAGTATTTTTAATTTTCATCAAAAGATCTAAGGTTGACACTGATTTTATAGACCCTGATTTTATAGTCATCAATATCTTTTTTATAGGCTTAAATTTTGTTTCAGTCGGAACAATCAAAACAGGTACTTTGGTATCCTTTATGATGTTTCCCGTTATTTTTCCTAAAAATATATGTTCATCTGCCCCGTCATTTTTTGTGGAAGCAATGATCAGGTCAATATGCAAAAGTTTATTTAATTGTTTCAAGGTATCAATTACAGAATAACCCTTTAAGGTACTGGTAATGATCTCTACATTTTTTGTATTGACATTGTTCAAGTGATCTTTAAGGATTTCCTTACTATCTCTTTCCATGATCTGTTCCACCTTAAGAATACTTCCGCTGATCTTAGGGCTGCTATAGACATGAACTAGATAAACCTTTGCTTCTACTGCTTCCGCAAAATCAATGGCGTATTGCAAAGTATTAAGGGCATTAACGTTACTTCCGATGGGGACTAAAATGCTTTTCATATGGTAATGATTTAACAATAGATAGGGTTAAAAATAAATAAAACTTCCAAGTTATTACCAGGAAGTTATATTTATTTAATGTCAAAATATACTAGTATCTGTAATAATCAGGTTTAAAAGGGCCTTCCACCTTTACACCAATATAATCAGCTTGCTCAGGACGTAACTCTTCCAATTCAACACCGATTTTCGCCAAGTGAAGTCGTGCGACCTTCTCATCTAAATGTTTAGGAAGCATATAAACCTTGTTTTCATATTGATCCGTGTTGTTCCAAAGCTCTAATTGGGCCAAGGTTTGATTGGTAAATGAGTTACTCATTACAAAACTTGGATGACCCGTGGCACAACCTAGATTTACAAGTCTACCTTCAGCCAAAAGAATAATTTCCTTTCCTTCTATAGAATATTGATCAACCTGTGGTTTGATCTCAATTTTCGTATCACCGTAATTTGTATTTAACCAGGCCATGTCTATCTCATTGTCAAAATGACCTATATTACAGACAATGGCTTTGTCTTTCAAAGCTTTGAAATGACGGGATTGAATGATATCTTTATTTCCCGTTGTAGTGATAACAATATCAGCTTTGTCTATAACATTATCCATTTTTTTAACTTCAAAACCTTCCATTGCAGCTTGTAATGCACAAATAGGATCTATTTCGGTTACGATAACTCTGGCTCCAGTACCTTTGAATGAGGCTGCAGTTCCTTTTCCAACGTCACCATATCCGGCAACAACTACTACTTTTCCGCCCATCATAGTGTCTGTAGCTCTGCGAATAGCATCTACAGCACTTTCTCTACAACCGTATTTATTGTCAAATTTAGATTTGGTGACAGAATCGTTCACATTAATAGCTGGCATTGGTAAAGTACCTTCTTTCATTCTTTCGTATAAACGGTGCACCCCTGTGGTTGTTTCTTCAGAAAGACCTTTGATTCCATTAACCAATTCAGGAAACTTGTCAAAAACCATATTGGTCAGATCTCCTCCATCATCCAAAATCATATTCAGCGGTTTTTTATCTTCTCCAAAGAATAGTGTTTGTTCAATACACCAGTCAAATTCCTCTTCAGTAAGGCCTTTCCAGGCATACACTGAAACTCCTGCTGCTGCGATGGCAGCGGCAGCCTGATCTTGTGTAGAAAAAATATTACAAGAACTCCATGTCACTTCAGCACCCAAATCCACGAGTGTCTCAATCAACACCGCTGTTTGAATGGTCATATGTAAACAACCTGCAATTCTGGCTCCTTTTAGTGGTTTTTCATTTTTATATTCTTCTCGAAGGCTCATTAAACCTGGCATTTCGGCTTCAGCTAAATGAATTTCCTTTCTTCCCCATTCTGCAAGGTTGAGGTCCTTAACCTTATATTTCACATAAGTCGATGTTTCTGAACTCATAATTTTTATATTTGTTTTGAGTTTGCAAAAATACGAAATACCTATTAAACATTGTATGCCGATTTACAAAACCATTTTTTCTGAAGGAGGAACTACTATCTATATATGGAAAATTGAGGAGTCATTTGAGGAATTGAGGGAGGGCTTGGTCCTAACTGACAATAGTATTTCCAGGTTGGTAGGTATGAAGTCACAACTGCATCAAAAAGGGTTTTTAAGTGTAAGACAATTATTGAAACATGCAGGTTATCAAGACTCTAGACTTTATTATAACGATTATGGAAGGCCTTTCCTAGATGATGAAAAGCATATTTCGATAACACATTCCTTTGAATTTGCAGCAGTACTTATTAGTGATCAGGAAGCCGGTGTAGATATTGAAAAGAACAGAGAGAAAATAGTTAATATTCAACATCGATTTGTCAATACAGAGACCGATTCTTTATCTGACGAAGACCTTGTTAAGCAATTAACGGTTATTTGGGGAGCTAAGGAATCGATGTATAAAACCTATCCTTACGGAGGCTTAAGTTTTCATGATCATATTGGGATCAATCCATTTCTTTTTGCAGATGGCAGGTCATCAGGAAGCGTTATATTTGACACCTGGAAAAAGGAATATGTAATTAAGTTTGAGTTTTTAAAAGAAGGGTTTACCTTGGTTCATGCTATAGTACAGCCTTAAAGGATGAACACAAGAATAAACTATATAAAAATTAATTCGGCAGTTAAGTAAGTTATAGTGATGATGATTTATCAGTTTTTTTTATCGGCAATGAATGAAGGAAGAAAGCTTCTTGCTATTCTCTTGGACCCCGATAAGATGAATTATGATACGATCATTGAAACAATGACTAAGATCAATACTTCAAACGCAGATTTTATTTTTGTTGGGGGTAGCAATGTAGAAGAAAGGGCTACGGACAAACTAGTATTAAAAATAAAGGAGCTAACAACATTACCAATTATTTTATTTCCAGGTAATTACCAGCAGATCACTTCCCGCGCAGATGCTATTTTGTTCTTATCACTTATATCTGGAAGGAATCCAGAATATTTGATCAATCAGCAAGTCAAAGCGGTTCCATTTCTTCAAAAATCAGAACTTGAGGTAATACCAACAGGATACATTTTGGTAGACGGAGGAAAAGAGACTGCTGTGCAGAGAGTCAGTGAAACCAAACCGATTTCAAGAGAGAATATTGATGAAATCACTCAAACTGCCATTGCAGGGATGTATATGGGAAATAAATTAATTTATTTGGAAGCGGGCAGTGGTGCCTTGAATCCGGTTGACTCGTTGGTGATTAAATCTGTTAGAGAAAACCTGAATATTCCTCTCATAGTGGGAGGCGGAATAAGATCGAGAAAGGAGTTATTTGAGGCCTATAAAAATGGAGCGGATGTGGTAGTGATCGGAACAGCTTTCGAAGAAAATAGTAATTTTCTCACAAAATTTATGAAAAATGAACATATCTGTTGATATATCCATGTATCCTTTACACAAGGACTTTGAAGCACCTATCATAGACTTTATCAAGTCATTAAGGAATTCATCCTTTCACATAGAGGAAAATGGTTTAAGCACACAAATATTCGGGCCTTTTCAGGAAGTAATGGCCTTTGTAAATTCAAATATTCACAGCTCACTTCTGAATGAAAAGAATTGTGTTTTTATATTAAAAATCGTCACTGACGACAGAAGTCACCATGCACCAGATTATTGATTACCTGTTCGAACAATATCGGGATTATCAGACCCTGGATATTGTTTTAGAGATTGTTGCCGTTATTTTTGGGTTTATGTCAGTTTGGTATTCCAAACAAAATAAAATTCTCGTTTTTCCTACGGGAATGATCAGTACCTCTATTTTTGTGTATTTGTTATTTAATTGGGGGCTGCTCGGTGACATGATGATCAATGCCTATTATTTCGCCATGAGTGTTTATGGCTGGTATATTTGGACGAGAAAAATTGATGCTTCACATGTTACTCCAATAAGTAGAACCAATAAACTGGAGAAGAGGCAATCTTTATTCATTTTTTTAGCGACCATCGTTTTTGTATATATTGTATATTATTATAACGATAAATGGACTAGTTGGACCGCTTATGTTGATACAATAACTACTGCCGTGTTCTTCGTTGGAATGTGGTTGATGGCCAAAAGGAAAATTGAAAACTGGATTTATTGGATTATTGGAGACATTATCTCAGTACCCCTGTATCTTTACAAAGGCCTGGCCTTTACCAGTTTTCAATATTTAGGATTCACATTTATTGCAATTTATGGATATATAGCATGGAAAAAGCACTTGAACAATTACCAATAAATTTAGTTAAAATTGTATTATTTGGCCCCGAATCTACCGGTAAAACGACAATGTCAGAGCTATTGGCCAAACACTATAATACGGTTTGGGTAGCTGAATATGCCCGTGAGTATTTGCAGGAAAAATGGAACAATGAAAGAAGAACCTGTGAAGATGCCGATTTGATTCCCATCGCAAAGGGTCAGATTGCTCTCGAGAACAAGCTTGCTTTAAAGGCAGATAAGGTACTGATTTGTGATACTGATTTGCTGGAGACAAAGGTGTATTCTGAAGAATATTACGGAGGGTTTGTACACCCTAATTTAGACAAATATGCGCTTAAGAATCAGTATGATCTTTATTTATTGACCAATATTGATACCCCCTGGGAAGCAGATGATCTTAGAGATCGACCAGAACAAAGAGAAGAAATGTATTCAGCATTTGAAGCCGCACTTATCAAACATAATAAACCTTATATAAAATTAAATGGGAGTATAAAAAACCGATTGGCTGTTGCCATAAGTGCTATTGATAAATTATTGGAGAAAAGGGAAGATCTGAATTCCTATTCCAAGAGTTTGTAACTTTGGCATTAAAGGAAAACTTTTGATTGAGATTTATGGATATTGAAATACTTGAAAATGAACTTGAATTTTCTGCAGTGAGGTCTGGTGGGCCAGGAGGACAGCACGCAAATAAAGTTTCCTCTAAAGTTGTTCTTCTTTTTGATATTGAAAACTCACAGGCTCTTTCTGAAAAGGAAAAAGTGAGATTACTGGAAAAGATTTCGTCTAAATTAAATAAGAAAAACCAATTTATTTTGACTTGTGACGAGAGCAGAAGTCAGCATAAAAACAAACAAATTGTTACAAACAGATGTTTGAAATTACTTGAAAGTGCCTTAAAAATTGAGAAAAAAAGAATCCCAACCAAGGTGGGGAAATTCGAAAAAGCCAGAAGAATGGAAGCTAAGAAAAAGCGAGGCCTCAAGAAAACACTTCGTCAAAAACCCAAATTGGATTAATTATCAAGATTTGATTTTTTAATTCCCAATTGTTGTTTACATTTGCATCGATCTTAAAAGGGGTGCCCAATACAGGCTGAGATTAAACCCATTGAACCTAGAACGGATAATGCTGTTTAGGGATAAGATTTTCAGGAAAAACTGAAAATCTGAGTTTTTCAACTCGAATTTCACCTCTTTAATTTGATTTTCATTAATTAAAAGATCCCATAAGGGAAAGAAAATGAAGCAACTCGTTGTTATTTTCATAATGTGCGTGTCATTCGTTGGTGCAGCGCAGGAACAAAGTATTTTAACTGATACCATTAACCTGGATGAAGTGCTTGTAAAGGCGACCAGAATTGATGAAAAAGCTCCGTTTGTAAGGAGTAACATCACAAAAGAACAAATTGAATCAAGAAATCTGGGTCAGGATATTCCAGTTTTATTAAACTTTTTACCCAATGTGGTTTCCACATCAGATGCGGGGAATGGCATAGGATATACAGGGATAAGGGTAAGAGGTAGCGATGCCACTAGAGTAAACGTAACTATTAATGGAATCCCACTGAACGATAGTGAATCACATGGAGTATTTTGGGTTAACTTACCTGATTTTGCCAGTTCCACACAGAGTATGCAGTTACAAAGAGGGGTTGGTTCATCTACGAATGGGGCAGGCGCTTTTGGTGCAAGTTTAAGTCTTTCAACGAACGGAATTCGTGAAGATGCTTTTGCTGAAGTGAGTTTTTCAGGAGGATCATTCAATACTTTAAAAGCCAATGCTCAGTTTGGTTCAGGAATCATTGGAGGAAAAGGAAAGTTTAAATCAGAGTTTACAGGTCGGGTTTCTACGATTCAGTCAGATGGATATATCGATAGGGCCTCTGCAGATCTTAAATCAATATATCTTTCGGCCAGTATTTTCAGTGAAAAAACCTTGATCAAAGCCATTGCTTTTGGTGGACATGAAATCACTTATCAAGCATGGTATGGCATTGATGAAGAAACATTAAGAACAAATAGGAAATATAACCCAGCCGGTGAGATCTATGACAGAAATGGCAGCTTAACAGGGTTTTATGACAATCAGGTAGATGATTATAAACAAGATCATTATCAATTACATATCAATCATGATTTTGGAAATGATTGGATTGGGAACATGGCCTTTCATTATACTTATGGAAGAGGTTTTTATGAACAATATGAGAATGATGCAGATTTTTCTGTATACGGATTTGACACCATCAATGTTGACGGGGAAGAGATCAATTCTACCGATCTGGTTCAAAGAAAGTGGTTGGATAACGATTTTTACGGAACAACCTTTTCAGTACTAAAAAATTTCGATAAGGTTAATATGATCATTGGAGGTTCTTTCAATCAATATGATGGAGATCATTTTGGGGAGGTTAAATGGGCCAAATATGGCAGCGACATGATCGATCAGAGGTTTTACGATAACACCGGAGAAAAGACAGATTTTAATATATATGCGAAAGCTGATTATTCTTTAAACGACAATTGGAGTCTTTTTGGAGATCTGCAATATAGATATGTAAAATATGAAGTAGCCGGAATCGATGAAGGGCCTGTTACAATAGAGTTAGAGGATAAGAATAATTTCTTTAATCCAAAATTCGGGTTGAGTTATTTTCTTGATAAAAGTAGCTTCTTTTTGTCTTATGCTAAAGGTCATAAAGAACCAAAGAGAGCTGATTATTTGGCGAATAATGAAGTGAAGCCTGAATCTTTAGATGATTTTGAATTGGGATGGAATTATAATACTAAGAATTTTAGGCTGAAAACCAACATATACTATATGAATTATGTTGATCAGCTGGTTTTAACAGGAAATATTGATAACGTTGGTAACCCTATCGCTGATAACATTGGGAAAAGTTATAGACTGGGTTTAGAGATAGATGCTGTGTTCAGATTCAGTGAAAAATTTACCTGGCAGCCAAATATGGCAATAAGTACGAATAAAAACATAGATAAATATTATGAATTTGATGGCGAATTGAGAGATTTTGGCGATACGGATCTCTCTTTTTCACCTGGTTTTATTGCAGCAAGTAATATTAGATATGAACCGTTGGAAGGTTTTCAGATCAGTTTACTCTCTAAATATGTAGGAGAGCAATACATGAGCAATATTCAATTAGAAGCTTCGAAGCTTGATGCGTATTTTGTAAATGACTTTCACGTAAGCTACGAGATTAACCCTGATAAGCTGTTGAAATCAATTGTATTTACGGGCATGGTTAATAATCTATTTAATGTAAAGTATGTGTCAAATGGGTATTTTTTTACTTATGATGATACCTGGTCGGACCCTGATCAGGTAACTACCATTACTGGGGCAGGATACTATCCTCAAGCTGAATTAAATTTCTTACTGGGAGTTAATCTTAAATTTTGAGTATAACAGATAAGTAGGTTAAAAAGTTGCCTAAGACTTCGATTTCGGAAAAGAAATACTCCAGATACCTCTTAGATCACCTTCCTTAAAACCTGTGGCCATGTCATTGGGATAATGAGATTTGATGATGGAATCTGCTGACTTGGAAAGCTCCTGATTAAGTGTTCCATGACAAATTAAACACTTCTTTTCTAGCAATATAGGCGCATAATAACTTGGAACTCCTTTTTGATCGAGTTGCACTAATGATTCAAGGGGAATACCCATATCTATATCCGCCTGAAATTTATTGAGTATTACTATTTCACTTTCAGAAGGCTTATTCAAGGGGTTTCTTATTTTGAGAGAGGTTCTTTTTATCGTAGCCTCATACTTATCAGACATTTGTTGTGTAAGTGGCAGCGCAGCAGAATTACAAAATTCAACAGCTTCAACCATTCCTCCCGATTTCATTTTGTTAGTAAGCGTTCCAGATAATGCTGCACCGGTGCTTTTTGAAATCAATATTCCTTTTTCTTTATAGCCTTCAACCTCTTTTTCAGATAAAGATGGTTCACATGACATTAGCAGTATTGATAGAAGAAAAAGAATCGTTAACTTACTCATGTCTGCCTGTTTATTTAACTTTTTTAAAGCCATCCTTTTCCCATTGAATGATTCCTCCTTTAAGGTCATAGATTTTTTTAAAACCCATGCCTTCCATTATTTTGGCTGCATTTCCACTTCTCCCGCCAATCTTGCAATAAACATAAACCTCCTGATTTGTGTCAAGCTCTCCTAAAAGATCCTTAAAATTACCAGCTCTGAAATCAATATTGATCGAATTTTCAAGATGGCCTGAGGCATATTCCTTAGGCGTTCTGACATCGATTAGAAGTATGTCTTTATTGGCTTTGTTAAGTTCTGCTGGGGAGATCAGTGAAATTTTAGATGCTGAATTCTGATCTTTAGAGGTATCATTTTTCTTCTCACCGCAGGACGTAAGTCCTATCCATAGCATGAGGATCATTACAATTTTTGCATTGTTGATTTTCATTGTTCTTTTCTTACAATATTACATAAAAAAAAGGGAGTATGAACTCCCTCTTTTAGCTTTAATCAATCTACTTTATAATAATGTAGTGGGACAAACATAGTCTGTCATCGGAGCCTCTGTTTCCTTAAGATCCTTAAAACCACCTCTAATATCCGTTACTTTTTCTACGCCATTAGCTTTGAATATGGAAGCAGCGATCAGAGAACGATAGCCACTGGCACAATGCAAGAAATATTCCTTTTCAGTATCTATCTCAGCGAAATTATCATGAATAAAATCTAGCGCAAAATTTTCTACACCAACTACATGCTCTGACAAATATTCTGATTCTTTACGGACGTCAACAGGTTTTTCCATTTCACCTTTGGCTAACTTCTCTGCAAATAAATGTGCAGATATTGAACCGATCATATCAACTTCAAAACCATGGCTTTTCCAATTTGACATACCACCTTCTAAATAACCCATTGTATTGTCGTAACCAACTCGTGAGAAACGTGTAACAATTTCATTCACTCTATTTTCACTATCAGCAATAAAAATGATTTTTTGGTTAATGTCTCTGATTAGCGCTCCAACCCAAGGGGCAAAATTACCATCAATTCCAATATACCAAGCTCCAGGAACTGTTCCTTCTTCAGCATATAATTCTTTGCTGCGCGTATCAATCACTTGAACATCTTTTTGTTCACTTAATTCTTTAAATGTTGCAGCATCCAGCGGTGTTGTACCTTTATGTAAAATATCTTCAATACTTGTATTGATAGTTTTATTCATTCTAACATTATTTGGAAAATATTGTGGCGGTGGTTTTAAACCAGTAGTCACTTCAACAATAAACTCCTCCTTAGTCATATCTGCACGCAGTGCATAATTCGTTTTCTTTTGATTACCCAAGGTATCAAAAGTTTCACTACTCATATTTTTACCGCACGCTGAACCTGCTCCATGATTGGGATATACAATGATATCATCAGGAAGCGTCATGATCTTATTTCGAAGTGAATCAAATAAGAATCCGGCTAAATCTTTTTCTGTTAGTTTACCTTGTTTTACAGCTAGATCGGGTCTTCCAACATCACCTATAAACAAGCAGTCACCTGTACATACATAAGGAGTCTTTCCTTCTCCATCAGTAATTAGGTATGAAGAAGATTCCATGGTATGCCCTGGCGTGTGTAATAAAGTTATTTTGCCTTCACCAAGCGGAAATTCTTCACCATCTTTTCCATTATAAATATCGTATTCTGCCGTTGCATTTGGTCCAAAAATTATTTTAGCTCCAGTTTTTTGAGCTAAGTCATATTGTCCAGAAACAAAATCTGCATGGAAATGAGTTAGGAATACATATTTTATTTGAGCATTATCAGCTTCCGCCATTCTTAAATATGGTTCGGTCTCACGAAGAGGATCAATAACAGCAGCTTCTCCATTTGACTCAATATAATAAGCCATTTCAGCAAGACATCCTGTGAATAATTGTTCTACTTTCATTGTTTTTTATTTTAAATTTACTCAAAGTTAGTGAATGAGGAATTATCATATGTAACACTTGTTACCGGATACTTCCTTCTTTTTAACGATTTGATTGTTTAGTATATTCCTGAAAACTATACTGTTTAGGTAGTTCAAAGCAATTTTCCTTATAACAATCAACAGCTTCCTGTATACTCATAAAGCAGTGATCATACCGAATTTTATTCATGAGTTTTGATTTTACCAAAGTATCTCTTACAGGACCTTTCAGGCCGGTGAAAACGATAGTAATACCTTTTGATGTAAAATAGTCATGCACTTCTTCAAGTGCATAAATGGCGCTACTGTCTAGAGCATTTAAGCTTTCGCCATCAATGATAAGTAATTTGACTCCTGAGCCTCTTTCTTCTGTAAATTCTTTGAGTTTATCTTTGAAGTATTGAGTATTTGCAAAATATAGTTGGGCATCAAATCTCACAATAAGGATTTCTTCCTGAATGATCAGGTCTTCAAACCGTGTTATATTTCTATAAAAATGGGTTCCGGGTACTTTTCCAAGCACAGCCATATGTGGTTTGGTTGTTTTATAAATCAGCATAGCTAAGGATAGGATGATGCCAAAAAGGATGCCCTCCTTAATACCCACAAAAATTGTTATAAGTAAGGTACTGTTCAAAATGATCAGATCCCTTCGGTTATAGCTCAGCAAGTTTTTGGGCATAGAAAAATCCAAAAGGCTAAAAGCGGCAACAACTATAATAGCGGCAAGCACTGCTTTTGGCAAAAAGAAAAAGGCCGGAGTGAGAAATAATAAAGACAAGGCAATAATAACTGCTGCTATCAGAGATGATAGGGGGGTCTTAGCGCCAGATTGGTCATTGACAGCTGTTCTGGCAAATCCAGCGGTAGCAGGATAGGTTTGAAAGAAGGAACCGACCATATTTCCAACACCTAAAGCGATTAATTCCTTATTTGCGTTTACCTTATAATTATTGTGTTTTGCTTCTATGGACTTTGCAATAGAAATAGCTTCCATAAAACCGATAAGAGCAAGGGTTATAGCAAGTCCTGAAATTTCTTCCATGAAAGACCTATCAAAGGAGGGAATAACAAAGTCTGGGAGTCCTCTGGGAATTTCTCCTAAAATCATAATTCCTTTAAGATCGAGATGGAAAGAATAAACGAAAATAATTCCGAGAACTACAACGATCAAAGCTGCAGGAATTTTTTTATTAATTTTCTTGAGGCCTATGATCAGTATGATGGAGAGTATTCCGATAAGTGCTGTTGGCCAGTGTAACTCCGAAAATTTATGAATCATTTCGAGCAATAATAAATGCATTTGATTGCTTCGGTTAAGGTCCAGGCCTAAAAGATTTCCGAATTGATTCATCCCTATGATAATTGCCGAACCGGAAGTGAACCCACTAATGACAGGTTTAGATAAAAAATTAACTAAAAAGCCAAGACGAAAAATACCAAAAAGCAGTTGAAAAAATCCAACCATAAAGGCGAGCAATACTGCTAATACTATAAAATGTTCTGATCCAATAGCCGCAAGGACACTTATTCCTGATGCTACAATCAATGAATCCATTGCAGCAGGACCTATGGCGAGTTGTCTTGAAGTTCCCAAAATAGCATAGACAATTTGAGGAATCATGGCAGTATAGAGTCCGTAAATAGGAGGAAGCCCAGCAATAATAGCATAGGCAATACCTTGAGGAATAAGGATGACGCCAATAGTCATACCCGCGAAGAGATCACTTTTCAACCAGCTTCTCTTATAATTTGGCAACCATTGTAAGATGGGAATATGCTCTTTTATATGCATAAACTATTGATAATAAATGATTTGAAGTTTTATTATATTGATATAAAAAGTAGTATTAACATTCGTGAAAGATACGAACTTTACAATTGTCACAAATATTTTTATCCAGCTTCGCGAATATTTCTCGAATAGCAGTTGGTTTATCCGGATAAAAATATTCCTCGCCTATTTCAGCACGGAACCCTCCTTTTTTAAGGATTTGCTGACTCACGATTTTTAAGCCACTAAAATACATACCTCCTCCGTTATTTTGCCATTTTTTAGCCTCATAGGCCAGCCAGGTGGCTCCGGCAAGATCAATAAAATTGATACCTTTTGATATGATCAGCACGTGCTTAACTTCACCTTTCTCATATAGATTGGCAAAAAAATCTGAGACGACTTCAAGAGCACCAAAGTAAATGGAACCATCTATTCGGACAATTTTAAGCTGAGGGCATTCTTTGACATCCGGATCTCGGATGACATTTATAAACCTATGGGTGCTTGTGGCACCAAGAATAGCAATATTTGGTTTAGCCGTTTTTTCCAAATAAAAGAATAAAGAAAGTCCAATACCTGAAAACAAAGCTGTTTCCAGTTCAAAAAATAGCGCTCCAAAAAGAGTGGTTCCTAAAACGATGAGTTCTCTTCCACTGCTTTTAACAACTTGACCTATATGATGAAAATCAATGAGGTTATAGCCCACAAGTAAAATAATACCGCCCATGGCTGATTTAGGAAGAAAAGAGGCATATTGTGAGAACAACAGTAAAACTGCCATTAGAAAAATAGCGGCAAAAATCGCTGACATGGGAGTTTTGGCTCCTGCCTGATAATTCACCCCTGATCTGGTAAATGAACCGGAACCCATATAGCTCGAAAAAAAACTGGCGATGATATTTGATAATCCCTGTCCTTTGAATTCCTGATTGCCGTCAATTCTCTGATGAGAAGACAAAGCAATAGATCTGGCGATGGCTACTGCCTCAATCAATCCTAACAAAGCCAAAGTCAGGGCACCTGTGCTCAACTCTCTAATGTTTGTAATTGAAAAATCTGGAACGCCAAAAGGAGGTAAGTTTGATGGAATCTTGCCAACATTTTCAATTCCATTGGCCTCTCCACCTAAGAAATAGGCAAGAATACTGCCTAATACCATGGCAATCAGCATATAAAACCGCGAAAGAGGTTTCACAAACTTTTTAACCAGAATGGCAATCAGCATTGTTCCCATAGCTACTGTAAAAACATACCAATTTGTCTGATCTATATTTAAAACAATCGTTTTTAATATGGTATAAAAAGAACTACCTCTTTCAATTTCAAGTCCAAATACATGCTGTAGTTGCTTGAAGGCGATCAACACACCTGCTCCTGCTGTAAATCCAATAATGACTGAATGGGAGACAAAGTTTACCAGTTTGCCCATTCTCGCAAGGCCCATGGCAAATTGAATAAGACCTGCCATAGAAGTAAGAACAAGCGTCAGCGCAACATAATTTTCAATATCTGTAGTGGCATCTGCCATTTCACTCACGGTAGCAAAAACGACAATAGAAATCGCAGTAGTGGGCCCGGAAATCAAGTGATATGAAGAACCAAATAATGCGGCGATGATAGGCGTAATCATTGCTGTATAAAAGCCATAAACCGGAGGTAAACCGGCAATGATAGCGAAAGCTACGGCTTGGGGAATCACAATAATTGTCCCTGTTAATCCAGCAATCAGATCATCCTTCCATGACTTTTTTGCCAAGGGCAACCAGATTAAAAAAGGAAATATTTTCTGCAACATCAGGTATGGTACTTAATTAAAAAAGTGACTAGTATAAGAGAATCTGCCAATGTTTTGGGACCATTCCCAAAACATTGACTGAATTCAATATGATATCATTTGAAAGGAAGTTTATAACAAGTTCTTCCTTATTTAGTCACTTTAGGGAACCCTAGATGTTTTCCTCGTCAAAAAGCTTGATAAGCTCCTCACTTGAAGGTCTGGGAGCACTTGCACTCACAATATTTCCTTCCGGATCAACAAGTATAAAACGCGGAATTCCGTTAATCTTGTAGTTCTGGACAAACTCAGATTTCCACCCTTTAGGGGCAAATATTTGAATGCCTCCCAACTCCTTTTCTTGAACCATTTTTTTCCAGTCCTCATTCGCCTTTTCCCATGACCCACCATGTGATCTGTCATCATCTATGGACATACTAACAAAAGCAATATTTTTGCCATGGTATTCTTTTTCGACCTTTTTCAAAGAAGGAATTTCAGCCTTACATGGACCGCACCAGGTAGCCCAAACATCAATATACACATACTTGCCCTTGAGATCAGAAAGTGAAGTTTTCTCTCCATTATAATTTTCATAATCTACAAACGAAGGAGAAGGAGCCCCTTTGGGTAGTTCTCTTTTCATTGCCAGATCCTGATTGATGTAACTTCTATAAGAATTAAGCATAGGATCGATACTTTTCAAACTACTGTTCACGATAGATGTATCAATGTTTTTATCAGAATTATAAAAGCTGCTGAGCTCATCTTTAATCGAAGCGAATTTATCTTCACGAGTCACAGAATCTAAAGCCATGAGAACATCAAGATCAAGTAAACTTTCTTCTAGCAGTGCTTTTTCGGCTAAGAAATTGCTTTGCTCAGCTCCATTTCCACTGAATTTAACTGTTTCATCAAACATTTTCGTATCCAAGGTCATAGCGAGGTCAAATCCATTTTTTAAAAAGATAGAAGCAGATTCACCTCCGTCATAAAAAGAATATACTCCTGTTGCTATCTTAAGGGTGTCGCTGAAGGAGCCATCCTCCTTCACAGGGATTGTTTTAGAATAAGTGCGACTCCTGATAACCACAGAATCACTGTTCTTATCAGTTATATTTCCAGAAATTGAAACATAATCCTTTGGCTCGTTTTTACAGGACGCTATAGAAAGCGCTACCAAGAAATAGATAATTTTTTTCATTTTTTCATTTTAAATTTAACTTTTGCAGCCAAATATAAAATTAATTCTACTTTTTAGTATTGTTTTTAGTCTCTTTTATATAATAAGTTGATTCATCAGGTTTAAATGCTCTTTTGAACCAAAGCGGTCTGCGAAGGCCATCAGGACCTGGGGCAGGTCTTGTCATAGACAACCATTCTTTGTAAATCTCATGTGATTTATTTGTATCAACGAATATATCACCATAGTGATCATCTGGTCCTGGTTTTTCGATTCTTACCCTTTGGTGCCAGGTATGCATACCACTAATCGGGTCAGGATGAACGGCATGGGTGATATTCTGATGTACACCTCCGTCTTTCCAGAAGATCCTTTTTGAGTCTTTATCACTTGATTCAAAAGGTTTAATACCCCGTTTTGTGCTCATTTTCCATTTTCCTGAAGACTTATTTTCAATGTCGACAGTATTTGTGGCCCAACGGTTTCCAACGGAATCTTGTTCTCTTCTCCATCTTCCGATATGGTGTGAACAAGCCACAACTCCGGGTTTCATAGACTGAGTTACCCAAACTTTATCGACGAAATAGCCTATATCTGTGTTCATTTTAACCAAATCTCCTGTTTTAAAATTCCATTTGGCAGCATCTTCAGGATGCATCCAAATTGGATTTCTATTTGAGATTTCCACAAGCCATTTAGCATTCCCTGATCTGGTATGTATTAGGGTTGGTAGCCTGAAAGTTGGAACCAGTACATATTCACCTTTGGATTTGTCTAAGACATCATTATGGATATGACTTTTGATATAAGTGGGTGTTGAATATTCAGGCCAGTTCCAGTCAACCATGGTTTGGGAATAGAATTCATTTTTCCTAGATGGTGTTGGAAAGCCTACCATAGCCTGTCCATTGATCATGACACCAATATCTTTAGCATTCTTTCTGATGACGCCATTTTTTTTGTCAACCTCCGATCCTTTTAACTGTTCTTTAGTTAAAAGGGTTTCATTCATTTTGTAAGACTCTCCCTTTTCAATTTCAAAGGCTCCGTATTTTGACATATACTCAAATTCGGATATTCCTTCTTTTTTTGCGGCTGCGGGTAACCCTTTGATTCGCTCAAAAATGTATTGATAATATTCTTCGATCGTTATTTTTTTTCCAGGACGTTTTGGAGACTCAAAGTGTTTCCGAATGCCCATACTGCCATCGGGATCAATTCTCCAACTCAATTCAATCCAGAATTCATCTTCTTCCCAAACTTCTCCAGGATTCGCTTCATAGGTATATTGAACTGGTGTTCCGTTTCTTCTGGCAGCTTCCCTTAATACAGGTTGTCTAAAGGCTACCCAGGTGCCTCCGTGAGTTGCATATGAATTAATGTCGTGCCGCTCAGGTGCATGACCCATCGGTAATACGAGGTCGGCAAAAAATGCTGTTTCGTTCCATGTAGGAGTTAAAGCTGTATGTAAACCAAACTTCGATTCATCCATAAACATTTCCATCCAGGTAAATCCGTCAGGATAGGTCCAAACCGGATTGAATACCCTCGAAAAGTAAACATCCATCTTTCCTCTTCCTTCCTTAAGAAAATGAGGCAATAATTGACTCATTTCGAAAAAGGCCAAAGGATATTCTTTCGGAAAATGTAATTCATTCCATTTTTTCTGAGGTTTAGCAGGGTTTGGAACTTCAGGTTTGAATTTGTTCCAGGAGTTCGGAGATGTGCCTCCTTTTGCGCCTACAGCACCTGTAAGCACTGTTAGAAAATGAAGGCAACGAGCAACGGCCCATCCTCCTAAATTAGAAGCCCCTGCACTTCTCCAGTTATGACTTGCGAATCGTTCACCGGCCTCCCCTATCTTAACAGCAATTTCACGAATCATTTCTGCTTTTACGCCAGATTCCTTTTCTGCAAACTCAGGAGTGAATTCTTTGTATTCCTCCTTCATCGCCTCAATATAATTTTCAAAAGTAACTTCTTGATCAGGATGTTTGGCTCCAAGATATTCTTGCCAGTTTGTCCAATTTTCAAGATAAGCCCTATTGTAGAGCTTTTTTTCGAGGATTATGAGCGCCATTGCCAAAAGTACTGCGGCCTCCGTTCCAGGATAAGAAGGCAGCCAATAATCACTCATGGAAGCCGTATTGGATAATCTGGGATCCATTGTAGCCAATTTTGCTCCTTTCATTTTTCCTTCTATGATCCTTTGGGCATGAGGATTAAAATAATGTCCTGATTCCAAATGTGCAGAGATCAATAATATAAATTTAGCCTCTGCATGATCTGGTGAGGGTCTGTCATAACCATACCACAAGTTATAGCCAAATCGTGCTCCGGAAGAGCATATGTTGGTGTGTGAATTATGACCGTCAATGCCCCATGATGGTAAAACCCAATTCATAAAGCCTTCATGACCGGGTCTTCCTACGTGATAGGCTATTTCATTGTGTCTGTCTTCTTTCAAGGCTTTTCTGATCCTGTCAGCAATTGTGTCTAATGCTTCATCCCAGGATATTCTTTCCCAATCTCCTTCTCCGCGTTTACCTTTGCGTTTGAGAGGAAATAAAATTCGATCCGGATCGGTAACCTGATTAATGGTAGCAGGTCCTTTTGCACAGTTTCTGCCGCGACTTCCCGGATGATAGGGGTTACCTTCAAACTTTTTGATCTCACCTGATGATTTATCAATAAAAGCGGTCAATCCACAGGCACTTTCACAATTGAAACATGTAGTGGGTACAATTTGATAATTTGTCTTCTTCTTTTTGGGCCAAGCCTTGGGGTCAAACTCTACCCAGTCGTTCCATTTTTCCGGAGGAGGAAAATTCTCATACATTTCAGCCACTTTTTCATCACTAAAATGACGCATATCAGAATCAAACTCCTGATAACCTTCTTTATGAAGATCAGGAATTAGGCCTATTTTCTCGGCCAGATTTTCTATAAAGGATGCTTTTTTATAGCCCATGTTTGTGTATTTATTTGTTCAAGACTCATTGAAAGTCTTTAATTTTTTATCTTGTTTTAGGCAAGAGGAATTCTTTGTGGAGCCTCTACCCAAATTTTTTCAGTTATATATATCCCAATTATAATTAAAACTCCTGCTGCAGCAAGACTTAAAGTACTAGGAAAGAAATGTATTAGGATAAGCGGGATAATATTTCCAGCAACCACTGTTCCAAACCAGAATAAGCTTTGGTATTGTTCTTTTAGAATCATATGCACCACTTTTTTGGCGGCCTTTGTGGGATGGGTAATGGTCAATTCTGATGCTAGTGTAAGCAGATTGACAATCAGTGAAATGCTTATGATGGTTCCCAAGGTTTCCATCCAGCCCTCCGGCTGCAAAACAACTGCCAAAATTGAAAATACAGCAGCTCCTGCAAGAACACTGTGAACTAGCATATGTATTGGAAGGGTAGGACTTTGCCAGAAATCTCTTCCCTTGGCCTGAGCAAATAAAAATGCCGTATAAATCGCCAATATAATACCAAAGAAGCCGGTTAAACCAAGAAGCAAGTTTTCAGGAATATTCCATTCAAAAAAAGTTGCAGCCCCCCAAAGAGTCATTAAGAGTCCGAATATGGAAATGGTATAGCCTCCTTTTACAAGCCACGAATTCCACTGTGGTCTTAAAAGTACGTTTAAGAACCTGTCCGGACGATCTAAGTCCATCACCAAAAACAATCCTGTGAGTCCTAAAAAGACTAAAGAAATACCTACAGATAAAAGTTTGGTTGTATTTGAAATTTCATAGCCCATAATTACAGCCAGAAGAGGAATCAAAAATGCACCAGCTGCAATGGCTTTAGTAGTCACATAGGCTGAGACTTCCCAACCCCATAGGATACCTTTATCCGGAGTGTCATAAACCCTCCTGGCTTTTCCATCGAGTACGTCAATATAGTTGGGATTTTCAGTTTCCTTCTTCTGATAGGCAGCTTGTATCTCATTATCAATACTCATTTGCAACAAGTTAATATCATCATTTGAATGCATTAACTTTTCAGCAGCTTTGGCATAGTGACCAACTCCTCTGGCCTGAGAATTCCAAAGTCCGGGCCCGGACCTATCAGTTGTATCTGGGTCAAGAGATTGATAATCTCCATCGATATAAAATAAGTTGGGTTTAGTTCCTTTTTCAGGTTTTCTAACCATCACCTGTTCTCTCGCAAGGAGCATAGAAATCTCCGTTTCAGGATTGTCCATGTCTCCGGCAATGATAGCATGTTCTGGGCATACATCCACACAGGCAGGTGCTCTTCCAACCTCAACTCTGTGGGCGCAATAATTACATTTGGCCGCTGTATTATTATCCGGATCAATGTAGAGCGCGTCATAAGGACAGGCTTGCATACAAGACTTACATCCGATACAACGGTTATTGTCAAAATCTACAATACCATCTTCTCGGGTATATAAGGCTTCCACCGGACAAATTTCAACACAAGGCGCATCCGTACAATGGTTGCACCTCATAACTGAGAAAATTCTTCTGGTATTTGGAAAAATTCCTTTTTCGACTTGTTTTACATAGGTTCTGTTGACCCCTATAGGCACGTCGTGCTCACTTTTGCAGGCAGTGGTGCACGCATGACAACCGATACACTTTCTGTTGTCAATAATAAATCCGTATTTCATATGCGAAATGGCTTCGTATTAATG
>RCNE010000569.1_pt1 | contig 21037 bp, 16 predicted proteins | sample 2041361 | NCBI WGS metagenome assembly RCNE01 (sample SAMN09708229, study PRJNA481090) | Marine sediment metagenome, whole genome shotgun sequencing project.
GCACTGGCTAACGCGGTAAAAGTAACCTTAGGACCCAAAGGAAGAAATGTAATTGTAAGTAAATCGTTTGGAGCTCCTATAGTAACTAAGGATGGCGTTACTGTAGCTAAGGAAATAGAATTGGTAGATCCTCTGGAAGATATGGGAGCACAAATGGTAAAAGAAGTTGCTTCTAAAACAAATGATCTTGCAGGTGACGGAACTACCACGGCTACCGTTCTAGCTCAGGCTATTGTTAAGGAAGGACTTAAAAATGTTGCTGCAGGTGCTAATCCGATGGATCTTAAAAGAGGAATTGACAAAGCGGTTGAGGCCATTGTTGAAAACTTATCCAAGCAAGCTAAAAAAGTAGGTGATTCCTCTGAAAAAATTAAACAAGTTGCAACCATTTCATCTAATAATGATGAAAACATTGGGGAACTTATTGCACAAGCTTTCGGAAAAGTTGGTAAAGAAGGTGTTATTACAGTTGAAGAAGCAAAAGGAACAGATACTTACGTAGATGTTGTTGAAGGGATGCAATTCGACAGGGGATATCTTTCTCCTTATTTTGTCACAGATTCAGACAAGATGATTGCCAACCTTGAAAACCCTTATATATTGTTGTTTGATAAGAAGATCTCAACAATGAAAGATCTGTTACCTGTTCTTGAGCCGGTAGCACAATCTGGGAAACCACTATTAATAATTTCTGAAGATGTAGATGGGGAAGCTTTGGCAACTTTAGTGGTTAACAAATTAAGAGGTTCTTTAAAGATAGCAGCGGTAAAAGCTCCCGGATTTGGAGATCGAAGAAAAGCTATGTTGGAGGATATAGCTATTTTGACCGGTGGTACCGTAATTTCAGAAGAAAGAGGATTCTCTCTGGAAAATACTACTCTGGATATGTTGGGAAGCTGTGAAAAAGTTACCATTGACAAGGATAATACAACTATTGTCAACGGAGCCGGAGCAGCAAAGGCCATAAAAACAAGGGTTAATCAAATTAAATCTCAGATAGAGACCACTACTTCTGATTATGACAAAGAAAAGCTTCAGGAACGTTTGGCTAAATTGGCCGGAGGAGTTGCCGTACTTTATGTTGGTGCAGCCTCTGAGGTAGAAATGAAGGAAAAGAAAGACAGAGTAGACGATGCACTTCATGCCACAAGAGCAGCGGTAGAAGAAGGTATTGTTGCCGGTGGAGGTGTTGCATTTATTAGACTGTTCTTGCTAAAGTATCCGTAGAAAATTCAGATCAAGAAACAGGGCTGCAAATTGTTGCAAGGGCCATTGAATCTCCATTGCGAACAATTGTGGAAAATGCTGGTGGAGAAGGTTCTGTAGTCGTGGCAAAAGTATATGATGGTAAAGGTGATTACGGTTTTGACGCAAAATCAGAGACCTATGTTAATTTGTTTGAAGCAGGAATCATAGATCCTAAGAAGGTTACCAGGATAGCATTAGAAAACGCGGCTTCTGTTGCAGGAATGATTCTGACTACAGAGTGTGCATTGACCGATATTAAGGAAGATACACCTTCTGCCGGACCACCAATGGGCGGCGGCGGAATGCCAGGTATGATGTAATTATTTGAAATTTCAGTTAAAAAACCGCTCTTAAAAAAGAGCGGTTTTTTTATTAGGTATACCTTTTAATTATTATAGATTTCTGTATTATAAAAAGCAGGAATGGAAAACCAGTAGCCCATAAAAGCCGATGAAGATTTTAATCGCTCTCCACTTCGCAGACCAGATACTGCCTCACCAAATATGTTCCATTCGTTATTTTCATTATCCCGCAAAATAATCTCCGAACCATTAAATACATAATCAAATTGCAAACTACCAGAGTTAGCATCCAGTTCAAACGAAACCATAAAATCTTCATTCCCAACAACCAGGTATTCTTTTCCCTTAAATGTATCTCTAACCAAATTTTCAGCTGCCAAATCCCCAAAACGGTATGCCCGGGCATCTGTTCCATCTATTACGGCCAATACGCGTTCCTTTAAAGGTAATCGGTCATCCTTTGGCACTGGGAATAAAAGGAAGTTATTGTTTGTCTTATAGTCCCCATAAGGGTATAACCCATAGGTTCTTGAAAAACCTGTATTTAAACTTAATACTTTTGTAGTAGGATAGATGGTCCTCCAGGTCTTCCAGTCTGTTTCCACCAGAGAAATCAATTCTGTTTTTTCTCCCAGTAACTGGCCATTTACAGATTCATTTAAAATTTGCGCCCAATTGCTTTTTGTTTCCCTGTCAAAGGGAATCAAATTCGTATTATAAAGTAGTCCCGAAACTCCAAAAGTGGTTTCTTTCCCTTTTATTACTCTATTCCAGCCAATACCGGTTCCTGTCAATGGACAGTAAGTCACAGCAAGGGAAACATCACCAACATTATCATTAATAATCTCATGCCAATCGAGTACAATATGTTGATATGCCCTTATATTATCTCCATTCTTGTATCCTAAAATCAAATCCCCGTCTAAAAGTGTTAACTCATCCGGGACGGAGACAAATTCGGGATTCTCCAAGGCAGGTATCCCATCTCTTCCAGGACCTCCGTCAAAAACTTCTGCAAAAGGTATACTCCAGACAGAAGATTCAGATGGATTCTCATTAATAGGATCTATATCCTGATCCTGTGTGCTGGATGAACTGCACGAATATTGGAACATCACGGCACAAATTGTAAATAATACGATCTTTTTCATAGCTATAAATTTATTGTTTTGTTCTTGTTATTGAGCATAAAATATATTCCTCCAGTAAACCTGGTTGTAGGTGTTAATTGTGTGCCATCAACATAACTGTATATGGGTAATTCCAGGCGTAGGGTAAGCAATAAATTAGTTATAATATGCACACTTAGCTCAGGCCTGACAAAAACCCATTCCCCACCAGTATTCGGGAGGTTAATTTCGTTTATTTTATCAAAAGAAGCATTCCTGTATTTAAATATCAGTCCCGGATTGAAAATGGTGTTGAAAAGTAAAAACTGATCTGTATATCCCATATTAGCCTGAAAGACGTTTCCGAACTCATAGGTGGAAGTATTATTTAAATATGAATTATTAACACCAGTAAGCCTGTAAGTGATATTTCCTGAAAATGTGCCGGATGGTCTAAAATCAAATGCCTTAGATAGAGACAACCATCCCAGTCCATCCCAGGCGCCGCTTCCCGGTTGAAGGTCTGCCGTTAAAAGAATTCCATCCTCGTTAGTAAGATCAGACTTCCCCAATGGTACTTTCGCCCCAAGCCCTAAATTTATTGCGCTTTTCGCACCTAATGCTTCAGGGAAAGCATACTTTGCCAAAACCACTGCATCTCCAATACCTGAAGTTTCCGTAGTATTCTCGTTCCCAAATTGCGTAATTGTCCTGTTCTGGTTAACCCAGCTAAAAAGTGTTTCTAAAGCGAACCTGTCTGTTACAGAGTAACCAATACTTAACAAAACAGAATTAGTTATCCTTTGCCGGGAATTATCATTCAATTTATTATTACCAGCGTAAAGTGTATTTAAATTATTGTAATCATAGTTCAGTCCAAACTGCCATATACCTCTTTCTTCTATAGGTAATCCTATATTATTAGACAAAGGCACACCACCGGAACAACAGGTTTGAGAAATGGCTTGATGTCCAAATAGAAAAATACAGGTGTAAATCGTGATTCGCAAATACATACTTCTTCAACTCCTTTAGATTAGTATGTATATCAAAGCAATCCTTACAATATGTATATTTCCCTACTATTTTTCGCTTTATATTAAAGACCCTATGTGATCATTAATTATGATTCTCATGCCCAGTTTTTGGTTTTCCTAATTCTTCGTTCATCATAGATTTTTTTCCTTTTAGTTGTGCCGCGGCATCTACCGTAAAAGTTCCATTAGTCACAATCTGATCTCCATTTTGCAACCCATTCAAAACAATATACCCTTCATTGATCATATCTCCGAGGGTTACTTCTCGCATTTCAAAAGTTGGGTCATTCGGGTTGGTCTTGATGTAGACAACTGAGCGTTCCCCCGTCCAAAGAACAGCACTTTCGGGAATTACAATCATATCATCCTTCATTTTCGATGTAAGCCCCAAGGAACCAGTCACGAACATTCCTGGCTTTAATTGGCCAGTAGGGTTTTGCAGAACCGCTCTGACCTTTATAGTCCTTGTCGCCGAATTCAATATGGGATCTATAAAGGAAATTTTAGCATCGAACTTCTTATCGGGATAGGCATTGGTAACGATATCGATTTTTTGGCCTTCCTTTAGAAGCGAGACCTGATTTTCGTATACATCAAAAATCGCCCAAACTGTATTTAAATTAGCAATTTTAAACAAAGGCGAGCCTTGATTTACATAGTCGCCAGCTTTGACCATGATTTCAGTAACCGTTCCTGAAACATTCGCATATAAAGGGAAATTTTCCCGAATCTGGCCAGATTTCTCAATCTGTTCGATTTGATTTTCGGATAATTTCCAAAGTTTAAGTTTGTTACGAACGGCTTTGTACAAAGCAGGCTGGGATTCTTTTAGGCTTGCAGCCGTAGTCAATTCCTGTTGTGCCGAAACAAGTTCGGGGGAATAGATGGTCGCCAGTTTTTGTGCACTTCTGACTTCTTCGCCCTCAAAATTAACGAACAGCTTTTCTATCCGTCCATCAAAATAGGAAGCTTGGGTTGCAACAGCTTTTTCGTTTTCCTCTATAGTTCCCGAAAGTATCAGTGTATTGTCGCCGGAGATCCCTGAACCGATAGTCGTGGTTTTAATATTGGCCAAGGCCATTGCATTTTTAGTCATTTTAAACTGATCTATTGCAAGTCCGTTATCGGCAGATTCCACAGGTATAAGATCCATCCCGCAAATTGGACAATCACCCTGTTCAGGTTGCAAGATTTGGGGATGCATTGAACATGTCCACATTTCACTATGGTTATGATCTTTAGTTACATCAGCATTTGAATTGCCGCCAAAAATCAAATAACCTGCCAACAATCCTCCTAAAATGGCTAAACCGATATATAGAATATTTTTTTTCATCTTTCTTTAATTTTTCTTTTGACCCCTGGGTTTAATCTATAATTGTATTTCTTAATCTGAGTGAATTGGCAATCACGGAAACAGAGCTAAAACTCATAGCGGCAGCAGCTATCATAGGGGAAAGCAATATCCCGAAAAAGGGATAGAGAATTCCCGCGGCAATAGGTATGCCAAGTGTATTATACACCAAGGCGAAGAACAGGTTCTGTTTGATGTTCTTCATTACCTCGTTGCTTAGGTTTCTGGCCTTCACGATTCCATGCAAATCACCCTTTACCAAAGTAATTTCTGCACTCTCAATAGCCACGTCTGTTCCTGTGCCCATCGCAATACCCACATCACTTTTCGCCAAAGCCGGCGCATCGTTTATACCATCTCCTGCCATAGCAACTACTTTTCCATTTCCTTGAAGTCGCTCTACTTCGTTCAATTTATCCTCAGGAAGCATTCCCGCCTTAAAATTGGCCAGATTGAGTTCGCCGGCAACCGCCTTCGCAGTATCGTTGTTATCACCTGTAAGCATTATTACTGTGATTCCTTTGTCCTGTAATTCCTTAATCGCCATAGTGCTTGTCTCTTTTATTTTGTCGCTGATAACAACATACCCTACAGCCTTTTGATCAATGGCCAGATAAGAAACGGTTTTACCTTGTTTTTGAAAGGCCTGGGCTTCGTTTTCCATTTCCTCTAAAAGAGATGCGTTAACTTGTTCCATCATTTTAATATTGCCTAGAGCTATTTTCTTTCCGTTTACATATCCTTCAACCCCTTTGCCTGTTACTGCATTGAAACCATCCGCTTTGAGTATTCTCGCCTGTTGTTCTTTACCATATTCTACGGTAGCTTCTGCAAGGGGATGTTCGCTTAGGCTGTTCAGAGAAACAATGTATTGTAAAACCTCGTTTTCGCGAAAATCATTCCCGAAAGCACCTACTTTTTCAACCGTAGGTTTTCCTTCCGTAATGGTTCCGGTCTTATCTACAATCAGAGTATCTACTTTATTCATCTTTTCCAGGGCTTCAGCGTTCTTGATTAGTACACCATTCTGCGCACCCTTCCCGACACCGACCATGACCGACATCGGGGTAGCCAATCCTAATGCACAAGGGCAAGCGATAATCAATACAGCAATCGCATTGACGAGGGCATAGACATACGCAGGTTCCGGGCCCCAAACCGACCAGACAAAAAAAGTAATTCCCGCTATGATGACCACCACCGGAACAAAATAGCCAGAAACTGTGTCTGCTAACTTTTGAATGGGTGCGCGGCTGCGACTGGCATCGTTGACCATTTGAATAATTTGGGAGAGTAAGGTATCCGATCCAACTTTTTCTGCCTTCATCAAAAAGGATTGATTACCGTTGACAGTTCCGCTAATTACTTTGTCGCCAAGGCTTTTATTCACGGGAATGGGTTCGCCCGTAATCATGGATTCATCAATGGAAGACCCCCCTTCGGTTATTACACCATCCACAGGAATCTTGTCGCCCGGTTTTACTCTTAGAATATCGCACAATTTTATCTGGTTTATGGCAACTTCCACTTCCTGTTCATTATCTACTCGAATCGCTTTATTTGGAGCCAGCTTCAATAATTCCTTTATTGCGGAATTTGTTTTGCTATGTGCCCTTGCCTCCAGTACTTGCCCTAGCAAGACCAAGGTAAGTATGACCGTAGCGGCTTCAAAATAGACATGTACGCTTCCCGATTCCATTTTAAATTGGGCCGGGAAAAAGTCTGGAAAGAGCATTCCGAATATGCTGAACAGCCAAGCTACCCCTGCTCCTATTCCAATTAGAGTAAACATATTGAGATTCCAAGTCTTGATGGAGCGATAGGCACGAACAAAAAACATCCATGTGGCATAGAACACTACGGGAATAGAAAGTGTGAATTGTATCCAATTCCAGTTTTTTTGTTCCATTACATCATAGAGCGGATTATCAGGCAACATTTCGGACATTGCTATCAGGAAGATGGGCAAGGTAAAGGCCACCGCTATCCAAAACTTTTTGAGCAGTTTATTATAGTTCTTTTCCTCTGCCGAAACGTCGGGTTCCATAAGAACGAGGTCCATCCCGCAGATGGGACAACTACCCGGTTCGTCCCTAACGATTTCAGGATGCATAGGGCAGGTGAATTGTATTGACGATGTGGACGCAATGTTTTTTTCCTCTACTAAATCCATTCCGCAGACGGGGCAATCCCGATACTCATTATAAGTCTTGTCGCCCTCGCAATGCATGGGGCAATAAAAAGTTCCCGGACCCATTTTCTGAGCTTTGTCCCTTTTATTGTCAGTCAGATGATGTTCTCCTGAAAGGTGAATGCTATAGGCACCCCCATCTTTCTTCAGCACATCCTGGAAGGTCTCTACAGGAAGATGAGATTTCATCTCAATAACAGCTTCTGTTTTTTCCAAATCCACAGTCACAGTATTAACACCCTCAACATTGGAAAGAGTCTCCTCTACATGTACCCGGCATCCATTACAGCTCATTCCGTGAATGTGATAAGTGTGTTTCATTGCATTTAAATTATTGGATAGTTTCGGTTATACTGCCACATTTCAACATTTTATCTCCATAATACGGATTTTGTATCTGGTCAATATCTGAAAACCAGGAAGCGCCGTCTCCATTAAAGGCCATAGGGCAAAATTGTTTGTAAATCATTCCCTGGTCAATATTCTCCTTAAAGAGTGGCTCTACTTCAATGGTAAAATCGGCGAATAGTTTTCGCTGCTTTTCTAAATCATCTGTCTCCGCAATTTGTAGGACAATTGTTTTTAAAACTTCTGATCCTTCTGCAAAATTCTCTGAAAGTTTCACAGCCGGGGCTAGTGCAGCAGATGCATCAGAATTTACCAAAGCGGTCCGTAAAAGAAGGTAATTATTAAACACTTTTTCCGTCATGTTGTCTTTAAAAGAAAGCTTTTCTAAATTCTCCTTTTTTGATTCAACTTTTGTGGATGTATTAGTTTCTGTATTTTTCTTTTGCTCTCTACAAGATGATAAGGCACATATGGCTATTGCCGTTAATGTTATAAATCCTTTTCGAATCATTTTCTGTACTTTATTAAGGTTAATTTCAAAATTTGCTTTTATTGATTTGATAAATAATTTATAATTGCCGATTGTAAATAATACATTTTAACTGCATCTATTTCGTTCATCTGAAATTTTAACTGCAGTTCTTGAATATCCAATACATCATCAAAATCTATGGTGCCTGTTTCATAATTCTTTATTAGAATTTCCTCAGCATCTGCAGCTTGTTTTAGATTCTTAATTTGAGTATTGTATTTTATTCTGGCTGCTACCCTATTGTTTAAAGCAGCCCCTAAAATGGTCTCCAGTTTATTTTTCCGATTCGCCTTTTGAGCGGAAATTTCCTGCTGCTTCAGATCATTCTGAATAGTATTGGATTTGTACTTATTGTTAAAAATGGGAATAGATAAGGAAACCATAGGCATTAGAATATCCTTGCCATTATCACTGAAATCTAAGTCGGGCCGGGCCTCTACGGGTATGTAATCCAAACCAAAGCCAAGGCTGGGATTAGATTCTTTTTGATTAAGAATTTCCGATTGTTCTACAGACTGGAAAAGGATATCATATTTTTCAAGCTCGGGATGCAGCTCCAATTCCGACTGGTTAATATCTGGTCCACTAGGTAGATACAAAGAATCAATAAGGGCGACATCAGCATTTTCTTCCGAATTTAATAGGTTGTTGAATAGTGTTTTTTCTGCCAAAAAATCCATCCCTAAAACCTCTTTTTGTTCCTGCAATTCATTTTGTCGCATTTGGAGTCGAAGAACATCAACAGCAGAAGCGTTGCCAACTTCCAAAGAGGTTAAAGCCAATTTTTCATATGTTTTTAATAATTGAACATTTTTTTTAAGCACTGCCTGTTTAGACTTTATAGCATATAGTTTGTAATATGATTGCGATAAAGACAGTCTCAATTTTCGCTTTATAATAGTAATATCGAGATAATCTACGTCTGCCAGGGCTGTGGCATAATTTTCTCTGGCCGTAATTGTACCAAACCAGGGTAGCATTTGCCTCACTGTCAAACGGGCTTTTTGTGCTCCTGTCCTTGTTTCCGGTTCACTAACATAATAGCCTGCACTCAATTCTGTGTTAGGTAAAGCATTGGCCTCTTCTACTTTTTCCATTGAAATATTATAACGCAATTCAAAAGCCTGAACTTCAGGGTTACTGGCCTCGGCCTGTTCAATGTAGGATTCTAAAGTTTGTGCTTTGAGGAATGGCGCGACCAAAAATCCTATTAATACAAAAATTATCTTTTTCATTGGTTTTCTTTTTTGAGTTGTAGTTCGCTATACCAACTAAACAAAACCGGAACAACCAGCAAAGTGATCAATGCTATGAGCATTCCACCAAAACTTGGAATGGCCATGGGAATCATTATATCACTCCCCTTGCCTGTTGATGTTAATACAGGCAGCAAAGCCAGCAGAGTAGTTGCTGTGGTCATCAGGCATGGGCGTATTCGTTTTTCTCCTGCTTCCACTACGGAAGCCCTAATTGATTCCAGAGTTCTAGGGTTGTTTCTATTGAAAGTTTGTTTAAGATAGGTGGCCATAACCACACCATCATCTGTGGCAATTCCAAAAAGGGCAATAAACCCTACCCAAACCGCCACACTCAAATTGATGGTATGCATTTGGAACATATCCCGTAAATTCTCTCCAAAGAAATCAAAATTCATGAACCAGTCCTGACCATAAAACCATATCAAAATAAAGCCACCGGCAAAAGCAACTGCAATTCCTCCAAATACCATTAAAGAAGTAGCTATTGACCGGAATTGGAAGTATAATATCAAAAAGATGATAATTAAGGCTAAAGGAACTACAACAGATAAGGTTTTTTCAGCTCTAAGCTGATTTTCATAAGTGCCGGTGAACTGATAATTAATCCCTTTCGGAACGATCAAGTCTCCATTATCAATTTTTTTCTGAATCAAAGCTTGGGCACTTTCTACTACATTTACCTCTGCAAAGCCATCCAGTTTATCAAAAAGCACATAGCCCACAAGAAAAGTATCTTCACTTTTAATCACCTGCGGACCTTTCTCATAACGAATACTTACTAGTTCACTTAAAGGAATAGGGTTTCCATTTGCAACAGGCACATATATATTTTTAATATCCGATGGATTCTCCCTCAATTCCCTTGGGTATCTTACCCTGATGCCGTATCGCTCCCTTCCTTCAACTGTTTGAGTTAATGTCATTCCCCCAACTGCTACTTCCAGAACGCGTTGTACATCTTCTATATGAATACCATAACGGGCTAGCTGCTCTCGGTCTATGTCAATTAATAAATAGGGCTTACCCACAATCCTGTCAGCGAAAACCGCCTCATCCTTAACTCCCTCAGATTCCTTCAGAATATTTTCTAACTGAATTCCGAAGGCTTCAATCTGCTCTAAATCCTGGCCTTTTACCTTAATACCCATAGGTGCCCTCATGCCAGTTTGCAACATAACCAGACGCGTTTCTATTGGTTGTAATTTTGGAGCGGATGTAATACCAGGTAATTTGGTTACCCGGACAATCTCGTTCCAAATATCGTCCGGAGTTTTTATTTGCGGTCTCCAGTTGCGAAAGTACTCCCCTTCCGGATCAGGAATAAGATCTTTAAAAGTGAGGTCCAATACATTTTCTGTTAAAGGATATTCATGCTTCACATCATCCCTGAATACTTTATTTGGGTTTAATATGAATTTACCATTCTTTAATCCGAACAGACCCTCTTCATTCACTTTGAAACGTTGCCTTTTGCCATTTTTATTCAGCATATATTCAGATTTATACTGAATCATATTTTCGTACATCGAAAGTGGTGCTGGATCAAGTGCAGATTCTGTTCTGCCAGCTTTGCCTACTACTGTTTCAATTTCCGGAATACTGGCTACAGCCATATCCAAAAGTTGTAAAACCCTTTTGTTCTCCTCCACACCTGCATGTGGCAAAGACGTTGGCATAAATAGGAATGAACCCTCGTTAAGCGAAGGCATGAATTCTTTACCGGTGTTTTGCATTATCAAAACTCCAAATACCACAATAGTCATTGGCATAGACAGGAATAGTAATTTATTTTGCAATGCCCAATTTAAGATGCGGCTATAGTATTTTCTAAATAGGGCAAAGACCCCCAAAAGCCCAAAACAGATAAGTGCGACGAAAATCAAATTCCAGAAAATACTTTTCTCCAACCCCAGTGGTCGCCAATAGTTTGCCAGCAAAAAAACAATTGCAGTTACAGATAGAATGATATTTAACAGCGTTTGTTTTTTTGAATCCAATACTCCACTATATCTAAGGATAGCTGATATTCCGAACCCGATCAACACTAATCCCAAAAAATAGCCAGAGAATAAAGCGATGATCCCCATTGCGATCATAACGCCATTAAGAAGAATACGAACAGATGTTTTATAATTCCTCTTCTGAAACAAAAATGCGGCGAAAGGTGGAATGAGAAACAGGGCCACAATTATGGAGGCCGTTAATGCCATTGTTTTTGTAAAAGCCAAAGGCCAGAACAATTTACCTTCTGCCCCAATCATGGTAAAAATTGGAATAAAGCTAATAATAGTAGTTAATACTGCGGTTAAAATTGCACCTGATACTTCTGAAGTTGCTTTATAGACTATAGTGTTTACAGGAAGGTTTTCCTTATTCTCATCGAGGTGCCGAATAATATTTTCCGACAGGATAATCCCAACATCCACCATAGTACCAATGGCAATAGCAATTCCTGATAGTGCCACAATGTTTGCGTCTACATTAAAAAGCTTCATTGCTATAAAAACCATTAATACGGCTATCGGCAACAACCCGGAAATTAATATTGAGGCACGCAAATTAAACACCATGATAGTGATAACCAAAATGGTAATCAGAATTTCCATACTCAGGGCATCATTTAATGTTCCAAGGGTTTCTTCAATTAATTCGGTCCTGTCATAAAATGGTACAATTGTAAGTTGTGAGCTTCGGCCATCGGATAATTGTTTGGAAGGAAGTCCCGGGCTGAGTTCACTTATTTTATCTTTTACATTATTAATTACTTCAAGCGGGTTTGCTCCGTATCTTGCTACCACTACCCCACCTACAACTTCGGCACCCTCTTTGTCCAAAATCCCTCTGCGTACAGCAGGACCAAGAGAAACATTGGCAATGTCCCTAATTCTGATCGCTGTAAAATCCTCTGAGGTAACGACCGTATTTTTAATGTCTTCCAGGGATTCTATATAGCCAAGTCCCCTGACTAAATATTCGGCCTGATTGATTTCCAGGGTTTGTGCCCCAATATCACGATTGCTTTGTTTAACAGCATTTACCACTTGATGAAGCCCAATTTTGTATTGCTTCATCAATTCAGGTTTCACATCTATCTGATATTCCTGTACATAGCCCCCAATAGAAGCTACTTCCGAGACCCCACTTGCAGCAGATAACGCGTATTTTACATAGTAATCCTGAACACTCCGCAGTTCCTGTAAATCCCATCCACCCGTAACCTCACCGTTTTCATCCCTCCCTTCCAAAGTGTACCAGAAAATTTGTCCAAGACCTGTGGCGTCTGGCCCTAAAGATGGATTTACTCCTTCAGGGAGAAGATCACTAGGAAGTGAATTCAATTTTTCGAGAATTCTGCTACGACTCCAATAGAATTCTACATCTTCCTCAAAAATGATATATATGCTGGAAAACCCAAACATGGAAGAACTTCTGATAGTCCTGACCCCCGGAATACCCAATAAAGATGTCGTTAACGGATAAGAAATCTGGTCTTCAATATCCTGCGGTGAACGACCCGGCCATTTGGTAAAAACAATTTGTTGGTTCTCGCCTATATCAGGGATAGCATCAACAGCCACAGGGTTACTCGGCAAAAATCCAATGTCCCAGTTAAAAGGGGCGCTCACTAATCCCCATCCTACAAAAAGGATCAGCATCAGGACAGCAACCAGTTTATTATTTATGAGAAATTTAATGCTCTTATTTAGCATGTGAATTGATTATTAAACAGTTAGAAACTGAAGTTGACCAATAAAATAATCAACAGCTTAAGCCCATTAAACAGTAAAAACTGTCGGGCCTTAATTTCAATGTTCAAAAATCAAATGAGAAAAGTCTGATCGAGAATTTGTATATCCCTGATCAGAGGGGGTGGGGAATACTCTTTAAAAGAAATGACCCTTTTATCATCCCCTTCAAATAAATTAACATAACTATATAATAACGCAGAGACAAAGGTCTGCTGCTCGAGCGTCAACTGATCAAAAGAAATTTTCAAATCATCCTGTCCTTCCAGGGCTATTTCCAAGTCGGTACAGCAATCCATCTCCATTTCCATAATGGAAGTCTCTCCTGAAGCTTTAGAAGGACTGGCTTTCATTGTACAATTTTCTGCAGTTTCAAAAAAACTGAAATCCACCAACTGGTCACCACAATAATGCATATCTACCGTAAAAGACATGGTAGAGAACAACACCAAAAGTGCCATGGTAAAAGATACTATTTGACGCAAAGTTTCCTTCATCAGTAATACAAAACTACGAAAATTTGTCTTTTATTGTATTGGTTAACAAAAGTTTAAATATTCTTTCGCTCTAATTTAGGACATCGTTTCGCTAAGATTTGTTTAAAAGGCTATTATTAAAATCTACATTTTGAATACTTTTACAAAAAAATAAAATGCAGAGTGAATTACGCCCAAAGATAGAATCTATACTCAATAATAAAATTGTTGAGGTCAACGAACGCCTTAAACAAATATGCGATCTTCTTCGGGAAAATATTTCATATTATGACTGGGTAGGCTTTTATTTTAAAAACGGCAATAAAGAAGAATTAAAACTTGGGCCTTATGCCGGGGAGCCTACAGACCATACCATAATCCCTTTTGGAAAAGGAATTTGTGGCCAGGTAGCCTTGAGCAACGAAAACTTTGTTGTGCCTGATGTTAAAGCCTAGGATAATTATATAGCCTGCAGTATCAATGTTAAAGCAGAAATTGTGGTTCCACTATTTATAAATGGAGAGAATATTGGCCAGATTGATATAGATTCCAATACACCTGACCCATTTAACAGGGAAGATGAGGACTTTTTAGAATTTGTCAATAAAGAGGTTGCCAAAATTCTTTAAAACTTTATCCCTTTTGTTAATAACACAATCTCTTTTATAGCTTCAAAAAAATTACATTTGTGTCCTTTAGGACTTCTATTTTAAGCACCATAAAATGAGCACAACAAAAAAAATTAACTCAGCATTAATTTCTGTATTTCACAAAGACGGTTTAGAACCTATTGTTAGGAAATTAGACCAACTCGGCATTTCTATTTACTCAACAGGAGGTACCGAAAAATTTATAAGAGAATTGGGAATTGATGTAATTCCTGTAGAAGATGTAACCAGCTATCCCTCTATTTTGGGAGGAAGAGTAAAAACATTACATCCAAAGGTATTCGGAGGTATTTTAAACAGACAGGATAATGAAAGTGACGTTGCGCAGTTAGAAGAATTTGATATCCCGCAATTAGATGTAATTATCGTGGATCTCTACCCCTTTGAAAATACTGTGGCGGGTGGTGCAACTGAACAGGAAATCATTGAAAAGATTGATATAGGGGGGATCTCCCTGATACGAGCGGCTGCAAAAAATTATAAGGATGTTTTATGTGTTTCTTCAATGGAAGATTACAAAGAATTCTTAGAATTAATAAATACCACCGGAGGGGAGAGCACACAAGAAGACAGAAGACATTTTGCAGCAAAAGCATTTAATGTTTCCTCACATTATGATACGGCGATCTTCAATTACTTTAATCAGGATCACAAGGAGGCCGCTCTAAAGATTAGCGAAACCAATGCTAAAATTTTACGATATGGGGAAAATCCACACCAAAAAGGATTCTTTTTTGGGGATTTTGATGCCATTTTTACCAAATTACATGGTAAGGAATTATCCTATAATAATTTATTAGATGTTGATGCCGCTTTAAATCTCATAAATGAATTTAAAAATGATGAACCTACATTTGCCATACTTAAGCACAATAATGCCTGTGGCTTGGCAACCAGAAATACGATATACCAGGCATATGTTGATGCATTAGCAGGAGACCCGGTATCGGCTTTCGGAGGGATATTGATGAGCAATGTAAAAATTGACGTCCCCACAGCTCAGGAAATTCATAATTTATTCTGTGAAGTAGTTATTGCCCCTGGTTATGATGATGAGGCATTAACCATCTTAAAAGGTAAGAAGAACAGAATTGTCCTGATTCAAAAAGAAATATCTCTGCCTGATACACTAGTGAGAACATGCTTGAATGGTATTCTTGTTCAGGATAAGGACTTTAAAACGGATACACTGGAGGATTTGCAATATGTGACCACCAGGAAACCCAGCCAGGAAGAATTGGATGACCTCATCTTTGCTTCCAAACTATGCAAGCACACAAAATCCAACACCATTGTATTGGCAAAGAATAAACAATTATGCGCCAGTGGAACCGGGCAAACTTCAAGGGTAGATGCCTTAAATCAGGCTATTCACAAGGCAAAATCCTTTAAATTTAATTTGGAAGGAGCAGTAATGGCCAGCGATGCATTTTTTCCATTTCCCGATTGTGTTGAAATTTCAAATAATAATGGTATTCAAAGCGTTATTCAACCAGGAGGCTCAATTAAAGATCAACTGAGTATCGATTATTGCAACGAAAATGGAATGTCTATGGTAATGACAGGAACTCGTCATTTTAAGCATTAATTTTACTACTTTTGTCGATGAAATACACCTTTTAAACCGAAACCAAACTAACGCAAATGGGATTTTTTGATTTCTTAACTGAAGAAATAGCTATCGACCTGGGCACTGCAAATACTCTTATTATCCATGATGACAAGGTGGTTGTGGACAGTCCGTCTATAGTTGCAAGAGACAGGATAACTGGTAAAATAATTGCAGTGGGCAAGGAAGCAAATATGATGCAGGGAAAAACTCACGAAAATATTAAAACAATCCGACCTCTAAAGGACGGGGTGATCGCAGATTTTGATGCTTCTGAAAAAATGATCAATATGTTCATTAAGAACATTCCTGCCCTTAAGAAAAAATGGTTCCCACCCGCATTGAGGATGGTAATATGTATTCCTTCAGGTATTACAGAGGTAGAAATGCGTGCAGTAAAGGAATCTGCAGAACGTGTAAATGGCAAGGAAGTTTACCTTATTCATGAACCCATGGCGGCGGCGATAGGTATTGGCCTGGATATTATGCAACCTAAGGGTAATATGATTGTGGATATAGGAGGTGGAACGACAGAAATAGCGGTAATTGCTTTAGGCGGAATTGTTTGTGACAAATCGGTTAAAATAGCGGGCGATGTATTTACAAACGACATCATCTATTATATGCGTACCCAACATAATCTATATGTAGGGGAAAGTACAGCAGAAAATATTAAAATAACAATAGGCTCGGCCACCGAGGATCTCCAATCTCCACCAGATGAGATGTCTGTACAAGGACGGGATTTGCTTACAGGTAAACCAAAACAGGTTTCAATTTCATTCCGGGAAATTGCCAAAGCTTTAGACAAGTCTATTTTACGTGTAGAAGATGCTGTAATGGAAACTTTATCACAAACTCCCCCGGAATTAGCGGCAGATATTTATAATACGGGTATTTACATGGCCGGTGGCGGATCAATGCTTCGTGGATTGGATAGAAGGTTATCTCAAAAGACAGACCTGCCTGTTTATATAGCAGAAGACCCTTTGAGAGCTGTAGTTAGAGGAACCGGCATAGCACTAAAAAACCTGGAACGCTACAAAAGTATTCTTATAAAATAACCTGAATTCGGTGAGGATTTAAGTTAAGACTTGGCATCTCATTTTAAACGCCTAACATAACAAGTGAATGCAGCAGATAATCAATTTTATCATTAGGTATAAAACCTCGCTGCTTTACTTATTATTGCTGTTAATTTCCCTGGCCTTTACTATTGATTCTCATTCCTATCATCGATCGAAATACTTTAATTCTTCGAACCGAATATCCGGTTCTATCTACAATACTGCAGATGGTATTACACAGTATTTTAACCTGAATGAGGAAAACAAAAATCTGGTCGAAGAAAACAAAAAACTACGAAATTTGTTTTTCAACAGAAATATTGAAGACACAGTCCAATTGGATACTACCAAGTTTGATTTTACCATAATTGCCGGAAGAATTATTAAGAACAGTTATTCAAGTCCAAATAATTATATAACAATAAACAGGGGGACAAATCATGGTATTAAACAGGATATGGGTGTAATTTCGGCCAAGGGAATTCTTGGGATTGTGGAACATACCACAAAAAATTATTCCTCCGTTCAAAGTATATTAAATACTAAATCCAATATAAATGCCAAAATTAAGAATACTAATTATTTTGGGTCTTTAGTTTGGGATGGACGGGGCTATAACCAGGTTAAACTGGAAGATATTCCCAGATTGGTGCCGCTCTTAGTAGGTGACACCATAGTTACAGGGGCCATGTCGAGTATTTTTCCAGAGAATATTCCAATTGGGACTATTAAAAAATTTGACCTGAATGTATCCAAAAGTTTTTATAGCATAGATGTAGAACTTTTTAACGATATGTCCAATGTTAAAAATGTCTATATCATTTATAACAAAAACAGACCTGAGATCTTAGATCTCGAAGCTGAAATTGCCAATGACCAGTAGTTATTACTTTATCAATTTTATTAGATTCGCCTTACTGGTCCTCGTTCAGGTCTTAGTATTTAACAGGTTGAATTTTTTTGGCTTTATAAATCCAATGGTCTATATTCTTTTCCTTTTTTGGTATCCCATAAAGGAAAATAGATCGGTTTTTATATTTACAGGATTTTTACTGGGTTTGTCCATTGATATTTTTTCAGACACTATGGCTTTAAACGCGGCTGCTACGGTCACAATAGCTTATCTGCGACCTACTATTATGCGTTTTGTTTTTGGTGTTAATTACGAATTTCAAAGTTTCAAATTATCTAACACTACCAGGGTACAACAAATTACTTTTTTAACGTTATTAATTATAGTGCATCATATTATTTTCTTTACTCTGGAAATTTTCAGTTTATCAAATTTCCTGCTAATTTTGCAGAAAGTTATTTTTACCGGAATTGCCACACTAATACTGTGTTTACTTTTTGGTTCACTTTTCAGTGTAAAGAAAGAATAAGAGGCATTCTAGCAAAATATTGAAAGCTAAATTTCAATGAAAAAAATATTATTATCGTCCATAATTGTCCTTATCGGAATTACCTTTATAGGTAGGCTGTCCTATTTGCAAATATTCAGCTTTTCACCAGATCAGGTTTTGGAAGACCCTGCTATTAAAGCGATATATGATTATCCTGAACGGGGGTATATATATGATAGAAACGGGAAACTTTTGGTGGGAAACGATCCGGCCTATGATGTGATGGTGATTCCAAGGGAAGTGAAACCCCTGGACACCCTTGAGTTTTGTAGTCTTTTAGGAATAGATAAGGAAAGATTTGTACAAAAACTCCGGAAAGCCAGAATATATTCTCCAAGATTACCTTCGGTATTAGTACCTCAGCTTTCTAAAGAAGACTATGCCATGCTTCAGGAGAAAATGAGGAAGTATGAAGGATTTTATATTCAAAAAAGGTCTTTAAGATATTACGATACCAAAGCCGCTGCTAATGTCTTGGGATATATTAGAGAGGTAAATGAACGTGACCTGGAAAGAAATCCTTACTACGTGCAGGGAGAATTAACCGGAGGTAAAGGTGTAGAGCAGCAATATGAGGAAATTTTAAGAGGTAGAAAAGGGGTGCAATATATTCAGAAAGATAGGTTCAACAGAGACATAGGACCCTATAAAGCAGGTATTCTTGACACCCTTCCGGAACAAGGTAAGGAAATAAGCCTCACTCTTGATAAGGAACTTCAGGAATACGGGGAGTTGCTAATGCATGGTAAATGGGGAGGAATTGTTGCTATAGAACCATCTTCAGGAGAAATATTAGCCATGATCTCGGGGCCAACCTATGATCCGGCATTACTAGTGGGCAGAGAACGCTCAAAAAACTATAGCAAACTGCATTATGATACTATATCCAAACCCCTGTTCGATAGATCTATTTCGGCTGAAGGCTCTCCGGGATCACCATTTAAAACATTAAATGCCCTGGTGGCGTTGCAGGAGGGGGTAATCCAGCCTGGCACAACTATTCGCTGCTATAATGGCTTTTATGTGGGTAGCACAAAAAGGGGGTGCCATTGCGGGGGGGGAATAAGAAATTTAAACAGCGGTATATATAAATCTTGTAATGCATACTTCGCAGGGGTTTTTCGAAAAATTTATGAAAAATTTCCGACTACAGATGAAGGTCAGGATGTTTGGCAAAAACATATGAATAGTTTTGGCCTAGGAAATTTTTTAGGCTATGATCTTCCTACCGGAAGACCAGGAAGAATTCCAAGTAAGGAGTATTATGACAAATGGTATGGAGATAATCGTTGGGCTTCATCTTATATCATTTCTAATGCCATTGGGCAGGGCGAAATTGCAGCAACCCCGGTTCAATTAGCCAATATGACTGCTGCAATTGCAAACCGTGGTTATTATTTTACGCCCCATATTCTGAAGAAAGTTGAAGGTAAGGATATAAGCATTCCAGAATACGTCCAACCCAAGTATACCACAATTGATAAAAAGCATTTTGACCTTGTAGTTAAAGGCATGGCCGATGTGTATAAAAAAGGTACGGCCAGGTGGGTACAAATACCCGGAATAGAGGTTGCAGGTAAAACAGGTACCGTAGAGAATTATACAAAAATAGATACTGTACGTACGCAGCTTACAGATCATTCAGTATTTATCGCTTTTGCTCCTGTAGACAATCCAAAAATTGCATTAGCAGTTTATATTGAAAATGGCTATTATGGCTCAAGATATGCTGGGCATATTGCGTCTCTATTAATAGAAAAGTACCTAAAAGGAAACATTACCAGAAAGGATCTCGAAAAAAGAATGCTCGAAAAAACTCTTGAACATGAATATGCCAAGCCATACAGCGGAGAAGAATTCAAGATAAATGAGTATGTCTGGTAGGAAAGTATTTAAGCGAATTGATTGGCTTACCGTTTTATTTTATCTTTTATTAGTTGGGATAGGTTGGATAAACATCTATTCCAGTACATTTTCAGGAACCGACTCTTCTATTTTTGATTTTAGTCAGTTGTACGGAAAACAATTAATTTTTATTGGGTTAAGCCTGATAAGTATACTGGTAATACTTGCACTCGAGGCCAGTTTCTATGAACGTTTTTCCAGTGTTTTATACATTATTTCTATGGGTCTTCTTTTGGGCCTATTTGTCTTCGGCAAAACCATTGCCGGAGCAACTTCATGGTACAACCTTGGATTTTTTAATTTTCAACCTTCTGAGCTCGCCAAAGTTGCCACCGCTTTAGCTTTAGCTAAGTATTTAAGTGATATACAAACAGATATTAAAAACCGGAAAGATCAATATTATTCTTTTTTAATTATTTTGATTCCGGCCTTTTTAATTATTCCACAACCAGACCCGGGCAGTGCGCTGGTATTTTTCTCCCTGATCTTTGTCCTTTTCAGAGAGGGGTTACCACTGTTTTATCTGGGTATTGCCCTTTTAGCTGTTGTGGTTTTCATTACCACCTTAATGTTCGGAACAATTTGGGTAGGAATTGCTCTAGCTTTAATAATTGCTCTTTTTCTCTTATTGAAAAGAGCCTCTTTTAAAGTTCCTATCTTGCCAGTAATTACGGTTTTTGTAATTTCAATCGCTTTTTCATTATCTGTTAATTTTGTTTTTAATAATGTATTTGAGCAACGTCATAGAGACAGATTCAGCCTTTGGCTTCGGTTGGAAAAAGA
>RCNE010000512.1_pt1 | contig 20983 bp, 18 predicted proteins | sample 2041361 | NCBI WGS metagenome assembly RCNE01 (sample SAMN09708229, study PRJNA481090) | Marine sediment metagenome, whole genome shotgun sequencing project.
TAGACCTCCAACTAATTTAGAAACAGCTTCTGTTTGATATCTATGAAAGAAATACAAAGGCACAAATACATCTTCTAAAACCGAATAAGGCTCAGATGATTTAATATTGGATTTTGAAAAATTTTCTATTGCTTTTTTACGAACTACTAATACATTTTCTAATTCATCAGAAATATCAGTTCCGTTATCCCATAAATGACCAGAGGCATGCGCACCACCTTTTGGTCTAGCGTCCTGATCGGAAATATAACGCAATCCTTCCGCGAAAGCGTCATTTAAAATTTTATGTAATTCATTTTCTTCATCATTAGCAAACTCTTGATACGAATATTTTACTGTTACCTTATCCCAATCACCAATTCCAGTTGTATAAGCTTTCGAGAAATCTATCTTTCCATCATTTAACTGAAATTTTGGATGTGGATAATCCATCACAGAAGCACGATTGTTGGTACTTGCTGCAAAATTATGTGTAAAACCAATGGTATGCCCCACTTCATGTGCCGATAATTGACGGATTCTAGCCAATGCCATTTCTAAAGCAAATTGATCATCAGTATCGTTATTTGCATAAGGCGCTTGTAGCGCTTGCGCAATCAAAAAATCCTGACGGATTCTTAAGGACCCTAGACTCACATGACCTTTAATTATTTCACCAGTTCGGGGATCGGAAACGCTAGAACCATAACTCCACCCTCTCGTAGAACGATGTACCCATTGTATCACATTATAACGCACATCAAGTGGATCTGCCCCTATGGGAAGCATTTTTACCTGAAACGCATCTTTGTATCCGGCAGCTTCAAAAGCTTGGCTCCACCAACGCGCACCATCTAATAAGGCGGAACGTACAGGCTCTGGAGTACCAGTATCTAAATAATAAATTATGGGTTCTTTTGCTTCACTAATAGCGGCAGAAGGATCTTTCCTTTCTAAACGATGACGATAAATAAAACGTTTTGTAATTGATTGATTAACGGGCGTCGCATAATCTAGATACATCATTGGATATGAACCTGAACGCGTATCAAATACCCTAGGTTTATACTTATTATCTGGAAGTTCAACAAAAGAATGATGTTGATGAACGGTCAAGGAAGAGGCATCGGGTGCTACACTTCTAATATTGTAGCCTTTTGGTCTTCCCGTAAAAGTAAGCATGACATCAAATTCTACGTTTTTAGGAAATGCTTTGGTACGCTTTAAACTAAAAGCACTTTTAGATTTATCTAGTTTATATGTGCCTTGTTTACTTTGCTCTAATCTATTTGCCACACCATGCGCATCTCTAATAAAAAAACTAGTAGCATCAACCAAATAAACACCTTTTTCTTCTTTGTCAATTACAAATCCGTGTAAAACCGATTTTGCAAAAGCCTGTTCAATTGATTTACGCTCTTCTAAATTATCTGTTAAGGCTCTATAAGTCTGATTAGGCTGAATTAGTAAAATTTTGTTTCCTGCTTTTTGAAATTTCACTACAGCTGTATTGCCTAACTGACCACGATCTAAACCAATATCATTAGAACCTAAGCCTTCGGATAACGACCGAACGTATATAAATTCTTTATCTAATTTTGATATTTCAAGATAGATTTTATCTGTACTTTCATCATAATAGAAATTGATATATCCTTTGTAGTTGGTTACTGTTTTATTGTCTTTAAAGAATTGTGAATAACTCGAATTAAAAACGAATAAAAGAAGAATAAGGCTAGCTAGTTTTTTCATAAATTAAAATTTAATAGATAAGGACTATGTTGTGGAATTTAGAATTAATCGTTAGCTAATGTAGTAAGAATTTTAATGTTTTTCTTCCTGAAAAAAGCAAAATAATAATCTCATTTAATTTAAAGTTTAATATTGACTTTCTCAATTCATAGTTTCTAATGGCACTATTCCTATAGCGTTAAATAGACTGGCATTTGATGTTAATCTTTTTATATTTAGTGTATTCCCTTTTAACTGAGCATTTATTAAGCTCTTTTCTCTTGAATTAATAAGAAACAATGAACTTTCACCCAAAGAAAATTTTCTTTCTTCAGCTTTTACAAGAATTGCATAATCTTTAACAATTAAATTTATTAAGTCATTTTGTTTGTTGAGTGAGGTTATTTCAGCATTAATAGCACCAATTTTATTTTGTATTGATACTAATGCTGACATACGATCAAAATTCACATCCTGCACCTTTATACTAGCTAATTTTAGATCACCTCGTTCTTTTCTTAAAAATAGAGGTAAACTAAAATTTACAAAAGCCTTGTAATTAGCCGTATTAAAACTATTTAACTGGTCATAATTTGTAGATAGAAAATTATATTGCAGATCAAATTTTGGCAAAAGCTTATTCTTTTTTAAAGAACGGTCAACAGTAAGTTCTTTAATTTTATAATCCAGTATTTTTATTTTAGGATGATTTTCAATACTATTATTATTAGTACTATTCTGTAATGACAAAGAAGATTTTAAAACAGCATCATCCGGAAGTTCTGGAACTACATTTTCTTGTAACTCAACCGGAAAGTCATTCAACCATAAGTAATTACTCACTTTAAGAGCTGCCTTCCTCCTTTTTAATTTTGCAGCTTCAAGGTTGAGTTTTCTATTAACTAAGATGATTTTAGCTTCTACAGAATCAATTGCCGCTTTATCGCCTGTTTCTATTCTTCGTTTTATTCCTTTAAACCTATCATCTGCATTTTTTAAAAAATTAGTGTAAATTTTTTCTTCATTTGTTGCTTCTAACCACTCAAAATATACTTTACTAGCTTCAAATAGCAAATCATTAATAAGTAAATCTCGCTGGGCTTTTGTTTGCTCTTTAAAGAAACGTGCTTTCTTTAACATCGCCATTCGATCATTAATTAATAAGCCTTGAGCCAAAGAAAATGAAACACCAGCACTATACAAACCATCTAATGGTACAGACAGATTAGGGTTTAAAAAAACACCTGTATTCTCTTCAAAATTTCCTTTAAACTCAATACCGTACCAAGTTGGAACTTTAAAAGTCGCATTCAATTGATCGAAATATTCAATCCCTTTAAATTTTTTTCTATCGAAGTCTACTTCAATTTTAGGGTCAAAACCTCCCCGAGCTTTCAATAAATTAGCCTCACCCACACTCAACCTTAAATTTGCTTGTTTCATTAAAGGATGCTGTTGCTTAACATACCCTAAATACTCCTCGAAAGGGAGTGTCTGACCAAGTAATACATTTTCTGTTTGCAAAGTATCCACCAATTCTAATTGACTGAATGTAGCCGTTGATAAAACAAAAAGGACAAAAAACAATAATATTCGCTTCAAAATCATTTATTTTTAATTTCAGTTGCACTTTTTTTATTGGAAATATAATAATTTGGAGGAAATCCATTAATCTGCCTCCATATTTCGTACCAAATCGGTACATCTTCTAGTAGCGCAATTGTATAAGCTCCAGAACCTATACTTACGTTTTTAGGCCAACTATTTTCGTCTTTATCTGGTGCAATTAAAATTCTGAATTTACCATTCTCACTAATAAACGTTTCTATTGCAACTACTTTACCTGCAAATGTGCCGAAGGAGGTGTTGGGCCAACCACTAAAGAAGATTGCAGGCCAACCATCAAATTGTAAGCGTACACTTTCTCCTAAATGAATTAAAGGTAAATCGATAGGTTCAATATAGGTTTCGACAGCTAAATCATAGTTTGAAGGCATAATTCCAACCAATTGTTCTCCTTCTTTAAAAGTTTCACCAATTCCTGCTCGAATAGCTTTATTTATAAAACCATTTTGAGGTGCTTTTATATAATACATAGCACTTCGCATTTCATAGTTAGTTGCTTGATTTTCTAGCTTGGTAACCTGAGCTTCGGCATCAAACTGTGCTGATTCAGCCGTATATTTATCACTTCTAGATTTAGAAATTTTATCAGTGTATTCAGCAGAAATTCTACTAATTTCTATAGTAGCATTTAACACTTTATTTTTACTGGCTAATAATTTATTTTCTTGTGAAATAAATTTTGCTTGTGCCTCTTGAAATTTGAGTCTTTTTTCTTCAACGTCAGTCATTGCTTTCAAACCTTCGTTTTGTAATGTTACCGTTCGATCAAACTGCCGTTTTGCAATTTCAAGATTTGTTTTCACAGCTTCTAAGTCAATACTATCGCTCTTTACTTTTAGATATGATTGCGTGAGTTTGTTTTTTCCCTGCGATAGCTTTAAACTACGTTCACTCCCCAATGCTGCAACTTGATTCTCTAATGCTTGTATTTTGCCTTGATAAGATGTAACAGACTTACTTTTTGCACTACGTTGCATATTTGTTCGTTCAACTAATTGAGGATCTTGATATTCATTTTTAATTTCGGAAATAAATAGAATTGTATCACCTTTATTAACAAAATCACCTTCTTTAACATACCATTTTTCAATACGGCCTGGTATAGGCGATTGTATTGTTTGCGGTCGTTGGTCTGGTGTAAGTGTAGTTATGTACCCTTTCCCAGTAACATTTTGGGTCCACGGTAGAAATAGGATTATGATTCCTATAATGACAAATACACCTAGAAATCGGTTAAAAAATTTATATTTTTTATAATTAAAAGCTTTTTTATAGGATGAATATCCTTTCAAACTAACTTTGCTACTGAGTTTATTATGAGAGATATTAAGCATCTGCACCTTTTTTTGTAGTTATTTTTCCATTTTCTAACTTTACAATCTTATTACAGTTTTCCATCCATAAAGGATTTCTACTAGTAATAATAATAGCCCAATTACGATCAATAGAAGTAAGATATTTAATGATCCGCTCAGCCTCTTTTGGTTCAAAATATTCTAGAGGATCTTTTAATATGAGTAACTTAGGATTATAAATTATAGCACGTGCCAAAACAATTCTTTTAGATATGGTATACGGCATTTGCTGACCTTCAGGATAGATAAATGTCTTCAATCCATTTGGCTGTTCTTTAATAAAATTCAACAATCCAACATTTTTAAGGACGTTATGTAACTCTTCTTGTGAAACGCTACTGCTTCCAAAAATAATATTATCTAATATAGTACCTTCAAAAGGTGTTTGATCTGGCAATACCATGCCTACATTTGCTCTGTAACTATTTGGCATAATTCCCTTAACGGAGGTGTCATTTACATATAATTCACCATCTGTAGGTTCTAAAAGTCCGGATAGTACTTTTAACAATGTTGTTTTTCCAGAACCAGATGAACCATCTAATAAAATCCTATCTTTTGAAGTGATATTTAAGCGTATTCCTTTTAGAATTTTCTGACCTTCAGGAGAGCTATATTTCACATCGTCAAGTTCAATATCAATTCCTTGTCTATTTACAAAAGGATCTTCGCCTATTAGTGGTTCAAGCTCCTTATCTACAACTTGTCCTATTTTTTCTAAAGAAGTTAGTACGTCATAGAAAGAATCAAGACCTGTAATCAATTTTTCTACAGAACTAATTACCAAAAGGATAATAATTTCTGAAGCTACAAATTGCCCAATATTCATTTGTTGATTTAGCACCAATAAACCACCTATAATTAACAATCCCGCTGTGACCAAAACTTTAAAACCAATCATTTTAATAAACTGAAGAAGTAATACTCTAAAATGGTTTTCACGTGCTTCTAAATAATCAGCCGTTAAAGCGTCGTTTCTAGACATCGCTAACTGTGTACTACCCGACAACTTAAAACTTATGATAGAACGCGCTATTTCCTGTATCCAGTGAGCAACTTTATACTTACTTTTTGACTCTTCTAGGCTAGTTTCTAATCCTTTTTTGGCAGTGAATTTAAAAAGCAGGTATACTAGCAAGACTAGCATAAACCCATAAATAATAAAAAATGGGTGATAAAATGATAATAAAATCAATCCAAAAACAATTTGAAGTAATGCCGCAGGAAAATCTAACAAAATTTTTGACAGTCCTTTTTGGACAGTTAATGTATCAAAAAACCTATTCGCCAATTCGGGCGGATAATAATTGCGCAATTCACTTATTTTTATTTTAGGAAAACGATACGCAAACTCAAAAGAAGAGCGTGTAAATATCTTTTGCTGAATATTTTCCATTATCCTTATTTGCATAAGCTGCAAAACTCCTTGAAAACCTACGCCAATGGTTACTAAAACCACCAATACTATCCAGGAAGTCGACACCTGAGCACCTTGAATTAAATTTACAATAGCTTGTATTCCTAAAGGCAGTGTTAATGCTATTAATCCTGCAAAAACGGCATAATAAAATAATTGCTTAACATCTCTTTTGTCAAGCTCGAGCAAACCTATTAAACGCCTCCATGGAGTCATAATTTCTTTTTTCATTCTATGATTTTCTAAACTTGATTATGATTTTCTAGCTCAATTTTTAAGCATAGAATTAAAATATTATATATTTTATTAATTTCGATAAAACTGTTGTTTGTCTACATTAGCATACTACTTTGAAAATCAATTCTGTATAAAAATTAACAATAGAATCGCCCCCTTTTTTAGTATCTGTCAAAGACGGTAAATGTTCAGAAAAAAAACGTTGTTTATGAGCACCTTCAATTACAGAAGAAACTAGCATATGTGGAAATTCAAAGTTCGGGTTATTCTCGATAACTAGATCACTAACTCGCTGTACTACCTCTTTATAAGCTTTAAAGTATCCCTTTTTATTTTCGGCATCAACCTCTTTAGTATGATATGCTTTAGACGATTCGGCAATGATGATTTTATGAAGTTTTACCTCATTTATATATGAAAAAGAATTATCTACAATAACTTCTTTTGTAAGTATTTTAATAGCTTCTTCTAACCTCACTTTTGGAGAACCTACATTTGAAATTGCAAAAACCAATTTATATTCAACCCAACTCCAATACCAACAAATAAGGTACAAAAGAAGCATATGTTTACTATCAAAATAGCGATAAATAGAGCTTTCATTCGAGCCGATATGTTTACCAAGTTTCTTAAAAGTAAATGCTTCAAACCCTAACTCATCTATCAATTCAATACTTGCAGATACAATTCTTCTTCCAAGTTCAGAAGAATTTGGGTTTTTGGAGTACAATCCAGGATTGATAGTAAAAATAATATTTAAATGTTCCATAGTTTGAATTGCAAATATAATAGTATTACTATTAATCTTGGTAGTAAAACTAATTTTAACGTATTTTTAACTTCTATAACTTTTGTTTTTTGTTGCGTGATTAAATCTTATTTTTGCTGTTACTTATGATTACAATCGATAACATAAAAGATATTACTGAGCGCATAGAAAAACTCAGAAACTACCTCCATATAGATAAAAAACTCATTGAGATCGCTAATGAGGAAGAAAAAACTGCCAATCCTGACTTTTGGAATGATCCTAAGCAAGCTGAAGTTTTAATGAAATCGTTACGATTCAAAAAGAAATGGGTTGAAGAGTATACAACAGCGAAAACCAATAGTGAAGAATTAGATATTTTATTCGAATTCTACAAAGAAGGTGAAGCCACCGAAGAAGAAATCATGAAAAGTTATCATAAAACGATTGATTTTCTCGAAAGTTTAGAGTTTAAAAACATGCTTTCTGAAGAAGGTGATGATTTAAGTGCTGTTATTCAAATTACCGCTGGTGCCGGAGGTACCGAAAGTTGTGATTGGGCAGAAATGCTGATGCGTATGTATATGATGTGGGGCGAAAAACACGGTATGAAAATCAAAGAGTTAAACTACCAAGGTGGTGATGTTGCAGGCGTGAAGACCGTAACCCTCGAATTTAATGGCGATTATGCTTTCGGATGGCTAAAAGGCGAGAATGGCGTGCATCGCTTGGTACGTATTTCTCCGTTTGATAGTAATGCTAAGCGACATACTTCGTTTGCTTCAGTTTATGTGTATCCCTTAGCAGATGATACTATTGAAATTGATGTGAACCCTGCAGATATTGAAATAGTAACTGCTCGCTCAAGTGGAGCTGGCGGACAAAATGTAAATAAAGTTGAAACTAAAGTACAATTAACACATAAACCAACAGGAATTCAGATTTCGTGTTCTAATTCGCGTTCTCAACATGAAAATAGAGCAACTGCCTTACAAATGTTAAAATCGCAGTTATATCAAATTGAACTAGAAAAACAACAAGAAGCACGCCAAGACATTGAAGCTAATAAAATGAAAAATGAATGGGGAAGCCAAATACGTAACTATGTAATGCACCCATATAAATTAGTAAAAGATGTACGTACGGCTCACGAAACAGGTAATGTAGACAATGTGATGGATGGAGACCTAGACGGATTTTTAAAAGCCTATTTAATGGCTGCTGGACAGAAGGAGAGTAATTAGCTGCTAGTTAAAATAGTATTCAAATTTAAAATAGACCTCTAATATGACTAAAATAACAACCATTATATACGATTTAGGTGGCGTTTTAATCGATTGGAATCCAAAATATGTATATCGTGACGTTTTTAATAATGATGAAGCAAAAGTAGATTGGTTTCTAAACACTATCTGTACTCATGAATGGAATGAAGAACATGACGCAGGTAGACTCATAGAAGATGGCAACAAACTGCTTATTGAACAATATCCTGAGCATGAGCAGCTGATTAAAATTTACTATGAGCGTTGGCACGAAATGTTAGGCGGCCCCATTAATGAAGGTGTTGAAATACTGACCAAGTTAAAAAAAGCAAATAACCATAAATTATACGCATTGACCAATTGGAGCGCCCAAACGTTTCCTGTAGCTTTAGAACGCTATGAATTTTTACATTGGTTTGAAGGCATTGTGGTTTCGGGTACTGAAAAAACAAGAAAACCTTTTAAAAAAATCTTCGATATTATTCTAGATCGTTATAAGTTAATTGCTGAAAATTGTGTTTTTATAGATGATAATCTAAAGAATGTAGAAAGAGCGAGTACGCTTGGCATCCATGCTATTCAATTTAAGAACAGTCAACAGTTAATTAATGAATTGAGTCATTTGGGAGTTCGCTTTTAAGTACTCCGTATTTTATTTTTAGTCTCTGCACTCCCCACTTTTTTGCTTTTTTAACATCGACACCCATATAGATATCAATTTGATTTCTTTTTCGCCGATGCATTTTATCTTTTACCAAATAAATACTATCTAAACCTTCAATTTTAATAGGTGTATTGTGCTTTAAACCGAGTCTTATTAAATCTCTAGAAACTGCTACAGACTTCATTCCCGGTAGTAAACTATCGCCCCAAGCAGCAATACTAGGGTTAGAATCAGTTTGATATTTTAATGAATTGTAAGCTGACGACTTTACTGTAATTTCTTTCCATACATAAGGATCTACTTCTCGTTTTTCACATGAAGTAAGCACTATAAAAAAAACTACTAAAAGTATTGGTCTCATTTTAAATTTAAATTGGCACTACCTTAAAACGGAATTTTGCACCTGTAGATTGTTGTGCTAACTTATTAATTGCTGTATTTGCTAGTTGCAAAACCCTAGGATAGCCGCCTGTAACCTGACAATCACGCATCAGTACAATTAATTTACCAGAGGGTGTTAACTGTACAGTTCCGGGCATAACGGCCGAAGTAAGTATAGATTCTAAGTCATTCGCTATCGTTTCTTCTAGCCTATACCCCATTCTGCTATTGTCCTTAGAAATAATAAACTCAATAGTTTCTAATTGTCTTTTTTGTGTTTCATTTAACAGCGTGTATTCAGGCCCCTCATAAACTTCTAAGCTTGTATTAAAAAAATGCTTATCATTTACTTTTACAGCAGAAAATGATTGCTTATCATGTACTTCAATTGGATTGTACAGAATTTCATCATCTTTTTTAAGCACATACTTTTTAGTAACTTCCTTAAAAAAACTTCTACTATTCAATACTTTTTTATTTAAAAAACCTCCCTTTACAGCAAGATAAGCACGGGTACCATACATAGGTTTTTTAAATATTAAAACACTCTTTTCTAATACTTTAACAGGGTGGTTGCACAAAATTTTCTCATCATTAATTGTGGCATTTAGGTCAGCACCACTAATACAAATAACGGTATCTTTTAAAAATTGAAAACTGCTTCCACCAAGGGTAATTTCGATGACAGCATCTCCTATTGCGTTATGAAGAATTAGGTTTGCCAATTTAGCAGAATCATGATCCATAGTACCAGCTATAGGCACACCAACATTAGCATAGCCAAATCTACCCATATCTTGAACAGAAGCATATACTCCCTGCGCTATAACTTTAAGCATTGAGCACCTCACTTTCTATATGATAGCGCTTGTAAGCAACTAAATTAGCTATTTCTTCATGTGTTTTTAAATCAATTGGAATGAATTCTACTTTATCTCCAGCTTGAGCAAAACAAGGATGCTCTTTTTTCCTATCAAAAAATTCAATGGGTGAGTTCCCAATAATATTCCATCCACCTGCACTTTCTTGTGGATACACTCCCGTTTGCTCACCTCCAACACCAACTGCACCTTTTGCAACTTGTAATCGAGGGTTCGCTTTTCGAGGAAAATGCAGCTTTTTATCTAAGCCTCCGAGGTATAAAAAACCAGGCAAAAAACCAATAAAATAAACAGTATAAATTGCCCTAGAATGAAGGCTTGTAATTTCATTATTTTTCAATTTATTCTTTCTTGAAATTTCTTCTAAATCTACACCAAATTTCTCATCATAACATACAGGAATTTTCCACAACATATTTTTGATTTCATTTGATGAATCTAGCATCTCAAAAATCGATTTTAGCGCTAAAATTTCACTATCAATATTTTCTATAGTAGTATGATAAAAAATTGTTAATGAGTTATATGCATTGATTATATCAACAATTACTTTAATGTTATTTTTTTGAATAGCATTTTTAAATTTTAAAACATTTTCTAGTATGTTTTGATCAATTTTGGCAGGCCATTCGATTAAAATAGCTTGTTTTCCGAAAGGTTTATATGTCAACTTATAAGCACTCAATTATACAATTTTAATTTCGTTTTCTTGCATTATTTTTGATACCTTTTTTAGTATCGATATTGCACTTGGATTGTCACCATGAATGCAGAAGGTTTCGGCATCTATTTTTACCACTACCCCATCGATAGTTATCAATCGATGTTTGGTAATCATTTTTACTAAATGTTCTGCAACTCGAGTAGGGTTTGTAATGATTGCATCTTTCTCTTTTCGAGAAACTAGAGACAAATCGAAATTGTATTTTCTATCTGCGAAAGCCTCTATTTTAATTTTAAGGTCATTTTTTTGAGCTAAATCTGCCAACAAAGAACCATATGGAACATATAAAAATACATTTTTAGCAACACTTTTAACTGCACTAATTAAAACTAGCGCTGTTTTTTCTTCTTTAGCAGCCAAATTATACAAAGCTCCATGTGCTTTTACATGGTTTAAATGACTTCCATGATTTTCTGTATACTTTTTTACTAAATTTATTTGGCTTTCGATGCTTTTCTGTAATTCCGCGGAAGTGATATTCATAATTTTCCTGCCAAAGTTCTCTTTATCGGGAAAAGACGGATGAGCGCCAATCTTAACATTATGTTTTAAAGCTAATAAAATTGTTTGTTCAATAGTTCGTTCATCACCCGCATGAGCACCACAGGCAATGCTACACGAAGAAATATAAGGCATAAGGTCAGCTTCATTTCCTAAACCCTCACCTACATCGCAGTTGATGTCTATACTTTGATTCATTAGATGATATTAAACACCTTAAAGATACTTTTTAATCCTAAAAAAATAGTAACTGCTAAGATTATAAATCCAATTGCATTTTGCAGTGTGGTATTCTTATACTTCCCTAACAACGTTTTTTTATTCATAATCCATAGTAAAAAACCAGCAATAATGGGTAATAATATACCATTTGCAACTTGTGCAAATTTGATAATTTGTATTGGATTAATGTTTAATGAAGAAAACAATACTCCTAGAAACAGAACAATCGTCCAAACTATCCTGAATTTCTTCGATTTCAAATCACCTTGCCAACCTAAGCATCCTTTTGCCACATAAGCAGCAGCTAATGGTGCTGTTATAGCAGAAGTAATACCTGCTGCAAACAACCCAGTTGCCAAAAAATACTTTGAAAAACTCCCATACAACGGTTCTAAACCTTTTGCTAGATCGGAAGCATTATTAACCTCAACAGATTGTATTGCTGAAGCCGAAATAATAATAGCCATCGATACAATTCCGCCAAGGACAATAGAAATAACTGTATCTTTTCTGGCACTACTTAAATCTTCGGCTGATTTCCACTTCTCTTTCACCAAAGAAGCATGTAGAAATAGGTTGTATGGCACTACAGTGGTTCCAATCAAACCAATAACAGTAAGCAAACTATCTTTAGGGAATTTAGGAATAAAAGCGCCTTTAAAAATGGCTGACAAACTAGGTTTTGTAAGTATAGCTGTGACCAAAAATGAAATACTCATTAGCAACACCAAACTGACCAAGGCTCTCTCTAAAAATTTATAATTACCAATAAATAACAGTATAAAAGCAACAACTCCTATTAAAATAGGCAATAAATTAAGGCTATAACCACCAAAGCTTAGCTTCGCATTCGTAAAGATAGTTTCTAAGCCTAAAACACCACCACTAATATTACCTGCTTCATAGGCAGCATTACCAACAACAATTGCCGAAAGAATTAAAATTACAACGACTCTTTTAAAAATAGGGTTTTTAATTTCACTACGAATGACTTCTGATAATCCTTTTTGAGAAATAATACCTAAGCGAGCTGCCATTTCTTGCAAGAAGATAGTTGCGATAATCGATAAAAGCATTGCCCATAAAAGGGCGAATCCAAAATTAACTCCGGCTATGGTACATAAAGTGACTGTGCCTGGACCAATAAATGCGGCTGCAACTAATGTGCCCGGACCAATATTTTTGAAGATTTTAAACATAAAATAGTAAGCTACTCTTCTATGCCTACAATTTTATAAGCATTAATTTCTGGTTTCTCAAAATTATGCTTCTTATTTGTTTTCTCTAATTCAACTACTTCAGGAATATTGATAAAATAATTAGATATTCTATCTAAAATTGGATGTTGGTCGTTTGTACTAACTTCTATAATTTTACCATTCTTTAATTCTACTAAATAATTAAAACGTGGCTTGTCTACTGACCTTGTATTTTGATTCCATTTTTCATGAATAGCCATTAACTGACTGCGATTCATAAGCTTACGAAGCTTATACATTTCTTTATCAGTAATTTTCCCCTTAAAATTACCTGTATGCTTTTTTGCATAAATTCTTCCTTGATAAAAAACAGCTCCATCTCGATTAATTTCTAGAGAAAATGATGGGCATGTACCAAAACATGTAGAAGATATAAAGGTTATTTTTTTGAAATCGACTATTGAAATTGAGTTTTTTCGATTATAAAAAACAAAATCTTTTTTACCAAAAAAGTGCTCATATTCTAATTTTCGCATTCCTTCTTGATCTAAATCAATCTCACTGTCGAGAGGCGATATCGTCAATTTATTTTTATCTAAACTTTTTATTTTGAAACGTATACCTTCTTCTTTGATACCCGCACCACCATTATAAAAACGCTCCTCTAAAGTTATAGTTCTCTTGCCAAGATCAAAATACAAATCATGCCTTTTATTAGCAATATTGTAAGTAATTGTATCGGTATCAAATCGAATATAATCTAAATTTTTATTGATCCATTCTGTTTTAGTAAGTAGTAAAGAGTCTGTTTTTGACTGGCTGCTTAATGTAATAGAAAACAGAATTAATGCTGTTTTTAGGAGGAGTTTCATAAATAAGGCTTATTAATAGGGGCAACTAATTTAACAAAAAAAGTCTATTTAGCCTTAATATTGGTATATTTATTTATCAATTTAACTCAGCCAACCTTCTCTATCGAGACTTCTATATTGAATAGCTTCAGAAATATGATCAGATTCAATATTTTTTGAGTTATCTAAATCTGCAATGGTTCTTGAAACCTTCAAAATACGATCATATGCTCTTGCAGAAAGATTCAAAGCTTCCATAGCCGTTTTGAGCAATTGCTTTGAACTATCATCCAATTTACAATATTCTTTTATTTGTTTTACTGTCATCTGCGCATTATAATGCACCTTATCGGAAGCTGAAAATCGTTTTGTTTGTGCTTCTCTAGCATGTGTTACGCGAGTACGAATTGTCTTACTAGACTCTCCTTTATGTTCTTCCGATAGTTTTTCGAAAGGAACGGGTTGCACTTCAATATGAATATCAATTCTGTCGAGTAAAGGCCCAGACACTTTACTTAAATAACGCTGCATTTCGGCAGGACTTGAAGTAACATGCCCTTCGGTACCATTAAAATAGCCACTGGGGCTTGGATTCATGCTGGCAACCAACATAAAAGAACATGGATATGTTACTGTAAACTTCGCTCTAGAAATAGTTACTTCTCTATCTTCTAGAGGCTGACGCATTACTTCTAACACCGTTCTCTTAAATTCTGGTAATTCATCTAAAAATAATACGCCATTATGTGATAATGAAATTTCACCTGGCTGTGGGTATGCACCACCACCTACTAAAGCAACATCAGAAATTGTATGATGTGGAGCTCTAAAAGGGCGCTGCCCCATCAATCCAGAATTTTCTTTTACTCTACCTACAACACTATGAATCTTAGTAGTTTCTAAGGCTTCATGTAACGTCATTGGAGGCATTATACTCGGCAAACGCTTTGCTAACATTGTTTTACCAGAACCTGGAGGGCCAATTAAAATAATATTATGTCCGCCGGCCGCTGCAATTTCCATGCAACGCTTAATAGATTCTTGCCCTTTTACATCAGAAAAATCAAATTCAGGATTCTCTAGATTATCATGAAACTCTTTTCTAGTGTCAACTACCATAGGTTTTATAGTAGAATTTCCTTCAAAAAAATCAATAACTTCTTTAATGTTTTCAATTCCGTACACATCCAAATTATCGACAATAGCTGCCTCTTTAGCATTTTGCATCGGTAAAATAAAACCTTTAAACCCCTCTTCTCTTGCTTTAATAGCTATTGGCAACGCTCCTCTTATAGGTTGTAGACTTCCGTCTAGGGACAATTCACCCATGATCAAATAATCAGCAATATTATCTCCTTTAATTTGACCTGAGGCTTTTAAAATACCCATTGCCAATGTTAAATCGTAAGCAGAACCTTCTTTACGAAGATCGGCTGGTGCCATATTTATCGTAATCTTTTTACCGGGAATTTTATAGCCATTATTTTGTAATGCAGCAGCAATTCGGTAATTACTTTCTTTTACAGCATTATCTGGCAAACCAACCAAATGATAGCCAATACCTTTATCAATATTAACTTCTACTGTAATTGTAGTAGCTTCTACGCCAAAAACTGCACTCCCATATACTTTCTCAAGCATTATATTAAATTTTAATTCTTACAAAACTAAACTATCTTTTTAACTTAAAAGCTAATAGAAAAGAAACAGCTATAAAAAACAACAAGGCTAAAAAGCTCAATTTTAAGCTATAAATATCTGCTAAAAGCCCTAATAAAACAGGACCAACTAGGAATCCAAAAAAACCTACACCGGATATGAATGATATTCCCTGAGAGGATTCTACTCCTTCTGTTTTACCACCTAATCGAAATAATTCCGGAATAATAACTGAAAGACCCAAGCCTACCAATCCAAAACCTACAATCGCCAAAAGCGGTTGAACCATTAAAACGAACCCGAATCCGAAAACTCCTAACACAGAACCAATAAGGATTAAAACTTTTGAACCAAACCTTCCACTAATTTCGTCTCCAAAAAATCGACCTAAAGCCATAGTTGCAGAAAATGCCGTATATCCTAACCCAATCCACGAAAGTTTCGCTAAAGATACTTTTTCAAGATACAAAGCACTCCAATCTACAATAGCGCCTTCACTAGCCATCACGAAGAAGGCAATAAGAGTCAATACTAATAATGGTTTAAAATTCTTCAATTGAAAAGAATGCTCTTCGTTAATCTTAGATGAAACTCTATAATAAAATTTTACAAGTAGAATATTTAGAATAACAAGAATGGATACAACAATCAACAAATGATTTAATGGTATTACTGTTTCCGATAAGAAAAAACCTCCTATACCAGCACCAATAAATCCGCCAAGGCTAAAAAACCCATGGTTCGCAGACAAAATATGAACATTGTCTTGTTTTTCAATTTCTGTTACAAGCGTATTCATAGCAACATCTGTAACCCCTGAAAAAGCACCAACGATATACATCCCTAAACACAACATATAATAACTATTCACGCTAAACGGGATAATAAATGTGGCTAAAAAAAGAAATAAGCCAATAGCGGTAGTACGACCAACACCAAAACTTTCAATAATTTTGGGAGCTAAGGCAATCATAGTTAAGGCACCTAATGCCATACAAAAGATTGCAAAACCCAATTCACCTTCATCAATTCCCAAATTTGTTTTTATAGTTGGTATATAAATTGCCCAGGTACCGAATACTATATTCAGCGTTACAAATACAAATGCCGGAGCAAAATATTTAGGATTGGTAAGGATTAGTTTTAGGGACTTCATTTAATAAAATAATTCGAAAATAAGATTTTATCTTCATAAAATAACATTAGAAAAAAGTTTTTAAATTCCTATTTTTGTTGAGAACCGAAAAACATACTATCTTGTCTAAGTATCAAAATAATCTTGAATTTGCGAAACAACAAGACAACCTAGATGAACTTTCTAAGTATCGCAATAAATTCCACATCCCAAAAGATAAAGACGGTAATGAGCTAATTTACCTTTGCGGAAACTCTCTTGGTTTACAACCAAAATCTACAAAAGCATATATAAATCAAGAACTAGAAGATTGGGCAAATTTAGGGGTTGAAGGTCATTTAGAAGCTAAAAATCCTTGGTTGCCATATCATGAATACTTAGCTGAAAGTATGGCAAGAGTGGTTGGAGCAAATCCTATTGAAGTGGTCGTTATGAATACATTGACTGCTAACCTTCATTTTATGATGGTTAGTTTTTATAGACCAACAAATACACGTTATAAAATACTCATAGAAAGTGATGCTTTTCCTTCTGATAAGTATGCTGTAGAATCTCAATTACGTCATCATGGTTTTGATGATAAAGAAGCGCTTATTTTATGGAAACCTAGAAAAGGTGAAGAATTACTTCGTAATGAAGATTTAAAATCTATACTTGAAGATTATGGTGATGAAATAGCACTGATTATGATTGGTGGTGTAAACTACTATACGGGTCAGTTTTTTGATTTAAAATATATTACAGAACTCGGTCATAAATATGATTGTATGGTTGGTTTTGATTGTGCGCATGGCGCAGGTAATGTGGAATTGAATCTTCATGATTCTGGTGCAGATTTTGCCGTTTGGTGTACTTATAAATATATGAATTCGGGTCCTGGAAGTTTAGCTGGATGTTTTGTACATGAAACACATGCGCACAATAAAGAGTTAAACCGATTTACAGGATGGTGGAGTCATAATAAAGAAACGCGCTTTAATATGCGTGGTGAATTTGACCAACTACCTGGTGCTGAGGGCTGGCAATTAAGTAATCCTCCAATATTATCAATGGCTGCTATTAAAGCAAGTCTTGATATCTTTAATGAAGTTGGAATTGAAAAGTTAGTTGAAAAATCTAAACAGTTAACTGGTTATTTTGAATTTTTAATTAATGAATTGAATAATGAAAGCATTTCAATTATAACACCAAGCAATCCTGAAGAACGTGGTTGCCAGTTATCCATTCAAGTTAAAAATGCTGATAAAAGTTTACATAAAAAATTGACTGAATCTGGAGTTATAAGTGATTGGAGAGAACCAGATGTGATACGATGTGCTCCAGTTCCATTATATAATTCATTTCAAGATGTTTATTCTATGGTTAATAGATTAAAAAAGATAATAAATGAGTAAACAAGACAACATACTTATCATAGGAGCCGGACTCTGTGGTTCACTCCTAGCCTTACGCTTAGGACAAAGAGGCTACAACGTAACGGTTGTAGAAATGCGCCCAGATTTACGTAAAGTAGCTATTTCTGCTGGTCGCTCTATTAATTTAGCATTTTCTGATCGTGGTAATAAAGCTATGAAGTTGGTTGGTATTGAAGAGAAAGTAAAAGCACTTTGTATTGCTATGAATGGCCGAATGCTTCATGATATTGAAGGGAATACAATGCTATCAAATTATAGCGGTAGAGAGCACGAATACATCAACTCAATTTCTCGTGGCGAATTAAACGCATTGTTATTAGATGAAGCTGAAAAACATAAAAATGTTACCATTCATTTCAATAAAAAATGTAAGTCGGTAGATTTCGAAAATACGACTGCAACTTTTAAGGATTACGAGACTAAATCTGAATTTGTAGAAGATGCAGATGTTATTTTTGCTACTGATGGTGCAGGTTCAGCAATGCGTAAAAGCTACTATTTAGGCAAGAAATTCTTATTCAGTTTTTCGCAAGATTATCTCACACATGGTTATAAAGAATTAAGTATTCTTCCCACAGAAAATGGGGATTATAAAACCTACAAAAATGCGCTTCATATTTGGGGAAGAGGCGATTTTATGCTCATTGCTTTACCAAATTTAGATGGAAGTTTTACTGTGACTTTATTTTTAAGTTACGATGAAGGAGAATACAATTTTAACAATTTAACAACTAAAGAACGTGTGTTAAAGTTCTTCGGAAAATATTTTAATGATGCTTTAGAATTGATGCCAAATCTGGTTGACGATTTTTTTGAAAATCCAACAGCACCATTAGGAACCGTAAAATGTTCGCCTTGGCACTATAAAGGGAATACAATATTAATGGGTGATGCAGCGCATGCTATCGTGCCGTTTTACGGACAAGGCATGAACGCTTCTTTTGAAGATGTTGTTGAGTTTGATAAGTGTTTAGATAAAAACCATAAAGATTGGGAAAGCGTTTTTAAAGCTTATGAATCATCAAGAAAACAAGACACAGATGCCATTGCGGATTTAGCCATTGATAATTTCCATGAAATGAAAGGTCACGTAAACAATTCTATTTTCAGAGAAAAACGCACCTTAGAAATGGCATTAGAAAAAAAATTTCCTCAAGATTATTCTTCAAAATATAGTTTAGTAACCTTTAATGAGCATATTGGATATAGAGAAGCAATGTTAAGAGGTAGAGCACAAGATAAAGCCATCTTAAATATGTTAGCAGATAAAGAAATTACTGTTGATGATGATTTAAAAATACTATTAAAAAAAGTGCAAGAAGAGACTAATGAACTATTAGAAGAAGATAAAATTGCAGGATTAAAATGAAAAAGCTAGTAACAGTATTATTTATTCTTTTCGCATATCAAGTATCTGCTTGTATATGTACTTGTATTGAAAGTGAATTTTCTATAATTGATTATAATTCTGCTGAATTAATTGTTAAAGGAAAAGTTCTTAAAGTAGATCACGATGGTGAAACTAAAGTGATCACGTTTAAAATTTATCAATCATTCAAAGGTAATTCAAAAAGAATAATTGAAATAAGAACATTGGCAGAGGGAGCTATGTGTGGGTTAGATATAAATAATCAAGATAAATGGCTATTATTTATAAATAAAAGAAATAATAGGTTTCATGTTGGTTTATGCGATAAAAATATAAGATATAACAAAAGGCCAAATCAATCTATTGAGGATTGTAAAGCGAATAGCAAGAAAATGAAAAGTTATTTTCATAAACTTAAAGCGTTAAAAAAATTATGAGTGAAAAAGTAACACCAAGAGGCGCCTACCCACACACTAAACGTGTTGGTGATTTTATATTTGTATCAGGTACGAGTTCTCGAAGAGCAGACAATACTATTGCAGGCGTAGATATTATTGACGAAATGGGTACCAAACGTTTGAATATCGAAGTGCAAACACGAGAAGTAATAAAAAATATAGAAAAGAATCTGACTAAAGAAGGGGCTACATTGGCCGATGTGGTAGATGTTACTACGTTTTTAGTAAACATGAATGATTTTTCCGGCTATAATAAGGCCTATGCCGAATTTTTCAATGCGGAAACTGGTCCAACCCGCACTACCGTTGCTGTTCACCAATTACCACATCCCGATTTAGTGGTAGAGATTAAAGTGATGGCTTATAAGAAGCAATAATGACAAAAATTCAAAACTACATCAACGGCAATTTTCATAATCCAATTCAAAATAACTGGATAGATAACTACAATCCAGCAAATGGTGAAGTCTATGGCCAAATACCGAACTCTTCAAAAGAAGATGTAGAAAATGCTTATATCGCTGCAAAATCGGCATTTCCTTCTTGGAGTCAAACTACATTAGATGAACGCAGCAGAATCCTTATAAAGATTTCAGAGTTATTAGAAACTAACTTACAACGTTTTGCTGAAGCTGAAAGCAAAGACAACGGCAAACCAATTTCATTAGCCAAAGCAGTTGATATACCCAGAGCGGCTAGTAACTTTCGCTTTTTTGGTAATGCTATTACGCAGTTTGCGAGTGAAAGCCATGAAAGTGTAGGACAAAATGCCATTAATTATACATTACGCCAACCTATTGGAGCAGTTGGTTGCATTTCACCATGGAACCTTCCACTCTATTTATTTACATGGAAAATAGCTCCAGCTATTGCGGCTGGAAACTGTGTGGTCGCCAAACCAAGTGAAGTAACACCAATGACCGCCTATTTATTAGGTGAAATTTGTAACGAAGCAGGCCTACCAAAAGGTGTTTTGAACATCGTTCATGGCTTGGGTACAACAACCGGACAAGCTATTGTTGAGCATCCTGACATCAAGGCTATTTCATTTACAGGTGGAACAACAACGGGTGCTCATATTGCTAGAGTAGCCGCTCCTATGTTTAAAAAATTATCATTAGAATTGGGAGCCAAAAACCCTAACATCATTTTTGCAGATTGTGATT
>RCNE010000515.1_pt1 | contig 20950 bp, 19 predicted proteins | sample 2041361 | NCBI WGS metagenome assembly RCNE01 (sample SAMN09708229, study PRJNA481090) | Marine sediment metagenome, whole genome shotgun sequencing project.
ACCAGCCAGATAGAGGGCACGCAAGCAGCTCAGGTCATATTTCTGGCGGTACTCGCCTTTGGGGTCTTCGCGTTTGACGGCGCGGATGGCAGTTGGTGCTGTAAAGAAACTGCGCACCTTGTGCTCTTCGATGATGCGCCAAAAGGTGCCTGCATCTGGTGTGCCGATGGGCTTGCCCTCAAACACAATCGTGGTGTTGCCGTGAATCAGCGGCGCATAGCAGATGTAGCTGTGGCCAACGACCCAACCGACATCCGATGCGGCCCAGAACACGTCACCGGGATCGACGTTATAGATGTTTTTCATCGTCCAATTAAGCGCGACGAGGTGGCCTGCCGTCGGGCGGATCACGCCTTTTGGCGCGCCAGTAGTGCCTGAGGTGTAGAGGATATAGGCGGGGTGGTTGCCCTCAACGGGGACGCACTCTGCGGGCGTGCCGAGCGCCTTGGCGGCCTCCCATTCGATGTCGCGGCCTTCGACCAGATCACAGGGCGCTTGATCACGTTGCAGGATGATGCAGGCATCGGGTTTATGGTCCGCCAACTCGATCGCGCCGTCGAGCAGGGGTTTGTAATGCACAGTGCGGTTCGGTTCCAATCCGCAGGATGCGGCAATGATCGCTTTTGGTGTGCAGTCGTCGATGCGCACGGCCAGCTCGTTTGCGGCAAAGCCCCCAAAGACGACCGAGTGGACAGCACCGATGCGCGCACAGGCGAGCATGGCCTCAACGGCTTCTGGCACCATGGGCATATAGATGATGACGCGGTCGCCTTTTGTCACGCCTTGGGCCACCAACGCGCCGGCAAGGCCTGCTACGCGTGTCTGTAATTCGGCAAATGTGATGGTCGCTTTTGTGTCCGTGATCGGGCTGTCGTAGATAATCGCGGCTTGGTCCGCGCGGCCATTCTCGACGTGGCGGTCCACAGCGTTGTAGCAGCCGTTTACTTGGGCGTCGGCATACCATTCATAGAGGTCTGCACCTTTGTCAAAGAGGGCCTGCTTGGGGGCTTGTACCCAATCAATGGCTTCTGCTTGCTCCAACCAGAATGCTTCTGGATTGTCTTGTGCGGCCTTAAAGACTTCTGCGTATCCCATGGCGTATCCCTCCCTCATTGTTTGTAAGAGTTAAGGCGCAGCGGCGCGGGCGCGGCAAGTGCAATGAGAAGAATGCACGCGGTTTTGGTAAATTTATTTACACCGTTTGTGTGCGGTATGCCGCGGCAAAAGGTGGTGACGGAGGATAATTAAGGCAAATTCAAGCGGGAGAGGCCGCGCCTAGAGAGGGGCGCGGCCTTTCGCTGTGTGGGTTTAACCGTAGTGGTCGACGGGTGTTCCTGCGATGGCGGCCATGTTCAAAAGCCCTCGCGCGGTGATGGAGGGGGTTACCACGTGTGCGCGGTTGCCCATGCCCATCAAGATGGGTCCAACTTCGAGACCGCCGCCTTTCATCTTGAGAATGTTGCGCACACCCGAGGCGGCATCGGCGTGGGCAAAGACCAGCACATTGGCAGGCCCTTCCATGCGGTTGCCTGGGAACATCCGCGCGCGCAACTCTGGATCAAGGGCAGTATCGATGTTCATTTCGCCCTCGTAGCAGAAATCATGGTCGCCCTCGTCGAGGATGCGGATCGCCTTGCGCAGGCGGCTGCCGGAGCCGTCGCCCTGATTGCCGAATTGCGACTGCGAGCACATGGCGACGTTGGGCGCGAGGCCAAAGCGGCGCACATGTCGCGCAGCACCTATGGCGATCTCGGCGATTTGTTCGGGGGTGGGGTGCTGGTGCACTTGAGTATCGGCGATAAACAGCGGTCCGTCCTCAAGGATCATCAACGAGAGCGAGCCATTGGCGCGGTTCCCGTCACGGCCCAAAACTTGCTCGATATAATTGAGGTGCCAACGGGTCTCGCCAAAGGTGCCACAGATCAGGCTGTCAGCCTCGCCGCGCTGGACCATCACCGCGCCAATGGCGGTGGTGTTGGTGCGCATGATTGCGCGGGCGATATCGGGTGAGACGCCGCGCCGTGCGAGAAGGCCGTGATAGGTCTGCCAATAGTCACGGTAGCGCGGATCGTTTTCAGGGTTCACCACATCGACGTCCACGCCGACCTTGAAGGTCAAGCCAGCTTTTTCCATGCGCCGCTCTATGACTTCGGGGCGGCCAATGAGAATAGGTTTTTCCGCGGTTTCCTCCAGCATGGCTTGGGACGCGCGCAGGACCCGCTCGTCCTCGCCCTCGGCAAAGACGATGCGGCGGCTGGTGGCGCGGGCGGCTTGGAAAACGGGGCGCATCAACAGTGCGGATTTGAAGACGGAACTGTCGAGGTTATTCTTATACGCCTCAAGATCGGCGATGGGGCGGGTGGCCACGCCTGTTTCCATCGCAGCCTTTGCAACCGCCGACGACACAATGCCGACAAGGCGCGGATCAAAAGGTTTCGGGATCAGGTAGTCTGCCCCAAATGTCATCTGCTCGCCCTGATAGGCTGCAGCGGCCTCAGCGGAGGTCGTTGCGCGCGCCAGCGCGGCGATGCCTTCAATGCAGGCGATCTTCATTTCGTCGTTGATGGTTGTAGCACCTACGTCCAGTGCGCCGCGGAAGATAAAGGGAAAGCACAGGACGTTGTTGACCTGATTGGGGAAATCGGAGCGGCCCGTGGCGATGATCGCATTGGGGGAGACGGCGCGGGCGGCATCCGGCATGATTTCGGGGCTGGGGTTGGCCAATGCAAAGATAATGGGCGTGTCGGCCATTTTGGCGACCATCTCGGGTGTCAGAACGTTGGGGCCTGACAGGCCAAGGAACATGTCGGCATCGTGGATCACGTCACCGAGCTGACGCAGGTCGGATTTTTGGGCGTATTCCGATTTGATCGGGTTCATGTCGACCTCGCGGCCCTCATAAACAAGGCCGTGGATATCGCAGAGCCAGATATTCTCGCGCTTTACGCCGAGTTTGAGCAACATGTTGAGACACGCGATGCCTGCAGCACCCCCGCCCGTGCTGACGATCTTGATATCTTCGAACTTCTTTCCCGCAACATGCAGGGCGTTCGTGGCGGCCGCCCCCACAACGATGGCGGTGCCGTGCTGGTCGTCGTGAAAGACGGGGATGTTCATCCGCTCGTTACAGATGCGTTCCACGGTAAAGCAGTCGGGGGCCTTGATATCTTCAAGGTTGATCGCACCAAAGGACGGCTCAAGCGCGCAGACGATATCGGCGAGCTTTTCTGGGTCGGACTGGTTCACTTCGATGTCGAAGCAATCGATGTTTGCAAATTTCTTGAACAGGACCGCCTTGCCTTCCATCACCGGTTTGGACGCCAGCGCGCCGATGTTGCCAAGGCCAAGAACTGCCGTGCCGTTTGTCACCACGGCGACCAAATTCGCGCGAGAGGTATAGAGCGCTGCCGTGGCGGGGTCTTTTTGAATTTCGATGCAGGCTTCGGCCACGCCGGGGCTGTAGGCGCGGGCCAGATCACGGCCGTTGGCCAGCGGCTTGGTTGCGCGCACCTCGAGTTTTCCCGGCTTAGGAAAGGCGTGATAATCAAGGGCAGCTTGGCGTATTGACGGATTGTCGGTCATGGTGCAGGCCTCATTTTGAATTTAGTTTAATATTAAACTATTGCGCGAAGAGTGCCAGTGGGCATTTATTGGGGGCTGTTTTAGGCTGGTCACCTTCGGGGAAATTAAGGAGTGGAAAAACCTTCGCATCTTGCTGCGCGCGCGGCTAGGGTGGAAGGCCAATATGGCAGGAGATTCCCGTGATGGTTTTAAGAGAAGCGGCATTGGCGGTGCGTGAAAACGCACATGCGCCCTATTCCGGATTTAAGGTGGGGGCGGCGCTGCGCGGGGCGTCTGGCACGGTGTATCGCGGCTGCAATGTCGAGAATGTTGCTTATCCTGAAGGCACTTGCGCTGAGGCGGGTGCGATTGCAGCGATGGTTGCTGCGGGCGAGACCTCGTTCACCGAGGCCTATGTGGTGGCCGGATCGCCGCTGCCAGTCACGCCCTGCGGGGGGTGTCGTCAAAAGCTGGCGGAGTTTGGGGCGGGCGATGTGGTGGTCACCATGGCGACCGTTGAGGGCGTTGAAGAGCGCCTGAGCATTGCGGCGCTGTTGCCGGGTGCATTTGATCCATCATTCTTGGGGGGCTGAATGGAAGCGCGGAGTATTCTGGCCAAGTTGCGCCATGACCAGCCTTTGAGTGCGGATGAATTGACTTGGGTTGCGGGTGCGCTGGCGGATCAGACGCTGAGTGCTGCGCAAGCGGGTGCCTTTGCCATGGGCGTGTGCCGCAACGGGCTGGATCAGGCAGGACGTGTGGCGCTGACGCAGGCGATGTGTGCATCGGGCAATGTGCTGTCGTGGGATTTGGACAAGCCTGTTTTGGATAAGCACTCTACGGGCGGCGTCGGTGATTGTGTAAGCCTTGTGCTGGCGCCTGCATTGGCAGCTTGCGGGGCTTATGTGCCGATGATTTCAGGACGCGGATTGGGCCACACGGGCGGGACGCTGGATAAACTGGAGGCCATTCCCGGTGTGGGGGTGATGCTGGACGAGACGCGATTGCGCGCCGTTGTGGAGCAGGTGGGCTGCGCGATCGTGGGGGCGACAGGCGATATCGCTCCGGCGGACAAGCGGCTTTATGCGGTGCGTGATGTGACGGCGACAGTGGACAGTCTGGACCTGATAACTGCGTCTATCTTGAGCAAAAAACTTGCTGCAGGGCTGGAAGGGTTGGTGCTGGACGTCAAAGTAGGCTCTGGCGCGTTTATGAAGGAAATTGGTGCGGCGCGCGACTTGGCGCGGGCTTTGGTCGGGACGGCCAATGCAGCGGGCTGCCCCACGCGTGCGGTGATTAGTGACATGAGCCAGCCCTTGGTGCCGAGCCTTGGAAATGCGTTGGAAGTTGCTGAAGTCATGCGGGTGCTGCGCGCAGATGTGCGCGGCCCGATCGTGGAACTGTCTGCGGCGCTGGGCGGGGTGCTGTTAAGCGGTGCAGGTCTGGCGAAAGACGCGGATGCGGGGGGTGCGATGATTGAGGCAGCCATTGCAGAGGGTCGCGCGGCTGAGCGGTTTGGCGCGATGATTGCAGCGCTTGGCGGGCCTGTGCGCTTTGTGGACGATTGGCGGCGGTTCCTGCCGGAAGCCACAGTGATGCGCGAAGTGACGGCCCAACACAGCGGATATATTCAGAAGATTGACGGGGAGGCGCTTGGCCTTGTTGTGGTCGGCCTTGGCGGCGGGCGCGTGATCGAGAGTGATCCGGTGGACCCTGCGGTGGGGCTGTCTGATGTGGTGCGTCTCGGTGATTGGGTCGAGAAGGGGCAACCTCTTTGCGTGATCCATGCGGCGCGGCCGACGCAAGCGGACCGCGCGTTGGCGGCGGTGCGCGGGGCAATCACGCAGGGCGATGCAGCACCTCAAGTGCCTGATTTGATTGTGGAGTATGTAGACTGATGGCGCGCGCGTTTCTGGTGGTGATGGATTCTGTAGGGATTGGCGGCGCACCTGATGCGCATACTTTCTTTAATGGCGATGTGCCCGATACTGGTGCCAACACGCTTGGCCATATTGCGCAGGCCTGTGCCGCGGGGCAGGCCGAAGACGGGCGGAGCGGTGCGATCAAGTTGCCGCAGTTGAGCCGCTTGGGGCTGGGTGCGGCGCTTACAGCGGCCAGCGGGATAGAGATCCCGGCATTTGATGTGCCAATTGGCGGCACATGGGGGGCTGCAACGGAGGTGTCGCGGGGCAAGGATACGCCGTCTGGCCATTGGGAACTGGCGGGTTTGCCGGTGCCTTGGGAGTGGAAGTATTTTGAACAGGTCGAAAACTCGTTTGACGAAGATTTGATTGCAGCGGTGAGCAAGGCGGCAGGGACGGACGGTATCCTTGGCAACTGCCATGCGCCCGGCACCGCAATTATTGAGCAGTTGGGGGCTGAGCATATGCGAACGGGCCAGCCGATTTGCTATACCTCCGCTGACAGTGTTTTCCAGATTGCGGCGCATGAGGAGACATTCGGACTAGAGCGGTTGCTCACGCTTTGTGCGGATATTGCACCGATGTTGCACGCGCAGCGGGTCGGGCGGGTGATCGCACGGCCTTTCGTAGGAGATGCGAAGGCTGGATTTACCCGCACGCAGCGCCGCCGTGATTATGCGATCATGCCACCCAAGCCCGTGTTGAGCAATTGGGTGCAGGAGGCAGGGCACGCGACGTTTGCGGTAGGCAAGATTGGCGATATCTTCTCGATGCAGGGGTTTGACGAAGTGCGCAAAGGCACTGATGCGCAGCTGATGGTGCATCTGGCTGATCTGGTGCGGGACGCGCCGGACGGCAGCCTGACATTTGCGAATTTCGTGGAGTTTGACAGCCTCTACGGCCACCGCCGCGATGTGTTGGGCTATGCCCGTACGTTGGAGTGGTTTGACGCGCAGATTGGTGCTGTGATCGACCGGATGCGTGAGGGCGATATCATGGTGCTGACAGCAGACCACGGGAATGATCCTACGTGGATCGGCACTGATCACACGCGGGAGCGGGTGCCGGTGTTGGTAGCGGGTAAAGGTGCGGGGACGCTGGGGCAGATCGGATTTACAGATGTAGCGGCTTTTGTTGCGGCGCATCTCGGGGTAGACGTTCCATAAGCAATCAAGGAGCCGGAAATGAGCGATCAACACCTCACCGTCGTGGACCACCCGCTGGTCCAGCATAAACTGACCATCATGCGCGACAAAGATACGCCAACGGCAGTGTTCCGGCAGCTGCTGCGCGAGATCAGCCAGCTGCTTGCATATGAGGTCACGCGCAATCTGGCGATGACGACCAAAAAGATCGAGACGCCGATGCAGATGATGGATGCGCCCACACTGGATGGCAAAAAACTGGCCCTGATCAGCATCTTGCGTGCGGGCAATGGCTTACTTGATGGTGTCTTGGAGCTGATCCCTTCGGCGCGCGTCGGCTTTGTCGGGCTGTACCGAGACGAGGAAACGCTGCAACCAGTGCAGTATTACTTCAAGGTACCCGAGGGGCTGGACGACCGTTTGGTGATTGCGGTTGATCCAATGCTGGCCACGGGCAACTCCTCCGTGGCGGCGATTGACCTGCTCAAAGGTGCGGGGGCCACGAATATCATCTTCCTTTGTTTGCTGGCCGCACCCGAGGGGATTGCCCGGATGAAAGAGGCCCATCCCGATGTGCCGATTGTGACGGCATCTGTAGATGAAAAACTCAATGAGCTGGGTTATATCGTGCCGGGCCTTGGCGATGCCGGTGACCGGATGTTTGGCACAAAGTAGCAATTCGTCACGCTGGATCTGACGAGCGGTTGTCATGGATAGGCATTTGAGATCGTTCTTGGCGCGCGCTGAATCTTTCAGCGCGCGAAATTGTGATATGAATTTAGGATAATGTGGCAAAAGTAAGGCAATTGTTCACACAGTAGCTTTACTCACCCCCAGAGCTTTGACATTCTGGACACTATATTTTGTGGGGGCATGAATGAAACTTACTAAACTTGTCGCAATCGCCATTATTTCCGGAAGTGTTACCGTTGGTGCCGCTGCTGCGCAAACCCGTCCGGGCAGTGTGCCTGCTGAATTTCCAGCGGCCTCCTATAAGGGCAAGCAGTACGTGGACAGCAACGGCTGTGTGTTCATCCGCGCAGGCATTGACGGCAACGTATCGTGGGTGCCGCGTGTCACGCGCAAACGTGAGGGTGTGTGTGGGTTTAAACCCACATTCGCAGGTCAGGTGACGGAGCCTGTGCCAGTACAAACGGCCACTGTTGTTCCGCAGATTTCCATGCCGCAGCCTGTTACCCAAAGCGTGCCACAGCCAAAAGCGAAGCCGCCTGTAGTGGAAATCATGGTCGCGCCCGAACCGGTGCCAGAAGTTGTGCGTCAGGTAGCAAAACGCCCTGAGCCGATTGTCGAGAAAGCGGTTCAATCTGTACCCGCACCTGCACCCAAGCACACAGCACCTGTTGCAGTTGCGCAAGGCACCGCAGCATGTGTCGGCGCCTCGCCCATCAGCAGCCAGTATTTGCGCGCTGGCAAGCATGCCGTGCGCTGTGGTCCACAAACAGGGACAATCGTGGGGGCGCGCATCTCGACAGCACCCGAACCGCGTCATGTGACGGTTGGCGCGCAGCAGCAGGTCGTAAGCACAAGACAGCAGACCCGTGTCCACCGGCACACACGCATCGTGCCGCGTCACGTAGCTGCAAACCGCGTAACCACCACAAATGTACGGACGCCGCGCGGATATAAAGAGGTCTGGACCGATGGTCGCCTGAACCCCAAACGCGCCGAGCAAACCTTAGCGGGCCACGAGGCGATGAGCCAGATCTGGACCTCTACTGTGCCGCGACGCCTGGTTAATCAGGCTGCGGTTGCTGGTGTAACGGGTATCGTTCCGCCAACGCCGCGTCCGGCGCGGATTGTAATAGTGGAGCGCCAGCCCATCTATTCGACCCGCTCCACGCTGAAAGTCGAATACGAAGGGCGCTGATTTGCGCGGTGCGGGGTACATAGCTCTCGCGCGATAACACTTCCTAATCAGACTGTTTTAGAGGCCCGTCGGAAATGATCCGGCGGGCCACTTCTTTTGCCCAAGCGGCATAGATGATGGGGCCGGGGTGAAAGCCGTCCTCGGCCATGTCCGATACATCCAGCATATCGGGAAGTGGGGCGTATCTGGTATCGGGTTCACGTGCTAGTTCGGCGAAGAGGGCAGCATCAAATCGGGTGGCGCGCCGCCCGAGCAGCCACCGCAGGGGATTGGGCAGCAGTGGAAACCCGCCCAAGGGCGGGATTTGGCAGATATAGAGGCGCTGTGCCCCCGTTTGTTTGCGCAAGAGTGAACGAAGCGTAGCGTGGGTGCGCAACCATGCGGATTGAGGGCCGCCACGGGTTACATCGTTGACCCCGAGAATAACCAGAACGACGTCTGATTTGGGGAGTGTCTCCGACTGGAGGCGGGTGAGGGTTGTCGCCGTGGTGGCACCCGTGCTGGCGATGAGGTGCCAATGCACAGTGTGATGCGTGCTGAGTGCTGAGGCGAGTTGGCCCGGGAGGGCCTCATCCTGTGTCCTTGCACCGACACCTGCGGCGGAGCTGTCGCCGATGATCAGGATGCGTAAGGGTGGCCCGTCGCCTGTGGTCCCGGCGCGCGGGCCGGTCGCTTCGGGCAGTTGCAGGGCGACTTTGCGGACGCGGAGAGCTTGGACCAATAGGAGTGGCGACAGCAGCAGTGTGGCCGCTGCATCAAGCACGATCATCCACCGCAAAGGCTTTGTAAGCGTAGCCAAGCGCTGTCGGGCAAAAGGGGTTCAGTATCGCGGCCTTGCATGGGGTCGCCCTCGATCAGCTCAATCGTGCTTTCGCCGGTAATGTCACGGGCGCGGGCAAAGGGTGTGGCGGGCACATCAGACGCTTCGAACAGGGCCAGCAGGTTGGCCGTATCTGGCGTGTGTGCAGGCGCTGTCATCAGATGTTCGGCATAGGCATCAAGGGCGTCGCCGGACACCTCGCCCGTAGTGAGCAGGCGGAAATTTTCCCACGGGCCAACTATATCAAGCAGATCAGCGAGCGGGTCACGCTCAAGCTGGGTGGCGAGTTCCGACAGGATATACCCTGCGGCCACGTCCGGTTCTTCCCAATCCTCAAACACGGAACGGTCGAGCACAATCACGCCACCGGGCAAATGTAGGGCGGGACGTCCAAGGGCGGGGACTACGGCCAGCTTGAATGTCTCAAGGCGGGACCCAAGACGGCGCAAGGCGCGCAGCCCCGCCGCGTCACTGCACATGGGGCCTGTGATGCGCTGCATTCGGTCGATGAGGGCCACGCCGAGGGTTTCACGCTTTACCTGCGGGACCACGCGCAGGGTGTTGTCGCGCATGGCACCGGGAAGCCAGAACAGCACCACTGCGGCCACGACAGCTATGGAGACAGTGACCCCGAGCCACCGGAGGCGGCCCGGACGGGGCCGTGATTTCGCGATGGCAGTGCGCAGGCTCTCGATGGCCGAGATCATTTCGCCTTCGTGCTCTGGCAGCTCAAGTGTCTCACCTTCATCCCCGTCAGGGTGATAAATTGCGGGGGTAACGCCTGCATTGGTGCGGGCTACAGCGGCGAGGGACCAGTGGGTGATCGCCTGGTCGTTCATATCGGAGATAACCAATGTGGCATCACCAATCGACACAATCACTTCGCGCCGCTGCCCGTCAGGGGCAGGGCGCCAGAGGCCAGTAGCCTCAATGCGGTCGTATTTGTTGAGTGCCGTCATATGGGTGTGCTGCTCGGGCTTATTATTACTCTACATTAACATTTGAGCGGGGCAGGGCAATGGGCTGACGGTGATCGATGTGCTTGCGGTGAAGCGTAAGATTTTCTGTGAAATATCCGGGTGCCTGTGTCAGAGCGTTGCGGCGAGTTTTCGCAGCTCGAATTTCTGAATTTTGCCGGTGGAAGTTTTGGGCAGCTCTTGGAACACGACCTTTTTTGGGGTTTTGAACCCCGCTAGGGTTTCACGGATGAAGGCGATCAGAGTTGCTTCATCCACTTTCGCGCCGGGTTTCAGCTCGACAAATGCGCAAGGGACTTCGCCCCACTTCTCGTCCGGTTTTGCTACCACAGCGGCGAGCATCACGGCGTCATGACCCATTAGGGTGCCTTCCACCTCAACCGAGGAGATGTTCTCGCCACCTGAGATGATGATGTCTTTGGCGCGGTCGGTAATCTGGATGTAGCCGTCGCCGTGCTGGACCGCGAGGTCACCGGAGTGGAAGTAGCCCCCTTTGAAGGCTTCCTGAGTGGCCTCAGGATTCTTGAGGTAACCCTTCATGACCGAGTTGCCACGGATCATGATCTCGCCTTGGGTCGCACCGTCGCGGGGGACTTCTGTCATGCCTTCGTCCATCACTGTGATGTGTTCCATCATTGGCATGGCAACGCCTTGGCGCGCTTTGACAGCGGCGAGTGCGGGTTTGTCGAGATTGGCCCAGTCTTCGGCGCGCCAGATGCATTCGGTGACGTGGCCGTAGGTTTCGGTCAGGCCGTAGACGTGCGTGACGTTGAATCCCATGGCCTCAAACTTGCCCAAGGTGGCGGGAGCGGGGGGCGCACCTGCGGTGAAGACTTCGACCGCGTGTGAGAAATCACGGCGCTCCGCGTCGCTGGCGTTGACCAGCATGTTGAGGACGATGGGTGCGCCGCCGAAATGGGTGACGCCTTCGTCTGCAATGGCGTCGAAGATCGCATTTGCGGTGATGTCGCGGGCGCAGACCAGCGTGCCACCGATCAGGGGCATCATCCATGTGTGGTTCCAGCCGTTGCAGTGGAACAGCGGCACGATCTGCATAAACACCGGATGCAGCACCATGCGCCATGATATCACTGTGCCCATAGTCATCAGATACGCGCCACGGTGGTGATAGACCACGCCCTTGGGCCGTCCGGTGGTGCCAGAAGTATAATTGAGTGCGAGGCTTTCCCATTCGTCCTGTGGCATTTGCCATGTGTAGGTGTCATCGCCGCTTGCCAGCACATCCTCATAGACCGGGTGACGGCCTGTGGCGGGGAAGCCTGCGGCGGCGTCGGGGACTTCGATAATCTGTGGGGCGTCTCCGTCCAGCTGTGCGATTGCGGCCTCGGCCAGCTCAATAAACTGGGTATCGGCGAGGACAACAGATGCGCCGCCGTGATCAAAAATGTACGCGACCGTATCCACATCAAGGCGGGTGTTGATTGTGTTGAGGACCGCACCGCAAGCGGGCACGCCAAAATGCGCCTCGGCCTGTGCAGGGGTGTTGGGCAGCAGGGTGGCAACCACGTCACCTGATGTCACGCCCATGCGTGTCAATGCAGAAGCCAATCGGGTGCAGCGTGCGTAGTAGTGTGCATAGGTGACGCGGTGATCGCCGTAGACCACGGCCGTACGCTCTGCGAACACATCAGCAGCGCGGCGCAGGTGGGACAGCGGCGTCAGCGCCACATAGTTGGCGTCACATTTCTCCAGCCCGCTTTCGTCTTGCATCCAGCCCATGTGCCACTCCTTTGATAACATTATTGCCAATGTGTCGGAACACGATATGCAGGACGGACAAAGATGCAATGCCCAAGATGCGGCGATGCAAGGAGAGATACAGATGAGCGATACGGCACTGCGTCCGGGCCTTGCAGCAATGTCTATTCTGGGCGGCATGTTTGTGCTGGGTATTACTGATAATTTCGTGCCCTATATCTCCGAGACAGGATCGCTGTGGCAGTTTCATATGATGCGCGGTGTGATGGCGGTGATGTTGCTTGTGCTGGTGGCGGCAGTGGGGATTGGTGTGATCCGCCCGCTGAGCTGGCGTGCAGTGTTGGGCCGCTCGCTCTTTCCGGCGAGCGCGATGCTCATCTACTTTGGCTGCCTCTCCGTGTTGCCGATTGGTGTTGTGGTGGCGGGGCTTTTTACGGCGCCGATGTTTGTGCTGCTGATCTCGGTCATCTTCCAAGGGGCGAAGGTCGGGCTGGTGCGGATTGCGGCCGTGGTCTTGGGATTTGTTGGAGCGCTAATGGTGATCCAGCCTGATCCGAGCGCACTTGACCCCATAGCCTTTGCGCCGATTGTGGCGGGGATGCTCTATGCTGTCGGCGCCGTGGTGACGCGGCTGTGGTGTGCGCAGGAGAGCACGATTGCGCTTTCGGCGGGGTTCTTTGGGATGTTGGCGCTGTTTGGGGCGATCGGCTTGCTCATTTTGCCTATGGGAGGACCTGAAGGGTTTGAGGGCTTTGTGCTGCGCGGTTGGGTGCCGCTGACAGGGTCGATGTGGTTCTGGATTGCGGTACAGGCCGTTGGTTCGATTATCGGGATCGGGTTGATCTTTCGCGGCTATCTGGTGGGAGAGGCGGGTTATGTGGCGGTGTTCGAATACTCGCTGCTGGTTTTTGCCAGTTTTTGGGCGTGGGTATTGTGGGGGCAGGCAGTTGGGCCGCTGGCCTTGGCGGGGATGCTGATGATCGCGGGCGCGGGTGTGGTGATCACACTGCGCACGGATGAAGCGATGTCGGTGAGGGCGGTCAAGGTGCCCGAGGACGAGGAATGATCCTGTCGCGCGGTCGGAAATACCTGTTCATTCATGCGCCCAAGACGGGCGGCACATCCATGGCGCTGGCCCTTGAGGCGCGGGCGATGAAGGATGACATTATGCTGGGCGATACGCCCAAAGCGATGAAGCGGCGAAAGAGGCTGGCAGATGTACAGACGGCAGGGCGGCTTTGGAAGCATGCCACATTGGCCGATCTGGACGGGCTGGTGCACCCCGATGAGATTGACGATTTGTTCATCTTCACCATGGTACGTAACCCGTGGGACCGCATGGTGAGCTACTACCATTGGCTGCGCGGGCAAAGTTTTGACCATCCGTCGGTGAAATTGGCCAAAGAGCTGGTGTTCGAGGCTTTTGTGGCGGAGCCGCTGATCGCGCAGAGCTTTGCCAATGCGCCAGCGGCCTCTTATGTGACGGACGCCGAAGGGGTGGAGCGGCGATGCCTCTTTATCCGCTTGGAACATCTGGCGCAGGATATCTCACCGCTGGAAGCGCATCTGGGGTTTGCGCTTGATATACCGCATGTGAACCGCAGCACGCGTGCGGGTGACTATCGTGATGCTTATACTGACGAGAGCCGCGCGCGGGTGGCTGAATGCTGTGCTGTTGATATTGCGCGGTTTGGCTACCGCTTTGAGGGAGCAGCCTAGAATTGGCGCGTGTTCAGGGATTCATGTGTCATTCTTCATCTGGATTGTGAGTATGACTTCCCGATTGTACACGAATTAAATCAAATCTTAGAGATTTGAGGTGAATTATGGTAAAGATTGGGGACAACGCCCTAAGTCTGCCCCAATTACAACCCTTGGTTGCCGCACGAATCACACCAACTGGTCTCAGGACAACAACGCACCTTAAAATGAGGGCGCATACTGAGGGGACGATGAAATGTTTGGATTGGGACTTAAGCCGCAGCAACCGACACGCCGCACAGTTGAAATGACCGGCGCTTATGATGGCGGCCTTGCGACGCTGAGCCACGGTCTGATGGCCGGAACACGGGTTGCCAGCAATCTGGGATGGCGTGTGATTGAGGCGCTGGCTGTCGGTGACAAAGTGCTGACGTTTGACAACGGCATGCAGGAAATTACAGAGATCCGCCGCGCTCATATGTGGCTGGATGCGCCGGAGAGTGCCGAGACACTTTGGCCTGTTGTGATCCCCGTAGACGCGCTGGGCAACCGTGAAGAGCTGACCCTGCTGCCTGATCAGGGCGTGATGGTAGAGAGTGATGCAGCCCAAGACATGCACGGCGATCCCTTTGCCATAGTCACTGCGGTCAGCCTTGTTGGTCTACGCGGTATTCGCCAGCGACAGCCGATGCGGCGTCTAGAGCTGATTGCCGTATATTTTGCCCATGACGAAGTAGTCTATGCCGAAGGTGGCGCGCTTATTCACTGCCCTTGCGATATGTCGACTTTGGACAAATTCCTTGAGGCGGGTACACAATCATACCAAGTGCTCAGCGGTGAGGCGGCAGAAGAGTTGACCGATATGATGTCCCTCGAGGACCACATGATGGTCCCTATCGAAAATGCGGTGTTCTTCGCGGCACTCTGAAGTTTTTCTGAATACAGCTTCTAACCATTCCCTGTGGTTGACAGAAGGGTCGCTTTGGCGGCCCTTTTTTGTGGCAAATGGAGGGGGGGGCGTGTTGGTCGCAGCGTGCAACACTGTGATGCTTTTCATGCCCATAGGATATGGGCAATTCCGAATATACCAGCGTTTGATCCTAGGGATCACCGAAAGTCGTTGAAGGGTAGGAAAAAGGGCGCCGCAGCGCCCCTCTTTTGCGTCTCGCTCAGGCCGCTTTTTCGGCTTCTGGACCAAAGCGGCCATAAAAGCTCTGGTTCTTCTCGGCCATCTCGCGCAGCAGGTCAGGGCATTTGAACCGCTCACCGAACTGCGCCTCAAGTTGGTCGCACCGCTCTGCCGCATAGGGCGTACCGATCATGTCGAGCCAAGAAAACGGGCCGCCGGACCATGGCGCAAAGCCCCAGCCGAGGATCGCGCCTACGTCGCCTTCGCGGATGTCCATGAGGACCCCTTCTTCGAGTGCGCGCACGGCCTCAAGGACTTGGACAAACATTAGACGGTCCTGGATGTCCTGTAATGTTGGCTGCTCTTCTGCCAGCGGGTATTTGTCCTGCATACCTTTCCAGTATCCAAGGCGCTTGCCCTTTTCGTCGTAGTCGAAGTAACCTGCCTTGGTCTTGCGGCCCAAGCGGCCTTTTTCTTCCAACCAGACGATAAGATCATCGGCCTCGGAGGCGGGATAGGCGTTGCCCATTGCCGCCTTGGTGGCGCGCATGATCTTGGTGGCGAGGTCTACGGATGTCTCATCACCCAACTGCACTGGACCTACAGGGAAGCCGAGCATTTGTGCCGCTTGGTCGATGTACCATGGAGCGATGCCTTCTGTGATCATGCGGTTCGCCTCTCCGCCGTAGGGGATGATGCACCGGTTGGCGTAGAAGAACCGCGCGTCGTTAACCACGATCGGTGTTTTCCGGATTTGGCGCACATAATCGAGCGCTTTTGCGACTGCCCGGTCGCCAGTGTTGGCGCCTTTGATGATCTCGACGAGCAACATGCGTTCCACGGGGGAGAAGAAGTGGATGCCGATGAACTGCTCCTGACGCGAGGACGCTTTGGCCAGATCGGTAATCGGCAGGGTGGAGGTGTTGGAGGCATAAATGCAATCCTCAGGGATCACCGCTTCGACCTTCTTGGTCATCTCTGCCTTTACCTTCGGGTCTTCGAACACGGCCTCAATGATCAGATCGCAATCTTTGAGCGCATCGAGATCGTGCGTGGCAGTGATGAGCGCGAGCAGTGCTTCTTTCTTCTCGACGGTGGCCTTTTTGCGCGCAATGCCTTTGTCCATATAGCTCTCGGAGTAGGCTTTACCTTTGTCTGCGGCTTCTTGGTCACGGTCGATCAGGATAACTTCGATGCCCGCCTGCGCCGAGACGAGTGCGATGCCCGCGCCCATCATGCCCGCGCCAAGCACGCCAAGCTTCTTGACGCGTTGATCCGGGATGCCTTCGGGGCGCACAGCGCCTTTTTCCAACGCTTCCTTGTTCAGGAAGAGCGAGCGGATCATGGCAGATGAGGTGGGGTTCATCAGCACAGAAGTGAACCAGCGCGCCTCGATCTTGAGGGCTGTGTCGAAGGGCACCAATGCGCCTTCATAGGCGGCGCTCAACAAGGCTTTGGCCGCAGGAAATGCGCCCTTTGTCTTACCGTTGACCATGGCGGAGGCACCGACGAACGTCATGAAACCCGCAGGGTGGTAGGGTGCGCCACCCGGCATTTTGTAGCCCTTTGCGTCCCATGGTTTCAGAATGTCGGCGTCTGTGGCGGACAGAACCCAAGCGCGGGCATCGGCCATCGGATCATCGCTGACCTCATGGATGATACCTGCTTTTTTCGCAGCATCGGGGCTCAGCATTTTGCCTTCAAGCAGTAGCGAAAAAGCGGCCATTGCGCCCAGCATACGGACCAGACGTGTTGTGCCGCCTGCACCCGGGAAGATGCCAACCTGAATTTCGGGCAGGCCGATACGTGCCTTCGGATTATTGGCGGCAAAGACACGGTGCGTGGCGAGGGGAAGCTCAAGTCCAATGCCAGCGGCGGTGCCAGGCAGGACGGAGGCAATCGGTTTGCCGCCTTTATTGGTCTTGGGGGCCATGCCCGCGCGCTCTATCTTGCGCAGTAGGTGATGCATGCGCATCGTACCTTCAAACAGACCTTTCGCCGGATCATCGCCTGCGTCTGACTTCATCTTGGCCAGCAGGTTGAGGTCCATGCCGCCCGCGAACGAACCTGCCTTTCCCGAGGTGATGATAATGCCTTTGACAGCATCATCGGCAAGCGCCTGATCCGTCAGTGCATCAAGTTCTTCGAGCCCTTCAACGGACATCACGTTCATGGATTTGTCTTCCACGTCCCATGTGATCGTGGCGATGCCCTCGGCATCTGTGTTCATTGTAAAATCGGTCATATTAAACTGCCTCTTGCTTCCAAGTATCGCCAACCTGCTTTTTCAAGATAATAAGGCTGGTAGGTGCCATAATGTCTGGGGCTTGCCCATTCTGATTAACGTTTTTCATGCGCGGATGAAGGCCTTTCCGATCTTTTGATGATTTGTCCGAATGTAGCTGATATTTGGCTTTTGACGGCATCTTTAAGAGCTCGTGCAGACCGCCGCCTTTGGATGAAATACCGATTACTCTGGTTTGCATTCTCACACCCGCTCGATAATTGTTGCGGCACCCATTCCTGATGCGATGCACAACGTGGCAAGGCCTACTTCTTTGTCTGCCCGCTCAAGCTCATCAAGCAGCGTGCCGATGATCATCGCGCCTGTTGCACCCAGCGGGTGACCCATCGCGATGGAGCCGCCGTTTACGTTGACCTTATCGTGGTCCACGTCAAACGCCTGCATGAAGCGCATAACAACGGATGCGAAGGCCTCGTTCACCTCGAACATGTCGATGTCTTTGATGTTCATACCGTTATCGGCGAGAATCTTCTCGGTCACAGGCACAGGACCAGTGAGCATGATGGTTGGATCGGTGCCGATTTTGGCGGTGGCACGAATGCGCGCGCGTGGCTTAAGGCCGTATTTTTCGCCGAACTCTTTGTTGCCGATCAGGATCGCTGCTGCACCGTCCACGATGCCCGATGAGTTGCCCGCGTGGTGGATGTGGTTGATCTTTTCCAGATGCGGGTACTTGAGCAGGGCGACTTTATCAAAACCGGGCATGACTTCGCCCATCGCCTGAAACGCGGGGTTCAGCGCGCCGAGCGACTGCATATCCGTTTGCGGACGCATGTATTCGTCATGGCTGAGAATTTCCAAGCCGTTTTGGTCACGGATGGTGATGATGGATTTGGCGAAACGGCCCTCGTCCCACGCCACTTTTGCGCGCTGCTGGGAGGCGATGGCCAACTGGTCCGCCTCGTCACGGGTGAACCCGTATTCGGTGGCGATGATATCAGCAGAGATACCTTGGGGCACAAAATATTGGTCCATCGCGATGGAGGGATCAGCGGCGATTGCGGCCCCATCACTGCCCATGGGCACGCGGCTCATCATTTCGACGCCGCCCGCGATATAGGCCATGCCCGCGCCGCCTTTGACTTGGTTTGCGGCCAAGTTCACGGCTTCCATACCGGAGGCGCAGAAGCGGTTGATCGCAAGGCCGGGAATACGTTCGTCCAGATCGGAGGCCAGCACGGCAGAGCGCGCGAGGCAGGAGCCTTGCTCCATCACTTGGGTCACGTTGCCCCAGATTACATCCTCAACCGCGTGGCCCTCAAGGTTGTTGCGCTCTTTGAGTGCGTTCAACGTGAGCGCGGACAGGCGCAGTGAGGTCAGCTCGTGCAATGCACCATCGGCGCGTCCTTTGCCACGCGGGGTGCGCAGGGCGTCATAGATATAAGCTTCGGTCATCATAGTCTCCTTGTTTGGCCCAAGGGGCCGACATTCGAATTCAGCTGCGGTCGGCAGGGGAGCCGGGCATCAGATCATAGGGGGCTTTCCAGCCCGGTGTTTCCGAAAGGCGTGTGAGCCATGCGTCGATGTTGGGGTATGCGCTGCGGTCAAAACCAAAGGGCTCAGGGTAATAGAGGTAGCCACAGCAGCTCAGGTCGGCGTTGGTAATGCCGTCGCCTACGATCCAGTCGCGACCATCAAGGTGGGCGTTCAGCAGGTCATAGGCCGCGGTGAGGCGGCCCTGATTAAAGGCGATAACCTCTTTGGGTTGTTTGTCTGCGGGCAGGAAGTTCATCAAGAACCGCGTCATGCCTGCCATTGAGCTGAGCTTATGGTTATCCCACAGAACCCAGCGCAGGATCTCACGCCGCTCTGCTGCATCCTTGCCGCCGAATTTACCTGATTTTTCGGAGATATAGTCCTGAATCACGCCGGATTGGGCTAGTTTGAGATCGCCGTCTATCATGACAGGCGCTTCGCCCAGCGGGTTGATATTCGTGCGGTAATCAGGTGTGCGTGTTTCGCCGCCGAAGAAGTCCACCTTCACAGGCTCCCACGCCAGACCGGAAAGTTCGAGCGCGAGGGCTGCCTTATATGAATTGCCGCTTTCGCCGAAGCAGTGAAGTTTGATGGTCATGTGATTTGATCCTGTCTGTTGGCTGGGAGGATTTCGCGCTTAGAGATTGCGAGAAATCAGCTCCTTCATGATTTCATTTGTACCGCCGTAGATACGTTGCACGCGGGCGTCGGTCCACATCTCGCCAATCGCGTATTCCTGCATAAAGCCGTAGCCTCCGTGCAGTTGCAGGCATTCATCCAGCACTTCACCTTGGGTGTCGGTGAGCCAGTATTTGGCCATGGCTGCGCGGTCAGCTGTCAACTCGCCGCGCAGGTGCTCTGCGATGCATTGATCAAGGAAGGCGCGCGCAACGATTGTTTTGGTTTTGCATTCGGCCAGTTTGAAGCGCGTGTTCTGGAACTGGGTGAGGGGGCCGCCGAAGGCTTCGCGTTCCTGACAATACTGGATTGTGCGGGCGACGGCGCCTTCCATTGCACCTACGGCCTCGCACCCGATGATCAGCCGCTCTTGGGGCAACTGTTGCATCATCTGGTAGAAGCCTTTGCCCTCTTCGCCGCCCAGAATGTTCTCGGGTGGGATTTCGACATTATCGAAGAACAGCTCGGAGGTGTCTGAGGCATGTTTGCCGATTTTGTCGAGGTTGCGGCCGCGCTGGAAGCCTGCGGCACCATCCGTCTCGACGACCACAAGGCTCATCCCCTTAGAGCCGAGCGACGGGTCGGTTTTGGCCGCAACGATGATCAGATTGGCGTGTTGGCCATTGGTGATGAAGGTCTTTTGGCCTGACAGGCGGTAGGCATTACCGTCCTTGATCGCTTTGGTTTTGATCGCTTGCAGGTCCGAACCCGTGGACGGTTCGGTCATCGCCAGCGCGCCGACAATCTCGCCGGTCATCATCTTGGGAAGCCAGTTTTTCTTTTGCTCCTCAGAGCCGTACTTCAGAATATAATGCGCCACGATGCCAGAATGGATGCTGTTGCCCCAACTGGCCAGATTGGCGCGCGCGGACTCGATCAGGATCGTCGCTTCATGGCCGAAATCACCACCTGCGCCGCCGTATTCTTCGGGGATTGAGGGGCAAAGCAGCCCCAATTCGCCCGCCTCGTGCCACGCATCGCGATCCATTTCGGATTGCTCGCGCCATTTGGTAAAGCGAGGCGCCCATTCGGTATTGATGAAATTAGCGGTCATTTCAGCGAGCATTTTATGCTCGTCGGTCATCCATGAGGACGTGGTTGGTGCAAAATCTTTCATGATACCCCTCCCAAGGTTTGCTCACCGCTTGCGGGTGTCGATCTCTGAATTGAACAGGCGCAGGCGCGCAGTCAGGTTCTCTTCGTTCATAACGGACGAGAAATTCTCGAACAGGAATGACAGTGCTTCACCTTCGTCTAACCCCGCCTCCGCGCTGAATTTCTTGAGGTTGCGGTAGCCATCTTCCGTCATGGCGACAGGAAAGCGGCGGGTCAGGCGAAAGCGTTTGGGCACATATTTCTCCGAATTTGGACGGCGGGGGAGGGTGCGTCATTGCGCCCCTCGCCCCTCTAACGATACCCTCGCTATTTATATTGCTTATCTTAGGGTTGATAGATGAATTGAAGCCAAGCTCATGGCAAGATACCACTGGCGTGCGTAAAGCCATAAAAACTATCCGTATAATTATTTCCTTAGTGCTAATAATCCCCTTGATCCTTATTAGCATAGTCATCGTCGCGTTCATGACAGGCCGGCTTGATTTTGGTGAATGGGGCTAGGCCATGCTAGAG
>RCNE010002714.1_pt1 | contig 20877 bp, 27 predicted proteins | sample 2041361 | NCBI WGS metagenome assembly RCNE01 (sample SAMN09708229, study PRJNA481090) | Marine sediment metagenome, whole genome shotgun sequencing project.
GCCTATGCCCCGCAATATGGCGGCTACTGTGCTTATGCGCTGAGCAAAGGTGCTATTGCACCGACTGTACCCGAGGCGTGGACCATCGTTGACGACAAGCTTTACCTCAACTTCTCAACCAATGTGCGCAGCATTTGGTCAAAGGACATTCCGGAAAATATCGCGTTGGCTGATGCTAACTGGCCTGCCGTGCTCGCATAACTGCACGCTGGGGCAAAAATCACTGGATAGTTTTGCCTCAGCCCGTTACCCAAAGCGCCATGATTTATGCATCCGCATCCGAATGGCGTAACGCCCCGCAGAAACGTATTTTACTTTTTGCCATGTCCGGTTTGGGCAAGACTCATCTGTCTACCATGCTGCGCAGCACGGATGATTGGTTCCACTATTCCATCGATTACCGCATTGGCACGCGCTACATGGGCGAAAAAATCGCCGATAACGCCAAGCGCGAAGCGATGAAGGTGCCGTTCTTGCGCGATCTCTTGCGGTCGAATTCAATCTATATTGGCTCGAATATTTCATTTGATGACCTCAAACCAATGTCGTCTTACCTTGGCAAGCCGGGAGACGAAGCATTGGGTGGGCTGGCATGGGATGAATACACCCGCCGTCAGGACGAGTTTCAGCAGGCCGAAATCGCCGCATTGCACGACACAAGTTTTTTCATCGACCGATCGGTTGAACTTTATCAGTACCCTAACTTCGTTTGCGACACCGGCGGGTCGATCTGTGAATGGGTCGACGCGGATAACCCTGACGACCCAATCTTGACTGATCTGGCTGCCAAAACGCTCTTGGTTTGGATCGAAGGCACCGAAGACCACACAGCCGAGCTGATCCGCCGTTTTGATAAAGAACCCAAACCGATGTCTTATGATCCGGTGTTCTTGCTGGCGACGTGGCAGGCCTATCTGACCGAATTTAACGTAGCCCCCGACCGCGTGAACCCAGATGATTTCATCCGCTGGGCCTTTGCCAAAGCACTGGCGCATCGCCAACCGCGCTATAAGGCAATGGCTGAAAAGTGGGGCATCACAGTGGCGCAATCAGCAGTGGAAAACGTCAAAGATACGGAGGGCTTTGTCAGCATGATCGCTGACGCCCTTGAGATGCGCAGCTAACGCGCCTATCTCTGCCCCCGATATCAGGAACATACCCAATGCCCATTAAACTGCCCTCTGCCCTGCCCGCCTATGACGTTTTATCAAACGAAGGCGTTATGGTGCTGGATGAAGACACCGCCGCGACCCAAGACATCCGCCCGCTGCGGATTGCGTTGTTGAACCTGATGCCCAAGAAAATCCAGACCGAGAACCAGTTTGCACGTTTGATCGGGGCGACCCCATTGCAGATCGAGTTTTCGCTGATCCGGATGTCCGAACATCAAACCAAGAATACCGCAGCCGAACATATGGAAGAATTCTATCGGCCGTTTTCGGAGGTAAAGGACGACAAATTCGACGGTCTGGTCATCACAGGCGCGCCAATCGAACATTTGCCGTTTACGGATGTGACATATTGGAAAGAACTCGAAGAAGTCTTTGCGTGGACCCAAACCCATGTCCATTCCACACTGGGTGTGTGTTGGGGTGGCATGGCGATGATCAATCACTTCCACGGTGTGCAAAAGCACATGCTGGACCGCAAGGCATTCGGTTGTTTCCGGCATCATATCACTGATCCGGCATCACCCTATCTACGCGGATTTTCAGACGATTGTGTGATCCCAGTCAGCCGTTGGACGGAAATGCGCCAACCTGAAATTGACGCGGCAAACGGTTTGACCACGCTGATCACAAGCGATGATGCAGGACCCGCTTTGGTCGAAGATAAGGCGCACCGCGCGCTCTATATCTTTAACCATTTTGAATATGACAGTGGCACGCTCAAGCAAGAATATGACCGAGATGTGGCCAGTGGGACGCCAATTAACGTGCCAATGAACTACTATCCGCATGATGACCCAACGGAACAACCACAAAATAGGTGGAGAAGCCACGCGCATCTTCTATATGGAAACTGGATCAACCAGATTTACCAGACCACCCATTTTGAGTTGGATAAAATTGGCACTTAAAGCACTTACATTCTCTGCACTTGCCATCGGCCTTGGGGCTGCCCTAACGGCTGCGGGGGCGAAACAACGCACAGCACAAGCCGAAGCAAGCCATCCCCCGCTGGGCCAGTTCGTCACGGTTGCAGGCGGGCAAGTACATTATGTCCAAGAAGGCAGCGGACCGCATTTAATTCTGCTGCACGCCGCTGGTGGTAATCTGCGCGATTTCACCTTTGATCTGATGGGAAAACTGACGGACAGGTACACTGTGACCGCGTTCGATCGCCCGGGGCTTGGATATACAGATCGCGTACCCGGCGTCGATAAACGGCTGACCGCAACTGATGGTGACAGCCCACAAGCGCAAGCTGTTATGCTGCGCGAAGCGGCATCTATTATTGGCATTACGGACCCAATTGTGGCCGGACACAGCTTTGGCGGGATCGTATCCTATGCATGGGCGGTCGCGGGCTTGGATGAAGATAGCCCCGTGAACGCCACTGCTGTCGTCTCAATGGCAGGTGTCACAATGCCTTGGCCCGGTGGGTTGGGCCGTTACTATACCGTAAACGGCAGCGCATTTGGCGGGCTTGTTGCTATTCCTGCAATTTCAGCATTTGTCCCAAAATCCATCGTGGCCAACCGTATAGAGGCGACTTTTGCACCACAAAGCACGCCTTTAGGCTATGCGGACTACATCGGCGCGGGGCTCACATTGCGCCCGTCAAGCATGCGCGCAAATACCCGTCAGGTGAATACATCGCGTCCGCATGTTGTTACGCTTTCTGAACGCTATCCAGAACTGACCCTGCCCATCGAGATCGTCCATGGTGAGGACGACACCACCGTGCCAATCCACATCCACGCAGATGAGATCGAAAAGATCGTCCCCCATGTGAACACGACCCGCCTGCCGAATGTCGGACATATGCCGCATCACGCAGATCCAGATGCCGTGATCAACGCCATTGATCGTGCAGCGACCCGTGCAGGTATCCGCGACTAAGATTGCAGAATTGCGCTTTGGCCTCGGAACCCCCATATATGATCAAAGACATTCGGGAGAGTTTTCATGGATTTACCATTCGATGGTGGCATCAGCCGTTATTTCGCTGAAGACGCCCCGGATGATGTCCGTGCGGCGATCAAAGATGCGGGCAAAGGCCAGATCATTAGCCCCGATTTCCCGTATGAAAGTCGTTGGAAACGATCGGCCTATGAAAAAGAGCTCGCAGCGCTTCAGATCGAATTGGTGCGTATGCAAGCTTGGGCGCGCACGACCGGGCAACGTATTGCCATTGTTTTTGAAGGACGTGATGCGGCAGGTAAAGGTGGGACAATCAAACGTTTCCGCGAAAACCTGAACCCGCGTGGTGCAAAACTTGTGGCATTATCCAAGCCCACAGATATGGAAGCCGCACAATGGTATTTTCAACGTTATATTAAGCACTTACCAGCCGAAGGTGAGATCACTATCTTTGACCGCAGTTGGTATAATCGCGGCGTTGTCGAACATGTTTTCGGCTTTTGCGAGCCCGACCAACGTGACCGCTGGTTTGACCAAACACCACAATTCGAGGAAATGTTGGTCAACGAAGGCATCACGCTGATCAAAATCTGGCTTAACGTCGGGCGCGCGACGCAGCTCAAGCGGTTCTTGGACCGCGAAACAGACCCACTCAAACAGTGGAAACTCAGCTGGATTGACGTTGAAGGCCTGTCCAAATGGGATGCCTACACCGCCGCAATCGACGAGACCCTCACACGCACCCATACAGACGTTGCACCTTGGACCATCGTGCGATCAGACGACAAACGCCGTGCGCGCGTCCAAGTGATCCGGCATCTGCTGTCACAGCTGGACTACACACACAAAGACCCAAGCGCGCTCGCCCCTATCGACGACAAGATTATCGGAGGCCCGGATCTCTGGCATGCCTAAACGCGGTTATCATCACGGCAATCTGCGCGAAGCGCTGATCAACGGCTGTCTGACGCTGATCGAAAAGCGTGGCCCGACGGGTTTTACGCTGTCAGAAGCCGCGCGCGAGGCAGGTGTCACGCCAGCGGCAGTCTACCGCCACTTTGAAGGCCGCGAAGACTTGATCGCTGCGGCCGCACAGCAAGGCTATGTGCTTTTTAGCGAACAGATGGAGGCGGCATATGGCAAAGGCCAGCCCTCTGCACTGGCGGCGTTCGGAGGCGTGGGACGCGCCTATTTGGCGTTTGCCCGTCAGCATCCCGGCTATTACATCGCAATGTTCGAATCCGGTATCTCGATCAACCGCACACCGGAACTGCATCAAGTCGCAACCCGCGCTATGGGTGTGCTTGAGAAAGCTGCAGAAGAGCTTAGTCAACATATACCTGCGGATAAAAGACCGCCGCCTCAGATGTTTAGTGCCCATATCTGGGCTTTAAGCCACGGCGTTGTAGAGCTTTTTGCACGGGCGAGTCCAGGGACACAAAGCCCGTTTCCACCTGAGGATTTGTTGGAATCTGGCATTGGCATTTATTTGCGCGGTCTGGGATTGATCGCACCCGACACTTAAAGGACTCATCATGGACGGCACATTGGCGGTACTTTTTATCGTTGCTGGATTAAGCGACATGGCCATCAATTACTGTCCGACCGGATGCCTGCGGCAATCATCGGCACTATCGCAATTCAGCATTCAAGCCGCCGATTTGATTTTTCAGGAAAACAGCATCGGCGATGAAATCTACATCGGCTACGATACCGGTCAATCATACGGCCCGTTTGCTACGACCATTGGTGCGTCAAGCACCGCTGATGGCGACCTTTGGATTGGCATGGGGGGCAAATGGACAAGTAGAGACATCATTTCTGGCCCGTTCTTTATCGAATTGTCCCTGATGCCCGGACTTTACGCCCAAGGCGACGGCCCTGATATTGGCGGCGCATTGCAATTCCGCTCTGCTTTGGGTGCAGGATATGAATTTGACAACGGTGCCACACTGGCCGTGCTTTTTGACCATCGGTCAAATGCGGATATCCAAGATCGTAACCCGGGTCTTGAAACACTGGGCATTCGCTATGCTTTTGCGTTGAACTAACGGCCACAAAAAAGGGCGGCTCCGAAGAACCGCCCCTTTCCAAAATTCTGTAATCCAGCGATTAACGCTTAGAGAACTGGAAGCTACGACGCGCTTTGCGCTTACCGTACTTCTTACGCTCAACAACGCGGCTGTCGCGTGTCAGGAAGCCAGCGGCTTTCAACGCGGCACGCAGTGTTGGATCATAAAGCTGCAACGCTTTTGAAACACCGTGCTTAACCGCACCAGCTTGACCGGACAGACCGCCGCCAGCAACAGTTGCCATGACGTCGAACTGGTCAACAACACCGGCAACCTGAAATGGCTGACGCAGGATCATCTGCAGAACTGGACGCGCAAAATACGTGTTCATTTCTTTGCCGTTCACGACAACTTTGCCGGAACCTGGCTTGATCCAAACGCGGGCAACCGCATCTTTACGCTTACCAGTTGCATAAGAACGACCCAGCGCATCACGCACAGCTTCACGTACTACAGCAACTTCGACCACAGCTTCTGGTGCTTCAACACCTTCAGCGACTTGGCCTAGCTCTTCGAGAGAGTTCACTTGATCGGCCATTATGCAGTCCTCGTGTTCTTTTTGTTCATGGACGCAACGTCCAGAACTTCGGGCTTTTGGGCTTCCATGCCATGCTCTGTGCCTGCGAAGATACGCAAGTGAGTCATTTGCTGGCGGGACAGTTTGCCACCAGGCAACATGCGCTGAACTGCTTTCGTGAGAACGCGCTCTGGGTGCGCACCGTCAAGAATGTCAGCTTTCGTCTTGGACTTGATGCCGCCCGGATGGCCGGTATGCCAATAGTACTTCTCATCACGCTTGTTGCCAGTCATCTGGACTTTCTCAGCGTTGATGACAATCACGTTGTCGCCCATATCCATGTGCGGCGTGAAGGTTGGTTTGTGCTTGCCGCGCAAGCGCATTGCGATAATCGACGCAAGACGACCCAGAACAACGCCTTCAGCGTCGATCAGGATCCATGTCTTTTCGATATCCGCAGGAGTTGCGGTAAAGGTTTTCATAAAAGTTTGGGGTGGCGGGATGCCACGTGTCATTCGATTGGGGCGTTATATAGGGGGTGCTGTTGCAGTCAAGCGCGTTCAAGTACACAAAATTCAACAAATTCAATGCCTTGTAAATTAGGTATTAATATACCCCATCATTTTGGCGGGATCGAATAGGTCATGCTCGCTCGCGCCACCGGCGCCACCTGCCCTGCGCTATAAATCATCGCATCCCCAACTGCCAAGACGCGTCCTAATTTCAGCAACCGCACGTCGCACATCAAATCGGCCCCCGCTGTGGGTTTGCGCATGAAATCAATTGCGCAACTGGTCGTAACAGCCAGTGCCACAGGCCCTAGCCGCGCCAAAATGGCCAGATATACTGCGACATCCGCCAGCAGGAACATCGACGGACCCGATACTGTCCCACCCGGACGCAAATGATGGTCATGCACCTTCAGATTCATCGACAATCCGTCATCAGTCAGTGCCATGACCTCTAGCTCGCCTGCGACTTGCGGGAAATGCGCATCCAGAAAGGCCTGAAGCGCGGGTATGTCCATCTTGAGTTCCATATCGCCTCGTGCTGGATTAGGATTGATGCAAACCAACACGGAAAGATTAGAAATGACAATCCTGCACCGCGAAGATCGTGATTTTGTGGCGACACTTACCATGGACGCGCCAGAGCGTTTGAACGCGCTATCCGACGAAATGCTCGCCGCGTTGCAGGCAACGTTTGATGACATCGCCACGGATCAATCGGTGCGTGCGGTCGTTCTGCGCGGTACAGGCAAGGCGTTTTGCGCAGGCCACGACCTCAAACAAATGCAGGCGGGCAGACAGGCCACAGATCGGGGGGCTGCTTATTTTGCGGACCTCTTTGATCGCTGCGCCAAGGTGATGCAAACAATCCAAGCCCTGCCCCAACCCGTCATTGCCCAAGTTCACGGCATTGCCACGGCCGCAGGCTGTCAGCTAGTTGCGACTTGTGATCTGGCGATTGCCGCGGATGAAACCCGCTTTGGCGTGAACGGGGTCAACATCGGTTTGTTTTGTTCAACCCCGATGGTCGCACTGACACGGAACATCCCGCGCAAAGCGGCCTTTGAATTGCTGACAACGGGCCGCTTCGTAAACGCTCGCGAGGCGCAAGAATTAGGCTTGATCAACCGTGCGGTTGGCGCAGATCAACTCGACAACGCGACCCAAGAACTTGCCCAAACGATTGCGTCAAAGCTGCCCGTCGCCGTGAAAACCGGCAAGCAGGCATTCTACAATCAAGCGCAAATGACGACCGCAGACGCCTATGCCTATGCCGGGCAAGTCATGGTCGACAACATGCTGGACACTATGACCGACGAAGGCATCAGCGCGTTTCTTGAAAAGCGCAGTCCGAATTGGCCCTAAACTTCTTTTTCCCCGGAAAACTTCCGCCGGAGGCATCCCCACTTTACAGCTGGTAGATGCCGCCAAATTTGGCCTCAAGATAATCCAAAAGTGGCCCTTCTGACGGGCTCGCACCTGTCGCATGGGCAATCGTGTCAACGGGTGTGCGCAATCCGCCGTATTGCTGCACATTCTGGCGCAGCCAGCTAGTCGCTTTGGACGTATCACCGCGAGCCAGATCATCGTCCAAGCTAGGCACAGCAACACGCATCGCTTCATTCAGGCAGCCTGCATAGACATTGCCCAATGTGTAGGTCGGGAAATAGCCGAACAAACCTTCGGACCAATGGACGTCTTGCAACACACCATTTGAGGGCTTGTCGACAGCGTAGCCGAAATCAGCCGCAAAACGGTCGTTCCATGCGCCCTCAAGATCAGCGACGGCCAAATCGCCGGACATCAACGCGCGCTCTAGATCAAAGCGCAGCAGGACATGCAGGTTATATTGCACCTCGTCGGCCTCTGTGCGGATAAACCCGTCGCTGACGCGGTTGACGGTCGCAAAGAATGCGTCTTCGTCCGCGATGCCAAAGTCACCAAACTGATCGCGCATTTGACCGAATAGCCAGCCTGTGAACGCGCGGCTGCGCCCAAGCTGGTTTTCATAAATGCGACTTTGGCTTTCATGCACACCCATCGACACCCCAGCCCCTAGCGGGGTCAGCAGGTGGGCCGCATCAATGCCTTGCTCATATGCCGCATGCCCGACCTCGTGCACCGTGGAATAAAAGCAATTGAACGGATCGACTGGATTTGTGCGTGTCGTAATCCGCACGTCCAAGCCTGACCCGCTTGAGAATGGGTGGACTGCTTTGTCGATACGTCCGTTCTTCAAATCATAGCCAAACGCCTGAGCAAGCTTTGCGGACAGGGCAAGTTGTGCTGTCTCGTCAAAGGTGCCGGACAAAGCTGCTGGTGCGGGCTTATCCAAAATCGCGGCGCGCAATGCCACCAAACGCGGACGCAGGCTGGCGAACATCGCGCCGATGCTGGCACCTGTGGCACCGGGTTCATAGTCGTCAAGCAAGGCGTCATAAGGGTCCGCGTTGCCCGCGATTGTGCTGGCTTCCTCTTTGCGCAAATCCACGACTTTTTGCAAAGCCGGCAAGAAGGATGCGACATCTTCATCTGCACGGGACTGTGCCCAAATGCGGTGTGCTAGCGATGTTGTACGTGCAAGCTCTGCCGCCAATTGGGCAGGCACCTTGGCGGTGCGTTCAAAATTACGCGTGATGTGACGCAGGTTGGCTGCGGCGACTTCATCTGCGGGTTCCGCCTTGGCCAACCAATCGCCGACACGCGGATCAATACGGCGCGCATGCAAGACATTGGCCATCGCGGCATGTTCTTCAGCGCGCTGCGGCGTTGCCCCGTCGGGCATCATCGTTTCTTGATCCCAGCCCAGACGGCCAGCCACTTGCCCCAGCGCTTCTGTGTCGCGTTGGAACGTCATCAGATCATCGTATGCAGACATTTAAGCCCCCCGAATGGATTGCGCGCGCGGATACTGCGCCAAGAAACGCCCGCGTAGGATCAATGCCCAAAGAATAACGGCCGCCAATTGATGGGAGATCGCAAGCTGCCAAGGTGCGGAATAAAGCACAGTTACAATGCCAAGGACCATCTGCAGGGTCATCACAGCAATGACAGCGTTAAACGTAAACCGCGTTTGATCGTTGGCAGAGCGGCGTGCGCGCGACCAAACGAAGATGCCGTAAGCAAACAAGAAATACCCAGCCATGCGGTGCATGAATTGCACAAGGCCTGCATCCTCGAAGAAATTCCGCCAAAGCGGCATCAAATCAAACGGCTGCGGCGGCAAGAAACCACCAGCCATCAGCGGCCAATCCGGAAACGCACGGCCTGCATCAATTCCAGCGACCAGCGCGCCAAGGATGACTTGTACAAAGGCAAAGCCCACTAGGACAGAACTCAACCGTGCAAGCCCCGCATCGCCATTGCGGCGGGCTTGCAGCAAATCGGTCTGACTGCGTCCAAGTAAATAGATGTACCATGCAATAAAGCCAAAGATCACAAAGGCCAGTCCCAGATGCGTCGCCAAGCGGTAAGAGGCAACGTCAAGCATCCCTTCCTCTAATCCTGATGACACCATCCACCAACCGATTGCCCCTTGCAGGCCACCCAAGCCACCGATGAGCAAAAGCCGTCCGGTCCAGCCGTTCGGAATTTTCTTAGCTGCCAAGAAATAAATAAATCCAACCGCCCAAACAAGACCGATAAAGCGGCCCAATTGGCGATGCCCCCACTCCCACCAGTAAATTACCTTGAACTCTGACATGGTCATGCCCTTGTTCTGCAACTGGTATTCAGGGATCGCGCGGTATTTCTCGAGCTCTTCGGTCCAAGCAGCCTCGGACATAGGTGGCATGGCGCCTGTGACAGGTTTCCATTCCGTGATCGACAAGCCGCTATCAGTGAGACGGGTCAGGCCGCCTACGACGATCATCACCAAAACGAGGCTGAACAGCACCATCAACCAACCGCGGATCAAACCACGCGCGCCTTTGCCTGCGCGGTCAATCCCGCCCGGGGCTGCTGATTGTTTTGGTGTGTTGCCGACGTCTTCGAAAATACTACGCTTCGTTGCCATGTCTGGCCTCCGGTTGATCTAGAGCATTACCTAGAACTGACGCGGCATGATCGCAAGCGTCAGGGTGCCACAGGTCAGGTGCTAGCCGCGTTCTTTCCAGCGCACCATCTGCCGCATCATACCATGCAAGATTTGCACATCTGCGCGCGTCAGTGGCATCCGCGACCACAAATTGCGCAAGTTCATTTTCATGTTCTCGGCTTTGTGTTCAGGAAAGAAGAACCCTGCTGTCTGAAGCCGCTCTTCGAAATGATCGCCCAGCTTTTCAATTTCGATCTGTTCGGCCCAGTCACCGACCGCATCGACACGGGCCTCTTGCGCAGGCAACGCCTCGCGCCGCCATTCATATCCGGTTAGCAACACGCATTGCGCCAAATTCAGTGATGGGAATTCAGGGTTCACCGGCACCGAAATAATCGCATTGGCCCGCGCAATATCATCGTTTTCCATACCCGCACGTTCGGGTCCAAACATCACGGCGACTTTTTGCCCTTCGGCTATCCGCGCGCGCGCGTCCTGCATCGCGGCTTCTGGGGAAAGCACCAGCTTTGTTAGCCCACGCGGACGGGCCGTTGTCGCATAAACATAGTCGCAATCAGCGACCGCGGCGGCCGTATCATCAAATATCTGCGCATCATCCAGCAATCGCCCCGCACCACTTGCCATCGCCACGGCCTTTTGATTGGGCCAGCCATCGCGTGGATCAATAATCCGCATCCGGTCCAGCCCGAAATTCCACATGCCACGCGCGGCCGCACCAATGTTTTCGCCCATCTGTGGGCGGATCAAAACGAAGGCGGGTTGGGGGTCAGTATTGGGCATCTGGCTTCCTATAGCGGCGGTCGCGGCGTGATACGCGGCCCTTGAACCCAAGGCAAGCACCACCCATCCCATAGCCAAGCCGCACAAACCCCGCTAGAAGCACGTGAACGATGACCAATTCTCGGAAATGCACCCATGACTGACGACCAAGACCACCCACAAATCTACCTGATTACCCCTTCAGAGTTTGACCTGTCGTCATATCCGGCGCAATTGGCCGCCTGCCTTGATAGCACAGAGATTGCCTGCGTCCGTCTTGCTCTTGGCACCACAGACGAGAGCCGGATCTCCAAGGCCGCTGACGCGCTACGTGAAATCACCCATGCACGCGATGTTGCATTGGTGATCGACAGCCACATCATGCTGGTTCCACGTTTGGGCCTAGACGGCGTGCACCTGCAAGACGGGGCGCGGTCTATTAAGAAGGTGCGTAAAGACCTTGGCGATGATGCCATTATCGGCAGCTATTGCGGCAATTCACGCCATGACGGGATGAACGCTGGCGAATTGGGCGCAGATTACATCAGCTTTGGCCCTGTTGGCCCCACACCTTTGGGTGATGGCCGTCAGGCAGAGCTGGAGTTGTTTGAATGGTGGTCCACGATGATTGAAGTTCCGGTCGTCGCCGAAGGCACGCTTACAGCTGACCTGATCCGCACTCTTGCCCCGCACACCGACTTTTTCGGCATCGGAGACGAGATTTGGGGCGACGAAACCCCAGCCAAAGCCTTGACTGCGTTACGCAGTGCGATGCTGGGATAGCCCCGCGCGCACGGTGTCTTCCATCGCTTTGGCAAGCACTTTGCGGTTAGCGTAGTCTGCCACGGCAACAGGCGGGTGATAGATGACATGCACCCCGCCTTGGCGTTTGGCCGCCAGCGTCGATAGCAAATGTGGCGCGAAATCCATATCACCCCACCAGCCGTAAAATCGGGCATCTGCCCCGGCAGGCGCGCTGTAATTCACAGTGACCGCCTGCATTTGCAGCGCGTCTTTGATCTGACTGTCGAAGAACGCCCCAAACAGCGTAGGCTTGAATGGGAGAACCTGTAGACCGTCTGTCGATGTGCCTTCAGGAAAGAACAGCAGTCGATGGCCGGCGGCCAGGCGGTCTTTGAATATCCCGATCTGTGCTGCAACATCTGCCCGGTCGCGCTTGATGAAAACCGTCCCTGTTGCACGCGCCAGCCAGCCAATCCCAGGCCAGCCTGCAACCTCTGATTTGGCAACAAAGTAGATGCGTTTGCGCGCGTTCAGGGCAAAGATATCCAACCAAGATGCGTGATTAGCAACGACCGCACCCGGCCCTTGCAGCGGCATGCCTTCACTGGTGTATGTGATCCCGAGCAATACAAATGCGGTGCGGCACACAAATTGCGTGATAAACGGGGTCACTGGTCTGCGGACACCACAAAGCGGCGCTTCAATCAGGCGGACCAGCAGCAACAGCCCCAAGCCCCCAAAGACCACGACCACCAAAGGGATCGCGCGCAATACCACCCTTAGCCAGCCAGCAGTTGTGATAGTTTCTGGCGGCGGGCTTTGTTCACTGTGCCAAGTATCAGCCACGCGCACCCCCTTTCGCATAAATCTTGTGCTGCAATGCATTGATGGCATCTTTTTGCAAAATCAAACAGATATCTGTGGTGTTAAAGTCATGGTCGACAAACGCACCGTCGCCCACCGTGCCACCCAGACGCAGATATCCTTTGATTAACGCAGGTATCTGCCGCACTGCCGCGACGCGGTCGATCTGGTTGACCGCGAGAACGTCCATGCGCTGTGCCGTTTGCCCTTTTGCCGTCACACGCAATGCAGGCGGCGCAAGATGTTTGTGATGCAGCCAACCAAGTGGCTCGGCAAGAGCCGCAATATCAGTGCCGTGAAACGACGCGACCCCAAAGAGCACATCTATGTTTTGTGCGGTCACATAGTCAGAAAGTGCCGCCCATAAATGTAACATGCCCGCCCCACCGCGGTAGTCGGGATGCAAGCAAGACCGCCCCAGTTCAAGCAACGTCTGATCGCTTTGACGCAGTACGGTCAGGTCATATTCATCCTCGCAGTAAAACTGCCCAGCCCGCGCGGCCATCTCTTGGGTCATTACACGGTAAACACCAACTACCTGATCGCCCGCAGAACGCGCCCGATCAAGCAGCAACAAATGCTGTGCAAATGCATCATAGAGATCACGCTCTAATTGCATGGAATGGTCAACGTCAGGTCCATCGGCCCCCAACTCACTGACAAAAACACTATAACGCAAGCGCTGGGCCGCATGTAGATCGGCCGCGGAAACAGCCAATTTTGTTTCAAAAACTGGCTGGTTCTTGGGTAGAATCTGCATTCTTGACGTCATTTCTTCATTTCAATCCTACATTCATCAGTTGGCAAGTAATTTGCGGCAATACTGCGATGCTATTGACTCTGTTTGGGTTAACTCTACTCTGGGTTGTATTCAAGATGTCACGATCAACAGCATTACGGTTTTACCATCAATGACAACTTTACCTGCATCTCGGAAGTTAACGGTGATCTTGCCGTCGATATTCGACTGCACCTGTCCGGTGCCCCAATCAGGTTGGGTGGGGTGCTGGACCAGCATGCCCGGCTCGAGGATTGCACTGATATCTGACATCTTGTCCCTTTCCCTTCGGAGGCCCCGCCATGCAACTTGATCTTGCTGCCCTTGTCGGCTCGCGTATTTGTCACGACCTTATCAGCCCAATCGGCGCAATCGGCAATGGGGTGGAGCTTTTGTCGCTCACCGATGGTGACACTGGCGCCGAGATGGAATTGATTAATGAAAGCGTGCAAAATGCCAGCGCGCGCATCAGATATTTCCGGATTGCCTATGGCGCCGCGTCCGAGGACCAGATGGTGGGCCGTGCAGAAGTTCTGTCGATCCTGTCAGCAAATGCACGTGGGGGACGCTTTAACTATATCTGGCAGATCGAAGGCGACCAACCGCGCCGGATGGTGCGCAGCGCGTTGTTGATGCTGCAAGCGCTAGAGTCGGCGATGCCGCTAGGTGGAGACATCCAGATTTATCAGGAAAATGGTGAGTGGGTCATGCGCGCCGAAGGCAAGCGTTTGGTCGTCGAATCTGGCCTTTGGGACAGTCTTTTGTCGCCAACGATAGACAGTGTCTACAATGCCGCTCAGGTGCAATTTGCGTTATTGCCCAGTGTGTTAGCAGAGGCAGGAAGGCACCTGAAATTCGATGCCCACCCTGACTATTTGATCGCGCGTTTCTAGGCGCGGATCGCGCCATCACCCGTCACAAGATACTTGAAACTGGTTAATTGTACGGCCCCAACCGGGCCGCGTGCATGCAACTTGCCAGTGGCAATCCCGATCTCGCCGCCCATTCCAAATTCACCTCCATCGGCAAACTGGGTCGAGGCATTGCGCATCAAAATAGCACTATCCAATTCTTTGAAAAAATGCGCGGCAGCCTGATCATCTGCTGTGATGATCGCATCGGTGTGGTTTGAACCATATGTGCGGATGTGCGCAATCGCGGCGTCCACCCCATCCACCAGTTTGGCAGCACAGATCATATCAAGGAATTCCTTGCCAAAATCATCCGCATTCGCGGGTGTCGTGCCTGCAACCTTCGCAAGATCACCATCGGCGCGCACTTCGACACCGGCCTTGATCAATGCATCAATCAAGATCGATCCGTGCTGCGTGTAAAAGCGCCAGTCAATCAACAAACATTCCATCGCGCCGCAAATACCGGTGCGGCGCGTCTTGGCGTTCAAAACAATCTCAACCGCCATCGCAGGATCGGCAGTCGCACCGACGTAAATGTGGCAAATGCCCTCCAGATGGGCAAAAACAGGTACGCGCGCCTCGCGTTGCACCAACCCAACAAGGCCTTTGCCGCCACGTGGCACGATCACGTCGATATAGTCTGTGGCAGTTAACATCGCTGATACGGCAGCGCGGTCGCGGGTTGGCACCAGTTGGATTGCAGCCGCTGGCAGGCCCGCTTGTTTCAAGCCGGTCTGCAGGCATTTATGAATCGCAACAGACGAATGAAAGCTCTCTGAACCGCCACGCAAAATTACCGCGTTGCCTGATTGCAGGCACAGCGCACCTGCATCAGCGGTCACATTCGGGCGGCTTTCATAGATCACGCCGATCACGCCAAGCGGGGTGCGCACGCGCTGGATATGAAGCCCTGTCGGCATGTCCCATTCGGTCATCACCTCGCCCACTGGGTCGTGCTGTGCTGCGACATTGCGCAAGCCCTCAGCCATCGCCCTGATGCGCGGCTCATCCAGCATCAAACGATCCATCATCGCAGGGCTTAGGCCCTTTTCTTCGGCGTAGACCTGATCTTCGGCATTGGCATCCATAATTGCCATCCGGTTTTCCCAGATCGCATCAGCCGCGCCAATCAGCGCTGCGTATTTGCGTTCTGATCCGGCAGTGGCCAGCGGCCGCACGCGCATCTGCCCCAATCTGGGCCATCATCACTTCGATTGTATCATGCGCGTCCATCATTTCACCCATTTAAAGTACCATGTCGTCACGGTGCACCAGTGCGGCACGGCCTTCATAGCCCAATATTTCGAAAATCTCTGTTGAACGGCGCCCCATAATCTGTTGCGCCTCGGCGCTGGTGTACCGCACAAGGCCCTGCCCCAGTTGCGCGCCTTCCGGATCAACAATTGCGACCAAGTCACCACGCCCAAAGGTGCCATTGATTTGGGTCACGCCTGCCGGAAGCAAGCTTTTACCGCGACCCAACGCGCCAGCCGCACCCGCATCTATTGTCACTGTTCCGCGCGGTTTCATCGCTGAAATCCAACGTTTGCGCGCCGCTTGGGGGTCTGTTTGTGCACGAAACCACGTCGCGGGCGCACCATTTTCAAGCTGCCCAAGTGGGTTCAATCCGGTCCCAAGTGCGATGGCCATCGCACAGCCTGCATCGGTTGCAATCCGCGCTGCCATCACCTTGGTGATCATCCCACCCTTTGACATACCAGAAGCCGCTTCGCCTGCCATCGCTTCAATTTTAGATGTGATTTTATCTACATATTCAATGTGTTGCGCATCGTGATTCAACTTAGGGTTTGCTGTATATAACCCGTCCACATCCGACAAAAGCACCAATTGATCGGCCCCGACTGTCACGGCTACTTGGGCTGCCAAACGGTCATTGTCGCCATATCTAATCTCATCCGTCGCGATTGTATCATTTTCGTTAACAATTGGTGTGACGCCAAGCCCCAGCATGGTCTCCATCGTTGCACGACTATTCAGATACCGACGCCGGTTTTGGCTATCTTCGAGCGTGACAAGTACTTGGCCTGTGATGATGTCATGCGGGCTAAGCGCCTCTTCGTAGGCCCGCGCCAATCTGATCTGACCCACCGCTGCGGCGGCTTGTGACTGCTCTAGTGCGAGCGGCGTCATCGGCAGACCTAGAATTTCGCGCCCTAGTGCTATTGAACCAGACGAGACAATAATCACATCAGTGCCGCGTGCGCGAATATGCGCGACGTCTGCGGCTAATGACGTCAACCATTCTTGGCGCAACGTTCCCGTTTGGGCGTCAACCAACAAGGCTGAGCCGATCTTAACTACAAGACGTTTGGCGTCAGTTAGGGCCGCCATTCTGCGGCCTCGACCTCTGCCTCCGCGGCGGTGCGGTGACGCAGGCGGTTATCGTCGATTTCGGCGCGTAATGCCCGCAGAACTTCGGGGATGCCTTCACGGCTTACGCCAGACATCATCAAAACCGGGCCTTTTGCGACGGCAGCGATTTCATCACGCAAGAATGTGCGTTCTTCATCATCCAACGCATCGATTTTGTTCAGAACAGTAATCCGCGGCTTTTCTGCCAATTCGCCGCCATAGGCCTCAAGCTCACCGATAATCGTGGTCAGATCAGCAGCAGGATCGCCAGAAGTGCCGTCAATGAGGTGCAACAGCACCGCACAGCGTTCAACATGGCCAAGGAACATATCACCTAAGCCGCGCCCTTCGCTGGCACCTGCAATCAGACCCGGAATGTCGGCTACAACGAATTCAACCTCGTCAATGCCGACCACGCCAAGATTGGGAACCAGCGTCGTAAACGGATAGTCAGCAACCTTGGGCCGTGCGTTTGAGGTAGCCGCAAGAAAGGTGGATTTGCCAGCGTTCGGCATGCCCAACAAGCCCACATCCGCGATCAGCTTAAGACGCAGCCAGATGGTGCGCTCAATCGCTTCTTGGCCCGGATTAGACCGACGCGGGGCTTGGTTCGTGGATGTCTTGAACTGCAGGTTGCCCCAACCGCCATTGCCGCCTTTGGCGATGACGATTTTCTGGCCAACTTCGGTCAAATCAGCGATGACTGTTTCTTCGTCTTCATCGATGATTTCAGTCCCAACCGGAACACGCAGCAGTTTTGCTTCGCCATCTTTACCAGTCCGCTGGCTGCCCATTCCGTGCTGGCCGCTGCCCGCAAAAAAGTGCCGCTGATACCGGAAATCAATGAGGGTGTTCAGGCCGTCAACGGCTTCGATGATGACATCGCCGCCTTTGCCGCCATCACCACCGTCAGGGCCGCCATATTCCATAAATTTCTCACGGCGAAACGAGATACAGCCGCCGCCGCCAGCGCCAGACCGGATATAGACCTTGGCAAGATCGAGGAATTTCATGTTTTTGGCTTTCTGGGGCTATTCTAAACCGCCGATAAACTACTGTGAAGCAGTTCTCAAGCGATCCTCGGCCAAATCCATGTCGGGCCGATTAATGTGATATTTTGAGTGTGTATGTCCATGTGGGCACAGTTGCGTTGCGTGACACAGAAAACGCTTCTGCGTCGCCAAGATAGTCGAAACCGCAATTGGTCAACACGCGGGCTGAACCCGGGTTGTCTTGGAAGACTTCTGCGAAAATCCGGTCAGACTTGTGCGGATTGGCTGCGATCAACGTGCGCACGGCTTCTGTTGCAAAACCGGTGTTCCAAAACGCAGGCGCGATCCAATAGAAAATCTCGGATTGGGCGCGGTCCATGTGTTCAAGTGTGATCAGGCCCAAGGCTTCGGCGTGACCATGCACAGATCCATCAATGACCCACACATCCTCGGAGCGGATTGGTTGCGAAGCACGGTCAATCATCGCCTCGACTGAACCGGGCGGCAGTGGATGCGGCATTGCACGCGTCCCACGCGCCACGCGGTCGTCACTTGCGTACATTGCAATCAAACCAGCGTCAGCCTTCCGGCAGGGGCGCAGCACAAAGCGCGCAGCCTCTATGGTGTCTTGCACTATGATTTCTTCATGTCGCATTGCTTTCCTCCTCGAAAACAAACTTCATTCAGCACCCGCCTTAAACGCAAAGGATGGCGAAACAATGAAACGCATGGTGTGCCGTTCAAGCGACTGATGCAGCGTTTCTTTGAAGTACACGTAATCAGAACTTACGAATTAAAAAGGGGACCGGTTTGCACCGATCCCCTCAATTCATATTACCTGAGAAATTCGGACTATTCAGCGGCCTCTGCCACTGGGAGAACCGAAATAAAGGTGCGGCCCTTGAGGCCTTTGTGGAATTTGACGTTGCCATCAATAGTTGCAAAAATCGTGTGATCCTTGCCCATACCGACGCCCATGCCCGGCCACATCTTCGTGCCACGTTGGCGCATGATGATGTTGCCCGGAATGACGACTTCGCCACCGAATTTTTTTACGCCAAGACGACGACCAGCTGAGTCGCGTCCGTTACGGGATGAACCGCCTGCTTTTTTGTGTGCCATTTGGTCTCTCCTTAGCTTTTTGCTAGATCAGCGGCTTGAGCCAGCCAACCATCACGATCGATACGGCCCTTGAACGACAGCTTTTCGTCCATGTCAGCAATATCTTCTGGCGTCCATGCAGCGATCTGCGCGAACGATGTCACACCCAAAGCGTGTAGCTTCTTGACGATGACTGGACCAACGCCACTGATCTTTGACAGATCATCAGCGCCTGTGTCAGCTTTTGGTGCGGCTTTTGCCTTTGGAGCAGCCTTTGGCTTTGCAGCCTTCGGTGCGTCAGTCTTTGGCGTAGATGCACGCGCAGCAGCTGCAGCGGCTTTTTTGGAAGTCGGTGCGCCGTTTGCGCCAGTCACAGTTGTGATACCTGCGCCGGAAACAGCGGCCATAACGCCAGACTTGTCTGCGCCTTTTTCAAGCAATCCGAACCAAGGTCAGTTGCTGACGGTGGCCTTTCTTACGCTGCGAACCGTGCTTACGGCGACGCTTGACGAAGTTGATCGTCTTTACGCCTTTGATCTGGTCGATCACTTCTGCTTGGACGCCAGCGCCCTCAACAAAAGGTGCACCCACGGTGGAGCCGACCATCAGAATCTCGTTGAATTGAATTTTATCACCAGCAACTGCTGCCAGCTTTTCGACACGAAGTACGTCGCCTGAGGCAACTTTGTACTGCTTGCCGCCGGTTTTGAGAACCGCAAACATATGTTTTTCCTTTGTCTATCGCGTCTCTGAGGCCCCCAATCAAGTTGGGCGTTTGGTACCTGTGGACTGCGCGCCCTTGGGCGAATTATCGCATAACCCCTCACAAGTCCCTTGTAAGGTTGGCGGCTTATGCGACCATATCCCAAGTAAGTCAAGCCAAGAGAAGGTCGAAACCCCCATGCGCTGGCCATTGATCGCAGTCCTATTGATATCCGCGTGTTCAAACGCGCCCAACCACATAGGTAACCCGCTTTTGTTGCCCATAAATGCGATCACGTCGGCCGCTGAAAACGCCGTATATAGTCAGCGACGGGGTAAAGTCGAAGTGTTTGTAAAATCGAACTTCACGGCGATGATTGCCGACATTCGTGCAGGGAGTGGGCCTACCTTAATTCAGGCCATGAATATCGCAGGCGTCCCGGTAAACGACCGCCCTGCCCGCATCATCCAGCTGCAATCAGACATTGGACTATACGAAACAGCCCCCGGTGCATTGGTCACCGCACTGATGGTTTACAGCGCCTAAAATCCGGCTAGCAAAGAATCCCGCTTTGCAACTTGATCCCAGAAAGCTTTGGACTTGGCGATATCGTCAGCCACATCCGCAGGAATTCCCCGCGCTAAAATCCGCTGATAAAGTGTCTGCGGATAACCCGGCATAATTGGCGGTACACTGACCATCGCATTGATGTCGGCCGCGTTCCCTGCTGCTTCTGCGGGACAGCCGCGTGTTGGATTGCCGCTCACATCGCGGCCCTCTGCCTCAAGACGGGCGACCGCAGCAAAGTAAATCGCGCATTCGCCCGCGATCAACGCCTCTTGGCCAGGATCATCGGCGGCCAAATCAGGCTGCGGCGCAATCGGGGCTGTTTGCTCACAAGCGGCCAGAAAGCACAGAACTACAAGCGCATGTTTGATTGAAGGCATGAAACAAAATCCTTTTGACGTCCACAGCAGTATACAGCGGGCTTACGCGATGCCTAGACCTTGGGCAATCACAACTCTTGTGAGGTCATAAAGCGTGAAACACCAAGTCCCAGTGCCCGCGAGATGTCCTCGAACATTCCCTCAAATGAGACGAACAAAGCAGAGGTCAATTCCTGACCTGCAGAAGTGTCCGAGAACGCGATGTAGGCGGCCAGTTCATCGTCGGACAGTGGGTGGTATGCCATGAGCAGAAATGAATATATCCATTCCGTCGTGCTTTCGCGGATTTCAGTCTCTTGGCTCCAAACATCTTGGAGTGCCGTGTCATGCGTCACGCCCGCAGGCATTGCACCACCATCAATCAGGCCAGTGTAAAACGCATAACTAGAATTGAGCGATCCAACCACATTGCTTTCGATCAAATCATTTGCTTCGACGAAACCCTGAACCTGTAAATACCG
>RCNE010000525.1_pt1 | contig 20757 bp, 22 predicted proteins | sample 2041361 | NCBI WGS metagenome assembly RCNE01 (sample SAMN09708229, study PRJNA481090) | Marine sediment metagenome, whole genome shotgun sequencing project.
CAGAAATAAAAAAACTAGATGAGAGATATTGGTCTTTAACCTCTTTTAAGAAAGTTGATAGCGTAAACCCCATTCTTCAACCTTTGACGAATACAGAATTCTTATGTCCAGTTCGTGGTACTAAAGTGAAGTGGGAAGGAAAAGATGTTTTTAACCCTGCAACAATTGTTAAGGACGGTAAAGTTTATATGATATATAGAGCTGAAGATTTTATAGGAAAGTGGAAAGGAACGTCAAGATTAGGGTTAGCCGTTAGTGATGACGGTTTGCATTTTGACCGTTTACCAGAACCCGTATTTTATCCAGAAAATGATGATTTTAAAGAATTTGAATGGGAAGGCGGCTGTGAAGATCCTCGTATTGTGGAAGATGAAAACGCTACGTATTACTTAACATATACTGCGTGGGATGGTATAAAGGCACGCCTTTTTATTGCTACATCCAAGGATCTTCTAAGTTGGACAAAACATGGAGCTGTTTTTAAAAAAGCTCTCAATGGTAAATATACCAACGCTTGGCTAAAAGCAGGTTCTATTGTGTGTAAGCGTGAAGGAGATAAAATGATAGCAACAAAGATAAATGGGAAATATTGGATGTATTTTGGGGAATCAAATATTTTTCTTGCACACTCAGAAGATTTAATAAATTGGACTCCTTTAGAGCGAGAATCTAATGCTGAAATAGGAGAATTAATAGGGCATAGTGAAGATGTTCCAGACCTTTTACCTGTAGTAAAGACAAGAAAAGGTAAGTTCGATAGCCATTTAATTGAACCAGGGCCACCAGCAATTTTAACAGACCAAGGAATTTTATTAATTTATAATAGCTTAATAATCAACTTGACTTTATAGTTTATTAACATGTAGTAAATAGTAGTAATCAACCTATTTTAATGATATATAAAAATAAAAAATAGTTTATAAGTAGCTATTTTTTTGTTTATAAATTACAATTAAAAAGATATAATATTTTTAGGTTATTTAATTTAGGTTTTTGTATTGTAAAATATTTTAGAATAGCAAAATTATCTTGTTAGATTTTAATGATTATTTGTAAACATTTAAAAAATAACATAACACCACTGATTTCTAAATAACTACATATTTTCATTAACAATATCTTAAATATATGTTTATAACCACGATTTATAGTAAATTTGTGTGAAACAAGTAAATAAAAAACTAGAATGAATATTGCAATAGGTAATGATCATGCAGGTACTACTTATAAATTCGAAATAATTAAAGTATTAGAATCTAAAGGACATACTGTAGAAAATTTTGGAACAGATGAAAAAAATAGTGTAGATTATCCTGATTTTATACATCCTGTTGCGAACGCTGTAGAACAAAAAAAAGCAGATTTAGGTATTATAATTTGTGGTAGTGGCAATGGAGCACAAATGACTGCTAATAAGCATCAAGGTGTGAGAGCTGCGTTGTGTTGGAATAACGAATTAGTAGCCTTAGCACGTCAACATAATAATGCAAATATATTAAGTATTCCAGCTCGTTTTGTATCAGTTCATCAAGCATTGGCTTTTGTAGATATATTTTTAGCGACTAAATTTGAAGGTGGTCGTCATCAAAATCGAGTAGAAAAAATTGCAACTACCTGTTAAGCTATGCAATGGTATTTTAAAACATTCGATGAACTTACTTTAAATGAATTTCACGCCATACTTCAATTACGTATCAATGTTTTTGTGGTAGAACAAAACTGCCCTTACGAAGAGTTAGATGGTAAAGATAAAAAGGCATTACATTTATTCGCTTTCGAGGAAGATACCCCTGATACGATTATAGCCTACACACGAATTTTTAAACCAGGTGATTACTATAAAGAAGCAGCGCTTGGTAGAGTAGTGGTGCACCCCGATTTTAGAAAACAACAATTAGGGTATGAATTGATTAAAAAAACAATCTCAGCAATAGAGGATAGTTTTAATACTTCAACGATTAAAATAGGCGCTCAAACCTATTTGCAAAAATTTTACGAATCTTTTAGTTTTAAACAAATAGGTGATGAGTATATGGAAGATGGAATTCCACATATTCATATGACTAGAAACTAATTTAATTGTAATTTTCCCTTTATAAATTGATCAATATACATAGCAATTTCCTCTCCTTTTTCTTCCTGTAAAAAATGTCCAGCATCTTTTATAATTAGCTTTTTTTGCTCTCCACTAGACGGAATTAATTTATAAAAGAAATTTTCTAAACCACTCATCATTTTATCTTTATCAGAAAATAAAACCAAAGCAGGTTTTGTCCATTTAGATAATACTTCCCGAGCTTTTTTCATTTCTTCAACGCCAGGATCGTTTGGTTTACTAGGAACCAATGTAGGGAATGCCTTTGCGCCACCTTTGTGCTTTTTACTTGGAAATGGTGCTTTATAAGCATCAATTACTTCTTTTGGTAAATCTTGATATGTACCCTTTTGAATAATAGAACCGACAGGTAATGAAGGATGATACTTTGCAAATTTTACCCACGTTTTAAAGAAAGAACCCAAGGGTTTACCAATAGGTAAAAATGTATTTAAAATAACGACTCTTTTAAATTTTTCGGGATATTCACCTAATAGGCTTAGGCCCAATAACCCGCCCCAATCTTGTACCACTAATGTAATATCTTGTAAGTCTAGTTTTTCTATAAAATTTACTAAAGACTTAAAATGTAAATCGAAAGAATAGTTTTTCCAATTCACAATTTTATCAGATTTTCCGAAACCAATTAAATCGGGAGCTATAAATCGATAGTCTTTTAAAACAGGAATAAATTTTCTATACAAATAACACCAGCTTGGTTCGCCATGCAAGGCTAGAATAATTTCACCCTTACCTTCGTCAACATAATGCATTTTTAGAGTATCGAAATCAATATAATTTTCCACGAAAGGGAAATCTTTAATGTCTTTAAAATGTATAGGATCGGTCTTTACTACTTTCATAAGTATATTTTATGTTTTAAAGTTAAGTAATTTGTAACTTCCAAACCACAATAGCCTTCCTTTATGATCCAATCTTACAAACAAAAAATTGAACTTCAAGAACAGTATGATACAATTATTATCGGATCAGGAATGGGGAGTTTATCTAGCGGTGCAATTCTAGCAAAACAAGGACAAAAAGTACTGATATTAGAGCGTCATTACGAACCCGGAGGATTTACGCATACTTTTAAGCGTAAAGGTTATGAATGGGATGTTGGTATACATTATATTGGTGATGTACAGCGTGAAGAAAGTGGTATGCGTCGCCTCTTTGATTATATCTCTGATAGTAAATTGAAATGGGCGGATATGGGTGAAGTATATGATAAAATTATCATCGGTGATAAATCATATGATTTTGTAAAAGGCGTACAAAACTTCAAAGATAAAATGCTGGAGTATTTTCCTGACGAGAAAAAAGCAATCGATGGTTATGTTAGCTTGGTTTTTAAAGCAAATAGCAAGAGTAAATGGTATTATATAGATAAAGCATTGCCTTCATTTTTAAGTACAATTTTTGGAGGGTTTATGCGAAACGCTTACTACAAATTTTCTGATAAAACAACCTACGAAACGCTTAGGGGCCTGACCAATAATGAAGAGCTAATAAAAGTATTGTTGGGTCAGTATGGTGATTACGGGTTAGAACCCAAGAAAAGTAGCTTTGTAATGCATGCAGCTGTTGCTGGACACTATTTTGGTGGTGGTAGCTTCCCTATTGGAGGGTCGTCTAAAATTGTAGAAACAGTTGATAAAGTTATTGAAGCTGCTGGCGGAACCATTTTAATAAGTGCAGAGGTTGATGAAATTATAGTTGAGAATAATTCCGCTAAGGGTGTAAAAATGAAAGATGGTAAAACGTTTTGTGCTAAGAATGTAATCAGTGGGGCAGGTATCATGACCACGTATAACAAACTAGTTCCACCAATTATAGCTCAAAAACATCAATTAAAAGAACAATTAAAGCAAGTGAATCGTTCAGTTGCTCATGCATGTTTGTACATTGGTTTAGAAGGTTCTCCTGAGGAGTTACAACTACCAAAAACGAATTATTGGATCTACCCAGATGATCTAGATCATGATGGTTGTGTGGAGCGTTATGTAAAAGATGTAGATCAACCTTTCCCGGTAGTTTATATATCTTTCCCTTCTGCAAAAGACCCTGATTGGTCTAACAGATATCCCGGTAAAAGTACAATCGATATTATTACACTTGTACCCTATGAAACTTTTGAACCTTGGGCTGATACTCGATGGAAGAAAAGAGGTGAGGAGTATGACCAACTTAAGGAAAAGATGGCGCAGCGTTTGTTAGAAGAGTTATATAAACAATTACCGCAAGTAAAGGGAAAAGTTGATTGTTATGAATTGTCAACACCACTTACAACACAGCATTTTGTGAATTACGATAAAGGTGAAATTTATGGTTTAGACCATACACCAAAACGTTTTCGTCAACGGTTCTTAAAACCTCGAACGCCAATTAAAAACTTATTTTTGACAGGTCAAGATATTATTTCTGTAGGTGTAGGATCGGCGTTGTTTTCAGGAGTTTTAACTGCTACGGCACTAACAGGAAAGAATGTATTGAGAAAGATAATGAGTTCTAAATAGTAAAACTGTTTTACGATTTACATAATTTTTAATACTATTGCATTTTAAGCACTTAAATACCATTTTTTATGATTGAAATTATTTTTACACTTCTAATGCTTGTCATGTTACAGGCTGTTTTAGGATTCGACAACTTGTTATACATTTCTTTAGAATCAAAAAAGGCGCCTCAGTCTGAACAAAAGAGAGTTAGAAAAGTAGGGATATTAATTGCTATTATTCTAAGAATTGTATTATTGTTTGTATTGGTTTCTATCATCGATCTTTTTCAAAACCCCTTTTCTTGGCTTACAGGTGGAATCGAAAATGTTGTAAAGTTTGCATTTAATGGACATAGTATCATTGTTTTAGCTGGGGGTGCTTTTATTATTTATACAGCTATTAAAGAAATATGGCATATGATTTCTACAACAGGGCTTAGTGTTTCAGAAATGGCCACAGGTAAAAGCACCAAATCATCTAAAGCAGTTATTACAAGTATTGTTATAATGAATTTGGTGTTTTCTTTCGATTCTATTTTAGCGGCCATAGGTCTAACTAGCGAAATAGAAAATTCTACAACAGCATTTATTGTCATGGCAATAGCTATAGTATTTAGCGGATTGTTGATGTTAGTAATGGCAGATAAAATCTCAGATTTTTTATCAAAAAACAGAATGTACGAAGTATTAGGTTTATTTATATTATTTATAGTTGGTATTATGCTAGTTACAGAAGGCGGGCATCTTGCACACTTAAAACTCTTTGGAAACGAAATTGTTCCTATGAGTAAAACAACCTTTTATTTTGTAATCGTAATTTTAGTTATTACCGATATAGTTCAAGGACGTTATCAAAAGAGATTAATGGCCGAAAGAGACCGTGTTGATAATATTGAATCTTAATTTTTTAATGGAGTAAAAATTCATTTCATTCAACATCTTTTTTGTACTTTAGCACCACTTATTTTACAACTAATTTTAAAGAGAATCATGGCAGAAGACAAAGAAAAAGCAGCAAAACTAAAAGCGCTACAACTTACCTTAGATAAATTAGATAAAACATATGGAAAAGGATCTGTAATGCGATTAGGCGATGTTGTTACAGAAGATGTAGATGCAATACCTTCTGGCTCATTGGGGTTAGATATCGCATTAGGTGTGAACGGTTATCCTAGAGGTAGAGTTATTGAAATTTATGGACCGGAATCTTCTGGTAAAACGACACTTACTTTACACGCTATTGCGGAAGCTCAAAAAGCAGGAGGAATAGCAGCTTTTATTGATGCAGAACACGCTTTCGACCGTTTTTATGCTCAAAAATTAGGTATAGATATCGATAACTTAATCATTTCTCAACCGGATTACGGTGAGCAAGCCTTAGAAATAGCTGATAATTTGATTAGCTCTGGAGCTGTTGATATTGTAGTAATAGATTCTGTTGCTGCATTAACACCCAAAAGTGAAATTGAAGGTGAAATGGGAGATTCTAAAATGGGTTTACATGCACGTTTAATGTCACAAGCACTTAGAAAATTAACAGGTACAATTAGCAAAACGAATTGTACAGTATTTTTTATCAATCAATTGCGTGAAAAAATTGGCGTTATGTTTGGTAACCCAGAAACGACTACCGGTGGTAATGCGTTGAAATTTTATGCTTCTGTTCGTTTAGATATTCGAAGAAGAACACAAATAAAAGATGGAGATAGAGTTGTAGGTAATAGTACAAAAGTAAAAGTTGTAAAAAACAAAGTAGCCCCACCTTTTCAAATAGCAGAATTTGATATTATGTATGGTGAAGGAATTTCTAAGACAGGAGAAATACTTGATTTAGGAGTTGAATATGGAATTATTAAGAAAAGCGGTTCATGGTTTAGTTATGCCGATACAAAATTAGGTCAGGGGCGTGATGCAGTAAAAGCATTGATAAAAGATAACCCAGATCTTGCCGAAGAATTAGAAGGTAAAATAATGAAATATATTGAAGAGAACGTTTAAATATAAATAACACAAATAAAAAAGACCAACAGAAATGTTGGTCTTTTTTATTTTATTAAAACGAGGCTTTACTTATCCTTTATTTACATTTTTAATGTAATGCTCTAAAGCCATCGTCATAGATGGTGTTTCTTTTGTTGGAGCAGCAATATCAACGCGTAAGCCAGCTTCTTCAGCAGCTTTCACAGTTGTATTACCAAAAACAGCAATGCATGTTTTATTTTGTTCGAAATTTGGAAAATTTTGGAATAGTGATTTAATCCCAGAAGGACTAAAGAATACTAAAACATCATAATAAACATCTGTCAAATCAGACAAATCACTTACTACAGTTTTAAAAAGGATAGCTCTTTCCCAAGTAATCTCTAGCTCATCTAAAATTTGAGGCACTAAAGCCTTCAATTTATCAGAAGAAGGTAATAAGAACTTCTCTGTTTTATGTTTTTTAATCAGCTTTGTAAGATCTTGAAAAGTACGTTCTCCAACGTATATTTTACGCTTTCTATACACAACATATTTTTGTAAATAGTATGCTACAGCTTCTGACTGACAGAAATACTTCATATCATCAGGTACTTTAAAACGCATTTCTTCCGCTATTCTAAAATAATTATCAATAGCATTTCTACTGGTAAAAATAACCGCAGTAAAATTTGAAAAATCTATTTTTTGATTTCTAACTTCTCTCGATGATTCTCCTTCAACATGAATAAAAGATCTAAAATCTATTTTCACTTTTTGTTTTTCAGATAAATCAAAGTATGGAGAGTGTTTCGCATTTGGGGCTGGTTGCGAAACTAAAATTGTTTTAATTTTCATATTCTTTTTTTATTATAACTCCTAAATAATAAATAGCTTATATAAAAAAATTAATGGCGCTACTTCAAGGGCGCAAAGGTACAAAATAAAATAAAAGAAGTTATTGAAAATTATTTTTTGATTGTTTTTAATGATTAAAATATAGTAAAGTAATAAAATTCCTATGGCAATAGTCGATATAAAATAGGCCGCTATACTAGAATTATAAAATAGATATAAAGTACCTATCAATAATGGGAATAACAGCAAACAAAAATTACTTAAATAGCTCATTTTAAGAAAACTAACATTTTCATGTTCCTTTTCTATATTAAAAAGAATCGCTAATAATTTACCTAAAAAATACCGCAAAACGGTAAATATAAATACACCAGCTAAAATGTTTAAGAAAAAAGAAAATTCAAACTCTTTAGCAATAGAATTGTTGGCTTTTATACCCACAAAAATGGTTAATGAAAAGATAAATAATTGAATTATAGCAAAAAAAAGATGAAAAGAGTTTAGTAAGACAGGCGAATACTTAGAGTAAACAACTAAATAATTACGAGAAGCAAGTAAAGAAAATAATCTAGAAAAACGCTCACTATAATGGTATTTGATGGCTACAAACAACACAAGTATCAATAAAAAAACTAGTGTAATCCAGTCTTTAGAATATAATACTCTTTCGGTTGCTTGTAACATATTTGTATCGAGTTAATCGGTAACGAAAATAGATTTTATTTAAGAAATTTTTAGACTTTTGCCGCTAAAAAATAGAAATAAATAAATGTACCTTTGCTAATTAAACCAGTAGTAAATGCAAGATACGCTTGTAATAATACCTTCTTACAACGAAAAGGAAAATATTGAGAATATTATTAGAGCTACTTTTTCTCAAAAAAAAGCCTTCGATATTTTAGTTGTTGATGACAATTCTCCCGACGGAACAGCAGTAATTGTAAAACAATTACAAGAAGAGTTTAAAGATCGATTATTTCTCGAAGAAAGACAGCATAAAGGAGGTTTAGGTTCTGCTTACATACATGGGTTTAAATGGGCCTTACAAAGAACGTATGAATACATTATCGAAATGGATGCCGATTTTTCTCATAACCCAAAAGATTTAATTCTCTTGTATAGCGCATGCACGGAAGAAAATGCTGACGTTTCAATAGGCTCTCGTTATATAAATAATAAAGTAAACGTTGTTAATTGGGATATGAAGCGACTACTATTATCTTATTTTGCTTCTAAATATGTAAAATTTATTACTAGAATACCTGTATGTGATACTACGGCAGGTTTTGTATGTTATAATCGTAAAGTATTAGAAACTATTAATTTTGATAAGATAAAATTTATAGGCTATGCGTTTCAAATAGAAATGAAATTTAAAGCCTGGAAACATGGCTTTACAATAAAAGAAGTATCGGTTATTTTTACTGATAGAATACAAGGAACTTCAAAAATGCATAGCGGCATAATAAATGAAGCTGTTTTTGGAGTGATTCAAATGGCATTTAAAGGGTTACCAAAAAAGGAAAGATAAAATGAAAGAGATATTAATTAAAAATGCACAACTGGTTAATGAAGGAACTATTATGACCACTGATGTGCTTATAAAAGATGGCTTTATACATACAATTCAGCAAAATATACATATTGATACTGTCGAAACTATAGATGCACAAGGTAAGCTATTGATACCAGGTATTATAGATGATCAAGTACATTTTAGAGAACCAGGCTTAACCCATAAAGCAAACATTGCTACCGAAAGTAGGGCAGCGGTTGCTGGTGGTATTACTTCGTTTATTGAAATGCCCAATACCGCCCCTCAAGCAACGACTCAAGAATTGCTAGAAGAGAAGTTTGATGTTGCCTCAAAAACATCATATGCCAATTATTCATTTATGTTTGGTGGCACCAATGATAATTTAGAGGAACTGTTAAAAACAGACCCTAAAAAAGTAGCCGCCATTAAATTATTTTTAGGTTCATCAACCGGTAATATGCTAGTAGACGATCAAGATGTATTGCGTAACATATTTTCTTCTACTAAAATGTTGATTGCGGTACATTGTGAAGATGAAGCAACTATTCGTAAAAACTTAGAAGAAGCTAAAGCTCTCTACGGAGATGATATTCCTATTGAAATGCACCCAAAAATTAGAAGCGAAGAAGCGTGCTATATATCGTCATCTAAAGCAATTGAATTAGCTAAAGAAACAGGAGCTAGATTACATGTTTTTCATTTATCTACAGCTAAAGAAACGGCATTGTTTAGAAATGATATTCCCTTAGAAGAAAAGCAAATAACTGCAGAGGTGTGCACACATCATCTTTGGTTTGATGACAGTGACTATAAAGAAAAAGGAACACATATAAAATGGAATCCAGCAGTAAAAACGAAAAAAGATAAAGAAGGGCTTTGGCAAGCTTTATTAGATGATAGAATTGACGTTATTGCTACCGATCATGCGCCTCATACGTTAGAAGAAAAATCTCAAGTATATACAAAGGCACCAAGCGGAGGTCCTTTAGTACAACACACATTACAAGCAATGCTAGAATGTCATAAACAAGGTAAGATAAGTTTAGAGAAGCTAGTTGAAAAAATGTGTCATAATCCAGCGAAGCTTTTTCAAATAGAAAAAAGAGGCTTTATAAAAGAAGGATATTATGCCGATATGGTTTTGGTAGATCTAAATGCTAAAGAAAAAGTTTCAAAAGACAACATTTTATACAAATGTGGTTGGTCTCCTTTCGAAGGAACCACCTTTAGCTCTTCAATTTCACATACCTTTGTAAATGGTAATTTAGTCTATAACCAAGGAAAATTTAACGATACAATTAAAGGAAAACGTTTAACATTTAACCGATAATTTGAAAAGAATAAGCTACATATTGCTTGTACTAATACTATGCTTTTCGTGTACTAGTAGAACCATCTATAAAAAGCCTAAAAACTTGGTTTCTAAAGAACAAATGGTTGATTTATGGGTAGATATTATGATTGCAAATGGCGCGAAGAATAAAAAAAATAAAAAGGCTCAACGAAAAATAAATTACATGCCTTTTATCTATAAAAAATATAATATTGATAGTACTCGTTTTATGGAAAGCAATATATATTATACATCTAAAATAGAAGAGTACGAAAAGATGTTTCAGGAGGTTGAGGCAAGATTAAAAAAAATAAAAGAAATTTACGACCCCTTATCTAAAGATATAGACCCTGAACTCCCAATTTGGAAACGGGATTCTATTAGAAATAGCAGAAAAGAACTACTAGATGAAGGGTTAGACCTAAAGAAGTTAAAGAAATAAGACCAGCATACATTTTAATCCTTGTAAGCTGAACAAACATCTTTAATCGTTTTTTCTAATGGTGCAAATTCATAAGATAAATCCGTCATAATTTTTTTATTAGAATACCTAGTTTTTCGATGACTACTTCTTATAGATTCTTTTGTAACAAGAGCCGATTTTTGGCCTACAAAACTTTGTATAGCTGCCAATCTCCAAGCTAATTCTCTTAAAAATGCAGTTACTTTTATGGCGGGCCTTTTTACGTTGAACTCATCTGCAATAGCGAATACAATATCTTTAAAAGAACGATTTTCGGCAACTAAAATATAGCGTTCATTTTTAATATTGCTTTGCATTAGACGAATCATAATTTTTATAACATCTTGCACGTCTACATAACCAGTAACTCCTTCCGTATAAAACTTAAAACCGTTATAAACACTAGAAAAAATCTTACCTGAACCACTATGCCATAAACCAGCACCCAAAATAACACCAGGGTTTACAATAACCACATCTAAACCCTCTTGTGAACCTCGCCAAACTTCGTTTTCGGCACCAAACTTAGAAATTGCATAGCCATTGTTGTTATCTTCTGTATTCCAGTCATTTTCTTCGATAACAAATTCTTGACTAGCATATTTACCAATCGCCCCTACAGAACTCACAAAGCAAAACTTTTTAATAGCATGGACTATCGCTATATTTACTATGTTGGCAGTACCTTCTATATTTACTTTTCTAAGTTGTTCATCATCTTTTCTGTTAAAAGAAATAAGAGCCGCGCAATGATATACATGGGTAATATCTGTAAAAGCGTCTTGTAAAGCAGTTATGTCATTTATATCGGCAACTTTCCAACTAATTTTATTGAATAATACTTTATAGTCATTTGTATAGTAACTAAAAATACGTTTTACAGTGTCTAAATTGCTACTTTTTCTATGAATTGCTACTATTGGCATATCATCCAGCGAAAGCTGATATAATAAATGAGCACCTACCAAACCTGTACCTCCAGTAACTAAAATCATAAACACGAAATTAGTCTTTTTTCTATTTGTCTTTTATCTTTATGCTTATAAATATATCTTTGCTGAAATTTAATTGAAACGATGACTATAAATTTAGTAGAAGAATTACGCTGGAGAGGCATGGTGCACGATATAATGCCAGGCACAGAAGAGCAATTATTAAAAGAAAGTACAACGGCATATATTGGGTTTGATCCTACTTCTGACTCGTTACATATAGGTAGTTTGGTACCCATTATTTTATTGGTTCATTTAGAAAAAGCTGGGCACAAACCTATTGCCTTAGTTGGTGGTGCTACAGGTATGATTGGGGATCCTTCAGGGAAGTCAGATGAGCGAAATTTGTTAAATGAAGAACAATTGGCTCACAATGTTGCCGGAATTAGGAATACACTTTCTCGTTTTTTAAATTTTGACGCTAAAGCGGAAAATGCACCTATTTTGGTTAATAATTATGATTGGATGAAATCTTTTTCGTTTATAGACTTTGCACGTGAAGTTGGTAAGCGAATTTCGGTTAATTATATGATGGCGAAAGATTCTGTAAAGAATCGATTAACTGGTGAAGCAGGATCTGGGATGTCGTTTACTGAATTTACGTATCAATTAATACAAGGGTATGATTTTTACCATTTATACAAGACCTACAATTGTTTATTACAAATGGGTGGAAGTGACCAATGGGGAAATATTACTACAGGTACCGAATTGGTACGCAGAATGAATCAAGGTGTAGAAGCAAAAGCATACGCTATGACGTGCCCGTTAATTACGAAGGCTGATGGTTCTAAATTTGGAAAATCGGAAGGGGGCAATATATGGCTAGATGCCGAGAAAACATCTGTCTATAAATTCTATCAATTTTGGTTGAATACAACTGATGAAGATGCCAAAAAATATATTAAAATCTTTACATTTTTAGATAAACAAACAATTGATGTTTTAATTGTAGAACATAAAGAAGCACCTCATATGCGTTTATTACAGAAAAAACTAGCTGAAGAAGTTACTACTTTTGTACATAGTAAAGAAGAGTTAGAGAAGGCTAGTGCCGCTTCTAACATTTTGTTTGGTAAATCTACAGCCGATGATTTAAAAAGCTTAGATGAAGAAACTTTTTTAGATGTTTTTGAGGGCGTACCACAAGCTGAGGTTGCCAAAATAGAAGTTGAAAACGGATTGGATATGATTGGCGCATTAGCAGCAAAAACGAATTTTTTAAGTTCTAATGGCGATGCCCGAAGAGCCTTAAAAGAGAACGCAATTTCTGTAAATAAAGAGAAAGTAAAAGAAGATTATCTAATTACCTCTAAAGATTTAATAGCAGATAAATATGTGCTATTACAACGTGGCAAAAAGAACTATTTTTTATTAAAAACACAGGAATAAGGAGGGATTTTTAGGGTATAAAACAAACTAAGTAGTATTTTTTACGGTAGAAATGATTGTTTTTTAGGTTACAAAAAAATACTAGCTAGTATTTAACGTGGCTTGTCGGTTTGTATGATTAGTTGCGGTGGATAATTACTAAATTGTTTACTAAAAACGTAACTTTGAGTTAGCTCGAGGATTTTCCGACAAGAAAATATGTAGCAGTTAATTATACACTATGTTGGGCAATCGTTATTTTTTAAACGATACAGATTAATCCTCATACAATCTAAGTTTATTTTTTGTAGAAATTAACTCAGCTTGCAAAGTTTTTATTTTTTCCAATAAATTAAAAATTGTATCGATTCCTTCAAAATTAATATCAAGTTCGTGATGCATTCGCATAATTTTTTCAATGTCACTTGCTTTATCCTTATGAACAAAGTGAGATTGTTCTATAGTTTTGATTTCAATTAACCCAAATTCATTTAAATTGGTAAAGAATGACATTTCAACTTTATAATGTGTGCACAATTGATTAAGTGGAATAAAGTTTTCTATACTCATGATGATCTTAAATTAATTAGTTGATTAAATAATTCTTTTTCCTTGGCTGTAAGTTTCGTTGGCAGCATCACATTATATGTGATGTATAGGTCACCAAATTGACCTTCTTTTTTGTATACAGGAAACCCCTTTCCTTTTAATTTCACTTTTGTTCCATTTTGAGTTTCAGGCTTTACCTTTAATTTTACCTTGCCGTCAAAGGTATTTGCAGTAATATCTCCACCCAACACTGCTGAGTATAAATCGATATCTACAGTACTAATGAGATTATTATTATCTCGTTTAAATTTGGAATGATTCTCAATTGAAAACCGTATGAATAGGTCACCGTTCGGCCCATTGTTTAATCCCTCACCCCCTTGTCCTTTAATTTTTATTACTTGTCCATTTTTAACACCAGCAGGAATAGTAAGCCGAATGTTTTTACCATTAATTGTTAATGTTTGTTTATGCGTTATGTAAACATCTTTTAAATTAAGATGCAATTCAGCATTGAAATCTTGTCCTCTATATCGAACATTGCCACTTCTCCTTCCTTCACCGCCAAACATAGATTCAAAAAAGTCGGAATAATCACTATTCGAAAAATCGCCCGAGGACTGGTTTTGATACCCTCTTTGAGATTGTTGCTGCTTTTTTGCCTTCTCAAATTCATCTGCATGCTGCCAGTCTTTCCCATACTTATCATATTTCTTTCGATTCTCAGCATTGCTCAGTACTTCGTTGGCTTCATTTATTTCTTTGAATTTTTTCTCAGCTTCTTTGTCATCGGGGTTTAAATCAGGATGATATTTGCGGGCTAATTTTCGGTACGCTTTTTTTATCTCGTTTTCAGTTGATTTTTTTTCAATTCCAAGTATTTTATAATAGTCTATAAATGCCATTCAAATAAGGTAGATTTTCAATTTATTTTATGTTGCTCGACGTTAAGATATCGTTCCGTTTCAATGAATTATAATAGGCGATAAGCGAAGTTCGCTGAAAATAATATAAGAAACAAACTAAATTACTTTGGTATTCGCTTAGTTATAAACCGTAATTGCCCCGTATGATTTGCTTGGTGTTCCATAACATGATACCATCCAAAAGGTTATTTATACTGCTACCTTTTACTTTTCAAAAACCAACCAACCGGTATTTTTAATTAAGTTTAAAGCATAAATATATCATAATGATGTTTATACTAAAATACCGCTTGGTATGTTGGTAGTAGGAATTTTGCTAATAAAGGTGTTTTATAAGCAAACGATATAAAAACACATCATGACACAAGAAATAAAACGTAAACTAACAAAACAAAAGTTAATTGATAAAGGATACGAATTGATAAACATGTATGGCTATCATGCTGTGAGTATCGATTTAATAATAAAAGAGGTGAGCTTAACAAAAGGTGCTTTTTATTACCATTTCGAAAACAAGCATCATTTTGTACAAGTAATTATAAAAGAAAGAATTGAAAAAGAAATTCATAGTGACTTTATAGAACCCATCAATAAACGAGGAAATCCTGTTTTCATTTTGGGTGATTTATTACAAGAAAAATTAATAAATGACAATTCTTTAGGACAAAACTTAGGCAGTCCATTAACTAATATGATTGTAGCGTTGAGCTATGAGCAAAATGATTATAACTTAAAAAATCAATTACACGAAGTGTTGAACCAATGGAAAGTTGCTTTAATAAACTTATTGTACAGAGGTATTGAAGACGGTTATTTAGATAGACATATAAATACTGAGCCAGTAGCTGAATTTATTATTAACTCTTTAGAAGGTGTTAGAACGTTGAAAAGAACGACCAATAACAAATCATTGTTTTATAATTACATGGAGCAGTTTAAGAATTATTTAGACACCTTAAAACCAGCCAAAGAAGATAAACGCTTCTATTTAGACGCTTCTTAAACAAACGTTTAAGACTTAAACTTAATTATAGTCCAACTAGCATCACCTTTTTTAATTAGTTTGGTTGGCATTTCTTCTAACCAGCTTTCAAAAGTGTTATCAAAATAGGCATTATAAAATAAATAGAGTTTACCATTTCTAATCTCAAACGTTTTAGGGTTTATGGTTACTTTTTCACCTTTATCAGCCATTGCATACGCGCACCAACCACCATATTGAGGTACATACTTTTTAGGGTTTGCTTTAAACTTGTCTAAATTTTGCTTTGATGAAAATTTATAATTAGCATCATCATATGTATATTCAAATTTTGCATCACCTTTTGTGGCTTTCTTAGTAAAATAAGCAACTACATCATAACCACTAGCTATATAGTTTTTTTGTTCGTTATAATCTATTTGTTGACTAAAAATAGTTGTAGTGAAACCTATAAAAAGGATAAAAAATACTTGTTTCATGGTTGATTGTTTGAGTTTAACTACTTGGACGATAATTTGCTAATACATTACAAATGGGTTTCAATTTCTAGGTTAAAACTAGTTTTAATACGCTGGTTGGTATAATAATTGATGATAAGATTGAAACTAATTTAAAATGAAATCCCTACTTACAATTTTATTGAGTATTTTTTTATTTTCGTCTTGTATTCCGTTAAAAATTGCCCCAAATATTAAAGAAGATAAAATAAAAATTGCAAAACGATTTAAAAGGCATTTACCAAAACAATATGCGTTGATTTTTAAAGATCCTAAAGATGCAGATGAATTCTATTATTTTATCAATACAAAATATGAGTTGAATCATGAAACGGTAGAAGATAATGTGCCGTTTACAATTGATGGAGAAGGATATTCATTTTCGTTTTATGAGGTTGAGAAAATAACAAAAACGATTAATCTTATCCCTATTTTGATTGACGCTAAACGCCAGTCTAATGATAACGAACCTCTTCTTGAAGAGGCACACACTTCCCGAAAAGGGTATTGGTATATAGTTCTTATGGCGACTGACAAAGAGATAAATGATGGTTTAGCCCCTGACTATAAAAACCGTAAAAAAGTTATAAAATACCTTAGAGACTTAAGAATAGAATATTTGAATACCAACAATTATTTAGAGGCAATGTTGAAGAAGCAAACGCTCGATGAAAAAATGGGCATCGATTAATAGACCATTAAATTGCATCCTCTGATATCTGAGGTGTCGAACCTACCTAAAACTTCAAATGTACCGTTGGCATAAGTTTTACCTAAGTCTTGCGTTGCGATGAAGGAACACGAATTGATGTTGGCAAGATCAATTACGTTTATTCCTCCCGTTTTTTCATGTGGTAAAACTGTTAAAGGGTCTTCGGTATCTCGAGTTAATATTTGCATCCAAGGAGGGCATTTGAATACGCCATTGCCCATTGAATATGCTTGGCTTAATAGCTCTGTCATACCATATTCTGAATGAATATGATCTATATCAAAACCTTTAGAAAGTAATGCATGCAGTTCACTTCTTATCAACTCTTTACGACGCCCTTTCATACCACCAGTTTCCATAACGATAGTATTCTTTAAATTGAAGGTATATTTTTCTGCCAAGTCTAACAACGCAAATGAAACTCCGATAAGGAGTACTTTTTCACCTCGAGCATCTAATTTGGTTAAAAGAGCAAAAAGGTCTTTAAGATTATTTAGATAAAATCCGCTATTTGGTTTTTTAGAACGTTTTATCAAATCATCAACCATATAGATTAACGATGAACCCTCTCGCTCTAAATACGAGGGCAACAACGCTAAGACAGTATATTCTTCTATATTTCCATAGAAATTATCAAAGCCTTTACGGTAGCTTTTCTCATAAATCGCAAGGTCAGCGACATGATGTTTACTCGTAATACTCCCTGTTGTTCCACTACTTGAAAAGATAACTTGAGAATCTTCCGCTTTAGCGAGAATAGTATGCGTTTTAAAAAACTGAATGGGTAAAAAAGGAATTTGCTCAACAGAATGTATATCACTAGGGTGTATGTATAATAAATCACAAAATGAGCGGTATATCCTATTGTGTTCAAATTGATGCTTAAAAACAGCGAGCGCTGTTTTTTTGAATTCTTGAGGTGATCGTATATTAAACACTTCCGCTTTAAGGCTCATAGTTGTTACAAAAATAAGATTATTTAACGCAACCATTCAAGATATTCACATCTTAAGAAAACAAAATATGATTAAAATAAAGAGATGAAAAGGTTATTTTTAAATGTAATACTGGTGCTTTTGTTTGTATCTTGTAGTCAAGATGATGATGATGTAAACAACTTTAAGATTGAAACGTTACCAATTAACGAAGCAATAGTTCCTGCAGAATTTACATTTGGTTCACGGTATGATATTACAATTACGTACGATTTACCAAGCGGTTGTCATTCATTTTATAATTTGTTTTATAGATACGAAGGGACTTCTAGAATTGTAGCAGTAAATTCATTCGTAAACGAAAGTGTTGCTTGTACAGATGATATTAGAGAATTTGAATTTACTTTTGAAGTGAATGTTGTACAACGAGAAGATTATATATTCAAGTTTTGGAAAGGGATTGATGATGTAGGAGAAAATATTTTTGAGGAAATTATAGTGCCAGTTAATGAGTAAATAAAACCAAGAAGATATATGAGTTTAAAGAAACTCATTGAAAAATGCAAGCAAGGAGACCTAAAGGCTCAATCGGAAGTTTATCAGCTTTTTGCAGGTAAACTCTTTGCTTTATGTCTTAAATACTCAAAAAACTATCAAGAGGCACAAGATAATTTACAAGATGGGTTTATCACCATTTTTAAAAAAATGCATCAATACCAATTTAAAGGCTCGTTTGAAGGTTGGTTAAAGCGCATAGTTGTAAATACAGCACTTCAAAAGTATAGAAAAAAAAATGTCTTGAACTTAATTTCTGATGAGATTCCTGATGAGGTTGAGGTTGAGGTTGATGAGACAACAGTTTCATTAGATTATTTGTTAGGTATTATACAAGAATTACCAAATCGGTATCGATTGGTTTTTAATATGTATGTGCTTGATGGATATTCGCATAGAGAAATTGCCGAAATGTTAGAAATATCTGAAGGTACATCAAAATCAAATTTGTCGAGGGCAAGGCAAATTTTAAAGAGAAAAGTAGAACAAAACGTCTTAGACGAAAAAAAAAATAAAGTTTCTGAATAATGGAGGATAAGAAACATATAGACAGATTATTTCAAGAGAAATTAAAAGATTTTGAAGTTTTTCCGAATCCGGAAGCATGGAAAAACATAGAAGAGCAATTAGTGAAAAAGAAGAAAAGAAGAATTTTTCCACTGTGGCTACGTTTAGGGAGCGCAGCGGCAATTCTTCTATTGTTGGTAACAAGTAGTGTCTGGTTTTATAATTCTGAAATAGATAACCTTAAATTACCAGATACTAATTCGATAATTACAGATGTTGACACCGAAGAAAAGGAAAATGAACTAGAAGAAAGTGTGAGCACTACTAAAGTAAAAGAACAAACAAATACGAATCAAGAAGAAAACGGAATTATAACTCCAGCTTTTAAAGGAACACTTATTTTAAAAAATAAAAACACCACTCGATTTGCTAACACAAATGCCACTAAAGAAGTTTCTAAATTAATTACAAAGGATAAGACTAGAATCCCCGATGTAAGTAATAGAATTATAGCTCAAACGAACGAAGTAGAAAATGCTGACAAGAAGAAAACTAAAACTTTAGAATCAATAGGTAATGCAGAAACAACAATAGCTTCTGCTACAAACAAACAAGGCATTTTAAATACTCAAGCAAAGAAAGATATTAATGAAGCGCTAAAAGAAGAAAAAGAAAGTATTGCTCTAGAAGAAAACGCTTCTAATGAGAATAAGTGGTCTATAGGCTCAACAGTTGCACCAGTGTATTACAATACATTGAGTAAGGGTTCTCCAATACATTCTATACTAGCTGAAAATGAAAAAAGTAGTATTACTTCGATTTCTTATGGGATAAAAGTTAATTATAAAATAAATAACAAATTGAGCTTACAGTCTGGTATCAATTCGCTAGATCTTGCCTATCAAACAAAGAATGTTTCAGCATTGATAACTTCTACGAATGGCCTTAGTAATGATACTAATATCAACACAAATGTAGGTGGTATAAAAATAGTAGCAGTGTCAAATAATGATGCTTTAGTTCAAAGCCAAGAGTTTGCAGCTACAAGACAAAATGGAAATCTCGCAAATTTAAATGGAGATTTAAACCAATCATTTAGTTATATAGAAGTACCCATGGAAGCAAAATATAATGTTTTACAAAAGAAATTTGGCATTAATGTTATCGGGGGTTTGAGTACATATGTTTTGTATAATAAAGCAGTAACACTACAAAATGAAAGCGGCTCTACAATACTCGGGGAAGCTTCTAATATAAATGATGTGAATTTTAGTGGTAATGTTGGGTTAGATTTAGACTACAACATAAATAAAAAGTTATATATAAATGTGTCGCCTATGTTTAAATACCAATTTAATACATTTTCTAAAAATGATGGTGGTTTTAAACCGTATTATGTAGGTGTTTACACAGGATTAAATTTTAGGTTTTAGTTGGTTAATTATATTTGGCTGGTTACCAAGTATAGCACAAAAACCGAACGGCAATGTTCGGTTTTTTTGTTGGATTATGTTTAATGCCTTTGAGAGGATTTTTGAAGTGTAAAGCAATAAATTATTTGTAATTTAGCAGACCAATTAAACTAAAAATATGGCATTAATAGCAACTGATTTCGGTATAGAAAAAGCACTTGAGCAATTAGGTGTAAAAAACATAAATGAAGGCACATCTACTGGTTCTAATAATTTTTCTAATGGAGAAATTATTGAATCATACTCACCAGTTGATGGAAAATTAATAGGTAAAGTAAAAACGACTAGTAAAGAAGATTACGAAAAAGTAATGGCTACAGCTACTGAAGCTTTTATGTCTTTTAGAAATATGCCTGCTCCACAAAGAGGAGAAATTGTACGTCAATTTGGAAATAAATTAAGAGATTTAAAAGAACCATTAGGTAAGTTAGTGTCTTACGAAATGGGAAAATCTTTACAGGAAGGTTATGGAGAAGTTCAAGAAATGATTGACATTTGTGATTTTGCTGTTGGA